>Ga0196978_1000815_pt1 | contig 15045 bp, 13 predicted proteins | sample S3v_2013CmetaG_FD_155491 | JGI IMG/M metagenome (GOLD analysis project Ga0196978, IMG submission 155491) | Soil microbial communities from Anza Borrego desert, Southern California, United States - S3+v_20-13C | ecosystem: Environmental > Terrestrial > Soil > Desert | place: USA: California... | reverse complement strand
AAACCGTGATGGCGATGACGGCCGCGTTCTCGTCGTTGCTGTCGGCGGCAAGTGCTCGTTGCAGCTCGCGCGCGAACCATTCGGCGATGTTTTCCGCGCTCGGGTTGATCTCGGTGAATGGAGCGATGTCGTTGATGCAGCCGTAATCGAGGGTCTTGGCCAATGCTTCGAGCTTGCGCTTCGCACTGACGAAGTCGACCGCGATCGCATCGCCGTCGATGCCACCGCCGCGCGCGGCCAGATCGGCCTCCACCTTGTACGAGTGTCCGTGGAGCGGTTCGGAGATGCCGCGGTACTCGCGCAGGTAGTGCGCCGACTCGAACCGCGCTTCCACGCGCACGGTGAAGCTAGCGGTCATTTTCTTCCTCGAAGACGAAGGCGATCATCTTCTCGTCCATGCCCATTTCGCGCAGCTCTTCCGCGGTCGTTTCGCGCCGCAAAATACCGGCCGCGCGGCGGTCATCGAAGCACGCGTTCGGCGAGTTTTCGGTGGCAAGCTGCATGAGCGCGTGCAGCGTTTTGCGGCGACTTTCGTCCACGGCGCCGAAGTGTACAATGCGCGCCGATTCGAGATGCCGCTCCCGAAGTCCATCCTCTGTTCCGGCTGCAAGAAGACCTATCCCGAGGGATGGAAGCGGTGCCCGTACTGCGGGCATGACGAGCTGAAGTCGCGGCTCGATCAGCAGACGCGGCGGTTCATGGAACGGAAGGTGCGCGAGTTCGAACAGCGCACCGGCAAGACGCGCGGCAAAGAGGAGCGCGGAGCCCGGCCCGATCGTCCGCAGCGTTCTGACCGTCCGGGACAACGTCCCGAACGCGGGCCGCGCGGCGACCGCCAGCAGCAGCGGCAGCGCGACGGAAAACGTCCGCAACAACAGCAACGTCAGCAGCAGCCCGGACGCGGACCGCGTCCGCCGCAGCCGCCCCCTCGCGATGCGCAAGCGTCACCGGCGGGCGAGTTGCAGCAGGCGTCGCGCCGCAGACGGCGTCGCCGCGGACGCGGTGGCGCGGGCGCGAATGCGGCCGAAGGTGCAGCGCCGCAACCGCAACAACAGCAGCAAGCGCAGCAACCGCGGCCGCGCCGCGAGAATCGCGGACCGCGCCCCGAACGCCTGCGGCGTCCTGAGCGCCCGCCGCAAGCCGCACCTGCAGGCGAAGGCGCAGCCGCCGGTTCGGGCGATGCAGCAGCGCGCAAACGCCGTCGCTTCCGGCGCCGCCGTCGCGGTGGTGGTGGTGGAAATGGCGGCGGGAACGACAGCGGCGGCGGCGAGTAGCCGGCAAGCGGGAATCCCCTCATCCGCCTTCGGCACCTTCTCCCCTCGACGAGGGGAGAAGGCTACTCAATGACGCGGCCTCTGTAGCCGGCGCCGGATGAGGGGCGTTACGCCTCGGGCATCGGCTGGTTCGGCACGACCAGCGCCGCTGCGGCAACTGTTCGCGTGCCGCGGTTCAGGCGCAGATGGCGCGCCGAACACTCCGCAAAACCCTCGCAGCGGATGCAGTAGCCGTCGACGTTCTCCGGCTTGTAGTCGGCGGGTGGACAGATATTCACGCCGGCGACGATCTCCCGCTCGCAGTCGCCGATCAGGCGGTCGATCTCCGCATCCGTACCGCTTGCCAGCGCCTGTTTGACCGCCGCGTGCCGCGCGGCGTTGTGCATCGCGATCGAGTCGATCTTGATGCGCGGCTCCTCATCGCCCGCGGACGGCGCCATCACCACGAACGTCACCCGCACGCGCTGCACGAGGTAGTAGTACGCATACGCGATCACCGCGCCGCCGAGTGCGGCGAGGTTTGCCTGTCCGCCGGCGAGCACGCCGTACAGCAGCACCGCGAGCGAGAACAGCGCGAGCAATCGCACGCGCACCGGCACCATGCCGAACAGATAGAACGTCTGCTGCGGAAACGCGGCTGCATAGACGAACAGCAGCGTGAAGTAAACGAAGTAGGTCCCGAGCAGCGGAATGCCGGTCGCGGCGGCCACACCCGCGGATCCCAGCGTCGAGAGCAGGAACAGCGTGACGAAGTGCCGCGTCCCCCACTCCTCCTCGAGCGCCGTGCCCATCATGTAGAGCAGCAGCAGCGTGATGAAAAGCGAGAGCGCCTGCATGAAGCCGGAGCCGGCGTGCGTGAACTGATACGTGGCCAGCCGCCACACTTCACCCGCGCGGACCGCATCCCAGTCGAAGGAAAAGATGCGCGCGTACTTTTCCCGGTCCTGATACTCGAGCAGAAAGAACGCGACGTTCAGGAACAACAGGATGTAGACGGATCGGAGATTCTCGCCTCTGGACCGGAACATGGCTCGATTTGGCGCAACGCGGCCTGCGCCGCTAAAAATTCAACGCGCGACGACGTTTTCCGTTCCCTCGAACCGCACCGCGTCGCCGGCCTTCAGCCCGTGCTGCCTGGCCACACCCCCGTCGACCTCGAGGATGTACTGCGCGATCGCGTTCGGCGCGTAGCTCGGACAATCGGCGATGCGGCACGGCGGCACCTCGTGCTTCACGTGCGCGACGCGGTGGTTCGCATCGATCCAGATCATGTCCAGCGGGATGCGCGTGTTCTTCATCCAGAACGGGTACTCGCCGCTCTCGGGAAAGAAGAACAACATGCCCGCGCCGCGGCCGAGATGATCGCGGTACATGAGGCCCTGCGCGCGCGTTTCGGGATCGGCGGCGATCTCCACGTTCACCACGAAGCCGTCGGGGAAGATCACGCGCGGTCCGCTCGCGACCGGCGCGGGCGCCTGCGTCGCGGTGGTCGCTTCCGTGTTCTCCGCCGTTTTCGTCGAGGGAGGCATGGCCTTGGTGCAACCGATCAGCAGCAACAGGATCGCCAGCCGCCTCATTTTTCCTCAACCTCCACCACGTCCTCCGCCTCCCGCTCGCGCGCGATGAGCTCGTACTTTTTCGCGTAGTAGCGGAAGGAGCGGAAGGACATGCGCAGCAGTTCCGCGGCCTGAGTCTGTACCCCGCCGGTGCGCTCGAGCGCCTTGAGCATGAAGATCTTGCCGATCGCTTCGAGATGATCCTGCAACGAGATCCCATCCTGCGGCAGCTCGAACGTCGCCTCGGGCGTCCGTCCGCCGAGGAGCAGATGTTCGGGGAGCGACTTCGTGGTGAGGACGTCGCCCGCCTCGAGCGCAATCATCCGCTCGATCACGTTTTCGAGCTCGCGCACGTTGCCGGGCCAGTGATACTTCTCCACCGCGCGCATTGCATCTGCGGAAATGCGCCGCCGCTCCACACCCATGCGCGTCGAGAACTTCTCGATGAAGTGATCGACGAGCAGCGGGATGTCCTCACGTCGCGCGCGCAGCGGCGGCAAGGCGATCGGGATCACGTTGATGCGATAGAAGAGGTCCTCGCGGAACGTTCCTTCGCGGATCGATTCCGAGAGGTCGCGGTTCGTCGCGGCGATCACTCGCACGTCGACGGCGGTTTCGACGTTCGAGCCGACCTTGCGCACCATCCTATCCTGCAGCACGCGCAGCAGCTTGATCTGCATCGCGAGCGAAGTCTCGCCGATCTCATCGAGGAAGATCGTGCCGCGATCGGCTTCCTGAAAAAGGCCGCGCTTTTCGCGAATCGCACCGGTGAACGCACCGCGCTCGTGGCCGAAAAGCTCGGACTCGAGCAGCGTCTCCGGCAGCGCCCCGCAGTTGATCGATACGAACTTGCCGCGGCGATCGGAGTTGTAATGAATCGCGCGCGCGATCAGCTCCTTGCCCGTACCCGACTCGCCTGAGATGAGCACGGTCGACATCGTCTTCGCGATGCGCTGGACGATGGAGAAGATCTCCTGCATCTTCGCGCTCTTCCCGATGATGTTTGCGAACGTGAAGCGTTCTTCGAGCGCCGTGCGGAGGTGAATGTTCTCGTCCTCGAGCTCCTTCCGCTCGACCGCTTTGCGGACGATGATCTTCAGCTCTTCGATGTCGAACGGCTTGGCGATGTAATCGACCGCGCCCGCCTTCAGCGCTTCCACCGCCGTGCGAGTCGACGTGTGCGCGGTGATCATCACGAAGGCGATGGAGGGACTGTTCGCTTTGACGTCGCGGATGAAGTCGATGCCGGACCCGTCGGGCAGCATGAGGTCGCACAGGACGACGTCCGGCTCGAGCCGCTGGATCGCGGCGCGAGCTTCGTCGAGCGTCCCGGCCGCGTCGACCTTCCAGCCCTCTTCCTCGAATACGATGCCGAGGAAGTCGCGGAGGGAGGCTTCGTCGTCGACGATGAGAAGATTCACGCGAGCGATTCTAGCCGCCTGCGCAGCGATCCTGGTTGCGGCCTGCGCGACCCACACGCCCGCTCCCGCGAAACAGCGCGGGATCAGCTTCGCGGCCGCGAATCCGCGGAGCGGGACGTATGGCTCCGACGCGTCGGCGCAATCGCTGCGCAAACTGCATGAGCTCGGCGCGGACTGGATCTCGCTCATGCCGTTCGGGTTTCACAGCGGCACGGCGCAACTGAGCTTTGGAGGCGAGCGCGTATGGGAGACCGACACGTCGCTCATCGCCGCAACGCGGCAGGCGCACGCGCTCGGCATCAAAGTCATGCTGAAGCCGCACGTCTGGGGCCGTACGGAATTGCGCATGGAGACGTGGAGCGAGGCGGAGTGGCGCGCGTGGTTCGACGACTACGGCCGCTTCGCCGAGCATTACGCGACGATCGCGCGCGATGCAAAGATGGATGCGTTCTGCATCGGCAACGAGCAGAAGATCGCATCCACACACGAGACGGAATGGCGGCGGATCATCGCGCGGGTCCGCACGATCTACAAGGGACCGCTGACCTACGGCGCGAATTTCGATGAGGTCTTCGGCGTCCCGTTCTGGGACGCGGTCGATTGGATCGGCGTGAGCGGTTACTTCCCGCTCGTGCCGGACGCGACGCCATCGACGGACGCGCTGGTGCGTGCGTGGCAACCGATCCTGCAGCAGCTCGAACAGCTCTCGGCGCGGGAACGGAAGCCGGTGCTGTTCACGGAGATCGGCTATCGCAGCGCGAAGGGAGCGGCGTGGCGGCAGTGGGAGATTCCGCGTGATGCCGCTGCGGATCTCGATGCTCAGACCAATGCGTACGAGGCATTCTTCGAAACGGTATGGCCGCGGCCTTGGGTACTGGGCGGGTATCCGTGGAAGTGGTTTTCGTATCCCGATCACGGCCGCGTCGAGGGGAACGACTACGACTTCGAGGGCAAACCTGCCGAAGAGGTGATTCGGCGCGCTTACGCTTCCACCGCGACGAGCGCGAGCAAATCATCGAGCCGCCGCTGATCGAGATACTCGCGGCTCATCTCGTCCATGAGTTGGTCGATGCCCGCTTTGTGCCGCCGCGCAAGCACGTCGGGCAACGCGAGCTGCGTGGCCGCGCGCAGGCGGGCAAAGGCACTGTCGCTGACGAGCCGCGCGGGCAGGCGGGCTGACAGCCCGCCGCTCCAGATGGCTTCGCGCGGCGCAAGCACACGTCTGCGCACGCGATTCTTGCGCGTGAGAATCTCCATGATCGCGGTCTCGCGCGACTGCGGCACAAAGTAGACAGCGCGCACACTCGCGCGCTGCTGGCCGATGCGATGCGCGCGGCCGTTGCGCTGGTCGAGCTTCACCGGGTTCCACGGCAAGTCGTAATGCACCACCATTCCCGCCCGCTGCAGGTTCAACCCCTCGGCCGCCATGTCCGTCGAAACCACCATGTCGATGCGTCCGGCGCGAAACGCGTGCAGCACCGCATCGCGCGATCGCTCCCGAGACGTCACCAACCCGCAGCGCAACACGGACTGCAGATCGCGCGCGGTGGCGACGGCGCCGGTGAAGATCAGCAGCGGCTCGCTGGCGTGCGCGACGAGGTCCACGAGCAACGCGCGTTTCTCACACGGTGATGCGCGCGCCGCGGCGACGAGTGACTCCAGCCGCATGATCTCTTCGCGAATCTCGCCGGGGTCGGCTGCGCCGGGCGGCGCGAACAGTTCCCAAAACAGCACGTCCTGAACCGCACCGCGATCTTCCTCGTGTGCGAACGCCTGTCGATAGTCGCGCTTCGGCAACGAGCGGCCCGCCGCAATCGCCGAGAGCGCACGATCGTAGAAGCGCAACTGCCGCCGCACCGACTCGATCAGCGCCGCTTCGCTCGATTCGAGCCGCCGCCGCAGAAAGCGGCGGAGCATCGCGTGCTCGCCGATCAGCGGAAAGCGCAGCTCGTCGATGACAGGCATGTCCATGACGGGATGCCGGACGACGCTGCGCTCGAGCGCGCCGAAGCGCAGTTCCGGCGGCAGCACGCTGCGATCGCGGCGGATCATCAACACGTTCACGATTGCATCGATCATGATCACGTCGCGCAACGCGAACGCGACGTCGATCGTGGGCACGCCGGCGTCGGCGAGCAAATCATCGCGCGCGATCAATCGCACCAGCGCCTCCAGATCGCCGATGGAGTTGCAGACCGGCGTGGCCGTCACGAGCAGCACGCGCGCGCCAGCCGTGCGCCGCGCGAGCGCCGCGTACCGCTGCGTGCGCGGATTGCGAAACCCGTGTGCCTCATCGACCACGACCAGCCGGTGCGAGGGCGTGGCCACGAACGGATCGCTGACGATGCCGTCGTGCGTGAAGACGCGCACATCGAGATCGAACCGCGCTAGCGTCTCCCGCCACTGGTCGACCAGCGCCGCCGGCACGATCAGCTCCGCATCGCCCTCGAAGCGACGCATCACCTCCGCCGCGACGAACGACTTGCCGAGACCGACTTCGTCGGCGAGCAGCACGCCGCCGCGCGTGCGGAGCAGTTCCATCGCGCGATCGGCGGCGTCTACTTGGTGCTCAGCGAGCACCGAGCCGTCGCTCCAGGAACTCCCGCAACAGCGCGAGCTCCTCGGCACTCACTCCGTACGCGCAGGCGACCAGCGTGTCGATCGCCTCGCTCACGTCCTCGCCGCGATGTGCGCGTCGCGACAGGCGCACCAGCCGCTCCCATTCATCGCGCGCATCCGGCCACGGCAGGGCGGCCATGGTTCTGCCGAAGTAGCGGTAGTGCGCGTCCTTCGCGCGCTCCGCGACACCGATCAGCAACGCGCCCGCGATGGTCGAGTTGAGGATCGCCGCGATCGCGTACGCCTCATCGAGCGAGACCGCGTCGATCGCATACAGCGTCTGATTCGGCACGAGCGGAAACGCCATCTCGTTGACGTGTACGACGTCCGGCAGCACGGCCGCCGCGACGCCGCGCGAGAGATCCTTCCAGGCCACCTTGATTCCGACGTGTTCCGCGCGCACGAACGACAAGCGAAAGTCCGACGGCTCGAGACCGCGCATCGCCGCCAGCGTCTCCACCCACTTCGGCGGCTTGCGCCAGCCGTGCGGCGGCGGCCAGAGCATCCACTGCGATGCGAGCGTCGTCCAGCGTTGCACGTCGCGGCCCCGCACACAGCGGCACACAGCGCTGAGAGGCACGCGGACGCCGTCGGTGGTCACGAGCTCGCCTTTCGTGATGCGCTCGGCGTCGAGAAAGAAGCTGCGGTTGTCGCCGGTCTTCACGCCCATGAACGGCTTGCGGGCGAGGCTTTGCTCAAGCGTCGGATGGGCGGCACGCAGGCGTCGCGCGATCGCTGCGATCGCGGGCGGCACGAGCGCCCATTCAGACGACGGGCCGCCGACCGCGAGAGCGGCGCGCGGAAGCACGAATGTTTCGTCGCCCGCGGAGATGCGGACGGAGGACGCCTCATCGGCCTCCGGCACCTTCTCCCCTCCGCGGAGGGGACAAGGCGACTGTGGCTGGCCGCACGTGATGCCCAGCGGAAACGTGTCGGCGTCGAACAGGGCGCGGCGGCGCGGCGAGTCGCTCCAGTCATCGATCGCGATCACGCGGTCGCGCGCCACTCGGCGAAGCGGACCGGCGTAGCCGGCGTTCACGATCTTCGCCGGCATCAGCAGCGCCACGACGCCATCGGGCGACGCGAGCGAGAGCGCTCGCTCGAAAAACGCGACCGACAGATCGGGCTGATGAAACGCGGTTCCGTGGCGCTCGCCGCGAAAGAGTCCGTAACGATCGGCGAGCATCCGCTTCGCGCGCGGGGCAATGCGGCTGTTGCGCACCCACGGCGGGTTGCCGACCACGACGTTGAAGCCGCCGGCGGCCATGACATGCGCGAAGTGCACATCGAAGGAGAAGAAATCGAGGGTCCCTTCCTCGATCGCTTCGAGCATCTTCTTCTGCTCCGCGATGCGTTGCTGCAGCTCGCGGCAGAGCTCCGGATCGACCGGACGCGCGCGGCCGAAGAGATCGCGTTGCGGCGCACACGCGAGTTGCAGCTCCCGCTCCGCTTCATCGATGCTTCGCGAGAGCAGCTCGGATGCGAAGCGCTGGTCGTTGCCTCGTATGAGCCGATACAACGCTGGCCGTTGCGCATGCGGCGCGTTGCGATAGCGCTCGAGCAGATCGCGTTGCGCGCGCAGCGCATGCAGCCAGTCGGCGTAGATGCTCAGCCGGCCGTCGCCGAGAAAGTCGGTGGGACTGAGCAGCGAGTTCCCTTGCAGGATGTTGCGATCGAGATTCGGCAGCGGCTCGACCGTGTCGATCGTCGCATCGCTTCCCGACACGATCGCCAGCCAGAGGCGCAGCTCGCACAAGCGCACCGCCTCCGGTTTCAGGTCGACGCCGTACAGCGAGCTCGCAACGATGCGGCGCCGCAGATCGTGCGGAACCTCCGTGGCACGCGCGCGCCACAGCCGTTCGATGGCGCCGAGCGCCGCGAGCAGAAACGCGCCGGAGCCGCACGCGGGATCGAGAATCGTGATCTGCTCCAGTTTCTCGATGCCGCCGACGCCGAGCCATTCCGCGATCGCGCGCTCGACCAGCACATCGACGATTTCTTTCGGCGTGTAGAAGCTGCCGCTCGCGGCGCGCTCGTCGGCCGCCATGAGCGACTCGAACACTTTGCCGAGCATCTCCGGATCGACGTGCGTGCCCGCGGCGTCGGTCTCGTCGAGGCGAAAATCGAACTTCTCGAACACGCCTTCGATGACGCGGCGCATCAGGTCATTCGGCAGGTGAATCTCGGCATGGCGATGCTCGAACGGTGAGGGCTCGAACAGGCCGCCGTTGAGATACGGCACGCGTCCCACGCGTTTCGCCGCGACCGTGCGCTCGTGCAGCGGCCGGTTCAGGCAGCCGAAAAAGAGCGGCTGCAGCACGCCGGAAAAGTACTCGCGCCCCGCGCGGATCTCGCGCTCCAGGCGATCGACGAGGAAACGGCGTTCGCCATTCAGCCAACCTTTTTCCTGCACGAACGAGAGGAAGAGCAGCCGCGAGAGGATGAGCAGCGCCTGACCGTCAACCGCGCCACGGTCTTCCCCCGGAAAGGCCGCAGCAAGCGCATCGGCGACGTCGCCTACCGCGTCGCGGAAGCGCTGGAAGAACTCGCGCGTCACGCTTTCGCGATCGAGCGCGCGGTCGTAGATGCGCGGCAGCGACTGCTCGTCGCATTGCAGGAGGTTCAGGCGGTCGACGGCGTGGGCACTGGGATGCTCGAGATCGACGTTCAGGCGCCGCAGCGCGTGACTCGCCGAAAGGTCGAATATCGCCAACTCGTTTCCGTGTAGATACGCAAGCGCTGATTTTTGTTGCACATTATAGAAGCGGTAACTGTGCATGAATTGCGACACTGCTTCTTCGGCCACATTTCCGGTGAGCAGGAAGAGGTCGAAGCGCGGCAGCCGCGCGGCCAGCGTCAGTCGCGCCTCGGCGTTCCACGGGATGGTCACGCCTCCGCGGCGCCATTCCGCGGGATCGACTTCGATCGGCGCGATCGGATAGCCGAGCTCACGCAACAGATCGAGGACGCCCGTGGGGCCGGTGTATTCTCTGAGGCGGGCCGGCGTCAGCATGGCCGCCCCTTCCTTTGATGCCGATCCGCTGGGCCTATCTGAAGCGAGTGCTCGCCGGTGCGATTTTCGGGTTGTACATGGCGCACCTGCTGTACTTCCTGAACCCGCAGGTGGAGATCACGCCGGGACGCCTGGCGTTGGTCACGCTGGTGTACGGCATCACGTGCGGACTGCTTTTCGGTTCCGCCCTCTGGGGACTCCGCGCCCTCCGCGTCGGCCTCCTCGGCCGCCCCGATCCGTATCGGACGCACGGCTTCGGCTTCGTCGTGTGCGCCGCGTTCGTCTCGTCGTTCATCTACTGGATGCACCTCAAGCTGCTGCGCATCGCGTTGTATTTGCCCGTCGGCGCGGTGCGCATCCTGTCGAAGGCGACGATCGTGATCACGGCCACGGCGTTCGTATTGCTCGCGTTGTGGGTGCTCGAGCGCAACGCCGACCGCAAGACCTCGCGCATCATCTTCATCATCGGCGTGGTGCTGATCGCGGTGTCCGCCGTGTTCCTCTATCAGCGCCGCGAGAGCTATCGCACCGATCGGAAGGAAGTGGTCGTGTCGACGATCGGCGCGGTCGCGGAACGCCAGCCGGTCATCCTCGTCGCGATCCGCAACCTGCCGTACGACTGGATCGTGACGATGAAAGGCGAAGGGCTCGTGCCCTGGCTCGACGGGGCAACGGAGAGCGCGTACTTCACGCGGCTCGAGCCGTTCCCGACCACCAGTCCGAAGTCGTTGTGGGCGTCGCTCGCGACCGGGAAGCTGCCATACCGGCACGGCGTGACCGGTCGCTTCTCGTATCGCACGCCCCTCAATCGTGAAGCGTTCCTGCTGCTGCCGTACGGCGTCGGCTTTCGGGCGTGGGGTTTGATCCCGCCGGTCGAGCGCATCTCCGCGCCGCTGCCGTCCGGGGATGCACTCCCGGTATGGGCGCTGTTCCATCGTTTGCAGTTGCCGGCGAACGTCGTTCGCTGGCGTTCGGTGAAGACCCCTCCGCAACAGTCCGCGCAGATCGCAGCCGCGGCGAAACGCTTCGATGCGACGGGGCGCGCGCGGCCCGAGATCCTCTCCGCGCTCGCGACTGATCTCGGCGCGGCGGCCGCCGTGCGCGGCGATGCCACGCTGACCGCGATCGAGCTCGATGGCTTCGAATTCGCGCAGCGCGCGGTACGCGTGTATCTCAACGAGATCCCGCCGCGCGGGACCGTGAAGGGCGACGCCGTTCGCGCGTACGTGCAACAACTCGATCGCGCGCTCGGCGAGATCGCGCGCAAGCATCCGCGCCATCTGCTGGTCGTGTGCTCGCCGCACGCCGTCACGCCGCCGAAGTTGCCGGCCAATGTCTGGGCGCTCGGGCGCGATGCGGTCACGCGTGAGGTGATCGGCGCCGACGATGGCTTCGTGCTCGTCACCGGCCCGAACGCCGCGCATCGCGAGAATCCGTCGAGCGCGCGTGTCGTCGACGTCGTGCCGACGCTGCTGTTCGGCGCCGGCCTGCCGATCGGCCGCGACATGGACGGCCGCATTCTCACCGACGCGTTCACGGACGAGGTGCTGCGCCGCAGCGCGCTGTCCGTGATCCAGACGTACGAGGCCGAGCGTGTGATCGTGAGGCGCGGTTCCTGAGGCGGGTGCAGACACACGTTCTCCTTCTGAGTCGCTGCGAGTGAATCGGCGCCGCCGCGCCGAGCGGCTGACCGTTGTTTGAATCGGGGCTGCCGCGCCGAGCGGCAGCCCCGGGTGGGTTGGGGTGAGGGTGCCTGAGGACGGCGTCAGTTCGACGCCGCGGTGGCGGGCTTGCTGGCGCTCGGCTTGCGCGCGGTGCGGACCTTGCCGGAGAGAGTGGTTTTGCCTTCGACGGAGACGTAGGACGAGAGGCCTTCGAACGTCTTCGCGCCGATGCCTTTGACCTGCATCAGGTCGGTGGCCTTCTTGAACGGGCCGTGCTCGGTGCGGTACTCGACGATGCGCTGCGCGACCTTCTCACCGACACGCGGGAGCAGGGAGAGCTGCGCGGTGTCGGCGGTGTTGATGTTCACGACTCCGGTCGGCGCGTCGGCCGCGATCGCTGCCATGGAGATCGAGAGAAGAACGATGGTGAGAGTGAAGATGTGGAGGGACTTCCGCATGGGTCTTGACTCCTTTCTTTCTTTGGTTGTTGTTGGTTGATCGGAGGGTTTCGGTCACTGTTCGTTCGGTTGAGTTCCACACCAACCGCGTGTCACTGGTCTCTTTGGTTGCGCGTCCTTCGCTTCAGCACCACCTCCTTTCGCGGGAGGCATAGTTCAAGCGGGCAGCCATTGCGGCACAACGGCTAAATCACGCGAGGCACACGGCTTACGCCGGAACGACACTCAGCGCGACGTCAAAAAATCTTGCGCTATACTCGATGCCGGCCGCCTGATGAAGGAAAAGCGCGACATCTACCGCTTCCTCCACGTCACACCGCGGCGGATCTTCGAGCAACTGGACCAATACGTCGTCGGTCAGCGTCACGCGAAGGAAGTTCTCGCCATCGCGGCGTACAACCACCTCAAGCGCATCGAGTATCTGAAGTTCGGCGGCGACGTCTCGATCCGCAAATCGAACATCCTGCTGATCGGCCCGTCCGGCAGCGGCAAGACGTATCTGGCGCGCACGCTCGCGCGCGTGCTCGACGTGCCGTTCGCATACAACGACGCCACCGCGTTCACCGAGGCGGGTTACTACGGGGAAGACGTCGAGGTTGCGATCGGCCGCCTGCTCTACGCGACCAATCAGAACGCCGACGAAGCCGCGAACGGGATCGTGTTCATCGACGAGATCGACAAGATCGCGCGTCGCGCGAACGGCGGACGTACCGGCTCAGGCCAGCGCGACATCGGCGGCGAAGGCGTGCAGCAATCGCTGCTCAAGATCCTCGAGGGCGAGAAGTTGTTCGTGCCGATGAACGTCACCGCGCACTGGAACAAGCACGATTACGTTGAGATCGACATCTCGAACATCCTCTTCATCTGCGCCGGCTCGTTCACGGAGATGGAAGAGGCGCCGGACGGCCGCAGCGTCGGGTTTTTCGAGAGTACCGCACCGCCGCCGCGTGAGATCAGTGCCGAAGACCTCGTGAAGTACGGCTTCCTCCCCGAGCTCCTAGGCCGCCTGCCGCTGCGCGTCGAGCTGCACCACCTCTCGCCGTCGGACCTGGTGAGCATTCTCACTGAGCCGCGCGACGCGATGATCCCCGAGTACCAGCGCCTCTGCGCGCTCGATCAGATCCAGCTCGAGTTCACGCGCGAGTCGCTCTACGAGATCGCCAACGCCGCGATCAAACAACGCCTCGGCGCTCGCGCGCTGCGCGCGATCCTCGAAAAGGTCCTGCACCCGATCCTGTTCCTCGGCCCCGAACGCGCGGGCGAACGGATCGTGGTCGATGCCGAGGACGTGCGCCGGGTTACTGGCACAACACAAGCGTAAAGCCCACCCGAGCTTTGGGGGAGAGACAAATGCGCACGATCGGTATCGCAGCGAAGACGACATCGCCCGACGCGGTCGAGTTCGCGGCCAAAGTGGGCGATGAGCTTCGCGGCCGCGGCCTGAGCGTCATCTTCGCCGAGGATGTCGCGCAACTGGCGGGCATCACCAGCGAGACCGCCACGAAAGCGGACCTCGGGCGGCAGAGCGATCTCCTGATCACGTTCGGCGGCGACGGCACGCTGCTCTCCGTCGCGCGACACGCGCCCGATCACGTGCCCATCATCGGCGTGAACATGGGCACGCTCGGCTTCCTCACCGAGATCCGCGTCGAAGAGTTCCCGCAGGTGCTCGATCGCGTGCTGGCCGGCGAATATCACGTCGAGCCGCGCGTGACGTTCGAGGTCTATGTCGCTGGTCCCGGGCGTGATGACACGAACCGCTATCGCGTGCTCAACGACATCGCCATCAACAAAAGCGCGGTCGCGCGCATCATCGACATGCGTGTGAGCGTGGCGGGTTTGTTCGTGTCGACGTTCCGAGGCGATGGACTGATCGTGGCCACGCCCACCGGCTCGACCGCGTACAACCTCTCCGCCGGCGGACCGATCATCTATCCGACCATGGGCGCGGTGGTGATCACGCCCATCTGCCCGCACATGCTCACCAACCGCCCGCTCGTGCTGCCCGACGAGCTCGACATCGAGATCAGCATGACCACGCCGGACGCGAAGGACATCTTCCTCTCGCTGGATGGCCAGGAAGGCTTCGAGATCAGCGATGCCGACCGCGTATGCGTACGAAAGTCCGAAGAACGGGTACTCTTAGTCCAGTCACCCGATAAGAATTACTTCGACGTCTTACGCAATAAGCTGAAGTGGGGCGAAGGATGAGACTCGTACTCGCGTTGGTGTCGTTGCTGCTCGCCGCGCTCGACAGCCGCGCGGCGGATCCTCTCTATCTCGATCAGTTGATCGAGATGCCGCTCGCGGAACTGCAGACGCAGTTCCCTGGCCTGCGCAAGGAAGGCTGCTATCGCATCGAAGGCGGCCGCTACTTCCTGATCACGATGGACAAGAAAGACGGGAAGCCGTGGCGCGTGGCTTTATCGGCAGAACAGCCGTGCCGCAGGGTCGAGGATCTTCCCGTCATCGACATCCGCCACCGCAAAGGCGTGGAGCTCGGCAGCTCGACCATCATGGTCATCGAGAAAATGGGGCGCCCGGACGCCGCCGCGGAACCCGAAACCGCGCTGCGCAAGCTCGGCGACACCGAGTATTTCTACATGTGCAAGGTGTCGGAGATGTGCGCGCGCCACACGAGCGTCTTCATTCGCGGGGGACTGGTGACGGGAATCGCGGAGTGGTACTCGAACTGAGGGCCACCTGGAGCGACGGGCTCACAGCCCATCGACCCTTGGTCATTTCGACAGGCCGAGAGCCCGTCGCTCCAGACTAATTCGCCAGCGACTGCTCGTACGTCTTCCGCACAGCCGCCACGTAAGCGCGCGTTTCGCGATAGGGCGGCACACCGCGATACTTCGCCACGGCACCCGGACCGGCGTTGTACGCGGCGAGGGTCAGATCGAGATCGCCGTCAAACGTGTCGAGCAGCGTGCGCAGGTAGCGCGTGCCGCCGAAGATATTCTCGCGTGCGTCGTACGCGTTGCGAACACCGAGATATTTGGCCGTGTCAGGCATGAGCTGCATGATGCCGATGGCC
>Ga0196978_1000814_pt1 | contig 15052 bp, 13 predicted proteins | sample S3v_2013CmetaG_FD_155491 | JGI IMG/M metagenome (GOLD analysis project Ga0196978, IMG submission 155491) | Soil microbial communities from Anza Borrego desert, Southern California, United States - S3+v_20-13C | ecosystem: Environmental > Terrestrial > Soil > Desert | place: USA: California... | reverse complement strand
GGCCGCGGCCTCGACGGCGCCGGCGGCCTCCTCGCGCGTCGAGAGGCGGATGACGCCGAGCCGGTCGTCGGTGTCGGCCGGGTTGACGTTGTCGGCGCGGTCGGCCGACGCCGACTCGACCCACTCGCCGCCGATGAAGTTCCGGTATGTTTCCATGAGAGAAGTAGGCAAAGGAAGTAGCCAGTAGCCAGTAGCCAGTAGAAAAATCCTCGCTATCGAATCACTCGTATTATCAGCGTCAGCCGTCGCAGCGCGGGGCGCTACTGACTACTGACTACTGACTACTGACTACTGCTTTTAAATTGGCAGCGTGTTCGGTAAGCTGTGGAGCGCTCGCAAGCCCCGAAGGCACGCGCCCCGTCAGTCTGCCCGCGAAGCCGGGAAAATATAGCACAGCCGCGCGCGCGCCGGGGCCACTTTTTGGTCTGACCCGAAGGGCGAGGATGCCACAAAACCTCCGCGAACTGCTCGAACTGCGCGCCGCCGCGGCCCCCGACAAGCCGTTCCTGCTGAGCGAGGCCGACGGCCACGACTTCACTTACCGCGGCTTCGACGCGGCCGCGTCGCGCGCCGCGCGCATGCTCCACGCCGCGGGCGTCCGCAAGGGCGACCGCGTCAGCCTGCTCCTGCCGAACAGCGCCGAGTACGTCATCGCCTACTTCGCCTGCTTCAAGCTCGGCGCGCTCGCCGGCCCGGTCAACTCGCTCCTCAAGCCCGAGGAGATCGCCTACGTCGTCGGCGACTCGGGGGCCAAGCTGCTCCTCGTCAACACGGAGTTCCTGCCGCGCGTGGAGGGCCTGCGCGAACGGGCCGGGAGTCTGGAGGGCGTCCTCGTCTTCGACGACTGGGACGCGGCGACGGCCGCGCACCGCGGGGGCGCCGGGGACGAGTGGCGCGACGCGCACCTGACGCGCGAAGACGAGGCCGTCATCATCTACACCTCGGGGACGACGGGGAAGCCCAAAGGCTGTCTGCTCACGCACGGCAACCTGCTCGCCAACGCGCGGCAGATTTCGGAGTGGCTCGGCTTCGCGGAGGACGACCGGCTGCTCACCGTGATGCCCCTCTTCCACATGAACGCCGTCTCGGTGACGACGATGAGCGCGCTCTACGCCGGCGGCTCGACGGTCGTCAGCCCGCGCTTCTCGGCCTCGCGCTTCTGGCGCGTCGTCTCCGACTACCAAGTGACCTCCTTCGGCTCGGTCGCCACGATGCTCTCGATGCTTCTGGCGACCTACCCCGAGGGCGTGCCCGAGGGCTCGGACACCCGGCGGCTGCGCTTCGCCATGTGCGGGAGCGCGCCCGTGCCGGCCGAAGTGCTGCGCCGCTTCGAGGAGACGTTCGGCTGCCTCGTCGTCGAGGGCTACGGGCTTTCGGAGTCCACCTGCCGCTCGACCTTCAACCCGCCGGACGCGCGCCGCCGCCCCGGCTCGTGCGGGCTGCCCATCGGCAACGAGATGCGCGTCGTGGACGAGGAGGACAGGGAACTGCCCGACGGCGAGGCCGGCGAGATCGTCCTGCGCGGCGCGAACGTCTTCAAGGGCTATTACAACAACGACGAGGCGACGCGGCGCGCCTTCCGCGGCGGCTGGTTCCACACGGGCGACGTGGGCTACCGCGACGCCGAGGGCTTCTTCTACATCGTCGACCGCAAATCCGATATGATCATCCGCGGCGGCGAGAACATCTACCCGCGCGAGATCGACGAGGCGCTCTACCGCCACCCGGCCGTGGCCGAGGCGGCGGCCTTCGGCGTCCCCGACGAGTTGTACGGCGAAGAGGTCGCCGCCTTCGTCGTGCTCAGGGAGGGCGCGAGCGCGACCGCCGAAGAGATCGCCGACTTCTGCCGCTCGCACTTGGCGGACTTCAAGTGCCCGAAGACCGTCCGCCTCGCCGCCTCGCTGCCGAAGGGGCCGACCGGCAAGGTCTTGAAGCGCGAACTCGCCAAGCTGTTCCGCGAAGGGGGAAAGGAAGTAGCCAGTAGTCAGTAGTCAGTAGCCAGTAGGCTCCGCATCGGGGATGCTGACGCTGACACTTTAACGATTCGATAGCGGCCGTCTTCCTACTGACTACTGACTACTGACTACTGTCTACTGTCTTCAAATGGCCCAACTCAAGGACAGAATCCGCAACGTGCTCGACGAGAGCCGGATGCTCGTGCTGGCGGCGCAGATCGTGCTCGGCCTCCAGTTCCGCTCGTTCTTCGAGGCGGGCTTCGACAAGCTGCCGCTCGTCACGCGGCTGCTCAAGACGGCGGGGCTGGGGGCGATGCTTCTGGCGCTCGGGCTTCTGATCGCCCCGGCCGCCTACCACCGGCTCGTCGAGCGCGGCGAGGACTCGGAGGAGTTGCACCGCTACGCGAGCCGCCTGCTGAAGTGGGCGCTGCTGCCCTTCGCCCTCGGCCTCGGCCTCGACCTGTTCATGGCCGGCGAGAAAATCCTCGGCCGCAAGTGGGGCGTCGCGGCGGGGCTGCTGACGCTCGTCGTGGCGGTCTTCTTCTGGTACGTGCTGGAGATGTACATGCGGCGCGAGCGCGCGCCGGAGATTCGGGAGGCGCAGATGGAGTCACGGAAAGAGGAGGCCGGGGGGGGCGCGAAGCTGAGCGATAAGGTCAAGCACGTCCTGACGGAGGCGCGCGTCGTCCTGCCGGGCGCGCAGGCGCTTCTGGGCTTCCAACTGCTCGCCGTCCTGACGGAGAGCTTCGACCGCCTGCCGGACGCCTCGAAGTACGTCCACCTCGCGAGCCTCGGCTGCATCGCCGTGACCGTCGTGCTGCTGATGACCCCGGCGGCCTACCACCGCATCGTCGAGCAGGGCGAGGAGACCGAGCACTTCCACCGCTTCGCGTCGAAGATGATCGTCGCGTCGCTGGTGCCGCTGGCGCTGGGGCTGGCGGGCGGCGTCTACGTCGTCGCCCAGAAGGTGACCGACTCGACGCTCGTCGCCGTCGTCGCCGCCCTCGTCACCCTCGCCCTCTTCTGGGAACTCTGGTTCGGCATCACGCTCTACCGCCGCACCCAGCGCGACTACTCGCGATAACCCGAGCTTCGGGCTCCGCGTCCGAGACAACCTTTTAACCCGGAACCCGAAGGCCGACAGCCCCCGACGGAGTGAATCGATGAAACGAACTCTTTGCCTCGCCCTGTTGCTCGCGTCGGCCGCGGTCAACTTCGGGCCGCCGGCCGACTCGAAGGTGACGGGCGACGCGGCGCGGGAGGAGCGCGCGCGGCGGGTGGCGCGCGAGGCCGAGGCTTTGCGCGAGCGGCTCGTCGCGCAGCGCCGCGACTTCCACATGCACCCCGAGCTGTCGAACCGCGAGGAGCGCACCTCGCGCGTCGTCGCCGAGCGGCTTCGGGCGCTCGGCCTCACCGACATCCGGACCAAAGTCGGCCGCCACGGCGTGACGGCGCTGCTCGTCGGCGGGAAGCCCGGCCCCGTCGTCGCCGTCCGCGCCGACATGGACGCGCTGCCCATCGAGGAGACTTTGGACGTGCCCTACAAGTCGCGCAACCCCGGCGTCAAGCACGCCTGCGGGCACGACGCGCACACGACCGTCGCGCTCGGCGTCGCCGAGGTCTTGTCGAAGATGCGCGACGAGGTGCGCGGCACGGTCAAGTTCATCTTCCAGCCGGCCGAGGAGGGCGCGCCCCCCGGCGAGGAGGGCGGCGCGTCGCTGATGATTAAGGAGGGCGCCTTGGAGAACCCGCGGCCGCGGGCCGTCTTCGGCCTCCACACCGAGCCGAACTTGCAGGCCGGGCAGATCGGCTATCACTCGGGGCCGGCGATGGCCTCGTCCGACACCTTCTTCGTCACGGTGCGCGGCAAGCGCGCGCACGGCGCGCAGCCGCACGCCGGCGTGGACTCCATCGTCGTCGCCTCGGAATGCGTCCTCGCCCTGCAACACATCCGCAGCCGGCGCATAGACCCGCTGGAGCCGCTCGTCATCACCGTCGGGACGATTCAGGGCGGCGACCGCTTCAATGTCATCGCCGGCGAGGTGCGCCTCACCGGCACGATGCGCACGCTCAGCGACGACGTGCGGACGCGCGCCAAGGCGATGATGCGCGAGACGCTCGCCAGCGTCACCGCCGCCTACGGCGCGACCTTCGAGCTGACCTACGACGGCGACGGCAACCCGGTCACCTACAACGAACCCGCGCTCGTCGAGCAGACCCTGCCGACGGTGCGCCGCGTCGTCGGCGACCAGAACACGGTGGCGCTCAAGCCCTTCATGCCGGCCGAGGACTTCTCGCTCTACCAGAAGGTCATCCCCGGCTTCTACTACTTCCTCGGCGTCGGCAACCGCGCCCGCGGCATCACCGCCGGCTGGCACACGGCCGAGTTCGACGTGGACGAGGAGAGCCTCGTCGTCGGCACGAAGGTGATGTCGAACGTGCTGCTCGATTATCTGGAAGCGGCCAAGTAGACAGCAGACGGCAGTCGGTAGCCGGTAGATAAACACTCGTCGGCGAACCGTTCGCGTGCCGGCGTCAACAGCCTCGACGCGGAGCCTACTGACTACCGACTACTGACTACTGACTACCGACTACTTCTCCCATGTTCTTCACCGACTCATACAAGGCCCTGCGGCGCGGCGAGCGGCGGCGGGCGTTGACGTTGATGATGCTTTCCGTCCTGACCATCGCGCTCATCGCGTTGCCGGTGGGCTTCTTCATGCTGCGCCGCTTCGAGACCTCCGTCACGTTCCACCCGGAGCGCGCCCCGTGGGGCGGCAGCTGGAGCGCGCCGCGCGGCGGCGAGGACGTTTGGTTCCGGGCGGCGGACGGCTCGCGCCTCCACGGCTGGTTCATCGCCTCGGAGACGCGGCCGGCCGCGGCCACGGTCGTCTACCTCCACGGCAACGGCGGCAACGTCAGCTACGTCGGCTGGGTCGGCGAGCAGTTGGCCGCGCGCGGCTTCGACGTGCTGCTCTTCGACTACCGCGGCTACGGCCGGAGCGAAGGCGCGGTCTCCGACGAGCGCGGGATTTACGAGGACGCCGACGCGGCCTACGACTTCGTCGTGCGCGAGCGCGGGGCGCGGCCGGAGAGCGTCGTCCTCTACGGGCAGTCGCTCGGGACGACGGCCGCGGCCGACGTGGCCGCGCGCAGGCCGTGCGGCGCGCTCGTCCTCGAATCCGGTCTGAGTTCGGCCGCCGAGATGGCGCGCACGATCCTGCCGTGGCTGCCGCGCTTCGCGGCGCGCGCCACGCGCAACAAGTTCGACACGCTCGGCAAACTCCCGCGCGTCGGCTGCCCCGTGCTCGTCGCCCACGGCGACCGCGACGCGGTCATCCCCGTCGAGCAGGGCCGCGCGCTCCACGCCGCCGCGCCCGAGCCGAAGCGCCTGCTCGTCGTCCCCGGCGCGGGCCACAACGACCTCACCATCGTCGGCGGCGCGAAGTACATGGACGCCGTCGCCGACTTCATCAAGGGACTCTAAGGATGAGAAAAACGCTCCTCCTGCTGCCGCTCGCCTTCGCGTGCGCCGCCGCGCCGCAGGCGCGCGGTCAGGTTTTTAAGCCTTCGGAGACGGGGCGGCCGGCGGCGGCGCGAGCCGCGCTCGACGAGCAGGTGCGGGCCGAGGCGGCGCGCTTCAGGGGCCGCGTCAGCCTCTTCGCCAAGAACCTCGACACCGGCGCGGAGTATTCCTTCGGCGGCGACGACCGCGTGCGCACGGCCAGCACCATCAAGGTCGCCGTCATGGTCGAGGCGTTCGCGCGCGTCGCCGAGGGGCGCGCGAAGTGGGCGGACGAACTCGTCCTGACCAAAGAGAAGAAGGTGGGCGGCTCCGGCATCCTGCCCGAACTCTCCGACGGGCTGCGCCTCTCGCTGCGCGACGCCGTCAGCCTGATGATGATCCTCAGCGACAACACCGCGACCAACATGGTGCTCGACCTCCTGACGGCCGACGCCGTCAACGCGCGCATGGAGTCGCTCGGCCTGAAGCAGACGCGCCTGATGCGGAAGGTCTTCGGCGGCGGCGAGAGCGCCGAGGGGAAGCTTGAGGCCGGCAAGCGCTTCGGCCTCGGCCGCACCACGCCGCGCGAGATGGTCGCGCTCATGGAGAAGCTGGAGCGCGGCGAAGTGGTCGGCCCCGCCGCCTCGAAAGAGATGCTGGAGCTGATGAAGCGCGAGCAGGAGCGCAGCGGCATCTGGCGCGCGCTGTGGCAAGTCCCGAGGGCGACGAAGTCGGGCGCGCTCGACGCGCTGCGCGCCAACGTCGGCATCATCTACCACCCGCGCGGCCGCATCGCCCTCGCCGTCACCTGCGACGACTCGCCCGCCGTCGAGTGGACGCCCGACCACCCCGCCTTCCACACCATGTCCCGCCTCTCCGAAATCCTCCTCTACGGGCTGGGGGAATAAATTTCAGGCCGGCGATTTTTGATTTTCGATTCGGAGGGGCCGGCCGGCCGCGCGCCGACCGTAAACTCGCAAATCAAAAATCTAAAATCTAAAATGCCTGCTATGGCTAACCCCGCAAGGCGGCTCGCGGAGAACGTGCCCGGCGAGTTTTACGTGGACGACACCTGCATCGACTGCGACGCGTGCCGGCAGCTCGCGCCGCAAGTCTTCCGCGACCACGGCGACCAGTCGAGCGTCTACCGCCAGCCCTCGGGCGCGGCCGAGACCTTCCGCGCGCTGCAAGCCTTAGTCACGTGCCCGACCGGCAGCATCGGCGCCGAGGGGCGGCACGACACGCGCGCGGCCGTCGAGTCCTTCCCCGAGCGCCTTGACGCCAACGTCTACTTCTGCGGCTTCACGGCCGAGTCGAGCTTCGGCGCGTGGAGCTACCTGATCGCGCGGCCCGAGGCCGAGGGCGGCAACGTCCTCGTCGATTCGCCCCGCTTCAACCGCCAGCTCGCCCGGCGGATCGAAGCCCTCGGCGGCGTCCGCACCATCTTCCTCACGCACCGCGACGACGTAGCCGACCACGAGCGCTTCGCCCGGCACTTCGGTGCCGCGCGCGTCATGCACCGCGACGACGGGGCCGCGCGCTACGGCGTCGAGCGCGTCGTCGAGGGGGCGGGGCCGGTCGCCTTAGACGCCGACCTGACCCTCATCCCCACCCCCGGCCACACGCGCGGCCACGCCGTCCTGCTCTACCGAGACAAGTACCTCTTCACCGGCGACCACCTCGCATGGTCGCCCGCGCGCGGGACGCTCACCGCCTTCCGCACCGCCTGCTGGTATTCGTGGGACGAGCAGACGCGCTCGATGGGGCGACTGCTCGACTACCGCTTCGAGTGGGTGCTCCCCGGCCACGGCCGCATCCACCACGACACCGCCGACGCGATGCGCGCGCACCTGCGAAGATGTCTTGAGTGGATGAAGTCGGCGAGGTGACCGGGGGGTTAAGGCGGAAGCCCGGCCGCGGGGGAGGGCGTCTCGGGCACCGCCGCCGGACTGCTCGTGACGCCTGAGACGTTCCCCCTCGCGGCCGGGCTTCCGCCTTCGAGCCCTTCCGTCACGGCCGCGGCTTGCCGGGGGTGCCGACGTGGACACGCATGATGCCGGGGCGGCGCGGGTCGGGGCCGGGGAAGAAGGGGAAGGCCGCGTTGGTGACGTAGAGGTTCTGGTTGTCGCCACGCACGCCGAAGGCGGCGGCCGTCGGGCCGTCGAGGCCGTCGGCCGCCGTCAGCAGCACCTCGACCGCCCCGCCCGGCGTGACGCGCACCACCGTGTTGAAGGGGTTGGTCGTCTGCGTGCCGTCGGGCGCGATCTTCCGCACCTCGCCGGTGAGGGCGAGCGTGACGTAGGCGTTGCCGTGCCGGCCGAACTGGATGCTCTCGGGGGTCTCAAGCGCGGCCGGGTTGAAGAGGACGACCGTCTCGGCCCCGGCCGCCGACGCCTGCGAAGCGGCGACGAGGACGAAGAGGCTGAGCAGCGCGGTGCCGGCGGCGGCGGCGAGCCGGCGCGGGAGAAATGATTTCATCGGAAGATTCTCCTGTCGAAAGGCGGGCGCGCGCGTGAGGCTCGCGCCGCGTGAGTACGGCGAGGTGAAGCGTCGGTCGAGGGGCGCGGCCGCCGAGACACGGCCCGCGCTCCCGGCTTCTAACGCGGCGAGCGCGCGGTCATCGAATCAGCCCGGCGGAAAAAAAGTTTCGAGTTAAGAAGGGAGGCCCGTCCGCGAGCGAGGGGGGCGTCGAAGGCTACAGGTAACCTTCGACGCCCCCCTCGCGGACGGGCCTCCGTTTGTTGTTAGGCTCAGGGGAGTTCGGCGACGCGGCGGCGGTAGTTATCGAGGTCGGGGTTCTGCGGGTCGAGGGCGGCGAGGCGTTCGAGGGCCTCGGCGGCCGTCGCCTTGTCGCGCTTGTTGAGGGCGGCGGCGGCGATGTTGCGCCAACTGTTGGCGTGGGCCGGGTCGGCCTCGACCGACTTGCGGTACTCGGCGAGCGCGCGGTCGAAGTCCTTGCGGTTGAAGTAGGTGTTGCCGAGGTCTGTGCGCACGTCGGGCGAGTCGGGCTTGACGGCGAGGGCGCGCTCGTAGAAGTCGGCGGCCGCCTCGTAGTCCTCGTCGTCGTACTTGGCGTTGCCCATCAGGACGAGCGCGTCGAAATCCTTCGGCTTGAGGCCGAGGGCGCGTTCGAGGTAGAGGGCCGCGCCGTCGTAGTCGCGGAGGCGGTAGAAGGCCCGCGCGGCGGCGAGCTGCGCGTCGAAATCCTTCGGGGCGCGGTCGGCCTTGTCCGCCGCCGCCTGCGCCTCGGGGCCGGCGCCCGCGGGCGAGCCGCCGCCGGCCGCGCCGCCGCCCTCGCCGATGTCCGGGTGGCCGGGCGGGAGTTCGCCGGCGGCCTGCGCGTCGTCGAGCGGGCCGGCCGTGGACGCCGCCGCGGGCGCGTCCGCGACGCGCGCGCCGGGGCGCGTGAGGCTGTTGGTGACGAAGAAGCCGACGGCGAAGCCGACGACGATGCCGCCCACGCAGAGGATGAAGTTTTTCGACATGCCGGGGAAAATGTAACCGAAAAAAGGTCTTCGGCCAAAGCGGTCAGGGGTCGGGCGGCGTGGGCCGGATTAACGACCGACGGCTTCGCCCCGACGCCCGACGCCCGTCACCCTGTGAGGGTTGCCGTGTGCGCAACGTTTGGTTATCATTTCGGTGTCAATGGTTTTACGTCTGTCTCTACCGGGCGCGCCAACGAGACCGTTTCCCATGCGCTCCCGTCTTCCGCAGAGTTCATCCGTACAAAGCGATGTCAGCCATCGAAGAGACTAAAAGGGAGGTCGGTCTGCCGAAGGCGCAGTCCGCCCCCCGCGCGACCCCCTTCGTCACGCGCGCCCTGAACCTGCTCAGCTCGGTGCGCTTCGGCGTCACGCTGCTCGTCCTGCTCGTCGTCGCCTGCATGATCGGCATGCTCATCATGCAGCAGAACGTGGACGGCTTCGACAAGTATTACGCCGACCTGACGCCCGCGCAGAAGTTCCTCTACGGCAAGCTCGGCTTCTTCGACATCTACCACGTCTGGTACTTCAACGTCCTGCTGCTGGTGCTGTCGCTCAACATCGTGCTCGCCTCCATCGACCGCTTCCCCACGGCGTGGACGTACATCCGGCGCAAGAAGCTCGACCCCTCGGAGCGCTGGCTGCGCGGGCAGGAGCAGAGCGCGGACGTGAGGCTCTCGGAGGCGGGGCGCGAGCGCGCCGTCGAGCGCGTGCGGGGGGCGCTGGGCGGCGCCGGCCGCTTCAGGACGACCGTCACGGAGAAGGCCGGCAAGACCTACGTCTTCGGCGAGCGCGGCGCGTGGAACCGCCTCGGCGCCTACGCCGTCCACGTCGCGCTGCTCACGATCTTCTTCGGCGGCTTCCTCACCGCGCAGTTCGGGCGCGTCGGCAACATGCCGCTCGAACCCGGCGCCTCGGCCGCCGAGATGAGCGAGCGCATCGTCGAGCGCGATCAGGTCTCGCTCGCCACCTACCAGCTGCCCTTCACCGTCGAGTGCACCGACATCCAGCAGAAGCTGATCCGCAAGGAGGGGCCGATCACGGCCGACAACACGCTCGACTGGCTGACGCGGATCAGGATTAAAGACGCCGAGCGCGGCACGGAGACCGAGGCGCTCGTCCACATGAACAAGCCGTTCGACTACCGCGGCTACCGCTTCTTTCAGGCCAGCTTCATCGCCGACGGCAAGGCGCGGCAGGCGACCGTCCGCGTCACGCCCGTCGGCGGCGGCGCGGGCTGGGACGTGACGCTGCCGCGCGACGGCGCGGCCGAGCTGCTCGACGGCACGCGCGTCGAGCTGAAGGACTTCGCGGCCAACTTCCGCGTCGGCAGCAACTCCGAGATGGCCGAGGCGAGCGACTACCAGAACCCCGCGGCCACGCTCGCCGTCACGCGGCCGGGCGGGCGCCCGGCCCGCGCCATCGCCTTCACGCCCGAGATGGTCGAGCGCGCGCCCTTCGCCAAGCAGCCGGTCGAGGGCTACACCTTCCGCCTCGTCGACTTCGAGAAAGTGCCGCGGGCGCACATCCTCTCGGTGCAGCAAGACCCGGGCGCGACCGTCGTCTACGTCGGCTTCGCGCTGCTCGGGCTGACGCTCTCCGGCGTCTTCTTCTTCTCGCACCAGCGCGTCTGGGCGGTCGTCGAGGAGCGCGAGCCGGGCGAGTTTCAGGTCACTTTGGGCGGCAACACCAACCGCAACAAGCTCTCCTTCGGCGACCGCTTCCGGCGCGTCGTCGAGGGCTTGGGCGGCGAAGCTTTCGAGGTTAAAAAGTCATGAGTGAAGTGTTGAAGCAGCCGGCCGTGGTCGGCGCGCCGGGGCTGGGGCTGAAGCAGAGTTCGCCGCTGTGGTCTTACCTGCCGGCGGCGCTGGTCGTCGGGGGCGCGGCGGCGCTGACGCTCCTGCGGGTGCAGGCGGGGGGCGAGCGCTTCATCGGCGACGTGTCGCTGATGATGCTGGCGCTGGCCTGCTACCTCGTCGCGGCCGTCTTCCACCTGACGAACCTCTACGCGCCGTCGAGCCTCTTCCAGCGGCTCGGCCTGTGGGCGGCGGGCCTCGGCGTCTTCTTCAACCTCGCGAGCTGGGGCGTGCGCTGGGTCGCGGCCTACGACCGCGAGTGGGCCATCCACGTCTCGCAGGGGACGCCGATGCCGTGGGTCTGGCGCTACGTGCCCTTCGCCAACCTCTACGACCTCAGCTTGGCCTTCGCCTTCGGGGCCGGCATCACGACGCTCCTGATCGCGCACCGGCCGAGCTTCCGCTTCCTCGGCGCCATCAGCCTGCCGCTGGCGGCGCTCATCCTCGTGCTGGCGCGCTTCATCGGCGGCGAGATCATCAACCTGCCGCCCGTGCTCGACTCCTACTGGCGGCCGATCCACGTCGGCATCGCGTCGCTCTCCTACGGCATCGCGCTCGTCTGCTTCGCCGTCGCGGTCGTCTACCTTCTGAAGGACGGGGTGAAGACTGAGGCGATGGCGATCTGGGCGGCGATCTTCGCCCTCGCCGTGACGGCGACGGTGAGCCGCGGGACGGTCTTCTGGCTCTTCGACCCCGGCGTCTTCGCCACCTACCGCGCCTCGACGTTTCTGCCGCCGCGCTTCCCGCTGCCCCTGCGCGCCGACATCCCCCACGTCGGCCTCTTCCTGATGCTGGCGGGGCTGGCGCTGGCCGGCGTCGTCGTCGCCTTCTGCCTCTACCTTTACAGGGCGAGCGAGCCGGCGCGGCGCTGGGGCCACCACCTCCTGAAGGGCGCGCTGGTCTTGCAGGCCGCCGCCGTCGTGCTCCTCGTGTGGCAGGTCAAGATGCTGCCGAACGTGGCGGTGTGCGCGGGCGAGCGGCCGGCGGGCACGGCCTGCGTCAACCCGCAGCAGTTCCGGCAGGTCGGCGTCTTCCTCGCCGAGCAGCAGAAGCTCGCGCCCGAGCAGATCGCCATGATCCCGGCGGCGAACCTCGAGCGGGCCGGCGAGGAGTTCGTCCGCGACCGGCAGGCCGAGATGTTTTTGAGCCTCAACGCCAACCCGGTCGAGCTGGCGGCGCTGATTACGGCGTTCGCCGCCATCCTCTTCGTCATCATCTTCAGCTTCCGCACCGAGCGGCTGCGCGAGGCGCTGCCCCCGCGCGAGAAGATCGACTCGCTGATGTACAAGACGGCGGGCGTGACGTTCGCGGGGCTGGCGCTGCTGCTGATGACGGGCGCGGTCTGGGCCAACGAGTCGTGGGGGCGCTACTGGGGCTGGGACTCGAAGGAGACGGGCGCGTTCGTGGCGTGGCTCACCTACGGGGCCTTCCTCCACGTCCGCATCTCGCGCGGCTGGACGGGGCGGGCCTCGGCCTACTTCGCCATCGTCGCCTTCCTGCTCGTCATCTTCACCTACCTCGGCGTCAGCTACCTGCTGCCGGGCCTCCACTCGTACGCGTGATCGAGTTACGAGTTGCGGGCCCCGGGCCGCGAGTTAAAACAAGCCGTCTTTAACTCGCGACCCGGGGGCCCGCAACTCGAAACTTTTTTTATGACCAGAGAGAACATCCTGTTCGCCGCCGTCGGGCTGCTGCTCGGGTACGTCGTCGCCTTCCACCTCGTCGTCTACGTGAACCAGAACCAGCCGGGCGGGGCTCTGGCCGCGGGCGCGGCCGGCGAGCAGGGTTTGCCGACCAACGAGGTGAAGGAGCGGCAGCGCTTGCGGAGCGCGGCCGAGGCCGCCGCGCAGGCCGCGCGCGAGCGGGCCGGGGACTTCGACGCGCAGGCGAAGGCCGCCCAAGCCCACCTCGACGCGCGCGACTTCGAGGAGGCCATCGACTTCCTGACGCGCGCCAACCAGCTCCGCCCCGACGACTACGATACGCTCGTCAAGCTCGGCCACGCCAATAACGCCGCGCGCCGCTTCGACACCGCCGAGCGCTGGTTCCTAGCCGCCCTCGCCAAGCGGCCCGACGACGGCGACGTGCGCTCGGAACTCGCCACCAGCTACTACTTCCGCGACCCGCCGCAGACCGACAAGGCCATGTCCGTCCTGCGCGAGACGCTGGAGCGCAACCCGTCGCACCTCATCTCGCTGCACAACCTCGCCTTCCTGCTCATCGAGTCGAAGCAGTTCGACGAGGCGGCCGGGATGCTCGACCGCCTCGAACGCGCCGACCCCGCCTACCCGCAACTGCCCGGCCTGCGCGAAGAGCTTGAGAAGGCGCGCCGCGCCGACCCGGCCGGCGCGAAGAAGTCGCCCGCCGACTGAGAGACCGGTCGTCAGTTATCGGGCGCCGGCGTGTATCATCCCCACGGGTTCGTCTTCATCAATGCAAACGGAGCTTCGCGCATGAGAACGTTGACTTCGGCCCTCATCCTTTCGGCCGCGGCCTCGCTCGCCGCCTGCGGCGGCCAGAGCGCCGGCCCGCCTCGCGAGAACGCGCGCGCCACGCCGGCCGCCGCCAACGCGAACCGCGGCGGCGCGAGCAACTCGGAGATCGGCGTCGTCTCGTCGCACGGCGGCGGCACGAACGCGGCCGCGCCCGCCCCCGGCGGCCCCGCGGCCGGCGACCGCGGGCTGGTGGACACGAAGCGACTCGACGCGCGCATCAAAGAGGCGGCCGCGAAGGCGCGACAGTCCGGCGCGTCCGAAGCCGCCAAGCGCGCCGCGGCCGGCGCCTACCTTGAGCGCGGCAACGTCTACTACTCGGCCGGCCGCCCGCAGCTCTACAAGTACGCGCTCGCCGACTTCCGCGAGGTGCTCCGCTTCGACCCCGCCAACGCCGAGGCCAAAAGCAAGCTCGAAGAGATCGAAGCCATCTACCGGGGCATGGGCCGCCCCATCCCGAACGTCAGCGCGGATCAGTAAAAGCCGTGAACGGTAAATCGTGAATCGTCAACATCGTCGAGCGCCGCCCCGGCTTGATAAGTTCAAGCCGGGGCGGCGCTCGACGCGTCTTCTCGATTGACGATTCACGGCTTTTGCGCCGGCCACGGCGGCAGACGCGGGTCGGGTTGGTCGTCGGCCGGCCACAGTCAAAAATTATCTTTTGGAACCCGGCGGCGGCCGCGGGCGTGTAGGTGGGTGCGGGCCGCGCGGAGGGGGAGCGTGTATAATTCGGGCCGGGCGACGGCCCGTCCGGCGCGCCTGTGAGGCCCGCAGCCGACGAAGGCTTTTTCGGTCCGTTGACGTAGACGCCGCAGCCCGCCTGTCCTCGATGAGTGCCATCTCCTCAGCGAACGAGCTTGTCTTCTCCGCGGCCGCGGCGGGCGGCGTCTCCGCCCCGGCGGCCGAGGCGGTAGGGGAGATGTCCGACCACCGCCTGCTGGAGGCGACGCGCGAGGGCGACGAGGCGGCCTTCGCCGAGCTGGTCAGGCGCTACCGCAACCAGATCACGAACTACGTCTACCGGATGACGAACGACTACGACCTCGCGGTCGATCTCGCGCAGGAGACCTTCATGCGGGTCTACGCGGCGGCCGACCGCTACCAGACGAGCTTCGCCTTCTCGACCTACATCTACCGCATCGCGACCAACCTCGCCATCTCGGAGCTGCGCCGCCGCAAGCGCCGCCGCCTCGTCTCGCTCTCGACCTTCTTCCAGCCGCGCGAGTCGGCCGAGGAGTCGTGCGAGCTGGAGGTCGAGGACGCGGGGCCTTTGCAGGACGCGGCGCTGGTCGAGGACGAGCGGCGCGGGGCCGTCTCGCGCGCCATCGCGACGCTCCCCGAGAAGTACCGCGCGCCGCTGGTGCTGCGCGACGTGGAGGGGCGCAGCTACGAGGAGATCGCGCGCATCCTGAGGATGAGCGAGGGCACGGTCAAGTCGCGCATCAACCGCGCGCGCTCGTTCCTGCGCGACAAGTTGCAGGCATACCTGTGAGGAAGTTTTAAAGTCATGGCGGACAAGTGCGAATCCTACAAAGCTCTGATCGAGGAGGAGGCGGGCGGCGCGGCCGTCTCCGGGGCGCTCGGCGCGCACCTCGCGGCGTGCGCCGCGTGCCGCGAATTCCGGCGCGGGCGCGAGGCTTTGGCGGGCCTGCTCGGCGGGCTGGGGCGTGTCAACGCGCCGGACGATTTCGAGTTCCGCCTGCGCGCGCGCATGGCCGCGCGCCGCTCCTCGGAGCGCGCGCCGCTCGGCCGTCTGCGCCTC
>Ga0196978_1000813_pt1 | contig 15076 bp, 11 predicted proteins | sample S3v_2013CmetaG_FD_155491 | JGI IMG/M metagenome (GOLD analysis project Ga0196978, IMG submission 155491) | Soil microbial communities from Anza Borrego desert, Southern California, United States - S3+v_20-13C | ecosystem: Environmental > Terrestrial > Soil > Desert | place: USA: California... | reverse complement strand
GCGGCGCGCATCGCCGAAACGTTCCTTGATCTCGCGCAATTCATCTTTGATGATCTCCATGCGCAGCGCTTCGTCGTTCAGCACGTCGCGCAGGTATTCGATCAGCTTCATCAGGTCGTCGTACTCGGCGCGGATCTTGTCGCGCTCCATGCCGGTGAGCACGCGCAGGCGCAGCTCGAGGATGGCGGCGGACTGCACTTCGCTCAGGCCGAAGTTCTTCATCAGCGATTCTTTCGCCTCGTTCGGCGTGGCGCTCTCGCGGATGATGCGGATCACTTCGTCGAGGTGATCGAGGGCGATGAGGTAGCCTTGCAGGATGTGCGCGCGTTTCTCGGCCTGCGCGAGGTCGTACTTCGTACGGCGCACCACCACTTCGTGGCGGAAGTCGACGAAGTTGGAGATCAGCCCTTTCAGGTTGAGCAGCACGGGACGGCCGCCGACCAGGGCGATATTGTTGATGCTGAATGTGCTCTGCAGCGCCGTGTAGCGGTACAGGTTGTTGAGCACTACGTTGGCCACCGCGTCGCGCTTAAGCTCGTACACGATGCGCATGCCTTCGCGATCGCTTTCATCGCGCAGGTCGCTGATGCCTTCGAGCTTTTTCTCGTTGATCAGCGCAGCGGTCGACTGGATCATCTGCGCTTTGTTAACCATGTAAGGAATTTCGGTGACGATGATGCGCTCGCGGTTGCCGTTCTCGACGGTTTCGATGAGGGCTTTCGCGCGCATCACGACACGGCCGCGGCCGGTTTCAAACCCTTCGCGCACGCCGCTGTAGCCGTAGATGATGCCGCCGGTGGGGAAATCGGGCGCTTTCACGTGCTTCATCAGCTCTTCGATGGTGATCTCGCGGTTGTCGATGTACGCGATGGTGGCGTCGATCACTTCGCTGAGGTTGTGCGGGGGCATGTTGGTGGCCATGCCGACGGCGATGCCGGAGGCGCCGTTCACCAGAAGGTTCGGGATTTTCGCGGGCAGCACGGTGGGCTCTTCCAGCGAATCGTCGAAGTTGGGACGGAAGTCGACGGTATCTTTCTCGATGTCCGCGAGCATCTCCTCCGCGATCTTGCGCAGGCGCGCCTCGGTGTAACGCATGGCAGCCGGCGGATCGCCGTCCACCGAGCCGTAGTTGCCCTGCCCGTCGACCAGCGGGTAACGTAGGCTCCAGTCCTGGGCCATGCGCACCATCGTGTCGTAAACGGACGAATCGCCGTGCGGGTGATATTTGCCCAGTACCTCGCCCACGATACGGGCTGACTTCTTGTACGGACGGTTTGACAGCACGCCCAGATCGAGCATGCCGAAAAGAACGCGGCGGTGAACCGGTTTTAATCCGTCGCGCACGTCGGGTAGCGCGCGCGAGACGATGACCGACATCGAATAATCGATGTAGGCTGTTTTCATTTCATCTTCAATGTTGATCGGAATGATCTTCTCTCCGTCTGCCATAATGATAATTTGTCAGGATTTTAGGCGTTTAGCACATTATTTGCGATAGCAACTATAACCAGAAAGTATTCTTGGTTAAGGGAGCCCGAAGTTACTCATTTTCCAGCGTTTTTCGGGCCTGAAAATCACCCTTAGTTATTAACATTTTTTGGTGTAAAAAACTGAATGTTTCAACAATCACGGCGAATTATCCGTTCTACTTTTGAGAAGGCCGAAAATGTCCGTATTTTCGGAGATTGAGTAAGAGCGGCAGACTACTACAAAACCGAACGAAAGGACCTATCAGATTATGGAAGCTAAATTCTCACCCCGAGTCAAGGACGTGATCACGTTCAGCCGAGAAGAAGCATTACGGCTGGGCCACGATTATATCGGCACCGAGCACCTGCTGCTCGGCATCATCCGCGAAGGCGAAGGCAGCGCGATCCGCCTGCTGAAAAACATGGGCGTCAACCTGGCCGATCTCCGCAAGGAGATCGAAGCGATGACGGCCGCCTCCGCGCGCAAAGCGAACAACAACCTCGGCAACATTCCCCTGGTGAAACAGGCGGAACGCGCGCTGAAGATCACGTATCTCGAAGCCAAGATCTTCAAGAGCGCGGTCATCGGCACCGAGCACCTGCTGCTCTCGATCCTCAAGGACGAGGACAGCGTAGCGACGAAAGCATTGATGAAATTCAGCGTGGACTACGAAACCGTCAAACGCGAGATCGAAGCCAACGGCGGCACCAGCACGGAGCCCCGCGCGGAAAACCCGCAAGGCGGAACGCCCGACGACGAAGGAGAAGACGAAGGCACATTCGGCAGCAGCCAGAAGAAGATCGCCGACTCCAAGTCAAAAACGCCCGTGCTCGACAATTTCGGCCGCGACCTGACGAAAATGGCGGAAGAAGGCAAGCTCGATCCCATCGTGGGACGCGAGAAGGAGATCGAGCGCGTATCGCAGATCCTCTCCCGCCGCAAGAAGAACAACCCGATCCTCATCGGCGAACCCGGCGTGGGCAAATCCGCCATCGCGGAAGGCCTGGCGCTGCGCATCGTGCAGAAAAAAGTGTCCCGCGTGCTGTTCAACAAGCGCGTGGTCACCCTCGATCTCGCTTCGCTCGTGGCCGGCACGAAATACCGCGGCCAGTTCGAGGAGCGCATGAAGGCGGTGATGAACGAGCTGGAGAAATCTCCCGACGTCATCCTCTTCATCGACGAGATCCACACCATCATCGGCGCCGGCGGCGCCAGCGGCTCGCTCGACGCGAGCAACATGTTCAAGCCCGCCCTGGCCCGCGGCGAGATCCAGTGCATCGGCGCCACCACGCTGGACGAATACCGCCAGTACATCGAGAAAGACGGCGCGCTCGAGCGCCGCTTCCAGAAAGTGATCGTCGAGCCCACCACGCCCGAGGAAACCATCCAGATCCTCAACAACGTGAAAGCGAAATATGAAGATCACCACAACGTAACCTACACCGACGAGGCCATCAAAGCCTGCGTCACGCTCACCGCGCGCTACATCACCGACCGTCACCTGCCCGACAAGGCGATCGACGCGCTCGATGAAGCCGGCTCGCGCGTGCACATCACCAACATCAAGGTGCCCAAGAACATTCTCGACATCGAGAAGCAGATCGAGCAGGTGAAGGAAGAAAAGAACCAGGTCGTCCGCAGCCAGCGCTACGAAGAAGCAGCGCGTCTCCGTGATAAAGAGCGCCAGTTGCAGGAGCAGCTCGAAGCCGCCAAGAAAGCCTGGGAAGAAGAAACGAAGAGCAACCGCGAGATCGTCAGCGAAGACAACGTGGCGGAAGTCGTGTCCATGATGACCGGCATCCCCGTGCAGCGTGTTTCGCAAAACGAAAGCTCCAAGCTCGCCATCATGGGCGATGAGCTGAAAGGCAAAGTGATCGGCCAGGACGAAGCGATCAAGAAAGTGGTCAAAGCCATCCAGCGCAACCGCGCGGGACTGAAGGACCCGAACAAGCCCATCGGCTCGTTCATCTTCCTCGGCCCCACCGGCGTGGGCAAAACGCAGCTGGCGAAGATCCTAGCGAAATATTTGTTCGACAGCGAAGACGCGCTCATCCGCATCGACATGAGCGAGTACATGGAAAAATTCGCCGTGTCACGCCTCGTGGGTGCGCCTCCGGGATACGTCGGCTATGAAGAAGGCGGACAGCTCACCGAAAAAGTGCGCCGCAAGCCTTACGCCGTCGTGCTGCTCGACGAGATCGAGAAAGCGCACCCGGACGTGTTCAACCTGCTGCTGCAGGTGCTCGACGACGGGCAGCTCACCGACAGCCTCGGCCGCAAGGTCGATTTCAAGAATGCGATCGTGATCATGACCTCGAACATCGGTTCGCGGCAGCTGAAGGATTTCGGGCAAGGCGTAGGTTTCACCACCGGCGCCAAGTCGAACCAGGCCGACGACCATGCGAAGAGCGTGATCGAGAACGCGCTGAAAAAAGCTTTCGCGCCTGAATTCCTCAACCGCGTGGACGACGTGGTGATGTTCAACAGCCTCGGCCGCGACGAGATCCACAAGATCATCGACATCGAGCTGCAGAAGCTGTACGGGCGCATCAGCCAGCTCGGCTACAACGTGGAGCTCAGCGAAAAAGCGAAAGACTTCATCGTCGACAAAGGCTTCGACGCGCAGTACGGCGCACGCCCGCTGAAGCGCGCGATCCAGAAGTACATCGAAGATCCGCTGGCCGAAGAGATCATCAAAGCCGGCCTCAGCGAAGGCGATGAAGTGAAGATCGATTTCGACGAGGAGAAACAGGACGTGGTGATCACCACGCACAAGCCGAAGACGAAAAAGGACAAGAAGAAAGAGGAGTGATCCTCTCCCTTCCCCGAGTGAGAAAAGCCGGACCAACTTGAGTCCGGCTTTTCCATTTGCCGCGGTCGATACAGAACATCAAATAAAAATAACGATGCAATATCTCCCCTTCGTTATTCGATGTTCCGGGTTCGGTATTCGCCTGTTCGCGGCACGAAAAACTCTTTTACCTTTATCCCAAGCCCTTTATGCAGCTCAAAGCTTTCAACAAAGACACGATCGTCGCGCTCGCCACCGCGCAAGGCACCGCGGCCATCGCGCTCATCCGCCTTTCGGGGCCGGAAGCTTTCGCCATCGTGGAAAAAGTTTTTCGCGACAAGCAGATGCGGCCGAAAACGATCAGCGACAAGCCGTCGCATACGGTTCATTTCGGACTGATCGTGCAAAACGAGGTGGTGATCGATGAAGCGCTGGTGAGCGTTTTCAAAAACCCGCATTCATACACCGGCGAAGACCTCGCGGAAATCTCCTGCCACGGCTCGATTTACATCCAGCAGCAGCTGCTGCAGCTTTTCCTGCACCACGGCGCGCGCCTCGCGGAAGCGGGCGAATTCACGTTCCGCGCGTTCATGAACGGCCGCATCGATCTTTCGCAGGCGGAAGCGGTGGCCGATCTCATCGCCTCGAATTCCGGCGCTTCGCACCAGGTGGCGATGCGGCAGATGCGCGGCGGATTTTCAAACACGATCAAAGTGCTGCGCGAGAACCTCGTCAACTTCGCTTCGCTGATCGAGCTCGAGCTGGATTTTTCAGAGGAAGATGTGGAGTTCGCCGACCGCGACGACCTGAAGAAGCTCCTCTACTCCATCCAAAGCATCCTGCAGCGCCTCATCGATTCGTTCGAGGTGGGCAACGTGATCAAGAACGGCATTCCCGTGGCGATCGTGGGCAAGCCGAACGCGGGCAAGAGCACGCTGCTGAACACGCTGCTCGAAGAAGACCGCGCCATCGTCAGCGAAGTGCCCGGCACCACGCGCGACACGATCGAGGACGAGATCACCATCGACGGCATCCTCTTCCGCTTCATCGATACCGCCGGCATCCGCGCCACCACCGACACGATCGAAGGCATCGGCGTAAGCAAGACGTTTGAAAAAATTCGCCAGAGCGCCATCGTGCTCTACGTGTTCGACGTGCACGAGATCACCATCCGCGCGCTGAACGAGGCGCTGGATGAGCTGCTGCCGAAGATCGGCGAAGCGCAACTGCTGCTCGTCGGCAACAAGGTGGACATGGAGGACCTCTCCTACATCCAGCAGGAATTCAAAGATTTCGACGTGCTCTTCATCTCCGCGAAAGAGCGTCTTTATATTGATGACTTGAAAGCGCGCCTCGTCGGCCTCTTCGACAGCCGCACGGTGAACATTACGGAAACCGTCGTGACAAATGTGCGCCACGTGGAAGCGCTGCGGAATACGAATTCGGCGATCAATAAAGTGCTGGACGGATTGAATACGGGGCTGACAGGGGATCTGGTTGCGGCGGATATTCGATTGGCGCTGGTTTATCTCGGAGAAATTACCGGCGAGATCACTACTGATGATTTGCTGGGGAACATTTTTTCGAAGTTTTGTATTGGGAAGTAGCCTCTGAAAGCTCTGATAAATAAGTCAATTTCCTTATTGTAATCTTCTCCTTTATTATCCATTCTTTGCAGACTTTGCAGACTTTGCAGTGTTTGCAACTTGCCCATTTTTTTGCCCTCCTTTCGCTTTTCCTTTTCTATATTAGCCAAAATTTGACAAGTCAATATTTAATAAATGGAGAATCAATTCGGTGAACGGATAAGGCAGCTCAGGGAAGCTAATAACCTCTTGCAAAGACAGGTGGCCAGTATGCTTGAAATGGACACTCCCATGCTAAGTAAAATCGAACGGGGCGAACGTAAAGCAAAAAAAGAGCAGGTATTACGGTTTGCTGATATTTTTAAAACCAACCGTGATGAGCTGCTAACGCTTTGGCTGGCTGACCAGCTTTATGATGTAGCTAAGGATGAAGATGTAGCACTCAAAGCGATCCAGATTACCAAGGAACAAATCAAAGATCAAAAATCTAAAGGAAAGAAAAAGTAAAACGGCGATAGACGATAAGACTAACAGAATTAAAACGAAATACCAAAACAAAAGTGAATATAATTGACAAAGGCCTGGAAAAAGGATTGATTCGGTTTGATGAAGATCGTAACTCTGTTACGTATATCCATCAAAATAAAAAGCGAAACTATAATAATCCGGAAGAAAAGGTCCAGGTGGAGGCCTACCTCACCCTCATTTTAATTTACGGCTATCCTGTAAGCAGAATTAAACTGTATTCTTCAGTTCAGATAGGCTCACGGACGACTGAGGCAGATATTATTGTCTACGAGGACGATGAATGCGAATCCACATATATCGTTGTAGAGTGTAAAAAAGAAGAAGTTACCGATCAGGAATTTAATATTGCTGTTGATCAGGCATACAGTTATGCTGTTGCAGAAGGCGGAAAGTTTGTTTGGGTAACGTCACGAATCAAAAATGAATATTACGAAGTTCCTGAAAAAAAGCCGAAAAGCAGAATTTCCCTTCCAGACATTCCACAGTTTGGTGTAAAAAAACTTGCTCCATACAAGTATGTCAAGGGCGGAATATCGCAATCAGAGACCAACAAGGCAGAAGATCCCAAGATTGAGTATGGAAAACAACAGAGGTTTTTCGAGTTAGAAGTTGTAAGTGAAAGTGAACTGACAAAAATTTTTATTCAGGCTCATCAGGCTCTTTGGGGCGGAGGTCAAAGAAATCCTTCCGTGGCATTTGATGAACTCGATAAGCTTATTTTCTGTAAAATATGGGATGAAAAGAATCCGAGAAAAACAGGCGACCCTTATGCGTTCCAGATTTTCAGAGATGAAACTCCGGAAGAGTTGCTGCAGCGAATCAAAGAACTTTATACACAAGGGCGAAAAAAAGACCCGGAAGTTTTTAAAGAGGACATTAATCTTTCACCGGAAGAAACGCAAACCATTGTAAAATATCTCCAACGAATAAACCTCAATAAGACTGACCTTGACAGTAAGGGTAAAGCTTTTGAAACTTTCATGGGAAGCTATTTCCGAGGTGATTTCGGGCAGTACTTTACCCCTCGGCCAATTGTAAAATTCATTGTGGATACTTTGCCCATCACCCATACCTCAAGAGTTCTTGATACATCTTGCGGCAGCGGTGGTTTTTTGCTGTACGCACTTGATAAAGTAAGAGAGGAAGCCAGCCAGTTTTATGATCCTATGAAGGAAGAAAAAGACCACTTCCGGCATTGGCATGACTTCGCGGAAAAGAACCTGTTTGGCATAGAAATAAACGAACAGATTGCCCGAACCGCCAAAATGAATATGATTATTCATGACGATGGACACACCAACGTAATAGCGGCAGATGGATTATTGAGTGATGACGAGTTGCGTAAGAAGTCGAAAAATAAAGAGTTTGAGTACGCAACGTTTGATTTTATCATTACCAATCCTCCTTTCGGCAGCATCATTAAGCAAACTGAAAAGGCATACATACACCAATATAAACTGGGTAAAAAAGAATTAGACTGGCTAAACAATAATCGAAAAGAAGCTTCTGTCAGGGACAGCCAGAGTACAGAGATCCTATTTCTTGAACAATGCCATAGATTCTTAGCTGAGCATGGATACCTGGCAATTGTTATTCCCGATGGAATTTTAACCAATAGCAGCTTGCAGTATGTAAGGGATAACTTGGAAGAGCTATACCGAATTGTTGCCGTAGTGTCTATGCCGCAGACCGCGTTTACTTCAACGGGCGCAGGCGTAAAAAGCTCCGTTCTTTTTCTTCGTAAGCATAAAGAAAAGAGTACCGAAAAGATTATAGGTCAAAAGGAAAAACTGAAAGCCAACCTGCTAAAAGATAGCCAGTATATTGAAACAATTGAAAGGTGGGAAAAAGAAAGAAATGATGCCATAAGAAAACTGGAAGAAGAGGCCAAAGCCAAAAACCCCAAGGCAGGCAAGAAAGAAATTGGAGAACTGATAAAGGACGAGAAGACAAAACTTCAAAATGCGTTTACCGACAAGGTGAACTTATTGAAAGAGGAAATGATGGAGAAGTATTTTTACTCCAAGCAAAAAGTACTGGATGATTACCCGATTTTCATGGCAATAGCCGAGGATATAGGTTATGATGCTACCGGAAGACCAACCGGAAATAATGAGCTGATTGAAACAGGTAAAGAGCTGGCCAGATTTATTCAACACATTAACAAGACCGAGAAATAATGAGCAGCTTTATCCTTTCATCTTCCTTAAACAAGGATAAGGTTTTCATTTTGCAAAAGAGTGAAATAGAAAAAAGGCTTGACCCATTCTATTACGTTCCCCCATTAAGAGAACTAGAAAAGAAAGTATTAAATAAAAAGCCAAAGAAATTAAGAGACTATGTGTTGAGTATCGCCAGTGGTGCTACACCCAAAACTACTGAAAGCGAAAAATACTACGCAGAGAAAGAAAATGGAATTCCTTTTCTCCGTGTGCAAAACCTCTCTCCGACAGGCATTTTAGAGTTTGATGATTGCAAATACATCAATCATGAAACCCACAATGGCATGCTCAAGCGTAGCCAGGTTTCTGCTGGCGACCTTCTTGTAAAAATTACCGGTGTTGGCCGCATGGCTGTGTCATCTGTAGTACCTGAAAATTTTGAAGGTAATATCAACCAGCACATTTGTGTAATTAAAACAGGCAGTAAAGAAATAAGTGAAACCCTTGCAGCATTTTTGAATTCCGATATTGGAGAAAGACTTGCAAGCCGCAGAAGCACGGGAGGTACACGACCTGCGTTGGATTATCCCGCTTTGCTTTCCATTCCCATAATTTACGATTCCCGTATTTTGAAGATCACTCAAAAAGTAGTTGAGCAAAAAAAACAAAATGAAGCTGAAGCTGAAAAGCTGTTGGCGGGTATTGATGACTATTTGTTGACTGAGTTGGGAATTACGTTGCCTCCTCCTCCGCAGAATAGTTTGAAGAATAGAATTTTTACTAGAAGCATAAAAGAAATTTCCGGAAACAGATTTGACCCTTTTTACTATCAAGATAAATTTTCTGCTAATTTAAATGCCATTAAGAGAGGTAAATATCCCGTTAAACCGTTGCGGGAGATTATTTCGGGTAAATTGATAAAAGGAACTTTACCCAAACAGGAAGAAAAAGAAGGTACAAATAATGTAATTCAAATTAATTGTATCAATGCAGATGGCACAATTTCTCTTGATGATTTGCTAACCGCCAAAGACATTTTTTATGAGGAACAAAAACTAAAAAAAGGTGATCTCTTAGTAGTAATTACAGGAGCAACCATTGGAAAAATTGCTTATTGGAATTATGATGGTGATTTTTATTTGGGTGGTGATATAGTAAAGTTTCAAACAAACAGAGAAGTGGAAAACTCTTTTGTGTTCCACTTTTTAAGAAGCATTCCTATTCAAATCGAGATTAAAAGAAATGTTACTGGAGCAACTAATGGACACTTGGCTCCGGAAGATGTGAAGCATTTTCCAATTCCAGTTCCACCATTACCAAAACAAAAAGAAATAGCCGACCACATTTCAGGTATCCGGCAGCAGGCGCAAAAACTTAAAGAAAAAACTGCGGAAGTCCTTGCAAAGGCAAGCAAAGAAATTGAGGAGATTTTAATAGGTAAATAATTTCATGAGCAGCGAACTCACTCCACAGGAAAATGAAATAATATTTTACACCACCTTTCTATACTAATAAAGTAGCAGGATATTGCCCCATTGACAAAGATGATCTGAACGAGGTGCTGGAAGGCGTAATAGACGAAAGCCAGTTGCATTGGGCCAAATGGCTGTACCCTGACTTTGAGCCTGCCAAGCCCGAGCTATCACATTAACGGTAAACCGATCCGTACCTATTTTAAAGGCGTGCCCCACACCATGCTAGCAATTTATGAGAAATAGCCGTTTGCGGCTGACACTCCCTCGCCTGCTCTTAGAGATAAAGCCGGTTCCTGAGCAGTGAATGCCTAACTTCGTTCAAAGCTTGTCCGCGCTAAAACCAGAGCTTCCGGAAATTTTCATTAATACCAAAGAGCTCATGTGCTTTTCAGCCGGTGCCAGCTTTGCTGCTGGAACAATGCTCAGTGTGATCGGAATTATAGCGGTGAAAAAAATACCGGCGGTCTCCCTGGTTCCATTTGCGATCATCCCATTGCTCTTTGCCGTTCAGCAGTTTTCCGAAGGTTTTGTCTGGCTGGCGGGAACCAATGTCATTTCCGCCGCCTGGAAGCAGCCTTCTGTTTTGTTCTTTCTGCTGTTTGCGCAGGTCGTATGGCCGGTATGGGTGCCCTTCTCCATTTTTTTGCTTGAGAAGCAGCCGCTGCGCCGGAAGATCCTGCTTGCGCTGCTAGTCGCCGGCGCCATCTTAGCCATTTATCATCTCTATTGCCTGGCCGCTTTCCCGGTATCGGCCGAAATTGCCGATCACCACATCGACTACAGGCTTGGGTATTCTTCGTTCGCGGGTGGGCTCGGCAGCATGGTTTACATCATGGCGACTATTCTTCCGCCGTTTATTTCGGGGGTCAAAAAAATGCCCCTGCTGGGTTTGTGCATCCTGCTTTCGTTCCTCGTTACCCTTTTCTTTTACAAGACATACGTTATTTCCGTCTGGTGTTTTTTTGCGGCGCTTATCAGCGTGATCGTCGTGCTGATCCTCTCGCCTTATAAGCACCAGGGAAAAGCCGCGGCCGGGCGGGACTGACGAGCCGGCTGCGGTTCCGGCCATTTGCATAACGATTAGCCCGGCAAAAAGCGAGAAGATGATCCTCGCTTTTTTTGTTAGGCTTCCGCAACGGTTTATTTTTGAATACAATTCAGCCGCACAGTTCTCCGATGAGCAAAAAAGAATGCCCCTCCTGCGCCATGAAAGTCGATGCGAAGGCGGAAGTGTGCCCCGTGTGCGCGTATGAATTTCCTTCCTCTGTGAAAAGCAGCCCGCTGGTCGCGATCATCCTGCTGCTCATCTTCGTGCTGCTGGGCCTAGGCGCCTGGCGCTTCCTGTTCTGATCAGGCCCCGAACGCCGTGCTCAGCTGGAACATCGGCAGGTACATCGCCACGAGGATCACGGCTACCAGCAAGCCGAGCACGACGATCATGATGGGTTCCACCACGCTGCCGATGATCGACGTTTCATGCTCGATCTCTTCCGTGTATTGCTTCGATAATTTTCCGAAGATCATTTCCAGCTGGTTCACTTCTTCCGCTACGCGCAGCAGCGAGACCATGCGCCGGTTGAAAATGGGGAACTTCGCCAGGCTTTCGTTCAGCGAGCGCCCGTGCAGGATGTCGTTGCGCACTTCGCCCAGGGCTTTTTCGATCGGGTAATAATCCACCATTTTCTCCACCAGCTCCAGCGCGCTGACCAGCGGGGTTTTCGCTACCGTGAGCAAATGCATCGCGTGGCAGAAACGCTCGAGGTAAATTTTTTGCACCAGCTTTCCGAAGTACGGGAGGCGCAGCACCAGCGCCGAAGAAAATTTCCGGTACCAGGTTTGCCGGCGCTGCGAGTAGCACAGCAGCACGACCGCCAGCAGCGCGAGGAAAACGTAGCCCGAGTAATCAGAGAACGAATTTGAAAAGTTGATGATGCCTTTCGTCAGCGGCGGCAGGTCCTGCTTGAAACGCTTGAACACGTCGGCGAACATGGGCACGACGAATTTCATCATGAAGAACACCACCAGCAGAGCCGCGCTCAGCACGATGAACGGGTACGAAAGCGCGCTGACCACCTTGCGCCGCTGCCGGATCTTCTTGTTGAAATAATCCGCCAGGTCGTGCAGCACTTCGGCCATGCGGCCGGTCTCTTCGCCGATGCGCAGGCTGTAAAATTCGTAATCGGAAAAATGTCCCGTCTGCTGCAAGGCGTCGGAAAGGCTGCTGCCGGCGATCACCGCGGTGCGCACCTGCTTCATCAGGGCCTGCTCTCTTTTCTTCGGCTGCTCCTGCTCGATCAGCTCCAGCGCCGTTTTGATGTCGATGCCGGCGGCCAGCAGCAGGTTGAGCTCGGCGTAAAAACGCTCTTTCTTCTTGTCGCCGAACGCGGAACCGAACAGGCGGATGTCCTTGTTGAGCAGCTCGGACAAATTGCTCCCCGTGCTGCCTTTGTCGGCGGCCTGCTGCTTGCTGCGTACCTGCTTGAGATCGATGCCGCTCATGCTACTGGTTTTGCTCCTCCTCTTCCCTTGCGCGATCGAGCCAGAATTCCGCAGGATAGGTTTTGATGAAAAATAATTGCTCGGGCTCCTCGTTCAGCTCGGCTTCGATGCGCAGCTCGTCGATGGGCTGCTGCGCGCCGGTGATCGTTTTTCCAGCGAGCAGCAGCTGCACGTCTTTGATGTTGACGCGAAAAGTGTCGGTGACAAAGCTGTCGCGGCGCAAAACTATATGGTCATCGAAACGGTATTGCACGCTTCCTCCTGCGGGAAAATTCAATTTCAAATTTTCCCTGCTGCCGCTGACGAGCTTCGCTCTTCCGAAATCTTTTCCCAGCTGCCCGTGCAGCCAGGCCGTTTCGCGGATGCCGGCGTTCATGCGCTGGTACGAGCCGTACTGCTTCGCGGTGATCTCGTAGGCCGTGAACGCCGCGCCCACGACCAGCCCGCTGAGCACCATGCCGACCAGCAATTCCATCAAGGTAAATGCGTGCAGCTTTTTCATGGCATGATCAGCTCGATGCGTTCGGCCAGCTTGTTTCCTTCCAGGTCGTAAGCTTCGAGCTGCAGCTGCTGCAGGCCCGGCGCTTTTTCATACGGCGTCACGATCCTGACGATGCGCAGCGGCGCGTCTTCGGTCGTTTCGCTGAGAAATAGTTTTTCCGCTTTCACGCGCTGCGCGGTCTGCTCCAGCGCCAGCTCCGCGCGCAGGCGAAGACGGTTATTGTCCGTGCTCGTGATGTTCGCGTAGATCATGATGCCCACGCCGAAGCAGGTCATCACGATCACCATCGAGATCATGGATTCGAGCAGGATGCTGCCTTTTGCACGCGAACGAAAAACGTTTGCTAAAATGCCCATGCCGCTTTTATTTTTTTTCCGTTCTCCTGGAGCAAAACGCTTGCTGCGAACGCGCGCTGCAATTTGCTGCGGTCGATCACGGCGTTCAGCAAATGATGCTCGTAAACCGCGGACGGCGTGACGAGCAAAAATTTGTTGCAGATCACTTGCCCGTAAACGCTGCCTTTCAGGTCGAGCTGCCCGTTGGAATACACGAAGCCCTGCACTTCCGTTTCTTTCCCGAAGCTCAGCACGGCCTGCTTTCGGAAATCATCCTGCGCGCGCCAGGCCAGCACGGTGCCTTCGACAAGGCTTTTTTCTTTGACGCGCATGCCCGCCTGCTCCGGCGAGCGCGGCCCGGCGACCAGCGCGGCCACGCTGGGATACAGCAGCTGCGTGCCTTTTTCCAGGATCATCGAATCGCGCGCCACCGCCTGCACGCGCCCGGAGAAGCCTTCTTTGAAAACGATGCGCGGCGCCGCCAGCAGCACGCCGTTCAGCCGCGTTTCCGCACTTACAGTGATGGCGCTTCCCGAAACGAGCGTGATCTGCCCGCTCAAACTTTTGCCGGAAAGATCGAGCGGCGTTGCGCTGTAAAAACACAAGGGGCGTTTCAAAAACGAATGCGACAGCGAATCATTTTCCAGCAGCATCGAGATATCGCCGAGGCTGTCGGTCTCGCTGAATTCCGCGTTCAGTAATTTCTGCAGCTTGTCGATCAGCGCTTCGTTCAGCTTCGGCAGGAAACGTTCGCTTTTTTTGATCTCGCCGTACACCATGCGGTCGCCGGTGTAGCTCTGTCCCTCGATGTACGCGCGTTTCAGCCCCGCTTCGGGGAGATAACAGGTTCCGCGCAGCTCCGTCTTCCCGCAGAGCGCGAGCGGGCGGTCGAGATCGGCGAGCCAGAGCGCGGTGCGGTCCGTGGTATCGGGCAAGCGCCCGACGATCGCCGCTTCGAGAAATTGCTCCGTGCCGGAAAAGGCGCGCGCGATGGCCACTTCGTAAAGTCCCCACTCTTTCCGCTGCAGCTCCACGGAATCCTGCCGGCGCCCGTAGAGATCGATCACTGTTTTCTCGCCGTACGGCACGGGCGGCTGTTCGCTCATCAGCACCTGCATGCCGGATGCGGCGTTGAGCCGCACGTTGCACATGCGGCGGCTCCATTGCAGCTGCGTGCGGTTGGCCGACGCGAAAAGGATGAGCGAGCCGCAGAGCAAAGCAATGAGCAGGGCCACCGCCAGGGCGTAGTAAATGGAACCTGCTTTCAGCATGCGTTTATGTTCAGGACGCTTTTAAAAAATATCGAACATCGAACAAGGAGCGATGAACATCGAAATGTCTTGAAAACACTGGCTTCGACATTCGGTATTCCTTGTTCAATGTTCGATATTCGGAAATACGTTCTTGTCAGTTCCCGTTCCCGGCCGGCGTTTCGCCGGGCTCGTTCTTCTGCTTTTTCGCTTTGGATCGCTTTTCGGGGGAGGATTTTTCCTTCGGCTTTTTCTCCTTCGCTTTTTTGGCTTCTTTCGGCTGCTCCGCGTTCGTTTCGGTCTTTGTTTTCTTTTTGAACAGGGCGGGCAGCTTCGGCTTTTTCTTTTCGCCGCTTTCTTTTTTCGCTTCGCCGGCTTGAGGTTCTTCTTTTTTCGCGCCGGGCTCTTCTTTTGCTTTCGGCTTCCTGCCTTTCTCGTATTCTTCGTCGTTCCTGTAATACCGCACCGCGCTCAGCTT
>Ga0196978_1000812_pt1 | contig 15087 bp, 11 predicted proteins | sample S3v_2013CmetaG_FD_155491 | JGI IMG/M metagenome (GOLD analysis project Ga0196978, IMG submission 155491) | Soil microbial communities from Anza Borrego desert, Southern California, United States - S3+v_20-13C | ecosystem: Environmental > Terrestrial > Soil > Desert | place: USA: California... | reverse complement strand
GTTAGAGAGTGATTTGGTTAATCCGGGAAAGAGGTCCGTGCTGAAAGGTGCGGGCCTCTTTTGATTTTGGCAGCAGGCGAAGATGCGCGCATCCCGGCGCAATACATGCGATTTATGTGCGAACTTATACGCCGTCAGTCTCCGCTGCGTTGCGAATGAGGTCGTTTCGCTGCGCCTGCGACGAGTGTTCACACATAAAATGACGTGAGGAAAGCGTGGAAGAGAATCACTCCACTTTTTTCTCCTGGCTGAGCTGGCCGAGGGAATATTCCTGGATCAGCACGAGCTTGCCTTTCTCGTCGTAGTTTTTCCAGGTCTCTTCTTTGAGGTAATTGTCGAGCTCTTTGTGGAAGACGACGGTGCCTTCTTCTTTCAGCTGGCCGTTCTCGTGGTATTCTTTGACGGCGTATTTTTTCTTTTTCTCGTCGATGAGTTCGGTGGTGCTTTGGGGCCAGCCGTTCTCGAAGAAAAATTTTCGCACGACCAGGTGGTCGTTCTTCTTGGCATTCTCTTCGTAGAATTCGGCGTTGCCGTTCGGGTAATATTCGGAAGTCTTGTTCGGCTGGCCTTCGTAGAAATACGTGTCGGAGCGCACCTTGCCGTCGGGGTAATACAGGATCATCTGGTGGTTGGAGAAATTGATCATGCGGAAGTAGCGTTCCACCTGGCCGTTCTCGTAAAAATTCTTGTAGGTGCGCAGCTGGCCTTCCACATAATAGCCGTGATGCAGCTGCTGCCCGCTGACGTAATAATCATCCACCCAATCCTGGCAGGCGTAACCTTTGACCGTGTAGCGCACGGAATCGCCGCCGAGGGCGTTGTTGAGCTTTTCGTAGATCTTGATGCCTTCCGTGGAGTCGAGCACTTCGGCCTGCGTGTACTTCTTCGGGCGCGGCACCTGCTTGTCGAGCGAGAGCTGCGCCTGGGCGAACAACGGGAAGAGGAGCAATGCGGCGATCACAACGGGGTATCTGATCGATGTGCTGCGGCGGATGCTCATGGTAGGTCGATCGTTTATTTAATGAATTCCCCTGGCCGCAAGATAACGCTCGGCATCGAGCGCGCCCATGCAGCCGCTGCCGGCCGCCGTTACGGCCTGCCGGTAAATTTTATCCTGCGCATCGCCCACGGCGAACACGCCTTCGATCTTCGTCTTGCTCGTGCCGGGGACCGTCATGATGTAGCCGGTTTCGTCCATGTCGAGCCAGCCGTTGAAAATATCCGTGTTCGGCTTGTGGCCGATGGCGACGAAGAAGCCCGAGAGATTTTCCAGCTTTCGCTCCTCGCCGGTTTTGGCGTTGACGACGATCGCGCCGCTCACGACCTGCCCGTCGCCGAGGATCTCTTTCGTTTCCGAATTCCAGAGGATCTCGATGTTGGACATGTTCATCACGCGGTGCTGCATGGCTTTGGAGGCGCGCATTTCACCGGGGCCTTTGCGCACGATCATGTATACTTTATTGCAGAGCTTCGCCAGGTACGAAGCTTCTTCGCAGGCCGTGTCGCCCGCGCCCACGATGGCCACGTCTTTCCCGCGGTGGAAAAATCCGTCGCACACCGCGCAGGCCGAAACGCCGCCGCTTTTGTATTTGTCCTCGCTCGGCAGTCCCAGCCATTTGGCCGAAGCGCCGGTGGCGATGATCACCGTGTCCGCATGGACTTCCTTCACGCCGTCGATCCACACCTTGTGCACCGGGCCGAGCAGGTCTACCTTCGTGGCGATGCCGAAGCGCACATCCGTTCCGAAACGTTTCGCCTGGTTGAGAAAGTCCTCCATCATTTGCGGGCCCTGCGTGCCTTTCGGGTAGCCGGGATAATTTTCCACTTCCGTGGTTTGCATCAATTGTCCGCCCTGCTCCATGCCGGTATACATCAGCGGTTTCAAATCAGCGCGCGCGGCGTAGATGGCGGCGGTATATCCTGCAGGCCCTGACCCGATGATCAGGCATTTGACGTGTTCGATCTCGTTGCTCATAAAGATTTTTTTCCCTGGAGTTTTCGGGAAGGCTTTCAAATTCAGGGCAAAATTACAGGAAAAAAACGATGTGAAGCATGGCAATTTACTGCGCCACGATCGTATCCAGCGCCACGCCGTAGCCGCACCAAACGCCCAGCCCGCCTTCGATGTTCGTGCGCACCACGCCGGGCGCGGCGAAGGGATTGCCGTTGTTGCCGACCTCGATCTCGTACGTGCGGAAAAAATCCACCTCGCGCGTGCCGATGGTGCAGAACTTCACCGCGATCGTATCGCCCAGCTTGAAGTAGCCGCGCTCGCTGTTGTTGTCGTCGGGCGCGCTGGAGCCGGGCAGGCTGCCGCGGTTGTAGGCGAAGTCGAAGCTTTTTCCGTCGATGAACTTATCGTCGAACGCCGAGCCGAGGGGCGGAACGAAAACCGCGTCCTTGCCCAGGCGCTTGGCGAACCAGCGGTAGCCGTTGCCGAAACCCGAGGGATCGCTCATGTGCGCCCAGGCGAATCCCAGGCTGTCGTTGTTGTTGATGCTCGTCTCCACTTTGAACCAGAGGCTGTCGAGCGGGAGGGGCTGCGGGATGGTGGTGACCGAGCTGATGCTTTTCCCGTCGGGCGTGGTGACGGTGAGCGTATAGGTGCCGCCGGCTTGCCCGACAAGGGTGGAACCTTTGTACACGATCGGGATGAAATAATTCGGATCGAAAGTGACGTCGAGCGTATCGCTGATCACGCCGTTGCTGACGATGACGGTGGCGTCGGTGATGATGTTCTGCGCCAGCGAAGCGGAATCGACGGGGTCGAAGTACCCGACGCTTTTGGTCAGGATGACCCAGGGATATTGGCCGGGCTCGATGCCGCCTTCGACGACGATCTTTTGCTCGACCTCGGGGAGATCGATGGTGATGTCTTTCGTGCAGGAGAGAAACGGCGCAAGCGCGAGGAGCAAAAAACTGAAGCGCACCTGCCTGCCGAAGTGGCGCGCAGGCGAGGGAGAACACAGCGGGTGCTGCTGGACAATTTTTTTATGACGAGCCGTTTTCATGCGCGATCAGAATTTAAAATTCCATGTCACCGAGGGAAGAATAGGGAAGAGCGAGACCTGCTTCGCGGTGATCTCTAAATTTCCTTCCTGGATGCTGCCTTCGTTGGCGAAATAAATGAAGTAGGGATTCATGCGGTTGTACACGTTGTACACGGCGAAATTCCAGCTGCTTTCGAATTTTTTGCGGGGCTTGCAGCGCCAGGTGGCCGACACGTCGAGGCGGTGGTACGGGGCCATGCGGAAGCTGTTGCGCTCGCCGTACACGTTCACGATGTTGCCTTCGAAGATGTACCGTTCCACCGGGAGCGTGATGGCGTTGCCGGTGCCGTAGACGAAAACGCTGCTGAAGGTCCAGCGCTCGCTCAGGTCGTAGATCAGCACCAGCGAGCCGTCGTGGCGGCGGTCGTAGCGGGCGTAGAAGGTTTTGTTGTTGTCGATGTCGGGGAAGTTGCGCGTGGTCCAGGACAGCGTGTAGCCGATCCAGCCGTTCAGCTTTCCTTTGCGCTTCTTGAAGAAAAATTCCGCGCCGTACGATTGGCCGAGGCCGAAGACGAAATTGTTGTCCGTATTGTTGTTGATGTTGTCATCCGGCAGCGCGCCGGGCGCGAACTCCACCTGGTTCTGCATTTTTTTGTAATACACTTCCACCGACGATTCGAACATGTCGTTCCGGAAATTCCGGAAATAACCTGCGGCATATTGCTGCCCGAGCTGCGGCCTGACGATGTCGGAGCAGGGCACCCAGATGTCGGTGGGCAGCGCGATGGGCGAGAGCGTGGCCAGGTGAACGTACTGCGAGTTCTGCGTGAACGAAGCTTTGATCGAAGATTTTTCGTCCACCATGAAACGTACGCTCAGGCGGGGCTCGAAGCCGAAATAATCTTTCACTTTTTCTCCGCGATCATAATGAACGGTGTCGATCGTGCGGCCCGTTACGTCCTGGATGTAGCGGTCGAAGGGCCCGATCTGCATGAAATGCGAGAGGCGCAGCCCCGGCGTGATCCGCCAGCGCGAAGTGATGTCCCACTCGTCGTTGATGTAAATGCCCGATTCGTGCGCATACTGCCGCTTCAGCCCGCCGAGATCGAACTCCACTTCGCCCGAGCGCGCGGAGGCGTTGTTGGGCGTGAAGATGTGGTACGTGTAATTGGCGCCGTAGCGCACCTGGTGATTCGCGTTCGGGTACCAGCTGAAATCCACTTTCGCATTGTAATCGCGGATGCCGGAGAACAGCTTGAATTCGAATCCTTCCTGCCCGGCCTGGAACTCGAACTTGTAATCGCTGAACACGAGCGTGCTGTTCACGAATAATTTCTGGTTGAACAAATGATTCCAGCGCAGCGAGGTCGTGGCGTTGCCCCAGGGGATGCGCACGCTGAAGTCGTCATCCTTGTTGGCGTACGAGAACACGTCGCGTCCGAAATAACCGCTGAGAAAAAGGCGATCCTTGTCCGAGATGCGGTAGTTCAGCTTCGTGTTCACATCGTAGAAGTAATAACCCGAACCTTTGAACGGCGAGGTATCGTTGATGAACGGCTCCATCAGCACGTCGATGTAAGTGCGTCGCCCGGATAAAATAAACGAGGCGGTGTCTTTTTTGATCGGTCCCTGCACGGTGAAGCGCGAGGAGATGAGCCCGAGCCCGCCTTCGGCCACGTACTCTTTGCTGTTGCCTTCTTTCATCGAGATGTCGAGCACGCTGGAGAGGCGTCCGCCGTATTGCGCGGGCATGCCGCCTTTGATGAGGTTGAGGCTTTTCACGGCGTCGCCGTTGAACACGGAGAAAAAACCGAAGAGGTGCGCGGCATTGTAAACGGTGGCTTCGTCGAGGAGAATAAGGTTCTGATCCGGCCCGCCCCCGCGCACGTAAAAGCCCGAGTTCCCGTCGCCCGCGCCTTTCACGCCCGGCAGCAGCTGGATCGTTTTCAGCACGTCGATCTCGCCCATGAACGCCGGCAGTTCTTTCACCTGCTCGATGTCGAGCCGCGTCGCGCTCATCTGCCCGTCGACAATGTTTTTGTCCTCGCGCTCGCCCGTCACTTCAACGCCTTCCACTTCCACCATTTGTGTCGGCAGCGAAAAGTTCAGGCGCAGATCTTTATCGAGCACGATGCGCTGCCTGATCTCTTTCATGCCGAGGTAAGAAACGCTGAGATCGTATTCGCCTTTGGCTACCGTGAGCGAATAAAAGCCGTAGGCATTCGTCGCCGCTCCTTTGAACGGTTCGCGCACAGTGACGCTCGCGCCGATGAGGAATTCTCCCGTGGCTTCTTCTTTCACATAGCCGCTGATGGTGAATTTTTGTTCCTGCGCGACGGCGTCGAGCCAAGGGGCGAGCAGCAGGAAACAGAAAAGAAAACGGTACATAACAAGCGATTAAATCATCCGGGGAGCCTGCAAAACTATGGAAACTCCAAGCGACCTGAAAGTTTCCGGCAGGACAGGCGCGTGCTTTTCAGCAAAAATTGGCTGAAAATGTAAAATCCATATCTTTGCGCTCCGTTTGGATGAAACGTTGCGATTAAGTAACACGCCATGCGGATAAAAGTTTGTCACCCTTGCTGTTTGATTTCAGCAACTAGCTTTCGGGGTGTAGCGCAGTTGGTAGCGCACCAGCATGGGGTGCTGGGGGTCGTGAGTTCGAGTCTCGCCACCCCGACGGAAGCAAAAATCCTTTCTGTGAAAGCAGGAAGGATTTTAATTTTTGACACATTGTAGACGGAATTGGAGAAGTCTCGCCACCCCGACTAAATTAAAGGCAGCTTTTAGCTGCCTTTTGTTTTTTATACGACGGCAAAAACGCCGCCTCGCCTTATGAAACGCCTGTTTCCAAACCTTTGATTTCACATTAATTTGTTGTAAAGTTGTATAGGCAACATGAACCCGTTTTGATGAAGAGAATTCTACGCTCAGCCGCGATTTTATTGATGCTGCAAGGCTTCTCCGCCTGCAACGACAAGCCGCAGCCGCCCGCTGAGGATACCAGCATACCCAAAGACTCCCCGCGCACCGAGATCCCCCCCGCACCGCCCGCCCGCACGGTGGAGGTGCAGACTTTCGAAGTGAAGGATGCGCAGGGAAAGATGCTGGGCTGGGGCTACGAGCTTTGGATGAACGGCAAGCGCTGGATCCGCCAGGAGATCATTCCCATGGTGGAAGGCAACAACTATTTCAAAACGGAAGAGGAAGCCCGCCGCACCGGCGATCTCGCTGCTGAAAAAGCCCGCCGCACCGGCGAGCTGCCCACGCTCACGCTGCAGGAGCTCGACAGCCTGGGCGTGTGGAAAATGAAATGAACATTTAAAAAGTAACGCATGAAAAAACGATTACTTTTTTCCCTCGCGCTGCTTTCCGCTTTCGCCGTCGTCGCGCAGACGCAATACGGCTGGGTGGAAAAATCCATGTTCGGCGGCGTGCCGCGGCACCGCTGCGTGGGCCTCACGATCGGCAACCGCGGCTACATGGGTCTCGGCCATTACAATTCCACCGGCAACGTGGCTTTTGAAGATTGGTGGGAATACGATCCGGGCAGCGATACCTGGGCGCAGAAAGCGAATTTTCCCGGCGGGCCGCGCTATCATTCGGCGGGCTTCGCCATCGGCGGTTACGCGTACGTGGGCACGGGGCGCGACGAGATCGGGTACAACTACCAGGATTTTTACCGCTACGACCCGGTGACGAACACCTGGTCGGCCATTGCGAATTTTCCCGGCCCTGCGCGTCGCGGCGCGGTGGGCTTCGCGATCAACGGAAAAGGCTACGTGACCACGGGATCGTATTACACCGACATTTTCGAATACAACCCGGGCACGAATACCTGGACGCCCAAGGCCACGTTCCCCGGCGCGGGAAGACTTTCAGCGGTGGGATTTTCCATCGGCAATAAAGGCTATGTCACCACCGGCGACGTCGGCGGCCCTTCGAACGACATGTGGGAATTCGATCCCGTGGCGAACAGCTGGCTGCAGCGCGCATCGCTGCCCGGGCTCGCGCGCATGGAAGCGGCCGGTTTCGAGCTGATGGGCAAAGGCTACGTGGGCACCGGCGATAATTACTCCAGCGGAACGAACTACCAGGATTTCTGGTGCTTCGATCCCGCATCCAACACCTGGGTGCAGGTGGCGGATTTCGGCGGCGCGGCGCGACGTTATCTCACGACGTTCACCATCGGCAACCGCGCGTATGCGGGGCTCGGCACCAGCGGCATCAATTACGGCGACCTCTGGGAATTCGGAACGATGAACGGCGTGGAAGAAAAAATTCCCGCGATCGAAGAGCTGCACACGTATCCGAATCCTGCGCAGGAAGAAATTTTTGTGACCGTTCCCGCAAAAATTACGGAAGGCGAGCTGCTGCTGATCGATCATAACGGACGCCTGCTCCGCAAAATGGAAAACCTGCGCGGGGGCGCTTTGCGGATTGAGCGCGAAGGTTTGGCTGCAGGGATTTATTTTCTCTCGCTGCGCGAAAACGGCGCGACGAAGGCGAACGGAAAAATCATTCTCCGATGAAAAAGCTGGCGCTTCTCGGCCTCTTCCTTTTTTGCGGCGCGGGACTTTTCGCGCAGGGCGCGAACGTGTGGCTGAAAAAAGCTTCGTTCGACGGCTCGAAACGCGCGCGGGCGCTGAGCTTTGCGCTGGGCTCGCGCGGCTACATCTGCTGCGGCGAGGACACGGCGGAGAACGTGCTGAACGATCTCTGGGAATACGATCCCGGCACCGACAGCTGGTCGCAGAAGGCGAGCCTGCCCGCGCCCGCCCGCCGCGACGCCGCTTCGTTCGTGATCGGCAACAAGGCTTACGTAGGCACCGGCATGGATGCGACGGAATCGTTTCTCGGCAACGTGCTGAACGATTTCTGGGAATACGACCCGGTGATGAACAGTTGGACGCAGAAAGCGAATTATCCCGGCGGCTGGGCGCCCGGCGTGTATTTCGCCACGGGCTTCGCGGTGAACGGGAAAGGCTATATCTGCTGCGGCAAGCAAAGCGCATCGTATTATTCGAACGAGCTTTGGCAATACGATCCGGTGCTCAACACCTGGGCCCTGCGCGCGCCCTTCCCCGCCGGCGTGCGTTACGCGCAGACGAGCTTCGTGGTCGGCAATTACGCTTACGTAGGCACGGGTACGGATGAGAATTACCTCGTGAACGAATTTTACCGCTACGATCCCGTGATGAACCAATGGGCGCAGCGCGCGCCCGTGCCGACCACGCCGCGCTTCGCCGCTTTCGGGTTCAGCATCGGCAGCAAAGGCTACATCACGCTCGGCAGCGACGGCGGCTACCAGGACGATCTCTACGAATACGATCCGCCGACGAACACCTGGGCGACGAAGTCGCCTTTCGGCGGCGGCGAGCGCCGCTCGGGCGCAGGCTTCGTCATCGGCAACTTCGCCTACCTCGGCACCGGCAAAGCGACCAGCGGCAAGCGCAGGGACTTCTGGATGTACGTGCCGCACGTCACCGGCATCGATGAAGCGCAGCTGAAAGAAAAAGGCTTCGACGTTTTCCCGAACCCCGTGCACGGGCAGGCGAACATCGTGATCGAAGAAAGTTTCCTGCAGAACGAAAAAGCGCTGCGTTTCGAGCTGTTCGATCTCTCCGGGAAAAAATTGCTGGAAGAGCAGGTCGACGCATCTTTCTCGCTGTCCTGCGAGCAGCTGGCGCCCGGAACGTATCTCGGCCGTTTGGTTTCGGCGACGCGTGCGTTCGCTGCTGCGAAGATCCTGGTCAATTAATCCCGCATATGTCTATGAAACTGAAAACGATTTTTGTTTCGCTCGCCGCGGCGCTTTCGCTGAATGCGTTCAGCCAGGGCGCGTGGAATCCGAAACCGACCTTCGCAGGCGGGCCGCGCTCCTCCTGCATCGGCTTCGGCGTGGGGCAGGGCGCGTACGTGGGACTGGGCGTGGACAGCAATTCGTTCCGCCGCACGATGTACGTGTTCAACATCGCCACCGACAGCTGGGTGCAGGCGCAGAGCATGGGCGGCGCGACGGGGCAAGGGCTCGGGCGCAACGTGGCCGTATGTTTTGTGATCAGCACGAAAGCTTATGTCGGCACCGGGCAGGGATCGAATCCTTTTTTCGATGACCTGTGGGAATACGATTCCGGCAGCGACACCTGGTCGCAGAAAGCGAATTTTCCCGCCGGGGGAAGACGCTCGGCGGTGGCGTTTGCGGCGAACAGCAAAGGTTACGTGTGCACGGGGCAAGACGTGAACTTCGCGCTGCGCAACGACCTGTGGGAATACAATCCCGCGAGCAACACCTGGCTGCAGAAAGCGAATTTCCCCGGCACTGCGCGCAGGCTGGCCGTTGCGTTCGTGATCAACAACCGGGCTTACGTGGGCAGCGGCGACGACGGCGCGTTCAAAGGCGATTTTTTCGAGTACGATCCCGCCGCGAATTTCTGGACGCCGAAAGCCACGTTCCCCGGCACCGCGCGCTACGGCGCCACCGCGTTCGCCATCGGCACGAAAGGTTATTTCGGCCTGGGCTACGACAACACGCTCGCCAACCGGAAAGATTTCTGGCAGTACGATCAACCTTCGAACACCTGGACGCAGATCAACAACTTCGGCGGCACGCCGCGCTCGAACGCGGTGGGATTCAGCGTGGGCAGCAAAGCCTACGTGGCCTGCGGCTTCGACGGAAATGTCACGCTGGACGAATTCTGGGAATTCGATCCTTCGTACACGGGCATCGAAGAAAAAGACGGGCGCAGCCAGCTCAGCATTTACCCGAACCCAATGAAGGATTTTGCAACCGTCGAGCTGGGTGATGAATTGCAGCAGGATGATCTTCGTTTGCTGCTGATCGATGCGGGCGGAAGGATCGTGAGAGAGGAAAAGCAAATTCGCGGGCAGCGTTTCCAATTGGAGCGCGGGGACCTGCGGGCGGGGATTTACTTCTACGTGCTGGCGGCGGGAGAGCAGGAGCTGGATGCGGGCAAGCTGATCGTCCAATAAGAAAAAGGGCGCAAGACAAAAGCAATCAGTAGTTTTACTGGTTGCTTTTTTATTTTTCCCCGGTCGCTGATGAGTTCACTTCCTTTATCGAAACAGCTGCAATACGCTTGCGGCATGATGGGTTGGAGCATTCTCAACAACATCATCGCCGTCATGATCAGCTATTTCTATTTGCCCCCGAAAGGCGAAGGATTGGGCGAACTGCTGCCGAACACCCCGGTGCTGGTCATCTTCAACGCGCTCGCGCTCATCCTCATGGCCAGCCGCCTCAGCGACGCCGTGTTCGATCCCTGGATCGCGCACCGCAGCGACGTGAGCACGCATAAGCTGGGGCGACGAATCCCATTCATGCGCTGGTTCGCGCTGCCCACGCTGCTGTTCTGCGTGCTCGTTTTTTTGCCGCCTTCCGATGAGCCGGGCACGGCGAACACCGTCTGGCTCTCCGTCATGGTCGTCGGTTATTTTCTTTCGGCTACGGCGTACGTCATTCCTTTCAACGCGCTGCTGCCCGAACTCGCGCACGATGCGAAATCGAGGCTGCGCTTGTCCACGCTGCAGTCGCTGGGCTTCGTGCTGGGTATTATTATTTCTTCAACCGTACCTGCGCTGGCCGACGCGCTGGATAATTTCGGCGTCGAAGGGCGGCGCGAGCAATTGCAATGGGCGATGTGGATCCTCGCAGGCATCGGCGGCGTGTGCATGCTGGTGCCCGCGTTCACGATCAACGAGCAGGCGTATTCCGAATCAAAACCTTCGCACGAGCCGTTCTGGGCCGCCCTGCGCGCCGCCCTGCGCAACCGGAATTTCGCCGTGTTCATCGTGGCGGATTTCGCGTACTACATGGCGGTAGCGATCATCGTCAGCAGCCTGATGTTCTACGTCACCGTGCTGCTCGGCCTGCCCGACGCGATGGGGCCGCTGGCGATGGGCATCATGGTGCTGAGCTCGCTGTTCTATTATACGTTCATCGGCGCGCTGGTGAAAAAGTTCGGCCAGAAAAAGCTGGTTATTCTTTCCTTCTTCGTGATGACGGTGGTATTCACCGGCATTTATTTTTTCGGGCGATTCGAAACCGATCTCGGGTCCTCGGTCGCCGGCGCGATATTGAAAGAGCCGCTTTCGTACAGCGGTGCTTCGCTTTTGCAGCTGCTCGCGCTGGCCATTGTTTTTTCCTTGCCGCTGGCTTTGCTCGGCATTTTGCCGAACGCGATCATCGCGAACATCGCTACGGAAAGCGCGAAGGAAACCGGTGAGTTTCGTGAAGGCATGTTCTTCGCCGTGCGCTACATGTTCGTGAAGCTGGGGCAAACGCTGGGCTACGCGCTGTCGGCCGCGCTGCTGCTGATGGGAAAAGATTTCGGTGATGATGAGGGCGTGCGGCTGACGGGGATCTGCGGGGCGGTGTTGTGCTTGCTGGCAGGAGTGGTGTTTTTCAGGTTTCGGGAAAAAGCGAAGTAAGCAGTCATTCTTCGACTGCGCCCAGGGTGACGGGCAGGTTCACTTCCCGCCCGAGCGCGCTTTCAGATCCTGCGCGACCTTCAGATTATTCCTGAACAGCTCGCTGTCCGGCTTCAGCTGCACCGCTTTCTCCCCCGCGGGGATCGCTTTCTCCCAATTGCCGAGCTCGTTCCAGGCGGTGCAGATGTTGTTCCAGGCTTCCGCATAACCGGGTTGGATCTTCGCGGCTTCTGTGGCGGCTTCGACGCATTTGAGGTAGATGCCGGAGTTGTAATAGCTGAGGCTGAGGTTCAGCCAGCCGTCGGCGCTGGGGCTTTTGCGCAGCGCGGCTTCGAGGGGCTCGTAATAATTTTTATTGTTCTGCGCGAAAACGAGATTGTTCTTCGCCAGCTCGTAATCGGGCTTCAGCTGCAAACATTTTTTTCCCGCTTCGATGGCTTTGTCCCAATTGCCGAGCATGGTGTAAGCGATGCAGACGTTGTTGTGCGCTTCCACGTAACCGGGACGCAGCTCGAGGGCTTTTTCGGCGGCTTTGATGCAGTCTTCGTAGCGCTTGCTGTTGTAATACTCAAGGCTGAGGTTGAGGAAATTCTCCGGCGTGGGTTCTTTCTCCGCGAGAATTTCCGCCTGGTGCAGCGCGTTGAATGTGACGAGTCCTTGCCCAAAGAAGTTTTTCAAGCGGTTGAGGCCGTCGTGCGCGGGGCTGAGCTGCAGGCCTTTTTCCACGTAAGGCGGCGCTTCGGAGGCGCGGTTGCGGCGCACGAGGAAATCCGCGTAGAAATAATAGCATTCCGGATTCGTATTGTTATTCTCGATCGCCGCTTTGAACTGCGCTTCGGCTTCGGGGATGCGGCTCTGCCATTCGCGCAGCACGCCGATGTTGATGTTGAGGTACGCGTAATACGGCCAGATCTTCTGCGCGCGCATGTACACGCTGTCGGCTTCGTAGAAGAGGCTGTCGGCGGCGCGCTGGTTTTTTGCCTGCAGGGCTTCGCGGCCTTTGACGACGAGCGCGTTGCCGTAGTTCATCAGTCCGCGCGCGTTCATCGGGCTTTTGATCGCGCAGTCGCGCCAGAGGGTGTAAGGGCTGCTCCAGACTTCCGTGCGCTGCCGCGTGCCCCAGGTGTGCGCGGAGAGCATTAAAAGCGCGACGATCGCGACGGAAATTTTTTTCGGAAAGATCGTTGGAGATTCCAGCGCTTCGCGGTCGATGATACGGTCAATGATGAACGACGCGCCGCTGATGAAGGCGAGCACCAAACCGATGTACGGGAAAAATACGCGGTGATCGTTCAGCACTTCGGAGAACGGGATGATGCTCGAGGTCGGCGCCAGCGCGATGAAGAACCACAGCACGCCGAAAGAGACGGGCTTCATGTCCTCTCTTCTCCTGCACACCCAGGCGATCCACAGCATCGCGGCGATGAAGATCACACCGGCGATCACGCGCCAGTCCGCCACGCTTTCGACGAGCTGCCAGTCCGTGTCCGCGCTAAGGTGAATCGGCAAAATAAAATTGCTGAAGTAATGCACGATCACGAAGGGCTGTGTGATCAGGTACTGGAACGGGTCATCGCCGCCGGGCACCCAGGTGTCGGGACGCATTTTCACCGAGAGCAGGTACAGCGCGCCCGAGAGCAGGAACGTAAAGCCCACGCGCAGCCAGCCGCGCGTGTCCAGCTTGCCGAACAGCCATTCGTACACGAGGATCAGCGGCGCGATCATCAGCGCGGTCTCTTTCAGGAAAAAGCCGGCGATCACCGGGATGAAAAAGAACGGGCGCGCGCGCTTGCTCATGTACAGCACGAAAGCGAGCACGACGAACAGCGTGCTCTGGCTGTCGGAGCGCGAGATGACGTAGTTGATCGTCTCCGCGTTCGCCGTGTGCACCCAGAACAAGGCCGTGCCGAACAAGGCCAGCCAGTGATTCAGCCAATGCCCCGGCCGCGCTTTGTCGAGCAGCTTCAGGAAAAAGAAAAAAAGCAAGACCCCCAGCAGCACGTAGCTGACGAAAATGTCGAGATGGAAATAAAACGGGATCGGCACGCCTTCACCGCCCAGCCAGGTATCGAAGGCGTTGAGCGTGGTCAGCAGCGGGCGGTACGCCTGGTTCGAAGGCAAGGAGCTGACGGTGGTGGCGTCGGTGAAAAAGCGCGGGATGCTGTCGATGCTGCGGATCCATTGATTGTTCTCGATGGTGTGCGCGTCGTCGAACTGGAAAGGATTGTGAAAATGTTCCGCGTACGCCAGGAAAAGCAGTCCGAGGGCGAGCAGGGCGGAAACCAGGAAAGCCGGCTGTTTCAGTCGGGCGTTCATACGGGGGCAAATATAGCGCTTAGAACTTAGCGCTTAGAGCTTAGCCGCACAACTCATCGCACACGATCGAGGTGCGGCTGCACTAAGTTCTAAGCGCTAAATTCGCGGTAATGGAACCGAGGTTCGAAACCATCGAGGAGAAAAAGCTGGTCGGGAAGCGCCTGCGCATGTCCCTGTCGGCGAACCGCACCGTCGAGCTCTGGCGCAGCTTTATGCCGCGGCGCAAAGAGATCGAAAATGCGGGCAGCGCTTTGCTGTATTCGATGCAGATTTACGATCCTGCCTATTTCACCCGCTTCAGCCCTGCGACGGAATTCGAAAAATGGGCGGCGATCGAAGTCAGGGATTTTGATCACGTTCCCGAAGGCATGGAGACGATCACGCTGCCCGCGGGATTGTACGCCGTGTTCCTGCACAAAGGTCCGGCCGGCGAAGGCGCACGCACTTTTCAATACATCTTCGGAACCTGGCTGCCCGGTTCCGGCTACGAGCTGGATCAGCGCCCGCATTTCGAGCTGCTGGGCGAAAAGTATAAGAACGATTCGCCCGATTCCGAAGAGGAGATCTGGATACCTGTCAAAGCGCTTAGAGCTTAGCTCATGCAGCCGCACGGCTTCGTTTACGCTGACAGTGCGCGTGAATTGCGCGACCAAGCTCTAGGTGCTAATTTCTAAGCGCTATCTTTGCGCGTTTTCCTATGTTCGGATTTTTCAGAAAAAAGAAGCCTGCGGGCGAGATGTCCTTCCTCGGCCACGTCGAAGAGCTGCGCTGGCATTTGGTGCGCTCGGCGGCGGTGATCATGACGCTGGCGGGCATCGCTTTTTTCAACAAGGACATTCTCTTCGGGCAGATCGTCATGGGCCCTTCCAAGCCCGCTTTCGCTACGTACCAGGCGCTTTGCAAGCTTTCGCAGACCTGGGGCATGGGCGATGCGCTCTGCTTCACCGATTTCGGTTTTTCATTCCGTTTCGGAACGATGACCGAGCCGTTCACGATGCACATGTGGGCGGCTTTCGTGGCGGGGCTGGTGGCCGGGTTTCCGTACCTGCTTTGGGAATTGTGGCGTTTCGTGCGGCCCGCGCTGAAGCAGAAAGAAATGAAAGCGGCGCGCGGGTTCATTTTGTATGCATCGGCGCTTTTTATTTCCGGCGCGATCTTCAGCTATTACATCGTGGCGCCGATGGCGATCTATTTTCTCGGCAATTACCAGCTCGATCCGAACATCAAGCCTGATTTCACCATCGGCTCTTACGTTTCTTTGCTCACCACGCTGGTGCTGCTGATGGGTATCGTGTTCGAGCTGCCGATCCTGGTGTATTTCCTCGCGCGC
>Ga0196978_1000810_pt1 | contig 15109 bp, 8 predicted proteins | sample S3v_2013CmetaG_FD_155491 | JGI IMG/M metagenome (GOLD analysis project Ga0196978, IMG submission 155491) | Soil microbial communities from Anza Borrego desert, Southern California, United States - S3+v_20-13C | ecosystem: Environmental > Terrestrial > Soil > Desert | place: USA: California... | reverse complement strand
AGAGGCGTAAAATAGTCGCGGAACTGCTCGACCGTCACCGCCTCCATCTCGGCGCGCTCGATCGGCCGCCAGCGCTCGTCGCCGGGGCGGATCACGCCCCCCGTCTCGCGCGCCGCGCGCGCCGCGGCCGAGGAGAAATGGAGATCGAAGCTCTGCACCGCGCCGGTCCGGAAACGGGCGAACAGGGCCGGATCCCAGCTCGGATGGGCGAGCTTGGCGGCGAGCAGCCGAAGCTGGTCGGAAAGGTCGGCCGGGCTGGTCTGGCCGGCGAGAACGAAACCGTCCTCGTCGACCCGGAAGGCGAGGCCCATCCGCCGACCGGTCAGCAGCCGCTCCATCGCCTCCAGGTCGAGCCTGGCGAGGCCGGACGGAGCGACCAGCCCGCCGAGCCAGGCGAGCGAGCGCCGGTCCCGCGGAAGTCCGGCCAGGCCGCGGCCGAAGCGAAGCCTGACCAGGACGTTGCCGCGCTCGAACTCGGTGCGCTTGAAGGTCAGGGTCGAGCCGTTGGCGAAGCGGACGATGGTGACGTCGAGATCCTCGATCCGCTCGCGCGATTCCTCGCGGCCGGGCGGGCCGAGCGGGGGCAGGTCGTCGAAGCTCACCCGGCGCTCGGCCGAGCGCTCGGCCGGGGCGACCGCCCGGGCGGCGGCGAGGCCGGCGGCGAGCGCCGCCTCGCCGCCCGCCACCGGAGCGGGCGAGACCAGCATCATCCGCGGCCCGGAGCCGGTGAACAAGGCCCGCATCGCGGCGCCGATCCGCTCGGGGGTCATGAGCGGCGCGTTGCGCTCGAAATTGTCGAGCACGGTGCGGGCGCTCGCCACCACCGCGCCGTTGTCGACCGCCCCGATCAGCTGCTCGGCGCGGACCTGCGAAAGCATCGTCGACTCGCCCTGGACGGCGGCGGCGGCGCCGGTGCGCAGATTGCGGATCTCGCGGTCGATTTCGGCGGCGCTCGGCGGCGCCCTGAGCGCGTCGGCGAGGATGGCGAAGCTCTCCTCAAGCGCCGGCCGCCACTCGCCCTCGCGGGCGGCGACCGCGAGCTGGGTCGTCTCGGCGATGTTGCGCGATCGGCCGGCATTGACCGAGGCGTTGATGAAGGCGGACCGGCCCCGGGCATGGGCCTCGAGCCGGCGGTTGAGGATTCGCTCGGCGAGCGCTTCCTCGAGGAAATAGCGCTCGCGCTCGATCGTGTGCGGAACGGCCCGATAGGGGCGCAGCCAGACCAGGGTCGCGGTGGTCGGGACGCCCGGATAGACGAGATTGGCGACCGGCGGCTCGACCTCGGCGATCCGGCCCGGATCGGGATCGGCGGGCGGCGGCCCCTCGGCCTGCCAGCCGCCGAAGCGGGCCCGGACCAGCGCCTCCATCATCGCCTCGTCGGCGTCGCCGACCATGACCAGGGTCGCCCGGTCGGGCCGGTACCAGCGCCGGTAGAAGGCCTTCAGCCCCTCGGCGGTCGCGCCGTTGAGGGTGGCCTCGGTGCCGATCGTGTCGCGGGAGGCGAAGCGAAGGCCGGCATAGAAGAGCGACTGGGACTGCTCGAGCAGGCGCTGGCTGAGCTCGGCTCGGCGGCCCTTCTCGGCGAGCACGACCGGCCGCTCGGCGGCCACCGCCGCCGGGTCGAAGCGGGCCCGGGCCATCATCTCGGCGAGCACGGCGAGGCTGGTGTCGAGCGCGGCCCGGCCGGCATGGGGAAGGTTCAGAACATAGACCGTCTCGGTCGGCGAGGTGCGGGCGTTGCTGTCGCTGCCGAAGCTTGCGCCGAGCTCCTGCCAGATCTCGCGGGCGCGACGGTCGGGAAAGCTCTCGGTGCCGCGGAACAGCATGTGCTCGACGAAATGGGCCCAGCCGCGCTCCTCCTCCGCCTCGTGGAGCGAGCCGGCGTCGATGCGCAACCTGATCGAGACCTGGCCGGCGGGCAGCGGATTGCGGCGGAGCGCATAGCGGAGGCCGTTGGGAAGGGTGCCGAACCGCCAGGCCGGGTCGCGCTCGATGTCGCTGCCCCGATAGAGCCAGTCGGCGTCGCCGGTCTGGCCGGCGGCCGGCGCGGCGATCAGCAAGGCGAGAAGCAGGGCAAGCGAACGCAACAGGGCCATGGCGCCTCCTAGTTGCACTGCGGCGGCGATGTCGAGCGCCGAGTCCTCCGGCGCTCCTCTCGAGCCGCTTGCGCCGAGGCCGGACGCGCCTGATTTTGCTTGCTTTTTTGTGCAAGTGCGAGCATGGCGCACGGCAGCTTGCGCGGGGTGGGGACAATCAGTGGGCCAGATCACCGGGACTTCCGGCGACGATATCCTTGAAGGCACGACGGGCGACGACGTCATCGACGGGCTCGGCGGCGCCGATTCCATTCGCGGCGACGACGGCGTCGACGACATTGACGGCGGCGCCGGCGATGACGGCATTCAGGGCGGCGACGGCGACGACGTGATCGACGGCGGCGCCCACAACGACTCGATCAGCGGCGATTCCGGCGACGATGAAATCGACGGCGGCACCGGCGTCGACACGCTGCGCTTCGGCTTCCTGGTGGACGGCGTCATGGTCGACCTCGACGAGGGCACGTCGAGCGGCGACGGCGACGACACGCTCGCGGGAATCGAGAATGTCGACGGCACACGCGGCGACGACCGGCTCACCGGCGACGGCAACGACAACCGGCTCCACGGCGCCGACGGCGCCGACATCCTCCGCGGCGGCGGCGGCAACGACGACCTCAACGGCGATTATGGCGACCCGGACGGGCTCGCCGTCGACGAGCTGGACGGCGGGGACGGGGACGATGAGGTCACCCTCGGACTGAACGATTCGGGCGACGGCGGGACCGGCTTCGACACGCTCTACATCGACCTCAGCAACCGGCCCGGCGGGACCGTCATCGACCTCAGCGCGGTGTGGGGCGGAGGCATTGGAAGCAACGGCTCGGGCACCGTCGAGGGCTTCGAGCGGCTCGGCTACATTTCCGGCTCGGTCGGGGCCGACGAGATCATTGTCGGCACCAGCGGGGAGGTCGAGGAAGGCATCGCCGCGCCCCACGTCCTCGGCCACTCCGGAAATGACGAGCTGACCGGCGGCGACGACCGCGATTCGCTCCACGGCGGTGACGACGACGACAAGCTCTACGGGCTCGGCGGCGACGACGGCCTCACCGGCGGCGACGGCGTCGACCGGATCGAGGGCGGCGCCGGCGATGACGTGCTGGTCGGCGGCCTCGGCGCCGACGTCCTCATCGGCGGCACCGGCGGCGACACCTATTCCTACCAGGGCGACGGCGCCTTCCCGAGCCAGGACCAGATCGTCGAGGCGGCGGCGGACGACGGCATCGACATGCTCTTCATCCACGCCGGAATCGCGGTCGCCGACTCCGCCTTCACCGGCGTTCGCAACGTCGAGCGGGTCGCGCTGAACACCCTCACCGACGTGCCCGGCTTCGAGGCCGTGCTCGGCGCCCAGTTCCAGGCGACCGGAATCCGCACCGTGATCGCGTCCGCCGACATCGACGCCTCGCAGGTCACCGCCGGCCTCTCCTTCATCGTCACCCGGCCCAACATCCGGCCGCTGACCGTCACCGCCGGAAGCGGCGACGACTCCTTCAGCTTCAGCGAGCATTCGCTGCCGCCCTTCGTCGAGGACTATGTCCTGGCCGGCGGAGCGGGCTTCGATTCGGTCCATTTCGACCAGGGCGGCAACCCGTTCGAGGGGAGCAATGGCGGCGAACTCCTGCTGAGCCAGTTCGAGGCCTTCGTCCTTGCGGGCGGCACCGATGCCGTCGCCGTCGCGGGGGCCGCGGACCAGGCCGGGCGAAACAAGGTCTACACGCTGACCCTCGCCGACTCGACGATGACGGCCGGGACCCAGTTCACCGTCGACGCCAGCGCCCTTCGCGCCGACCGGGCCGTCTGGCTGGGCAGCGACGGCGAGCTTGGAGGAACGGGCGAGAATTCGGACATCCTGCGGTCCGACGAGCTTCACCTCGATTCCTCGCAGCTGACCGGCGGCCGCTCGGTCAAGGCGCTGGGCGGGGCCGGCGCCGATCGGATCACCGGCAGCGCGGCCAACGACGTCATTCTCGCCGGCGGCGGCGACGACCAGGTCAGGGGCGGCGTCGGCGTCGATTCGATCGACGGCGGCGAGGGTTCGGACCTGCTCGAGGGCGGCCTCGGCAGCGACACCTATTTCGTCGACGACTCCGCCGACCAGGTCGTCGAGGCGAATGTCGCCGGCACCGACACCGTACGCAGCTCGGCGAGCTTCACTTTGGGAAGCTATGTCGAGAATCTGGTCCTGACCGGCGCTTCGGGCATCGACGGCACCGGCAACGGGCTCAACAACCTGCTGACCGGCAATGGAGCGGCCAACGCGCTGAGCGGCGGCTCCGGCCACGACCGGCTCGACGGCGGCGCCGGGGCGGACACGCTGACCGGCGGCACCGGCCACGACGTCTATGTCGTCGACAATGCGGGCGACCAGGTCATCGAGGGCGGCAGCGGCGGCAACGACACGGTCGAGAGCTCGATCGATTATACGCTTCCGACCCATGTCGAGCGGCTGGTCCTGACCGGCACGGCCGGGCGCGACGGGCGCGGCAATTCGGGCGACAACAACCTCGCCGGCAATTCGGGCGGGAACCTCCTGAACGGCGGCAGCGGCGACGATTCGATCGCCGGCGGCGGCGGCAACGACCTCATCTACGGAAGCCTCGGCGATGACGTGTTGAACGGCGGCGCCGGCCTCGACCGCTTCCTGTTCAACACCGCTCCGGGAGCGGGCAATGTCGACAATATCGTCGACTTCTCGATCGCGGACGACGTCATCAACCTCGCCAGCTACGTCTTCACCAAGGCCGGCGCCAACGGCATCCTCGCCGCCGGCGCCTTCCATCAGGGGACGGCCGCGGCCGATGCCGGCGACCGGGTCGTCTACGACCAGGCATCGGGCAGCCTCTTCTACGATCCCGACGGCAGCGGCGCCGCCGCCCAGGTCCTGTTCGCCACGGTGGCGGCGGGGACGGCGCTGACCAACGCGGATTTCGTCATCTACGGCTGAGCCCGGCCGTCCGCCCCGCGGAGGCGGAGAGGGCTCACAATGAGGCGGCCTGGGTCAGGCAGCCCCACAATTCGGAGCGAAACAGGCAGTGACGCAGATCAACGGCACCTCCGGGGCCGACAATTTGAACGGAACGCCGGGGCAGGATGAGATATTCGGCCTCGGCGGCGACGACGTCATCGACGGCGGCGGGGCCGCCGACACGGTCATGGCCGGCGACGGCGACGACATCCTCACCACGGGCTATGCCGATGCCGGCGTCGACTCGCTCCACGGCGAGGCCGGGAACGACCGCTTCAACCTCGGCCGCACGGCGGTGGCGAGCGGGGGCGGCGGCGTCGACACCTTCGCCCTGTCGAAGCTCGCCCACGCAAGCCGGATCCTCGACTTCCAGGCCGGCGCCGGCGGCGACAAGCTCGACCTTCGCCAGTTCGCGCTCGACAACAGCGCGTGGGACGGCACCGGCAATCCCTACAGCCTCGGCTATCTGACTCTGACCCGGCACCGGCTCGGCCTCACCATCGGCATCGACCCCGAAGGCGACGGCGCCCAGATCCTGCCCGCTCTCTACCTGGACGGAGTCGATCCGCTCGCCTTGACGGCGGCGAATTTCGACGGTCCGGCCGCGCTCGCCGCCGTTCCCGGCACCGCCGCCGCCGAAACCCTCTCGGGCGGCGCCTCGCTCGACACCCTGACCCCGGGCGCGGGGGACGACCTCGTCCTTGGCGGCGGCAGCGTCGATACCGCCGTCTTTGCCGGCCGGATGTCCGGCTACAGCTTCGCCTTCGACGAGGGCGGCTGGATCGTCGACGACATCGATCCGAGCAACGGCGACGAGGGCATCGACCGGCTCGAGGGCGTCGAGACCGCCCGCTTCGCCGACGGCGAGATCGGCCTCGACGTGTCGCCGCTGATCAAGTCCTTCGCTCCCGCGCTCGGCGAAAGCCGCGGCTTTCAGGGCACGGTCGCGGCCAGCGACGCCGGTGCCGTGATCGTTTCCTGGGTGACCAGCTCCAAGGTCGTCTTCCAGCTCCACGATTCCGCCGGCAACGCCCTCACCGCTCCGCTCGATGCGTTCCAGGGGACCAGCACCGGCTCGATCGGGGCCGCCTTCTTCGCCGACGGCGGCTTCGTCATCGTCGGCCAGCGGATCGGCGGCGGCCAGAGGCCGGTCGCCCGGCTGTTCAACGCCGACGGCACGCCGCGCTCCGACGAGTTCGATCTCGCGCCCGGCGCGGTGGCCAACCCCTACAACTTCCAGGTCGTCGTTCTGGCCGACGGCAGCTTCGTCGCTTCCTGGACGCGGGGTCAGCAGTCCGACGCCGATCAGGGCGCGGTCCATCTACGGCATTTCGGCGGCGACGGCGCGCCGCTCGGCGCCGCCTGGGAGCTTGACGAGAGCGCCGGCGCGCAGCGCCTCGGCCTCGTCGCGCTCGCCGAAGGCGGCCTGTTCCTGGCGTGGAAGACGGCGGAGGGCGCCGTCGTCGGGCAGCGGCACGGCGAAGACGGCACCTCCGCGGGGCCGTTGCTCACCTTCCAGCCGGCGCCGGATTCCGCTTATGGCGGAGTCGCCGTCGACCAGCTCGCCGACGGCCGGGTCATCGTCGCTTATGCCGCCGCCGGGGGCGGCATTCGCGGCCGCATCGCCGATCCGGCGGAGGCCGAGGCCGGCCCGGAAATCCTGCTCAGCAGCCTCGGCCGCGGCCCGATCTTCCCCGACGTCGCCGCCCTCGACGACGGCGGCTTCATCGCCGTCTGGGAGGCGAATTTCGCCGAGCGCTACGCGATGGGCCAGCGCTTCAACGCCGCCGGCGAGCGGGTCGGCGACGAGATGTCGATCTGGGCCGGGGACGCCCAGGCCGCGCCCAGCGTCGCCGCTCTGCCCGGCGCCGGCTTCGTCACCGCCTGGCAGAATAGCAGCTTCGACGGCCCGCTGCTCGGAATCGGGGCGGCGGTCCATGGCGGCCCGACCGTCGCCGGCGGCGCCGGCGACGACAGGATCAGCCTCGCCGACGGCCTGGCCGCCGCCGGACGGAGCGGCAACGACATCATCCAGGGATCGGCCGAGGCCGACCTCATCCGCGGCGATTCAGGCAACGACACGCTGCGCGGCCGCGGCGGCGCCGACCGGATCGACGGCGGCTCGGGCAACGACCTTCTCGACGGCGGCGCCGGCGCCGACATCCTGACCGGGGGCCTTGGCCACGACGTCTATGTCGTCGACCATGTCGGGGACAAGGCGGTCGAGGGCGGGAGCAGCGGCAACGACACGATCGAGAGCTCGGTCGATTACGGGCTTCCGACTCATTTCGAGCGGCTCGTCCTGACCGGCACGGCGGGGCGCTCCGGGCGCGGCAATTCGGGCGACAACAGCGTCACCGGCAATTCGGGCGGCAATTTGCTCAACGGCGGCAGCGGCAACGACAATGTCGACGGCGGCGCCGGCAATGACAGCCTCTACGGAAGCCTCGGCATGGACGTGCTCAAGGGCGGGGCCGGGCTCGACCGCTTCCTGTTCAACACCGCTCTTGGCCCGACCAACGTCGACAGGATCGTCGATTTCTCGCCCGCCGACGACGCCTTCCACCTCGCCCGCTACGTCTTCACCAAGGCGGGCGCGAACGGCACGCTGAGCCCGGCCGCCTTCCACCAGGGCGCCGCGGCCGCGGACTCCTCGGACCGGATCGTCCACGACCAGGCGACGGGGAGGATCTTCTACGATCCCGACGGCAGCGGAGCGGCGGCCCAGGTCCTCTTCGCCACCGTCGCCGCGGGAACCGCGCTGACCAGCGCCGACTTCATCCTCTACAGCTGAGCGGCCGCGGCGCGGGGGCTTGCGGAAAGCGCCGGTCGGCCGATATCCTGCCGCCGGCTGAATCCTGTTGCGGAGCGACGATGCACATTTCCCGCCGAAACCTGCTCCTCGCCGGCTGCGTCCTCTTCGCCGGCTGCGACGGCGGCGAAGGAACGCTCAGTCCGGCCCCGCAGCCGCCGCCCGCGCCACCGCCGCCGGCGCCGGTCACGCTCAATTTCTCCTTCGCCGACGGCCTCGCCGGCTGGGAGGCCAATTATGCCGATTACACGCTCGGCCAGGAGAACAGCATCGGCTTCTCCTTCGGCCACGAGCGGCTGCCGCCGCCGCTGGCGACGACATTGGGCTTCTTCCTGTCCGGCAACAATGCCTCGGACGACCTGTTCATGTACATCAGCCGGCGGCTCGACGGGCTGGCGGCCAATACGCGCTACCGGGTCGATACCAGCATCACCTTCGCCACCAATGCGGCGCGCAACTGCGCCGGGGTCGGCGGCCAGCCCGGCGAGAGCGTCTTCATCAAGGCGGGCGCGGCCGATTCGGCGCCGGCCAAGGTCGTCCAGAACGGCAATTACGTCACCGTCGACGTCGACAAGGGGCAGCAGGGCAATAGCGGCGCCGAATTGGTCATCATCGGCAATTTCGCCCAGGACACGCCGGGCGACTGCCTCAACCCCGAATATCGCCGCAAGACCTTGTCGAGCGGCGGCAACGGGCCGGTCGTGACCAGCGACTCCGGCGGCCGGCTGTGGCTGGTGATCGGCACCGAATCGGGCTTCGAGTCGGTGACCCGAATCTACTATCTGAACGGCTCGATCACCCTGACGCCCGTCTAGGGTCCGTCCGGGTGAAGCTGAATCGTTTCCCGGCGAAGGGGCCCCCCGCAAAGTAGTACTTTGCGGGGACCCCGAAGGCCGGGACCCAGTCCTTCCGACAGTGCCGTTGGACCCCGGCCGGAGTTTATCCTGAGCGACGCCGCAGGCGGCGTCGAAGGGCCGGGGAACAGATGTTTCCACTTCAGCGGGGCAGACTCTAGGGGCGCATTGTGCCGCCTGCCGATTGCGCCTACGCTCCGGCCTTCCCCGGGGGGCCGCTTCCATCCGCGGCTGAGAGTCGGGCAGGGAGCCCGAGACCCGTCGAACCTGATCCGGCTGACACCGGCGTAGGGAGGGCGTTCGGCACATCCGTTCTCCGTCCCGCAAGAGGAGAATGACGATGGCCGACGCCCCGGCGCGAACCGAAATCCCCCTCTCCCTGCAGGGGAGAGGGGCAGCCGCGAAGCGGCAGGGTGAGGGCCTTCAGGTCACCACCGGCCCGATCCGCGGCAGCCGCAAGATTCGCGTCGGCCCGCTCGGCGTGGCGATGCGCGAGATCGACCTCGAGCCGAGCTCGGGCGAGCCGCCCTTGCGGGTCTACGACTGCTCGGGGCCTTATACCGATCCCGAGGCCCGAATCGACATCATGGCCGGGCTGCCCGAATTGAGGCGCGGCTGGATCCGCGGTCGCGGCGACGTCGAGGAGGTGCTCCAGCGCGAGGTCAGGCCCGAGGATAATGGATTTGCCCGGGGCGGCAAATCCATCCAGCTCGGCCCCGACCGCTCCGGCGGAGTCCAGCCCTTCCCCAACGTCCGCAAGAAGGTCTTGCGCGCCAAGCCCGGGCACAACGTCTCTCAGATGCACTACGCGCGCAAAGGCATCATCACTCCGGAAATGGAATATGTGGCGATCCGCGAAAACCTTGGTCGCGAAGCCATTCGCGACCATGTCCGCGACGGCCAGGATTTCGGCGCCTCCATCCCCGAATACGTCACCCCCGAATTCGTCCGCGACGAGGTGGCGAGGGGCCGCGCCATCATCCCCGCCAACGTCAACCACCCCGAGAGCGAGCCGATGGCGATCGGCCGCAACTTCCTGGTCAAGATCAACGCCAATATCGGCAACTCGGCCGTCGCCTCCGACGTCGCCGCCGAGGTCGACAAGATGGTCTGGTCGATCCGCTGGGGCGCCGACACGGTCATGGACCTGTCGACGGGCCGAAACATCCACGACACCCGCGAATGGATCGTCCGCAACTCGCCCGTGCCCATCGGCACCGTCCCCATCTACCAGGCGCTGGAGAAGGTCGGCGGGGTCGCCGAGGAGCTGAGCTGGGAGATCTACCGCGACACTCTGATCGAGCAGGCCGAGCAGGGCGTCGACTATTTCACCATCCACGCCGGAGTGCGCCTCCCCTACATCCCGATGACGGCGAAGAGGGTGACGGGCATCGTCAGCCGGGGCGGCTCGATCATGGCCAAATGGTGCCTCGCCCACCACAAGGAGAGCTTCCTCTACGCGCGCTTCGAGGAGATTTGCGAGATCATGAAGGCCTATGACATCGCCTTCAGCCTCGGCGACGGCCTTCGCCCCGGAAGCATCGCCGACGCCAACGACGAAGCCCAGTTCGCCGAATTGGCGACCCTGGGCGAGCTGACCCGGATCGCCTGGCGGCACGACGTCCAGGTCATGATCGAAGGCCCCGGCCACGTGCCGATGCACAAGATCAAGGCCAATATGGACAAGCAGCTCGAAGCCTGCGGCGAAGCCCCCTTCTACACCCTCGGGCCCCTGACCACCGACATCGCCCCCGGCTACGACCACATCACCAGCGCGATCGGCGCCGCGATGATCGGCTGGTTCGGCACCGCGATGCTCTGCTACGTCACGCCCAAGGAGCATCTCGGCCTCCCCGACCGCGACGACGTCAAGGTCGGCGTCGTCACCTACAAGCTCGCTGCCCACGCCGCCGACCTGGCCAAGGGCCACCCCGCCGCCAAAATGCGCGACGACGCGCTGTCACGCGCGAGGTTCGAATTCCGCTGGCGAGACCAGTTCCACCTCAGCCTCGATCCGGACACCGCCGAACAATATCACGACCAGACGTTGCCGGCCGAAGGCGCCAAAACCGCCCACTTCTGCTCGATGTGCGGCCCAAAGTTCTGCTCGATGAAGATCACTCAAGAGGTGCGGGATTTTGCTGCTGCTCGCGCAGCTAACAGCGGATTTCCGGGGGAAAGCCGCGATCTCGAACTTGGGGAGCGAAGCGAAGCTGGGGAAGGGGCCCCCGCGCTCAGTCTTGAGGCGGGCATGGTGGAGATGAGTGAGAAATTTCGGTCTGCTGGAGGCGAAATCTATCTGCCACGGTAGAGTGGTCCAAGACTGAGGTAAGCTTGGCAATCTGACAGCGGTGCAGGCGATGCGATGGGCGGAGGACAGCAGCTTCGTTCGATTATGCAGCCTCGGCAGCCGTTAGTTTATAGAACTTCGGAGATGCAGACGATTGCCGTTCCGCCACCGATATCACGGCCTCCTTGCTGCCGATCACCATCGCAAACTCTATGTCGGTATCGGCATCGGTAAGGGACAGAAGGCCAGAACTCAGTCTCCTTCCATCCGACTTCGTCTTTAGGGATCCGAGGACCCGGCGGCCAACAATCTTGCCGTTGTACTCTACGGTGTACCGCACCGGTTTCGCCTCTACCCCCAACGAGCTGGCCAGCGCGTTGGCGCTTCGTTCATACTCCCCTGTGGCATGAAAGACATCTCCCTCGATAGAAATGCTAAGTGTGCAATCCGGTCCCACCCAGCGTTTTGGTAGCGCTTCAATATCCGGATGCGTGATGGCTTGCCCGAGGCCCCTGAAAAATTCGCGCCTGCTCTCTGTGGCCTTTATCGCGGCCTCCAACTTCTTACCTTCTTCATCTGGTATGTCTTTGAGCGCGGAGATAGCTTCGCCTACATTCCAGTGAAAGTTCTCGATCTCAAGGGCCTTCTTAAGTTCTTCCCCTGCTTCTTCGGCGAATCCGGCGCCCATGAATTTGTACGCCAAATTACTCATAGCTAGTGTCTCGCCTTTTGTAGCTGCCATGCGATATGAGTCGACAGACTTTGCAGGCATTCCTAGCCTCTGAAAGCAAACACCCAAATTGTTCCAAGCCGCGGATGACCTCTCACCGGATGGTATCTGAGTGTAGTGATAGAGTGAAATATCGTGTACTTCAATTTGGGAATATCTATAGGCCAAGCTAAATCTAGAGTCCCAATCATCCGGTTGCAAATCTACAATCCTCTCTAATATCTCGATTTCCGAATACTTACCGTCAAAATCAGATACAAGATCCTTCATCCTATATAAGTAGTTGAGCTGCTCTTTTTTATCCGCATCTAGCATCCTCGCCCGCTGCGATTTCATCATTTCGTCAGACTTCTCACGCTGCCCGGCCTTACGCATTTGGACGGCAGCTAAGCCCCGCAAGCGCTCGCTTTCCACCACATCTGCGGCTGTAAGCTCCGCTGCACGCAAATATCCCTCAGCTGCCTCAGAGCTTAAACCGAGAACGACAAGCCCCTCTACTAAAGTGAGGAGTATCTGGACGTCTTGAGGGTGGGCTTCGCGAAGTGAACGAAGGCGGCTCACCGAGCCTCCCTTGTCCGTGCGGAGGCGCCAGACTTCCTTCATCGAATCCCACCTTGCCAACTTAAGCGGGTCGGAAGCCTCCTTTGTGCGACGGTACGCTTCATCTATCTGCTGCGCCGCGTCGTCCTCGTCGACGATCAGTCTCCAAGCGTATGCGTTTTCATACCTCGCTACGTCCCAAGACCCATCAGGAACGTCTCCATCGGGAATTGAACGAGGCTGGTCTTCTTCGCTTGCCGCCTTTTGCTGAGCTTCTGGTGAGGTGGCCTCCTCAGCGCTAGATGGAAGAGATAAGGCCCTAGTCATTTCCAAGAGTCGCCCAAAAGCCTTTTCAGGGTACGCACGTTCGAAGGGAATGAATTCTATATCGCCCTGCAGTCCTCCGGGCTTGCGGCAGCCATTTTCCAGCAAAAGGATGACCTGCATTTTTCTGCCAACGGCTAGACCAATTTCTTGAATTATCCAGTCAGACGTCTTCCACTGCAGGTCGATGTCTCTAACTACCCTTTTACCTCTATCCCAAACGGACGGATGAGCATTTTCATTGGCGGTTACACGCTCTTTCTTCGTGCAGATGCCGATGAAGACGTTACGGTCCTCGACTAAACTGAGAACCTTTTTCGCTAGTTCAGTAGGCTCAGCGGCTCGTGCGTGCACCCAATCGAAGGTGGGCAACACCGCTTTCATCTGGTCGAAATAGGAAAGGAAGATGCCAACGACGGCTTCATCACCCTCGGTGAAGCTATGGCCGACAAAGGCCCGAATTTGCTTCATGATAACCCCGTTGAATTGTGCCTTGTCCTACCAGCTGAGTCAGGCCCACCTTCCCGCTAGTCTGGTCGAGAGTAGGTCGAACCGCAATGCCCCAATCCCTCGCCCACATCGCCCTCATCGTCCGCGACTATGACGAGGCGATCGCCTGGTTCACGGGCGTGCTCGGCTTCACCCTCGTCGCCGATCAGTACCAGCCCCAGCAGGACAAACGCTGGGTGCTCATCGCGCCGCCGGGTGCGAGCGTGAACGCCGCCACCCTCCTCCTCGCCCGCGCCTCCACGCCGGAGCAGGAGGCCTCCATCGGCAACCAGGCGGCCGGGCGGGTCTTCCTGTTCCTGAAGACCGACGATTTCGACCGGGACTATGAAGCCTATCTCGCCCGCGGCGTCCGCTTCGTCCGCGAGCCCAAGGAGGCGCCCTACGGCAAGGTCGCGGTGTTCGAGGACCTTTACGGCAACCTCTGGGACCTCGTGCAATTCGGCGACGGCCGCTGAGCAGCGAGCCGCTGTCGCCGTCGGCCGGCCGCTTCTCGCCTCGCGAGGGAGAATCCCGCGAATCCGCGCGTTATCCGCGCTGAAAGGAGACAGTGAAATGGCCAGGAATACGGGCGAAGGCTATCGCATCGGATCGGTCGACGGCCGCACCCAGGTCCGGAACCCGGTCACCGGCGACTGGACCAAGCGCGACCGCGATCCCGACAGCGAGAGGGCCGGCAAGTTCACGGACGTCAAGTCGGACGGAACGCCGTTCAAGGGCGTCGCCAAGGAGCCGGACCGCCGCCGCGCCCGCTGACGCCTCGGCCCCCTTCGTCGACCAAGCGGGCGGGCGGTCCGGTGCCCGCCGTCGCCCGGACGGCAGCGGTTCCTCGCTCCCCAAGACCTGGTTCAGTGCGCCTGTGCGAATGAGGGTGCCTGGAAGACCGACGCCGCCGACCCGCCCCGCCCCACGAGGACGAAATCATGCCCAGCCAAGGCCGGACCGACGCCGCCTCCCGCCTCCTCGCCGCCTCGCCCGACGCCGTCTTCGCCGCGCTCGTCGATCCCGGCGCTCTGATGGCCTGGCTGCCGCCGGACGGGATGAGCGGCCGCGCCCTCCTGTTCGAGCCGCGCGAGGGCGGGCGCTATCGGATCGAGCTTCGCTACCAGGACGCCGCCGCGCCCGGCGCTACCGGCAAGACCACCGCCCGGACCGACGTCACCTCCGGCCGCTTCCTCGCCCTCGAGCCGGGCAAGCGCGTCGTCCAGTCGGTCGAGTTCGAATCCGGCGATCCCGCCTTCGCCGGCGAGATGATCATGACCTGGTCGCTCGATCCGGCGCCCGGCGGCACCCGGGTGACCGTCACCGCCGCCAACGTCCCCGCCGGAATCTCCGCCGAGGACCATGCCGCCGGCCTCGCTTCCTCGCTCGAAAATCTGGCCCGCTTCCTCGCCTGACCGGCTCCTCGCGCCTGCCGCCCCCGCGAGCCGCTCGGGGCCGCTGGGGTGCGATCGCGGACCGGCGGCGGCATTCCCCCGAGCAGCTCAAGGCGATGAAGGACGTCTCGATCGGCTGCGGCTGCACGGCTTCGAGGAGGCCGGCCGGTCCCTACCGCTCCTCGACCTGGAACGCCGACGCGGAGCGCGCGATCAGCGCCTCCTCGAGCGCTGCCCAGCGCGCGTTGGGACGGCCGTCGTCGGTCAGCGCCTCCGGCGTGAGACCGCTTAGCGCCAAGTCCTCGGCGTAGATCAGCATCAGCTCGCGGCGGCCGTACCCCGTCCCTTGCGGATCGTCGAGCAGCCGGACCAGGCGCACGTTCATCATCTGCTCGGGCGGTGTGTAGCCGGCACGCGCGATGATCGTCTGGACCCGCTCGGTGTCCGATCCCGGGCGCGCAGTCCGGCTGGTCGGCCCGAAGGCCGCTCGCACCCACGTGGTGCGCCCCCACAGTTCAATCCGCCGGTTGCCGCCCTCGCCATAATCGTAGCGCGCGTCCGGGGCGGTCGGCAGGTAGCTTTCGAACTGAATCCAGTACAAGCGGCGGACCT
>Ga0196978_1000807_pt1 | contig 15136 bp, 10 predicted proteins | sample S3v_2013CmetaG_FD_155491 | JGI IMG/M metagenome (GOLD analysis project Ga0196978, IMG submission 155491) | Soil microbial communities from Anza Borrego desert, Southern California, United States - S3+v_20-13C | ecosystem: Environmental > Terrestrial > Soil > Desert | place: USA: California... | reverse complement strand
GTTATCGGGCGAGCCGGCCTTGAACACGCTCGTGGGATTCGGGTTCGGATTCGGGAAGGTGAGCAGCGGGTTGGCGAAGGTGTTCGAAGTCACCCAGTTCGTGGGTTCCTCGGGACCGCCGAAAGTCTGCGCCCAGGTCTCGAAGCCGTTGTTCGGCACGGCTGCCTGGCCGAAAGCCGCCAGGGCCGAGAAAGTGAATGCAGCAATGAAGAGAGTAGTTTTTTTCATGATGTCCAGGTTTTCGTTGTTGATGTCTTGAAACAAATTTACTTAAAACGTTTTCCGCCCCAAGAGTAAAACCCGCTCGTCTTACCCATTCAGCCGCGCTGATAAAGCCACCCGGCATAAAGGCATTAAGGGAAACGTGCTTAATGCCTTTATGCCGGGACGACTTTTATTTCGTGATGCAGAGCTTGCCTTTGTCCAGCGGCTTGCCGTTCGCGTCGCTCACCTGCCACAGGTAAAAGCCGGATGCGAGATCCAGGTCGAGCTGCGTGCGGGGGCCGTTGAGCTCGCGGCGGAGCAGGAGGCGGCCGTCGGTGCTGTAGATCTCGGCCCAGGCTGCTTTTGCTTCGGCGGTTTCGATGAAGAGCGTGCCGCTTGCCGGGTTCGGGTAGAGGCTGACGGTTTTCGCTTTGTTCTGCTCGGGGATGCCGATGAGCTGCGGCTGCGCGGAGATCCAGCGGGCCTGCGTGATGGTGCCGAGGTTCTGATCGTCTACGAGATCAACTACGGGCATGCCCATGTTGTTGGCCCAGTACGAGTACGTGCGCGCCGAATCTTCCTGCGTGAACGCGTCGTCGATCCAGGAGCCGAACATGTAGATGTCGATGGTGTCGTACTGCGTGCGCATCGTGTTCTGGCGGATCGCGTTGTAGGTGCCCAGCGGCGTGATGCAGGTGCCCCAGCCGTCGACCAGCGAATTTTTGTAAACGATCGTCTTGATGCGCACCGAATCGATCTGGCCGAAGCCGAGATCCTGCCCGAAGTAGAACTGTGCGTTCGACGTCGCCATGTCGTTGAACGAAGTATTGTACGTCATCGGGAAAGTGGCCATGCGCTCGGGATCATTGAAGCCAAGCACCACCGTGCCGCTGCCGAACGGATTTTGCATGGCTTGTCCCCAGGCGTCGAGCGTGGCGGGATTCTTCTCGAGATAGAGGTACGAATCGAAGCCGTTGCTGCGCTGGACGACGGCCAGGTTCGCATTCTGGAAGGCCGTGTCGTAGGGTGTGTACGAAGGCATGGTGAAGGTCATCGTGTCCATGGCCTGGTTGGCCAGCGCGGCGAAGTTCCAGGTCTGGTTGGCGCCGGAACCGCCCTGTGTCACTGTGGGCGTGGTGTCGCGGGCTTGCTCGATGACGTTGTAGACCGGGCCGATGTCGTTCTGCGTGATGCTGATCTGCGCGAAAGCGGCGGACCCGGTGAGCAGAGCGGAAAAAGCGAGTAAAGATTTTTTCATGTAGAGTGATGATTTTTAGGTTCTCCCAGCAAAGCTAGTGAAAATCGGGGGGCAGGGGAAAGGGACGGATCGGGAGGGGAAATCAGATTGATCATCGGCTGCAGCTTTGCTCGTATTGAAATACGTGCAGATGCGAAGGAAGGTTGGGTAGTCCTTCCCGACTTCGCTCGAATTGACGGTGGTTCAACGGGTACTTTTCGACTTCGCTCGAATTGACTTTACTTCAGACGCGTTTAGAGGCGGGCACTCAAACGAAGATCTGCAGATCGTACAGCTTTTTGTACGTGCCGCCCTGCGCCAGCAGTTCCTGGTGGGTGCCGCGTTCGATGATCTCGCCGCGCTGCAAAACGATGATCTCGTCGGCGTGCTGGATGGTGCTGAGGCGGTGGGCGATGATGATGGAGGTGCGGTTCTGCATCAGCTTGTTCAGCGCGTCCTGCACGAGGCGCTCGATCTCGGTGTCGAGGGCGGAGGTGGCTTCGTCGAGGATGAGGATGGGCGGATTTTTTAAAACGGCGCGGGCGATGGCGATGCGCTGGCGCTGGCCGCCGCTCAATTTCCCGCCGCGGTCGCCGATGTTGGTGTGGTAGCCGTCGGGCAGTTCGCTGATGAACTCGTGCGCGTTGGCCACTTTGGCGGCGGCGATCACGTCTTCCATCGTCGCATTCTCCACGCCGAACGCGATGTTGCCGAACACCGTGTCGTTGAACAAAATGGATTCCTGCGTAACGATCCCCAATAGATGGCGCAGGTCGCTGAGGCGGGCGGCGTGGATGGGAATGCCGTCGATGAGGATCTCGCCTTCGGTGGGATCGTAAAAGCGCGGCAGCAGGTCGGCGAGCGTGGTCTTGCCCGAGCCGGATTGCCCGACGAGCGCGATCGTTTTTCCTTTGCCGATCTTGAGGTTGATGCCGCGCAGGGCCCAGCCTGTTTTGTCGCCGCGCACGTAGGCGAACGAGACCTTGCGGTATTCGATCTCCTTCGTGAAGCTTTGCAGCTCGCGCGGGTGCTCCGGCTCTTTCACGGCGATCTCGGCGTGCAGCACTTTGTTCACGCGCTCAGCCGACGCCAGGCCTTTCTGCACGTTGAAATAAGCGGCAGTGAATTGCCGCGCCGGCGTGATCAGCTGCGAGAACAATACGATGTAAACGATAAAAATGCTGCCCGTCAGGTCGCTTCCAGGCGCGAGCGCAATACGTCCGCCGTAGTAGATGATCACGGCAAGGACGGCCACGATCATCGTTTCGCTGAGCGGGGAGGCCAGGTCAACGCGGCGATAAGTTCTAACCATAAGCCGCGTGTACAGTTCATTGACTTTGCGAAACCGGCGGCCTACTTTTCCTTCGGCGTTAAAGGCTTTGATGACGCGCAGCCCGCCCAGCGTCTCCTCCATCAGCGACTGCAGCAGGCCGAGCTTTTCCTTGGCTTCCCCGGATGATTTTTTCAGGCGGCGCGCGATGATCATGAGGATGACGACGATAAGCGGAGCCGAGAGAAAAACGAACCCGGTCAGGCTCGGGCTGATGCTGATTAGCATCGCGAGCATGACGACGATCGTGATCGGCTCGCGGAAGACCATTTCCAGCGAGCTCATGATGCTCCACTCGATCTCCTGCGCGTCGGCGGTCATACGGCTCATGATATCGCCCTTGCGCTCGTCGGAGTAATACGAGAGCGGAAGCGAAAGCACTTTGTCGTACATCTTGTTCCGCAGGTCGCGCACCACGCCGTTGCGGATGATGGCCAGGAAATACATCGCCAGGTAGCGGAACAGGTTTTTAAAAAAGAAGATCGTTATGAACGTCACGCAGATCAGCATCAGCAGTTCCAGCCGCGCTTTGGTCATGTCCGGCGCCGCGACGATATATTCCGACATGTGGTATTTCGCCAATGCGAAAACGTCATTCACCGAATGAACGGGCGGTGCGCCGGCCTCAACGTTCGCGTGCAGCTGGATGTCCGTCGACTGAAGCAGGAGATCGATGAGCGGAACGAGCGCGAGAAAAGAAACGATGTTGAAAGCCGCCGAGAGAAGATTGAAAAAGATGTTCAGCGCGGCATATCGCCAGTAGCCGTCCACGTAGCGGAGAACGCCGAAGACTTTTTTCACGAAAGCAAAGATAATCTTTCAGCTGTGCAGATTTCAAATATCCGATTTCAGATGATCGTATGCAGGTGAACGCAGCTCAGGTTCGTTTAAGGTGCAGCGGAGATCCGCCCGTCCGAATCTGCATACCTGGAATTTGAAATCTGCACATCATTTTTCCTTCACCTCCGCCGTCCCGATCTTTTGCATCCAGTACGGCGTGCGGTTTTCCGAGAGCGAGGGCTGCCCGGGCAGGGAGGAATTGCGGAAGATGATGCTGCGCTGGATGTAGATCTGCTCCTCGTGCAGCACGTCCGGGAGATTGAGCGAAGTGCAGTAGCACTTGCACGCTCCCTTTTCATCCTTGAAAAGGCCGTAGTACATCACCAGCCCGGAGGAGGAAGCCGAGTAGTCCATCGTGATCGCCGCGCTGGTGTCGGGCAGCCAGTTGCGGGACGGGCTGCGCCAGCGGTGAAGGAATGCTTTCCCGCCCTGCAGCTGGTTGTGCGAAGCGTCGAGGCGGGCGATCTTGTCGCCTTTTTTGCTGCGGTCGAAATAGATGGTGAAAAAATCATTTTTGCGCAGGTCGACGTACAGGCTGTCGGTGTGCGACCAGGGGTTGCCGTTGTACGGTTGGCGCACGACCGAATACTCGCCGGGATACGGGAACGCGATCGCAGCCGTGTCGCCCGCGCCGACCAGGTTCTGCGTGCCGTAGCGCCAGCGGTACAATTCGTCCGGGCCTTCCGGGAAGCCGACCTTTTGCACGAGCTCTAATTTGAGATACGGGCAGGTGACCGGATCGATCTGGTAAAAATGATAAATGTCCATCGCGCCTTTCCCGCCGTGGCGATCGGAAGCGAGATACCCCTGCACCTCGTCGGTCATCGTGAAATGCAATTCGTGCCCCGGGCTGTTCACCGGCATGCCGAGATTTTCGGTCTGCAAAGGCAGGCCGTTCACGTCGAGCCGCGCCCGGAAAATATCGTAGCCGCCCATGCTGCCGGGGCCGTCGGAAGAGAAATAGAGGTAACGGCCGTCCTGCGTCAGGAATGGCGCGTCCTCGTTGCCTTCGGTGTTGATGTTCGCCAGCGGGCGCGGTTCGCCGAAGCCGCCGTACGGCTGCTTGTACAGCACGTAGAGGTCGAAGTCGCCCTGCGCGTTCTCGCTCGAAACGTAAGCGCGCTTGCCGTCGGGCGAAAGGCAAATGTGCCGCTGGTATTTTCCGAAGTTGATCGTGCGCGGCAGTTTCTCCGGGTCGCTCCAGGTGTTGTCGGCGCGGCGCTGGGCGGCGTAGAGCTTGCCTTCGCGGAATGTGAAGAGCGTGTCGCCGCCGGGCGAGAGGGAAACGACCGATTCGTTGCGCTCGGTGTTCAGGTACACGAGATCGGTGCGCGGATCGGGCGCGGCGCCGTTGGGAAACGTGCAGCTGAAAATGTCCTGGTCGTAAAATTCCGGGAACAAATTGTAGACGTACACCGGGTCCTGGTCGCTGGCCGAAGCGCTGAACTCCACGGTGTACAGCATCTGCCCCGTTTTTCGGTCGAACAGCGGAACGGTTTCGCTGCGGCCGGTGTTGAGCACCTCAACGTTCTCCAGCACGAAGTGGCTTGCGTTCGTGCGCATGCCGAGCGCGGCCGCATTCTTCTCTTCGAGCGTGCGCACTTTTTGCGCGAAGTCGGGACTCAAATTGTGCAGCGCGATCGAATTGAGCTCGGCTGCTGCTGCGGGAAAATCTTTCTTGAAATACAGGCATAAGGCTTTCAGGTATTTTACCTCCTCCACTGAATTGTTCGTTCTCGACTGAAAGGCGTTGTAATAGCTGAGCGCGGAATCCTTGTTGTTGAGGAAATGATCCCAGAGGATCGCGCGCTTGATTTTATCATCGGGCGTAAGGATGGCCTGCGGCTCGGCGACCTCTTCGAGGATGCGCTCGAACTCGATGCGGATGCGGTCGGCTTCGGATTGCGCGGAAACGGGGAGCTGCAGCAGGAGCGTGCAGCAGGCGAGGGGGATAAGGTTGGTCATCTGCCTTGTTTTCGGGCCAGGCTTGCCGACGGTCAACGGTAAACGATCTTCCATGCACCCTCCACGTTTCAACTTTCTACACAGGAATGACAAATTTTGAACCAGCGCGGTTTTTCAGGCTTTGCGCTGCGGGCCTGTGGTTTGGGCTCCACAGTCCTTTGCAGTACCTTTGGGTATTCTATGGAAAATACGCGACAGCAGAAATTCGCCCGCCTTATCCAGAAGGAGATCGCGGAGATCCTCCAGCGGGAAGCCAAAACCATCGTTTCCGGCTCGCTGGTGACGGTGACGGAAGTGCGCGTCAGCCCCGATCTTTCAGTGGCGAAAATTTACGTCAGCATTTTTCCTCCGCCCGCGCGCGAAACCACCTTCGCCCGGCTGCGCGAAAAAACTTTCGAGATCCGCCGCATCCTCGGCACGCGCATCCGCCACCAGGCCCGCGTCGTTCCCGAGCTGATCTTCTACCTCGACAACACGCTCGACGAGGCCGACCGCATCGAACAGCTCCTCAAAAAATGATCTCGGATTTGCGATTTCGGATTTCGGATGCGCACGCATGTTCACCCACGTGGTTGCGCGCAGCCTGTGCGACAGATCCGAAATCCGAAATCGCAAATCCGAAATCGTAAATAAGTCCCGGATGCGTTTTCCCTTCTTCATCGCGTTGCGTTATCTCTTCTCGAAAAAATCGCACAACGCGATCAACATCATCACGAACATCTCGATGATCTGCGTGGCGGTGGTGAGCATGGCGCTGGTGATCATTCTCTCGGCGATGAACGGTTTGTCGGGCCTGGTGGAATCGCTGTACAATTCTTTTAATCCCGACGTGCGCATCACGGCCGCGAAAGGGAAAGTGCTGGTGATCGATTCGGCGCGCGCGGAGCGGATCAGGAAAATTCCCGGCGTGGCGTATTACACGGAAATTCTCGAAGAAAATGCACTGCTCGAATACGACGGGCGGCAGATGATCGCTTCGGTGCGCGGGGTGAGCAAGGATTTCCTGCGCATGAGCGCGTTCGATACGGTGATCCGCGAAGGGCGTTACCGCGTGGAGACTACCGGCGGGCAGACGCACGCGGTGGCCGGCCGCGGGATCACTGCGCGCTTAGGCATTCCCGTCGAGAACGGGTTCGAGATCACCCCGCTGAGCCTCTACGCGCCGCGCCGCGGCGCCGACCTGTCGCTTTCGCCCGAGAACCTGGACGACGAAGCTTTCACGCGCAGGAACACGTACGTCAGCGGCGCTTACGGCGTGAACGACGATTTCGATTTCCGCTACGTGATCGTGCCGCTGGATTTTGCGCGGGAGCTGTTCGGCTACACGAACGAATGCACCATGATCGAACTGGGCCTGCAGCCCGGCAGCGACGAGCAGAAAGTGCTGGAGGAATTGCGCAGCGTGCTGGGCGCGGATTTCACGGTGAAGGATCGCATACAGCAGAACACGCTGCTCTACAAAACCCTGCGCTCGGAGAAATTGTGGACGTTCATCATCCTGCTGTTCATCCTGCTCATCGCCGTGTTCAACATCACCGGCTCGCTGACGATGCTCATCCTCGAAAAGAAAAAAGACATCGGCATCCTCTGGAGCATGGGCGCGGACGTGCGGATGATCCGCCGCATCTTTTTCACCGAAGGCGTGCTCATTTCGCTGTTCGGCGTTTTCGCGGGCATGCTGCTCGGCCTGCTCATTTGCTGGGTGCAATTGGAAACCGGCTTTTACCGTTTCGGCGAAGGTTTCGTGGTGGATGCGTACCCGGTAGAGATCCAGTGGGACGATATGCTGTACATCCTGCTTTCGGTCACCGCGATCGGCATCCTCGCCGCCTGGTACCCGGTGATGCGGTTCACGAAAAAATATTTGAGCGTGAAGTTTTGACTCACGCTCCGACCCTCCTCTCCGTTTCGACGCAACTCGGCGACTTCCCTGCTCACTCTTATCTCGCGTGTGTACCCGATTTAATATTTTGATAAAAGAGCGTAAAGCGGGGGGAGCATCTGCCGGTTTTACTTTTGTCGCGGACCCCGGCCATGTGGAGAAGACAAAGCACGGCATTATGAGACAAGCGCATCATCAGAAGGTGTTGGTCAACCGCAATAAATTGTTTCGCCTCATCCGGGAAAAAGTGCAGGCGGAAACGTCCCGTTATCAATCGGACAACGTGCTGCTGCTGCGGCATTACATGGCCGGGCAGGCGCGCATGGCGGAAGTGGCCGACAGCATGCGTTACGCGCGGCACCTGCACGACGCGCTGCTGCCCGACGAGCTGCAGCTGCGGCAGCTGACGGGCGAAGCGTTTGCGCTCAATCTTCCGAAGGACACGCTCAGCGGCGATTTTTTCTGGTTCACGCGGGCGGGCAGCAAGCTGGTGATCGCGCTGGCGGATTGCACGGGGCACGGCGTTCCGGGCGCGCTGATGAGCGTGCTCGGCCTGAGCCTGCTCAACCAGGTCGTATTGGAAGAGCGCACGTACGAGCCCTCGCACATCCTGCGCCGCCTTGATTACAAATTGAAGCTCACCTTCCAGCATTCCGGCGACAGCGAACGAAAAAGCTACGATGGCATGGACATCGCGCTCTGCACCGTGGATTACGCCGAAGGCAAATTGCATTTCGCAGGAGCCATGCGTCCCGCTTACATTGCCGGCGAGCAGTTGCGCATCCTCAAAGGCGCGCGTTATCCCATCGGCGGCCTGCGCCTGGAAGCCGACCGCACCTACGCTTCGCAAAGCGTGCCTTTTGAAAAAGGAGAAATGCTCTACCTGTTCTCCGACGGGATCGTCGACCAGTTCGGGGGGAACGAAGGCCGCAAATTTACCCCGCGCCGCCTGCGCACGCTGCTGCAGGAAGCCGTGAGCAAACCGACGAGCGTGCAGAAGCAACGCCTGCATGAAAGCTTCGTGCTGTGGAAAGGGATGCAGGAGCAGACGGACGATGCGATGATCATCGGGGTGCGTTTGTAGCCGCTGCGGAAGTAAAGCCGTATTTTAGTTACATGGATCTGGCCTTTTTCCCCGAGCTCGATGCGTTCTTCGGCGGCTTGTTTCTCTTCTGCGCTTTCCTGCTGCGTTACCTGGTAGTTGCGGGCGGGGCGTTCCTGGTTTTTTACGTGTGGTGGAAGCGGCGCTGGGCCCGCTGGAAAATTCAAGAGAAATTTCCCGGGCGGGAGAAGCTGCGGATGGAAATTCTTTTCTCGCTCAGCACCTTCGTGATTTTCGCGCTCATGGGCGTGCTCGTGATGTGGATGTTGCGGCAGGGCTGGACGCAGCTTTATTTTAAGATCGACGAATACGGCGTGCCCTGGATGATCGCAAGCATCCTGCTGATGATCCTGCTGCACGATACTTATTTTTATTGGACGCACCGGCTCATGCACGTGAGGTGGATCTTTCCGTACGTGCACAAAGTGCATCATCTTTCGAACAACCCTTCACCCTGGAGCTCGTTCTCCTTTCACCCGGCGGAAGCGGTGGTGGAAGCCGGCATCGTTCCGCTCATTGCGTTTCTTATTCCCGCGCACCCGCTGGCCCTGCTGATCTTTTTCCTGTACATGACCGTGCTGAACGTGATCGGCCACCTCGGCTACGAGCTGCTGCCGAAAGGCTTTACGAAGCACCCGCTGTTCAAATGGAGCCTCACCTCGACGCATCACAACATGCATCACCGCTTCACGAAATGCAATTACGGGTTATACTTCAGCGTCTGGGATCGCATCATGGGGACGAATCACAAGGAGTATGACGCGCATTTTGAAGAAATAAAAAACAGGTCCTAGGATCGCTGCGCGAAAGTACTCGCTGTGATTTGCAGACAGGCAGATCCCGCATACCTGGTCTGCACATTAAATTTCAGCAGATCGCGCCGATCACGTCATGCCGCGTGATGATATACGTCTTGTCCGTTTTGAAATCGCGAACGAGCACGGCGGGATTCTCGGGCGTGAGCATGATCGCCAGGGATTCGAGCGGGGTGCTGATGTCCACGAAGGGGAAAGCGGGCTGCATGATCGTGTCGATAGGGTTGCTGCGGATCTCGGGATTCTTGACGAGCTCGCGGTAGAGGTGTGATTCGCTGAGCGCGCCGATGATGCGCTTGTCGCTGGTGACGGGCAGCTGCGAGAAATCGTTCTTGCTCATCAGCTTGACGGCGCTTTCGATCGTGGCGCTGGCGTCGAGGGTGATGAGCTCGGATTTTTTCGTGGCGACGAGATCTTTCGCGGTCAGGCCGCTGCGGTCGAGGTAGCCTTTTTCGCGCATCCAGTCGTCGTTGAACATTTTGCCGAGGTAACGCGTGCCGTGGTCGTGGAAAATAACCACCACGACGTCGCCTTCCTTGAACTGCGGGGCGAGCTGCACGAGACCGGCCATGGCGGAGCCGGCGGAGTTGCCGACAAAAATGCCCTCCTCGCGCGCGATGCGGCGCGTCATCACGGCGGCGTCCTTGTCCGTCACTTTCTCGAACAGGTCGATCACGTCGAAGTCCACGTTCTTCGGGAGAAAATCTTCGCCGATGCCTTCGGTGACGTACGGGTAGATTTCGTTCTTGTCGAAGACGCCGGTCTCTTTGTATTTCTTGAACACCGAGCCGTACGTGTCGATGCCCCACACTTTGATGTTCGGATTTTTTTCTTTCAAATATTTTCCCGTGCCGCAGATCGTGCCGCCGGTGCCCACGCCCACGACAAGGTGCGTGATCTTGCCTTCGGTCTGTTCCCAAATTTCGGGACCGGTGGTTTCGTAGTGCGCCTGCGCGTTCGAGGGATTGTCGTATTGGTTCGGTTTCCAGGAGTTCGGCACTTCTTTTTCGAGGCGGGAAGAAACGCTGTAGTACGAGCGCGGATCTTCGGGATCGACGTTGGTGGGGCACACGATCACCTCCGCGCCGAAGGCCCGCAGCGCGTCGAATTTTTCTTTCGACTGCTTATCGGTAGAGGTGAAAATGCATTTGTAGCCTTTGATCACCGCCGCGATGGCCAGGCCCATGCCCGTGTTGCCCGAAGTGCCTTCGATGATCGTGCCGCCGGGCTTCAGGCGACCGTCCTTCTCCGCATCCTCGATCATCTTGATGGCCATGCGATCCTTGATCGAGTTGCCGGGATTGAAGGTCTCGATCTTCGCCAGCACCGTGGCTTTCGTGAGGCCTTTGGTGATGCTGTTGATGCGCACCAGCGGGGTGTGGCCGATGGTTTCGAGAATGTTGTCGCAGATCTTCTTGTTGGGAGGCGTGGCCATGGATGCGTGATTTTAGAGCGCAAAATTAGCAAAAAGGGATCGCCGAGATTACGCGGATTTCGCTTTGGGAGAAACGAAGCGCCAGCTTGCGAAGCACGCTGACCGGAATCTGCGGCTGTCAGCTGAATCGTATCGCGCGCACCGGCGTGATGCGCGAGATGATGAAGGTGGGGAAGAACAAGGCGAGCATGCACACCACGATGCACAGCGCGTTCAGCAGCAGCAGCCAGAGCCAGTCGAACCGGATGGGAACGGTGGAGACGTAATACGATTCCTGGTCGAGCTGCAGCAATCCCGTTTGCTGCTGCAGCAGCGCGATCCCGAACCCGGCGAGGTTGCCGATGAGCATGCCGCGGCCGATGAGCACGGCGGCGTTCCAGAGAAAAATTTTCTGCACCGTCAGGTCTTCTGCGCCCAGCGCCTTCAAAATGCCGATCATGCTCGTGCGCTCGAGGATGAGGATGATGAGCGCGGAGATCATGTTGATCACGCCCACGAAAAGCATCAGCCCGATGATGATGAACGCGTTCACGTCAATCACGTCGAGCCAGGAAAATAATTGCGGCGTGGATTCCCGCACGTTCACGGCGTTCAATTCGGCGGGCAGGTCGTTGCGGATCTGCTCGGTCACCTCGTCCATGTAGCGGTAATCGTCCATCAGCAACTCGAAGCCCGCGCTCTGATCCTCCTCCCACTGGTTGAGGCTGCGCACGTGCCGCATATCGCCGAGCACGTACACGTCGTCGAACCCCTCCAGCCCCGTTTCGTAAATGCCCGACACGCGGAAGGCCCGCGCGCGCTGCGCATTTTCCTGGATGAAGTACATGCGGAATTTCTTGCCGACCTCTAACTGGAGCTTGTCGGCGATCGCGCGCGAGATGAGCACCTTCTCCGTGCTGCCGGTGTCGGAGACGGAAAACACTTCGCCCGCTTTTAAGTTCGCTTTGAAAAAATCCCAGTCGAAATCTTTGTCCACGCCTTTCAGCACCACGCCCTGGAACTCGTCGCCCGCCTTGATGATGCCCGCTTTCACGCCGAAGCGCTGCACGTGGCGGATGTGCGGGTACTTCTTCAGCGAATCCTGCAGCGATTGCCGCGTCTGCACCGGGTCGGCTTCCAGCGAGTTGTTCGTGTTGTAGCTCAGCACCTGGATGTGCGAGCCGAAGCCCACCGCCTTCTCGCGGATCTCGCCCTGGAAGCCGTGCATGATCACCAGCGAAAGGATCATCACCGCCATGCCCACCGCGATGCCGCCGACAGCGATGCGGACGATCGGCTGCGAAAAACGGCCCTGCTTTTTGCCGGAAAGGATGCGGGAAGCGATGAAACGCTCGACGTTCATGGATGGTAAAGGTACCGAAATTGGATTCTTGTCACCTTCGACTGCGCTCAGGGTGACAAGTACACGGCCCGCTTTTTGCAAGAATCAAGAAGTTTCGGACCTTTATCCGCCGTGAAGCAACTCCTCCGATTTCTTTTCCTCCTTTGCCTTTCGTTCCCGCTGGGCGCGCAGGTGACGGTGAAATACAACAACGGGCTCAGCACGAAGACCGACAGTTCGCTGCGCGTGGGTGCGAAGCGCCTGGAAGCGTATTTGCCCTGGCTGAAGGACAAGCGCGTGGCCATCGTCGCCAATCACACCAGCCTCGTCGGCAAAACGCACCTGGTGGATACGCTGCTCGCGCTGAAAGTGAAAGTGAAAAAGATCTTCAGCCCGGAGCACGGCTTCCGCGGCGAAGCCGATGCAGGAGAAAAAATAAAAACGAACAAGGATGCGAAAACCGGTTTGCCCGTGGTTTCCCTCTACGGCAGCCACCGCAAGCCGACGGTGAAAGACCTCGAAGGCATCGATATCGTTGTGTTCGACCTGCAGGACGTGGGCGTGCGCTTTTTCACGTACATCAGCACGATGACGTACGTGATGGAGGCCTGCGCGGAGCAGAACAAAACACTTGTCGTGCTCGACCGCCCGAATCCCAACGGGCATTACGTGGACGGGCCCGTGCTCGAGAGCAAGCACAAATCGTTCGTCGGCATGCATCCTGTTCCGATCGTCCACGGCATGACGGTGGCGGAATACGCGCGCATGGTGAACGGCGAAGGCTGGCTGAAAAACAACGTGCGCTGCGACCTGAAATACGTGACGGTGGAAGGCTACACGCACGCCGACCTCTATCAATTGCCGGTGAGACCTTCTCCGAATCTTTCCACGATGGCGGCGGTGTATTTGTACCCCTCGGTGTGTCTTTTCGAAGGCACGGCGATCAGCGTGGGGCGCGGAACGGAAAGGCCCTTCCAGGTCATCGGCCACCCGAAACTAACGAACGGCGATTTCACCTTCACCCCGCGCAGCATGCCCGGCTCGAAGAATCCGCCGTTCAAGGACACGCTTTGCCGCGGGCACGATCTCGGCAGCTTCGCGGTGAATTACATCCGCACGTACCGCAACCTGTATTTGTTCTGGCTGCAGGGCTGCTACAATGATTTTCCCGAGAAGGATAAATTTTTCACGAGCTATTTCACCTTGCTGGCGGGAACGGAGCAGCTGCGCAAGCAGATCGAGGAAGGAAAAAGCGAGGAGGAGATCCGCAAGACCTGGCAGCCCGAGCTGAAGAAGTTCAAAGAGATCCGCACGCGGTATTTGCTTTACACGGATTTTAATTAGGCGCACGTGATCTAAAACACCACGGGCCACAGACGACCACGGGGAACGAGGTGAGCTCCGTGCCTTTTCGCCGTGAACGCCGTGTCTTCGCGGTTAAAAATTCCCCGGATCTATTTTTCAATCACCGTCTTATTCATTCCCGTTCTTCCGTAGAACGTCGGGAAATACATCAGGCTTGCTTTTGCGGGATTCAGCGTGTAGCTGCCGGTGTAGCGCGGCTCCAGCTCGATCCAGAACGTGTGCTTGCCTTGCGGCAGGCTTTCGCAGAAGATCGCGGTCTTGTGCCGGAAGGCTTCGCGGTGCGATTCGGCGGAAGCCCGGTCTTTTTGCTTTCCGCCGTACGAGCAGCCCGCCGGGATCGGCACTTCGATCATCACGTAGTTGCCTTTTTTCTTCGCGTCCACTTCCACTTTCAGCAGCACCGGTTCTCCCGCTTTTAAGGTGTCGACGATCTTGCCGTCGCTGAAGAACGAGGTGCGCACGTCGAACAGGTCGCTGCGCGGGTCCGGTTTTTTATTCCACTTGCGCTCGAAGACGGAGAGATAGAGCGGGGAAGGTCCCGTCTTTTTTATCGTGACGCTGCCGGAGGAGGGCTTGTATTTTTTTGTCAGCGGCAATTGCTTCGGCGCGTCGTTCAGCGCGCCGCTCAGCGTGAGCTGCACGGGTTTCGTTTCGCCTTTGTAATCTTTCAAATACGCGGGCAGGATCGTTTCGAGAATAGAGGCGCTTTCGTACGTGTTGCGGTGCACGTTCGTGTTGTTCGGCTCGAGGAAATAATTGCGGATGGCTTTTAATTCCTCCTTCTTGTTCGAATCCGTTTCGAGGACCCGGTAGGCCATGAGCGTGAGCTGCGCGCTGTTGTCGTACCAGGCGGTGGAATGCTCGCCCCAGTAGCTGCCGCCGAGCATGGTTCCTTTTTTCTCCTTCAGCATTTTTTCCATCTCGCCGGCGTATGTCATGCCGCGCAATTGCCGCAAGTGCAGCAGCAGGTAGCGCGAGCGCAGGCTGAGGTCTTCGTGCTTTTCCAGCGCGATAATGTCTTCGTCTTTGACGGCGCTTTTGTACCCGCCTTTCTGCAGCAATAAAAAAGCCTGCGCGCGATCGTCGGGAGAAAATGCCCGGTTCTGCTCCGAGAGATAGCTCATCGTCGTCCACAGCTTGCTCACGCCGTAGCCTGCCTGCTTGGCCATCAGCAGCGCGTCGGCCACCGTCACGGTCATGAACACGTTGGGCGGCGAGCCTTCCCACCAGCCCCAGTAACCTTGCGGCTGCTGCGTTTTTTCGAGGCGCTTGATGATGCGCACGACCTGGTTCTCGCCGCGGAACGGTTTTTTCAGCAGCGCGCAGATCTTTTTCTCCATGATCAGCGCCTTCAATTTCGAAGCGAGCTGCTCGTTGCATTCGTACTCGTACGCCTTGATCGTTTTGATCTTGTCGAGCAAAACTTCCAGCTCGTTGCCGAATGCGCTGACCTCGATCTTTTCCGCGCCCGCATTGATCGCCGCGGTGAAAGTCGTGTCGCCTTCGAGCAGCCAGAATTCGCCGACGGCTTCTTCCACGCCCTGCGGAAGAACGGCGATGCTGCGCTCTTCACCGTCGCGGTAATTGTCTTTCGCCGTCAGCGAATATTCCAGCACCAGAGAATCGCGCGCCGCGCCCGC
>Ga0196978_1000804_pt1 | contig 15209 bp, 13 predicted proteins | sample S3v_2013CmetaG_FD_155491 | JGI IMG/M metagenome (GOLD analysis project Ga0196978, IMG submission 155491) | Soil microbial communities from Anza Borrego desert, Southern California, United States - S3+v_20-13C | ecosystem: Environmental > Terrestrial > Soil > Desert | place: USA: California... | reverse complement strand
CGCAGATTGGTTTATTTTTTTCCTGTCCAGCTCCTGCTGGTGCAGCTGAAGAAGAATCACCTCATCCTGCTTTTCTGGCTCCTGCTCTTCGGCTTCATCACGCAGGTGATGGCGACACGCTACGGCGTGGGCTACCTGTTCGTCGACCCGGAGTACATGGACGAGGTGGGTTTTCTCTCGTATTTCATCGTGGGCTTTTCGTGCGGGGGCTTCATCATGGCCTACAACATTTCCTGCTACATCCAGAACGCTTACCGTTTTCCTTTTCTCGCTACGCTATCGCATCCCTTCATCAAGTTCTGCCACAACAATTTCATTATCCCGCTTGCGTTCCTCACCGTTTACGTCTGCGAGATCGTTTCTTTTTTGGGAAAAGAATCCGTTCCGGCCGGTGAGCAGTTGCTCTTCGTGTTCGCCTTCGTGTCGGGTGTTTGCATTTTCATCTCAATGGGCTTCCTGTATTTCATTTACACCAACAAAGACATCTCGAAACTCTACGGCGTGAAGTGCGAGGGCGAAGAGAGCCCGGGCAAGCGCCGCCGCGTGCGCCGCCTGGTGCTTCGCCGCGACAAAAGCTGGAAGAACATCGACCTCACGCGCGAGGCCCGCGACTGGCACATCGAGACGTACATGGCTTTCCCGTTCCGCATCCGCCTGGCGCGGTCCTTCGACCACTATGACAAGGAGATGCTCATCCACGTCTTCCGGCAGAACCATAACAACGCCGTTTTTTTCGAAGCGCTGGTGCTGATCACGCTGCTGCTGCTCGGCAGCTTCCGCGACGTGCCCGTGTTCATGATCCCCGCGGGCGCCAGCATCTTCCTGCTTTTCACGTTGTACCTCGTCATGTCGGCCGTGCTGTACACCTGGTTCCGCGGCTGGTCGAACGCCGTATTCTTCGGGCTGTTCGTGCTGTTCAACTGGGCGCACCAGTACGACCTGCTCAGCAACCAGACGCGCGCGTACGGCATGGACTACACCGCCGCGCCGGTGGAATACAGCAACGAGCGCCTGCATTACTACGATACGGTGCGCAGCTGGCGGAACGAAGATTCGCTGAGCACGATCGCGATGCTCGAGCGCTGGAAAGCGAAGAACAGCGGGGGCGACAGCGCTTTCAAGCCGAAGCTTGTGATCTTCAACTGCAGCGGCGGCGGATTGCGTTCTTCACTTTGGTCGCTCTACACCTTGCAGCAGGGCGACAGCGCGACGGGAAAAAAACTGCTTTCGCACACGGCGGCCATCTTCGGCTCATCGGGCGGCATGCTCGGCGCGGCGTACCTGCGCGAACAATTGCTGCGCCAGCAGGAAGGTGAGCCCGTGCGCTACGACGATCCGGAATTGCGCGAGCACATCTCCACCGACATCCTGAACCCCATGGCCTTCAGCATCGCGGTGAACGACTGGTTCCTGCCCTTCCAGAAATTCGAAGTGGAAGGGCAAAAGTTCAGCAAGAACCGCGCGTACGCTTTCGAGCAGAAATTTCACGAGAACACGCTGCACAGCCTCGACAAATCGCTGAGCGATTATAAATTGCCCGAAGCCGAAGCGAAGATCCCGATGATGGTCTTCTCGCCTACCGTGGTCAACGACGGCCGCCGCCTGGTGATCAGCGCGCAGGGCGTTTCGTATCTCACGCAGAGCTTGCCGGGCGGGCGCATCGGCTACAACAAATTGCCGGACGGCATCGAGTTCAGCCGCTTCTTCAAAGACCAGGGCGCGGACAAGGTGCGCTTCAGCAGCGTGCTGCGCATGAACGCAACTTTCCCGTACGTCACGCCCATCACCGCTTTGCCGAGCACGCCGCAGGTGGAAGTGTTCGATGCGGGCATGCGCGACAATTACGGTTTGGTGAACGCGCTGCGTTTCCTTTACGTTTTCCGCAATTGGATCGAAGCGAATACCAGCGGCGTGGTCATCCTGCAAACGCGCGACAAATCGAAAGAGCAGGCCGTGGAGCCGCAGGAGTCGAACACGATCATGCGCGCGCTGGGCAGACCGATGAGCAGCTTCTACGGCAACCTCTTCGTCGTGCAGGATTACAACGTCGACCGCGAGCTGGAGTATGCCGGCCAGTGGTGCCGCACCCGCATCGACGTGCTGGATTTCGAATTGCAGAACGAATCACCCGACCGCATCTCGCTGAGCTGGCACCTTACCAAGCGCGAGAAAGCGAAGGTCATCGCCTCGATGAAAGCCGCGGGAAATATGAAAGCGCTGAAGCGCCTGCAAGAGCTGATGAGCGAGGAAATGCCGGTAACACCGCTGAATGCGCAGGCAGGAAAAGCCGGAGATGACGCGGTGAATAATTAGCGCCGGGCTAAATTCCCGGGCAAGATCACAAGCTACTTTCTAATTAAGAATCCTACCTCCGCCGGCTCCACGCGCACATTGCTGGCGAACGAAGGCTGGCGAACGAGCTGCACTTTCGCGCTGGCCGCACCCGTTTCGATCTTGCGGTAATCGATCACGGCGCGGAACATGGATTCGTCCACGCTCTCCGCTTTTTCCAGCGGCACGTTGTAGATGACCGTCACTTTGTTGGAGAACAATTGCAGCCGCAATCCCGGCGGCACCTGCTCGACGGTAACGGGAATTTCTTTCCGCGCTTCGGTGAAACGGTATACCGGCGCTTCCACGCTCACCGCGCCGGGGCTGAAGGAAAGCTTGCGGAATTCCGCGGGCGGCTGCAGGCGCAGCGTAGCGACGACGGTGTTGTCCACGTCGTAGTAGCGCATCGTTTCCGTTTCCACGTAGCTGATCTTCTGCACGAGCTCGGTGGGCCCGCTCACTTCCACTTCGGCGGGCGTGACGCGCATGCTGTCGCCGCTGCGGTAGCCAGGCTTGCAATGCACTTCGAGGCGGGGACGCACGGGGACGCGAACGACGGTACGCGGCGCGTAGCTGAACCAGAGCGTGTCGGGCTGCATGCGCAGCACTTTGACGCCCCGGATCATCTGCTGCGAAATTTTTTCCAGCTGCCGGTTGAAGGCGAGATAATGGTAATCGCCGCTCTTGCTCCGCCGCGCAGAACCGAGGTCGACGAGAATGGGATCGCCGGGCTTGACGAAGCTCCAGCGCAGCAGGTTGAAGCCGCTGGCCCTGAGCTCGAGGTCGAGCGAATCAGGGAGCCGGTTGGCCACGACCTGGTCGGCAGGCAGGTTGGTGTACACCACCGGCAGGCGCAGCGAGGAAGGATATTCTTTGGAAAGCGCGTTCAGGAACCAGAACGCGGTGGCGATGAGCAGGCAGACGAGGAACGTGGTCGCGCGGCGGTTGATGACGGGCCTGCGGGCGAGGCCGCGCGGCTGCAACAAGCTGCGTTTCGAATCGTCCTTCATTCCGATTTCGGATTTGCGATTTCGGATTTTGAATTGCGGATCTCGGCTATACTACGCTTAACCTACGTGGGGCGTTTGCGCGCAAATCCGAAATCCGAAATCGCAAATCCGAAATGCGGTCAGCTTTCTTTTTCTTCTGCAACCGCCTCTTCCTTGTCTTTCTTCGACTTGGATTCGGCGGCTTTGCTTTCCGCGTTCAGGGCGCGGCTGTTCTCGAGGGAGATGGCGCTGCGCAGCACTTCGAGGCGGGTGCCGCCGCGGGTTTCGATGGTGAACGTTTTCTCGCTGGTCTCGACGATCTTGCCGACGATGCCGCCGATGGTCACTACTTTGCTGCCTTTGTCAAGCTCTTCCACGAAGGTGCGCTGCTCTTTTGCTTTTTTCATCTGGGGGCGCATCATGAAGAAGTAGAACACGAGGATGATGAGGCCGATCATGATGAGGTTCATCATGCCTGCGCCGCCACCACCAGCGGGTGCCTGTGCCTGCAGAAGGATCGAAAGAATGGTCATTGCTTGTTTTTAGTATAAAATGAATGGTTGAAGAATTCTTTTTTTACTGCTTCACGCCGCCGCTCTCGCCGCCGCGGCTTTCAGGCACCTGCACCTGTGCGGCGATCGTGAGCACTTTCGTGTTCGGCTCGCAGTTGGTGATGAGCGTGACCGTTTTTTCCTGCATGCCGCTTTTGCCTTCGCTGTTGAACTCCACGTTGATCACGCCTTCACCGCCCGGGGGAACCGGCTTCTTGGGCCATTCGGGAACGGTGCAGCCGCAGGAGCCGCTCGCATCGGAGATGATCAGGTCGGAGCCGCCGGTGTTCTTGAAGGAGAAAGCGTAAGTAACGCGTTCGCCCTGGATGATGCGGCCGAAATCGTGGCGGTCGCGCTCGAACTTCATGACGGGCAGTCCGCCCTTGTTCTCTTTGCCGCCCACGTTCACCAGGCCGGTATCGACCGCGTTCTCGTCTTTCGGCTGGCAGGCGCCCAGGCCAAACAGCAGGCCCAGCGCGAGGGGAAGGATCAGGTTCTTTTTCATTTTCTTTTCCGGAATAGGAGTACAAAATTACGAATTTCCAACCGCACCTCATTCGAAATTCAACATTCAATTCCGCACCGCCCGCCCGCGCGTGAGCTGGACGAATGCAAAAATTCCGGCTGTTGAATTTTGAATTATTCCATCAATCCTCTTCCCGTCTTCACCATCGTGCCGTCCTTGCGGAAGTCGGCCACCAGCTTGTCGAGGATGCCGTTGATGAAAATGCTGCTCTTGGGCGTGCTGTACAGCTTGGAGATCTCGATGTATTCGTTCAGCGTCACCTTCACCGGCACTTCGCTGAAATGCAGCAGCTCGGTCACCGCCATTTTCATCAGCATGATGTCCATCGCCGCGATGCGCTCCACCTCCCAGTTCTGCGTCTTCTCACCGATGAGGCTTTGCGTGCGCTCACGGTCGAGAATGGTTTTGCGGAACAGCTCGAGCAGGAAGCGGCGGTCGTCTTCAGGATCTTTATACAGCGCCATCAGGCGGGGCGGGCTGTTCTCCTTTGCCGCTTCGAGCGTGCGGATGATCGCTGCGCCCACGCACATGTTCAGGTCGCCGGGCCAGTACAGGCTTTTCTCCTCGATGTGCAGCTCGACGAAATCGGAATCGGCCACGTGCTTCGCGAAAAGATCGACGAGAAAATCGCGATCCTGCTCGTAGGAATCTTCCGGCGAGCTCATGTATTTCGCGTACGCGTCCCAGGATTTCACCGCGCTCCACACCTTGCGCACCACGTCGCCGTCCACCTGCCAGCTCAGCTTGCGCGCTTCGCCCTCGCGCTTCAATTTCGGATCGGCCGCAAGCTGCTTGATCACGCGGTTGCTGATGAAACGCAGGTTCGGGTTCAGGTCTTCCTTCGTTGGCAGCATCTTGTTCCGCCCCTCTTCCATCTGCAACAGCGCCAGGCGCTGCAGCTCCTCGAAAAAGAGCAGCAGGTAGATGTACAGATTGAAAACCTTGTCCACGCTGCGCAGCAGTTCGCGCTCGCTCTTCACCATATCGGCATCATCCGCCTGGAAGAAGCCGTACAGCGCCTGCATCACTTTGATCCGTAAATACCTTCTGTTGAGCATAGATCAGAAACTAAAAAAGGCAAAAGAGCGGGTACACGGCTCGTCGGGGCGTAACGTCCCGACGACAGACGATCCATTTTCTTTTGCCTTTTTATTCATTTTTTAATTCAAAGAACTTTTCCCGCACACATCCCTTACCGCGGCTGGCGGATGCGGGCGATCGCGGCGATGCGCTCTTCGGCGAGGCGGTTCGCGGCGAGGTACGTAGGAATTTTCTCGGCTTTCGAGATGGCGAAGATGCGCAGCGTTGTGTTGAAAATATCTTCCGCCTGGCTCATTGCGTAGTCGCGTCCGTAGCCGACCACTTCCGAGTTCACGTTGATGAGGCCGCCGGCGTTCACCACGTAATCGGGCGCGTAAAGAATTCCTTTTTTCATCACTTCTTCGCCGTGCGCTTTTTCATCCGCGAGCTGGTTGTTCGCCGCGCCGCAGATGACGGAGCATTTTAAACGGCCGAGCGTGTCGCCGTTCACGGTGGCGCCCAGCGCGCAGGGCGCGTATATGTCCACGTCGAGCTCATAGATGGCGTCGCCGTTCACGATCTGCACCGAAGGATGATTTTTCTTTATCTCAGCAAGACGGTCTTCGAAAATATCCGTCACGAAAACCGTTGCGCCTTCTTTCACCAGGCTGGCCACGAGGTTGGAGCCCACGTTGCCCACGCCCTGCACGGCCACTTTCTTGCCGTTGAGGCTGTCGCTGCCCCAGCGCTCTTTAGCGGCGGCTTTCATCGCCATGTACACGCCGTAAGCGGTCACGGGCGAAGGATCGCCGCTGCCGCCCATCGCTTTGGGAATGCCCGACACGTGGCGCGTTTCGAAGCGGATGTACTCCATGTCCTTGGAAGTCATGCCCACGTCTTCCGCGGTGATGTATTTTCCGCCGAGGCTGTCGACGAATTTTCCGAAACGGCGCATCAGGGCTTCGTTCTTGTCCTTGCGCGCATCGCCGATGATCACGGCTTTTCCGCCGCCGAGGTTGAGCCCGGCTACAGCGGCTTTATAGGTCATGCCGCGCGAGAGGCGGAGCACGTCGTTCAGGGCTTCGGCCTCGCTCTTGTACACCCACATGCGCGTGCCGCCCAGCGCGGGACCCAGCACGGTATTGTGAATGGCGATGATGGCTTTCAGGCCGGTCTCGTTGTCATTGCAGAACACCACCTGCTCGTGGTTGTGCAGGCCCATGTCGCCCAGCACGGAGGATTCGGCGGCGCTCTTCGTGTCTTTCGCGGTCAGCATTCTCGTCTTGTTTTGAAACTGCGTAATTTTGGCCCGGAGACTGCTTTCCCGGGGCGACAAAAGTAGGAAAAGAGTACCGTGGTCCAAAACTTTAGCAGGACGAAGTGACGTGTGGCGGGCGGCGGGCGACGAGTGAAAAACTGCTTATCCGGCGAAACGCATCACTGGTCACTCGTCAACCGCCGCTGGTCACCAAAAACAGGATCATTTTTTTTTCGAGCAACTACTTCATGCGATCGCTTCGATACCTCAATAAATTTTTCTGGAAGTACCGGCTGCGGCTGTTCTCGGGCATTTTCTTCATGATCATGTCCACCTTCTTCAGCTTGCTCCCGGTAAAAATGCTCGGCGAAGGCATCGACTACGCCACGCTGGCCACCGACCCGGAAGTGGCGGCGGCGGCAGGGCTCAGCCGGGAGGACGTGCTGGCGGAGCTGCTGATTTACGGCCTGCTCATCATCGGCTACACGCTCGTCTTCGGCTTTTTTCTTTTCCTGAACCGGCAGACCATCATCGTCATGTCGCGCCTGATCGAGTACGATCTGAAGAATGAGATCTACGCGCATTACCAGCGCCTCGACCAGTCGTTCTACAAGCGCAACAATACCGGCGATCTGATGAACCGCATCAGCGAGGACGTGAACCGCGTGCGCATGTACCTCGGCCCCGCGATCATGTACGCGACGACGACGATCATCGCGCTGGTGATGACGATCGTGTTCATGCTGAGCGAAGATGTGCGCCTGACGCTGTACGTGCTCGCGCCGCTGCCGGTGCTCGCGCTCTCCATTTATTGGGTGAGCAACCGCATCAACAAAAAAAGCCTGAAGGTGCAGGCGCAGCTCTCACGCCTGTCCACGCTCGCGCAGGAAACGTTTTCCGGCATCCGCGTGGTGAAGGCTTTTGCGCGGGAAGAAAAAATACAGCAGACCTGGGAGGAAGAAAGCACGAAATACAAAAAAATGAACCTCAGCCTTGCGCGCACCGAAGGCTTGTTCCTGCCGTTCATTCAATTGCTCATCGGTTTGAGCATCGTGCTCACCATTTACATCGGCGGCACCGAAGCCATTCGCGGGCAGGTCAGCGCGGGAACGATCGGCAGCTTCGTGCTGTACGTTTTTCGCCTCACCTGGCCCATCGCTTCATTGGGCTGGGTCACCTCGCTGGTGCAGCGCGCGGCCGCTTCGCAGGAGCGCATCAACGAGTTCCTGCACACGCAGCCCGCGATCAGCAATCCCACGGAGCAGCCGCTCGACCTGCAGGGAAAGATCGAATTCCGCAACGTGTCGTTCGTATACGCCGATTCCGGCATCAAGGCGCTGGACGATGTCTCGTTTACTGTCGAGCCCGGACAATCCGTCGCGCTGATCGGCCGCACGGGCTCGGGCAAGAGCACGATCGCGGGGCTGATCTGCCGGATGTACGACGTGAGCGGCGGGCAGGTGCTGCTGGACGGGAACGACATTCGCAAGATCAACCTGGATGAGCTGCGCGGGAACACCGGCTACGTGCCGCAGGAAGTGTTCCTCTTCAGCGACACGATCGCCGGGAACATCGCTTTCGGCTGCACGGACCAGGATCTGGAAAAAAATCGCGGCGCGATCGAGCAGGCGGCGAAGGATGCGGCGATCTACGCGAACATCATGGAGTTCCCCGAAAATTTTCAGACGGTGGTCGGCGAGCGGGGCGTTACCTTGTCGGGCGGGCAGAAGCAGCGGATTTCCATTGCGCGCGCCATCATCCGCCGCCCGCAAATTCTCATTTTCGACGATTGCCTTTCCGCCGTCGACACCGAAACGGAAGACGAGATCATCGGCAACCTGCGCCGCATCATGCAGGGCAAATCCACGCTCATCATCAGCCACCGTGTCTCATCCGTACAGCATGCGGACAAAATCCTCGTGCTGGACAAGGGCCGTATTGTCGAGCAAGGCGATCACCAGGCGCTGATGGAAAAGCAAGGCATTTACTTCGATCTCTGCCGCAAGCAGGCGCTGGAAAAAGCCGTATAGATGTTGCGCCACCCGATTTTCTCACTGGCGTTATGAACATTCGGTCAATAAAGCGGCCACTTAGGAGGACAAACCACTACTTTCGCCCGACCAATTAAATTTTTATAAACATTTTTTGTTTTTCTCCGGATTTTATTTAATACATTTGCTTCAATACTCTTCTCACACCAAACAACGGAATCGCAATGGCGGATCATTACGACAATCACAGGGATAATGGCGGGGAACTTTTTTCCAAGCCGGTGAAGGCCGGCAAGCGGACTTACTTTTTCGATGTTAAGTCCACGCGCGGCAACGACTATTATCTGACCATCACCGAGAGCAAGAAGCGACTGGGCGACGATGGCAAATTCTACTACGAAAAACACAAACTGTTCCTGTACAAAGAGGACTTCGACAAGTTTTCCGACGGCTTGCAGGAAGCGATCGCGTTCATTCGCGCGCATGCCAACAGCAACGGCCAGCAGCAACAGCAGGCCCAGCCCACGCATTACACCGAGAACGCCGCCACGACTGTTCCGAGCGACGTCACGTTCGAGAACTTAGGCGACTGAGCTGAACAAAAGTTATCAACACATGATCCCGGAACGCCTCCGGGATTTTGTATTTATAAGCTTTTGACCATCATTCCTTAACAGGAAACACCTCACCCGACACTTTATTTTCACACCCTCAGAATCCGGACGACATCCGGGTGCGAATTACGGATTACGAATTACGGATTATTGTGATTTTACTAACGGGCTTTCAAACCACTTGGGCAGTTGGCAATTCGTAATTCGGCATCTGTGTTTTTCGTGGCGGTCCTTCCCGTACCTTTGCATACCACTCTATGAGCTCATTTTACGATTTTGATTTCCACGACGGCGTGCTGGACGGCATCGAAGCCATGGGCTTCGACAAGCCGACCCCGATACAGGAAAAAACGATCCCTCTCTCGCTGGAAGGCCGCGACCTGATCGGCTGCGCCCAAACAGGCACGGGAAAAACGGCGGCGTACCTGCTGCCGGTGATGCACCACATCCTCAGCAATCCCGACCGCAAAGGCGTCAGCGCGCTTATCCTCTCGCCCACCCGCGAGCTGGCCCAGCAGATCGACCAGGCCGCAACAGGCTTCGGCTATTATGCCGACGTCAGCAGCAAAGCCATCTACGGCGGCCAGGACGGCGCTTCGTTCGAGACCGAAAAGAAAGCCCTCACGCTCGGCGCCGACATCGTCATCGCTACGCCCGGACGGCTTATCGCGCACCTCAACCTCGGCTACGTCAGGTTCGACGATCTCAAGCATCTCATTCTCGATGAAGCCGACCGCATGCTGGACATGGGTTTCTACGAGGACATCATGAAGATCGTCTCCTATTTGCCGAAGCACCGGCAGACGCTCATGTTCTCGGCCACCATGCCCCCGCGCATCCGCCAGCTCGCCGCGAGCATTCTCATCAACCCCGAGCAGATCAACATCGCCATCTCCAAGCCCGCGGAAGGGATCGTGCAGCAGGCCTATCTCGCTTACGATACGCAAAAGCTGCCCCTGCTGCTGGAGATCCTGAAGAACGATACCCACGTCAGCATCATCATTTTCTCTTCCACGAAAATTAAAGTGAAAGAGATCGAGCGCGAGCTGAAACGCCTGCGCCTGCCTGCGTCCGCCATCCACTCCGACCTCGAGCAATCCGAGCGCGAAGAAGTGCTGCGCCAGTTCCGCAACCGCAACCTGCGCATCCTCGTCGCCACCGACGTGCTTTCGCGCGGCATCGACATCGAGAACATCAGCCTCGTCATCAATTACGACGTGCCCGGCGACGCGGAGGATTACGTGCACCGCGTCGGCCGCACCGCCCGCGCCGAATCAACCGGCATGGCCATCACCTTCATCAACGACATGGACATGCGCCGTTTCGGCAGCATCGAAGAGCTCATCGGCTACGAAGTGCAGAAGATGCCTTTGCCCGAAGCGCTGGGCAACGGCCCCGTTTACAATCCGCAGGCGCGCGACGGCCATAGCCGTTTCGGACGCGGAGGAAAAGGCGGAGGCGGAAGAAGCCGCGGCGGACACGGAGGCGGTCATAAAGGCGGGCACGGAGGCGGGCACAAAGGCCACGGCAAGCCGCGGCAGGAAGGACATGGCGGAGGCGGAAAGCCCAGGCATAAAAAACGCGGCAAAGGAGGAGGCCGCGGCCCGCAGCAGGGCGGAGCTCCCCCGCAGGCATGAACGCTGAAAACAGCCATACGCCCGACTCGTCCGACCCCAAACGTTTCACTCCCTTTATCACCTACGCGCTGATCGGCGCCAACGTGGCCGTGTACCTGGTCATGACGTTGCGCGGCGCGCATTACCTGCTGCCCGAAGCGGGGGACATGCTGCGCTGGGGCGCGGTCAACCGCTACCTCATGATGCACGAGGGCGAATGGTGGCGCCTGTTCACGCACATGTTCCTGCACTTCGGCATTCTTCATCTCGCGCTGAACGTTTTCGCTTTGTCGCAGATCGGGCCGGTGCTCGAGTGGAATTTCGGGCGGCTGCGGCTGGTATTTTTCTACGTGCTCAGCGGTTTGTGCGGCGGGGCGGCGGGCAACTGGTGGAGCGCGGACGGCATCGCGGCGGGCGCGTCGGGCGCGATCTTCGGGCTGTTCGGCGCGCTGGGCGCGTACGCGACGACGAATCTCATCCGGAAAGAATTCCGCCGCTCGCTCTTACAAAATCTTGGCACCTTCGTGGTGCTGAACATCGTGCTCAGCTTCAGCGCTGGCAACGTGGGCGGCAACGCGGGACACATCGGCGGGCTGATCGGCGGAATCCTCGCGGCGTACGCTTCGTATCCCGCGGTGCGCTTCGAAAAAAATTTCACGATGCGCGCGCTGGGCTGGCTGCTGCCGCTTGTGCTCACGGGCGCTTTTTGTTTCCTGCTCTGGACGAACACGCGCGTTTCCGATACGGTTGAGCTGCGCTTCCGTGAGAAAGTCGAGCGCCTGGGCGTGGTGGAAAAAAATTTCGTGGACGGCATGAACAGCATCAGCCTGCTGCCTGATTCCGCGCAGGCCGCGCACATCCGCCGGCGCGCGCTGCCGCAAACCGACAGCATCATCCTGCTCAGCGATTCCATCCGCGAGCTCGGGCTGAGCGAAAAGTACGACGGCTTTTATCGCGTGTACGGGGATCTTTTTCGTGCGCGCAAACGGTATTTTCAAGCGCTGCTGGCGCAGCCCGGCAATCCCGACAGCACAGCGCTTCAGCCGTTTATGTTCCGCATCGACTCGCTGAGCAAGGCGCTGGAAAGCTTCCAATAAGTGTTAAAGGGTGGCGTGATTTTTGCTCCTTTTGCAGCGGCAAATTCGTAATTTTACAAGGCAAACACACCGACGCTTTATGAACCTCTTTCTACGCCTCGCGCTGATCGCCGGCCTCGCTCTTCCTGCGGGTCTCGCAGCACAGACCGCCGCCAAACCCAATCCCGCCGCCGGGATGAACCTGAAGGTCCGCATCCAGGGACTGCCGAAGGATTCGAACGTGCTGCTCGCGAATTATTACGGCGACAAGCAATTCATCCAGGACACCGTGAAGGCCGATGCGAACGGCACCGTGGTTTTCACAAGCGACGAGCCCATGCCGCGCGGCATCTACATGGTGGTGCTGCCCGGGAAAAAATATTTCGAGATCGTGCTCACCGACGTGCAGCGGTTCAGCCTGGATACGAAAACGGACGACCTCATCGCCAACATGAAAGTGACCGGCTCGGAAGAGAACAAGCACTTCTACGATTACCTGCAGTACATCGGCAACGTGCAGAAAAGCATGGAGCCGCTGCGCGAACGCAGAACGGCCCTGCAAGCCGCCGGCGCTGCGAAAAAAGATTCCGTCGACATCATCAACAAGAAGCTCGAGAAGCTCGAAGCGGAAACAAAACAGTTCCGCCTCGACTACATGAAAAATCATCCGAAGGATTTCATGACGAAAGTGCTCAACGCCATGAAGGAGCCGGAAATTCCCGAGGTGCCCGCCGAGTTCGCGAAGAACGATTCGCTGAAGCAGGTGTTCCGTTTCCGTTATTACAAATCGCATTTTTTCGACGGCATGGACTGGACGGAAGACGGCCTCGTGCGCTCGCCGGTATATCACAACAAGATCACGCAGTACGTGGAGAAGCTCACCGTGCAGCATCCCGATTCGATCGCGGAAGCCTGCGTGCACGTCATCGAGAAAACGCGTCCCTCGAAAGAGCTGTTCAAGTACACGACCCACCACTTCACCTTCAAGTACGAGACGATCAAGATCATGTGCTTCGACGCGATCTTCGTGCACCTGGTGGACAAGTATTACAAGACCGGGCAGGCGACCTGGCTGAGCAAGGAGAACGAGACGAAAATCATCAAGCGCGCCGACCAGCTGCGCTACACGCTCTGCGGAAAGAATCCCGCGAACATGGTGCTGAACGATACGGCCGGCAAACCCGTCGAGCTGCAGCGCATCAAGGCGAAATATACGCTCATCGCCTTCTGGGATCCGGACTGCAGCCATTGCCAGAAAGAAATGCCCCTGCTGAAAACGGAATATGAGAAGATGAAAGCGGAAGGCATCGACGTGCAGGTGTTCGCCGTCGTGACGGAAGATGACGAGAAGGCCTGGAAAAAATACGTGAAGGACAACAAGCTGCCCTGGATCAACGGCCGCCCGAAAGACGTGCAGGATCGCGCGCTGTACAAGCATTATTATGACATCTACAGCACGCCCGTCCTGTTCCTGATCGACGAGAAAAAGCAGATCATCGCCAAGCGCCTCGATCCCGAGCAGATGTCCGACCTCATCCGCCGGAAAGAAGGCAAGAAAGTCGAACCCCGCCCTGAAAAAAAAACTCAGGAAAATAAAAGTCACTAGGAAGCGGGCAATTGCGCGCCCTTTTCCGCGTTAAAAGAATATGACCGCTTCTCCCCTGCTCCGCCTCTGCGCAGCCGCCCTCTTCGCCGCCCTGCTCCTCCCTGCCTGCAAAGGCAATGACGGCGCGTCGAACCCGTACAAGAACGCGCGCAAGCATCCCAGCGAGACGATCGAGGCCGAGCACAAGAAAGGCGCGAAAAAAGCGCGGAAGGATTTCAAGAAGCAATTGAAGAAAAACGAAAAGGCGGGAAGCAAGCGCCAGAAGAAGATCTGGAAAAATCTTTGAGCGATAAAGCAACGTTTCGCGCAAAACGGCAAAGGGCAAAACGCAATTACGCGATTGCCCTTTATTTTTTGTTGCCTTTTATTTCACGCACCCTTCATAAAACAGATCAAACGGGTACATCTCCGCCTTGAACGTTTTGTATCGCACGGAGCTGTCCTGCTCCACCAGCGCGCGGGCCTCGGCGCCGTTCTTCACGCTGAGCAGCAGCAATCCTTTATCGGAAAAACGTCCGCCGATCTTGATCGTACCCGCTTTGCGCAGGCGCGAGAGGTGACGCGAGTGCGCATGGAAATACGCCTGCTCGTAAAATTGCTTCGCCGTATCCCAGCCTTCGCCGGTGGTATAAACCAGCGCGTAAAGGGAATCGGCGCGGGGCGATTCCTTGTTTTCTGCAGGTGCGGCAGCCCAGGCGAGAATGAGGGCGGGGGCGAAAAAGAGGAAAGCGTATTTCATAGTCGTGTATTTTGACCTCACCTACCCTTTCCAAGGAGCGGGATACGTGGTTCGGAAACGAAGATACTTTACGGCGGTTTTGGCGCGAAATGAAAATCCGGTAAATTTGCCCATATGAAAAACCATCTGATCACTCCTCGCCTGATCTTCGTCGCCAGCGCCATCCTGCTTGCCGCCGCCAGCCGCTTCATTCCCCACGCGCCTAATTTCACGCCCGTGCTGGCCATGGGCCTGTTCGCCGGCGCAACGTTGAGCTCCTTCTGGCTGGCCCTGCTCATTCCCTGCGCCGCCATGCTGCTTAGCGATGCGTTCATCGGTTTCCACGGCACGATGTGGGGCGTTTACCTTGCAACCGCGATCGCCGTGCTGCTCGGCTACATGATCCGCAACGCGCAGAATTTCCTGACGGTGACGGGCATGTCCTTCGCCTCCGCCGTGCTCTTTTTCCTGCTCAGCAATCTCGCGGTCTGGACGAATCCCGCCACCGGCGCCGCTTACCCGCAGGACCTGCCCGGCCTGCTGCTCTGCTACGAAGCCGCGCTGCCGTTCTTCCGCAACACGCTCTTCAGCAACCTGCTTTACGCCGGCGCGCTGTTCGGCGCATTCCACCTCGTGCGCGAGATGGTGCCTTCGCTGATCCGCGTGGACAACAAGAAACGCTGAGCTGTACGATCTTCAATAAAAAAATCCCGGCGACAAACCTGCGCCGGGATTTTTTTATTTCATCGCTTTTTTTCTCACTTGAAACGCATCAGGCTGTTCTCCGGGAACGTCCACTCCGGCGTTTCCAGCTCTCCTTTGAAGCTGAGGCTGTACCAAGGCGAGAGCTTGCCGCTGCCGGGGTTTTTCAGCACGTGGATCTGCTGCGCGGGCATGTAGCTTTGCGCGAGCC
>Ga0196978_1000802_pt1 | contig 15216 bp, 17 predicted proteins | sample S3v_2013CmetaG_FD_155491 | JGI IMG/M metagenome (GOLD analysis project Ga0196978, IMG submission 155491) | Soil microbial communities from Anza Borrego desert, Southern California, United States - S3+v_20-13C | ecosystem: Environmental > Terrestrial > Soil > Desert | place: USA: California... | reverse complement strand
GGCATCGCCTTCACCTTGATCGTGGAATCGTCTTCCATGACCCAACCGGTGAGCTCCTGGCCGGCCTTGATGCCTTCGATGACGGCGACACCGACGGTGTCCTTCTTGTCGTGCACGAGTATGTGAATCATCGTTTCTCCTACGGGGGAGCGGCCGCTTGCGCGTGGCAGGGCCAAGGGTGGGAATTTCTGCTCTTGTGGCTGAATCGTAGCGGCCGCAGCGGCTCAAGTCAACTATATGACCTATATGAATTTGGGCTGCGGCGGGCTAGAATCCGCCGGACGATGGAACAGCACGAGAACCGCCGCCTGGCCGACGCGATAAGCGTCGGCGGCATCAACCCGATCCCGCTTTACAAGGAGGTCAAGGCGCGGCTCACGCGCGGGCTCGCGGCGGGCGATTGGAAGGCGGGGGAGGCGATTCCGAGCGAAGCGCGTCTCGCCGAGCGCTTCAGCGTCTCCATCGGCACGATCCGCAAGGCAATCGACGAGCTCGTCGCCGAGCGGATTCTCCTGCGCCAGCAGGGTCGCGGCACTTTCGTCGCCACGCATGGCGAAGGCCGCACCCTCTTCTACTTCTTCCACATCGTCGGCAAGGACGGCAGTCGCGAGCTGCCGGTGAGCGAGCTGCTCTCGTTCCGGAAAGCGCGCGCGGGCGCCGTGGAGGAAGAGCGACTGGATGTGCCGCGCGGCGCACCGCTTTTTCGCATTCAGAACCTCCTCAGGCTGGGTGGCAAACCCGTCATCTTCGACGACATCGCGATTCCGGCGGAGCTCTTCGCCGACCTCGACGAGAACATCTTCGGCCGCCGCGAAGGCACGATCTACGGCCTGTACCAGGCGCGCTACGGCATCACCGTGACGCGCATCAGCGAGCGGATCTCGGCGAGCCGGCCTTCGGCGCGGGCGGCGTCGGTACTCGAAATCGCGGATGATGCGCCGGCGCTCGTCATCAAGCGCGTCGCCTACACCTACGACGACACGCCCGTGGAGTATCGCGTGAGCTGGGTCGACACCGAGCGGCACGAATACTTCAGCGACTTGTGGAGGACCGAGGGCCGGTCGTGAGCATGCGGTGACGCAGTGACGCGGTGACGGGTCAGGAGACACTCGTCACGTCATCACCGCGTCACTTCGTCACTACGGTCAAAGCCGCTCCAGCGCCCGCTTCGCCGCTTCCGTGAGCGCAGCGTCCTTCGAGTTCTTCAGCAGCCACTCGAACTGCGCGCGTGCGTCCGCTTTCATGCCCGCGCGCATGAGATTCAAGCCTGCCAGCAGCCGCGCCTGGAACGCGCGCGCGTCCGGCGCCGCGGCCTGGACGAGCAGCGCCGAGCGTAAATAGGCGCCGGCCGCGTCGACGGCATCGCCCGAGAGCTCGTGCGCACGGCCGAGGCCGAACAGCGCCTCCCGGGCTTCGCGCGCGTTCGCGAGCGGAACGAGCATCGTGTAGATCGCCTGCGCGGCCGTGTTCTGGCGCAGGTCGAGCATCTGCTGTGCGAGCTCGAGCAGGCGCTGCGCGAGCTGAGGCGAGACCTCCGTGCGTCCGTCGAGCAGACGCTTCAGGATTTCGACGCTCGCCGGCGCGTCGCCGGCATCGAGCGCGGTCTGCGCCACGATCAACTGCCAGTCGATCGCGTTCACGTTCGCCGGCGGCGTGAGCCCCGCCCACAGCTTGAGCGCGCGCGCCGGCTCGTCGGCTTTCGCCGCGATCGTGCCGAGGAGGTAGCGCGTTTGCCCGTCGAGCGCGTCGACGTGAATACCGCTTCGCTGCATCACGCGCAAAGCGGTGTTCTCCAGTCCGGATGCGGCGAGCGAGCGCACCAGCTCGAGCTGAGCGTTGCGCCGGATGTCGGCATCCTGTGCGCGCTGCGCGAGATAGCCGAAGAACGAGCGCGAGAGGAACGGCTGCGAGCCGAGCTGGCGCGCCGCGTAATCGGCCCACGCGGCGTCATCGCCGATCAGAAGCTGCTCGCGGTTGGCTGCTTCGGTCGCCGTCGCGCCGTAGGCCTGCCAGAGCCGCTGCGCCGCCTCGGCCTGGGCACCGTCGTCGCGGCGTGCGGCGCCCTGGAGCAGGCGCTCCAGCGCTTCGACCTGCAGCGCCGCGCTTTTCGCCCGCACCGCCGCTTCGTGAATCGCGCGCCAATAGGCGAGGTCGGCGGTTTTGGCGAGCGCGGCACGCGCCTGCGCCACGACGGCGTCCGGTGCGAGCGCGCCGCTCCGGAGCTGAAGCCTCAGCCGCGCCGGCGTCGGCTCGGTGCCGGTCCACTCGAGCGCATCCGTGTCGCGTCCCAGGTCGAGCAGCGCTTCGGCGAAGCGTTCCCGCGTCTCGCGATCGAGCGGTTGGTAATCCTGACGGAATCGCAGCATGCTCGCGAACGCGTCGGCAGCGCGCTTTTCGGTCACGTAACTTTCGATGACGGCGCGGCGGGCCGCACGCATGTCGTCGGCGGAGGCATTGCCCTGCCACAGGAGCCGGGCGGCGTAGGCGCGGGCGAGCTCCGGTTCGTTCTGCGCGACCGCGGCGCGCGCGCCCTCGATAAAACAGACGTCGAGCGGCGGCGCCGCAGCGCGGTCGGCAAGCGCCGCAACGCGCGCGAGCAACGCTTCACGGCGGTCGAGCCGCGCAAGCGCGTCGCAGCGCAGCGCCTCCCATTCGGCCCATCGCGGCGCGCTGCGGTCGCGCGGCTGCAGCGCTTCGATCTCGGCGAGCGCGAGCTCACGGGCGCCCGCTGCTAGCATCGTGCGCACGGCCGTCGGATCGTTCGCCGGCGTCGCCGCGAACGCCGCGCCTGCCGCCGCAAAACAGCCCGCGAGCGCGAGCTGCAGTACGTCACCTCTTCGCGTCACTTCCTGGCGTCACCTCTTCTCGTCACCGCCACCGACTATGCACGAAAAAAAAGGCGGCTCGTAAGCCGCCCCTTTTCTTTGGTGCATCGCCTTACTGCTGCGCAACCTCGGGCGAGGTGTCCGTCTGCGGCACCGTGATCTCCGCCTGCACCACCGTGAGCTTTTCCTTGATCCGCGCCTTCTTGCCGGAGAGCTGGCGCAGGTAGTAGAGCTTCGCGCGGCCGACGTCGCCGCGGCGCTTCACTTCGACGCTCGCGATGAGCGGCGAATACGTCTGGAACGTGCGCTCCACGCCTTCGCCCGACGAGATCTTGCGCACGATGAACGAGGAGTTGAGCCCCCGGTTGCGCTTGGCGATCACGACGCCTTCGTAGGCCTGCACGCGCTTGCGCTCGCCCTCGACGACGTTCACGTTCACGACGACGGTGTCGCCGGGCGCGAAATCGGGGATGTTCTTACCGAGGCGCTGGATTTCTTCCTGCTCGAGCTGTTTGATCAAGTCCATGTCCGTTCCTTCACGATTCTCTCCTGAATTCTTCCAGCAACCGGCTCTCCTCCGCGGAGAGCGTGCGCTTCTCCAGCAGGTCGGGGCGCCGCAACCACGTACGCCCCAGCGCCTGCTTCAGTCTCCACCGTGCGATGTCGGCATGATTGCCCGACGTGAGCACCGGCGGCACCGCCAAGCCTTCGTGCACTTCAGGCCGCGTGTAGTGCGGATGATCGAGGAGCCCGTTCACGAACGAATCCTGGCTCGCCGATTCCGCGTCGTTCAACGCGCCGGGCAACTGCCGCACGATGCAATCGATCACCACCATCGCCGCGAGCTCGCCGCCCGAAAGCACGTAGTCGCCGATGGAAACTTCGTCGTCTACCGCCCGTTCCACAACCCGCTCGTCGACGCCTTCGTAGCGCCCGGCGAGCATCACGATCCCCTGTTCCCCCGCCAGCTCCTGCACGAGCCGGTGGTCCAGCAATCTACCCTGCGGCGTGAGATGCAGCGTGCGCGGTTTTGCGACGCCGCTGCTCCTTTGCCGCTGCTTCGCCGCATCCAGCGCCTTCTCCAGTGGCTCCGGCATCATCACCATGCCGGGACCGCCGCCGTAGGGCCGGTCGTCCACGCTGCGATACGCGTTCGTCGCGAAATCGCGCGGGTTCCACAGCACCAGCTCGTACAGCCTGCGCTCGCGCGCCCTGCCGGTGACGCCGCTCGCCGTCACCGCTTCGAACATCTGCGGAAACAGCGTCACGACGTCGAACTGAAACATCAGAAGTCGGCGCCCCAGTCCACGCGGATCGTGCGTCCGGCGAGATCCACCTCGAGCACCACTTCCTCGATGAAAGGGATCAAACGCTCGGTTGCGTTCGGACCTTCCACCACCAGCACGTCGTTGGCACCGGTTTCGAAGAGCCGGGACACCGTCCCGAGCGCTTCGCCCTGCGTATTTACTACGCTGAGCCCGATCAGATCGGCCCAGTAATACTCGTTCGTCTCTGCCTCGGGAAACACCTCCCGCGGCACCGCGACTTCACGCCCACGATAGCGGGCGGCTTCATCGCGATCGGTGCAGCCGGCGAACCGGACCGCGACCGCCGCACCCTGCACCTGCGATTCCTCGATCTGCGTCGACTGCCACCCGCCTTCGGTTTCGACCCACCAGTCGCGGTAGGCGAGGAGGTCTTTCGGCGTGGCGGTGAACGGCTGCACTTTGACCCAGCCTTTGATACCGAAGGCGCCGGTTATGCGCCCCATAACGACCAGCTTGTCTGGTCGTTTCGTTACATCCGCCACCAGATCGTCTGGTGGCTGCGAGCGGGGTCGCGTCAGGCGGTCTGCGGCGCGGTTTCCTGCTGCGGCGCCGCCTGCTGCGCGCCCATCTGCTTCACCAGGCGCTTCGCGGTCGGGGACAGCGTCGCGCCCTGTGCCTGCCAGTGCGCGAGACGCTGGCGATCGATACGGAGCGACTCGCGGCCAGCGGGCGCCTTGGGATCGTAGAATCCCAGCCGCTCGATGAAACGTCCGTCCCGTGCGCGGTGGGAATCGGCCACCACGACGTTGTAGAACGGCCGCTTCTTGGCGCCGCCTCGGGCTAAGCGAATCACAACCATGTCTATATACCGTTCGGAAATCGAAAGGGCGTGATTTTACGTCACTTTTCGCTGCCGGCGCAAACGCTCACCTCAGGAAAAACAGCCCATGAAAACCCCGTCGCTGCCGGCCTCCGGCATCGAAGCCGCGCTCGAAGAACGCTTTGGCGTCAAGATCCCCGCATCCGCCGGTATCGACGGCCTCGAGGAGCTGCGGCGGATTGCAGCCCACAGCTCCCACCGGCGCTACAAGTCCGAGAGTGTCACGCCCGAGCTGCTGAGGCTGCTGCTCGCCTGTGCGCTGTCGGCCCCCTCCAAGTCGGACCTCCAGCAGGCCGACATCGTTTACGTCGCCGACCGCGAGAAGGTGCACGCGATCACGGCACTCATCCCGGACATGCCGTGGATTGCCGAAGCGCCGGTGTTTCTCGTCTTTTGCGGCGACAACCGCCGGATTCGTCAGATTGGCGATTGGCGCGGCAAGCCGTTCGCGAACGACCACTTGGACCATTTCATGAACGCGGCAGTGGATGCCGGCATCGTGATGACGACGTTCATACGCGCCGCGGAAGCCGTGGGCCTGGGCGCTTGTCCGATCAGCGCGGTGCGCAACAAGCCGCGTGAGGTGAGCGCGTTGCTCGAGCTGCCGGACTGGGTCTTTCCGGTCGCGGGGCTCACCGTCGGCTGGCCGGCAGGCGAAGGCCGCATCACCCCCCGACTTCCGCTCGACGCGACCGTGCACGTCGATCGCTTCGACGAGTCCCGCATGCGCGAGCACGTCGACACGTACGATCGGCGCCGGCACGCGCTCATGCCGTATCGCAAGCAGCGCAACACCAGACTTTTCGGCGAAGCGGAGTTCTACGGCTGGTCGGAAGACAAGGCACGCCAGTACGGGGTGCCGGAGCGCACCGATTTCGGCGCCTTCATCCGCGAGAAGAAGTTCAAGTTGGATTGAGCGGTGCCGAGCGGTGCGCTACCAGCGCACCCTGCGGTGCATGCGATGCCGCCACGTACGTCGACGGTTCGATCGGTGTGAGGAGGGAGGTTTCGGAGGGAACCTGGGTTCCCTCTGAAGCGTTCACCGGCGCACAAGCGCAGCGCGCGCGGGACCGGGGATGCCGTGACGCAAGTCACCGCATCCCTGGAAACATCCCGCGCATGCTGCGCATCATCTTGGCCATGCCGCCTTTGGCCATCATCTTCATCATCTTCTGCGTCTGCTCGAACTGGTTGAGCAGCCGATTGACCTCCTGAACAGTGACACCGGCGCCGGCCGCGATGCGGCGCTTGCGTGACGCCTTGATGATCTCGGGCTTGGCGCGCTCTTTCAGCGTCATCGCATTGATGATGCCCTCGATGCGGCGGATCACCTTGTCGTCCATGTCCGGCGCCTGCTGCGCCATCTGCGCGAGCTGACCCGGCAGCTTATCGACGAGCGCGGAGAGCCCGCCCATCTTCTTCATCTGCACGATCTGCTGCTTGAAGTCCTCGAGATCGAAGCCCTTGCCTTTCTTGACCTTCGCGGCGAGCTTTTCGGCTTCCTTGCGATCGACCGTCTTCTGGACGTCCTCGATGAGCGAAAGCACGTCGCCCATGCCGAGGATGCGCGAAGCCATGCGCTCGGGATGGAAAGGCTCCAGCCCGTTCAGCTTCTCGCCCACGCCCGCAAACTTGATCGGTTTGCCGGTGACGTGGCGCACCGACAGCGCTGCGCCGCCGCGTGCATCGCCGTCGAGCTTGGTCAGCACCACGCCGGTGAGCGGCAGCGCTTCCGAAAACGCCTTCGCGACGTTCACGGCGTCCTGACCCTGCATCGCGTCCACCACGAACAGAGTCTCGATCGGCTTCACCGCGTCGTGCAGCTCGCGAATCTCGCGCATCATCGCTTCGTCGATCGCCGTGCGCCCGGCGGTGTCGACGATCAGCACGTCCTGGTAGTGGCGCCGCGCGTGATCGAGCGCACGTTTCGCGATGTCGACCGGCTGCTCGCCGACCGCGGATGGAAAGAAATCGGCATTGACCTGTCCCGCGAGCGTCTTCAACTGCTCGATCGCGGCGGGGCGATAGACGTCGCAGCTCGCGAGCAGCACCTTCTTCTTGTGTTCTTCCTGCAGGAGCTTCGCGAGCTTGCCGCTCGTCGTCGTCTTGCCGCTGCCCTGCAGCCCCGCCATCAGCACGACTGCCGGAGGCTGCGTTACGAGGTTCAGCGCATCGTTGTGCTCTCCCATGAGCGCGGTCAGCTCGCGGTGCACGACAGCGACCACCGCCTGACCCGGCGTGAGGCTCGCCATGACTTCCTGGCCGAGCGCCTTCTCGCGCACCGACGCGACGAAGTCGCGCACCACCGGCAGCGCCACGTCGGCTTCCAGCAGCGCCATGCGCACTTCGCGCAGCGCGTCCTTGATGTTGTCCTCGGTGATCCGCGCTTCGCCGCGCAGCGTCTTGAGCACGCGCGAAAGCCGCGTCGTCAGGGTATCGAACATGACGGGTGGTACACTTTGGGGAAGGATGGAAATTCTAGCGTATGTCGTGAACGCGCTTCTGTACGGCGCGCTCGCGATCTACTTCTGGCGCACCCGGTGGTCGGCCGCACGCGCCGCCTCGGCGGCACACATGCCAGCCGCGCTCGAGCACTCTGCAGTGCTCGTGCCGCTCGCGATGCACGCGTACCTGCTCGGTGAGTCTCTCTTTGCGCGCGACGGGCTGCATCTCGGCCTCGGCAACGCCATCTCGGCGATTCTCCTGCTGACCGTGCTCATTTACTGGCTCGGCAGCTTCTTCTACCGTCTCGACGGCCTGCAGGCGCTCGTGCTGCCACTCGCGGCCGCGGCGGTGCTCCTCGCGGGGGCGATGCCTTCCGCGAGCGCGCTGCCGAATACGGACCACGCGGCGTTCAAGGCGCATCTCCTCATCTCGATGCTCGCCTACAGCCTGTTCACGATCGCCTCGCTCCACGTCGCGTTGATGGCGCTGCTCGAGCGACGGCTCCACGATGGCGCGGTGTCGCACGGGCTGCAGGCGCTGCCGCCGCTGCTCACGATGGAAGCGCTGCTCTTTCGCATCATCTGGGCGGGGTTCGTGCTGCTCACGCTGACGCTCGTGTCGGGTGTGGTGTTCACCGAGGAGCTCTTCGGCAAGCCAGCGACCTTCAATCACAAAACGGTTTTCGGCGTCATATCCTGGGCAATTTTCGCGGCGCTGCTCGTCGGGCGCCACGTCTACGGCTGGCGCGGCCGCGTCGCGGTGCGCTGGACGCTGTCCGGTTTTCTCGCGCTCGTGCTCGCGTACATCGGCAGCAAGTTCGTCCTCGAAGTGATCCTCGGCCGCTAGGGCATGGACGACATCCCGTTGGCGACGCTGGTCGTCCTGCTGCTCGTGCTGCTCGTCGCCTCGGCGTTCTTCTCGATCTCCGAGACGAGCATGATGGCGCTCAATCGTTTTCGGCTGCGCCATCTCGCGCAGCACGACCATCCGGGCGCGCGGCGCGCTTCCGCCCTGCTCGCGAATACCGACAAGTTCTTCGGCGTCGTGCTCCTGGGCAACAACGTGATCAACGCCGCTTCGGCGCTGCTCGTGGGCGAGATCGCGCGCAGATACATGGGCGACAGCCAGCTCGCGCTGGTGATCGCGACCGCGGCGGCGGCCTTCGCGATTCTCGTCTTCAGCGAGATCACGCCGAAGGTGATCGGCGCGGCATACCCGGAGCGCATCGCGCTGCCCGCGAGTTACGTGCTGACGCCGCTGCTCAGGCTGACCGAGCCGTTCGTCTGGTTCGTGAACCTGTTCGTGCGCGGCATGCTCAAGCTCATGCGTTTGCGCGGTTCGGCGGACACGGTCGAGCACACGCTGTCGGTGGACGAGCTGCGCACGCTCGTGCTCGAGACGGGCTATCTGCCCAAGAAGCACCAGAGCATCCTCGTGAATCTCTTCGATCTGCAGGCGGTGACGGTCGACGACGTGATGGTGCCGCGCAACCACATCGAGACGATCGACCTCGAGGCCCCGGTCGACGAGATCGCGCAGCAGGTCGCGACCGCATATCACCGGCGCCTCGTCGCCTATTCCGGCGGACGCGACGAGATCGCCGGCATGCTAAGAGCGCGCCACGTGCTCAACCTGGTGCAGCAGGGGAATCTCACGCACGAGCGGCTGCGCGCGCTGGTGCGCGAGCCGTATTTCGTGCCCTCCGGCACGCCGCTCTTTTCCCAGCTTCAGAATTTCCAGGAGCACCAGGACCGCATCGCGCTCGTGGTCGACGAGTACGGCGAGGTGAAGGGGCTCATCACGCTCGAGGACATACTGGAAGAGATCATCGGCGAGTTCACGACGAGCTCGCCGCTGCGCACCGGCGGCTACTATCCGCAAGCCGACGGGAGCTACATCGTCGAAGGCGGCACCCTCTTGCGCGAGTTGAACCGCAAGCTGGGATTCAAGTTCCCGCTCGAAGGTCCGAAAACGGTCAACGGCCTCATCATCGAGCACCTGCAGGAAATCCCCGAGCCCAGCACGAGCGTGAAAATCGCGGGACACGCGATCGAGATCGTGCAGACGCAGGACCGCGTGGTGAAAGCCGTGCGCATCTACCCGGCTCCTGCGGCAATCGAAGACCAAAACGCGTAATGCCGCACACAGTGAGGTAAAAGTGCGTCCGCGCAGCTTTACAATGCCCTGAGCTATAGGCATCATCGCGCGGGGTTATCTCAGCTAACCCTTTGGTTCATCAAAGCATTCGAGTCATTCAGGGGATTCCATGGCGACTGCGGCAATTGCGGCCAAAAAGCCCGAGATCCGGGACTTCAACTTCACGTGGGTGGGACAGGACCGCGGCGGCAAGACCGTGCGCGGCGAGATGCGCGCCACCGGTGAAGCGCAGGTCAACGCGCTGCTGCGCCGGCAGGGCATCAAGGTCGTCGAGATCAAGAAGCAGAAGCGCGCCAGGGGCGGCAAGATCACCGAGAAGGACATCACGCTCTTCACGCGCCAGCTCGCGACGATGCTCAAATCCGGCGTACCGCTGCTGCAGTCCTTCGACATTGTCGCCAAAGGCCATTCGAATCCGGCGATGGCGAAGCTCGTGTACGACATCCGGCAGGAAGTGGAGACCGGCGCGAGTCTCAAGCAGGCATTCGAAAAGCATCCGCTGCACTTCGAGGCGCTGTACTGCAACCTCATCGGCGCCGGCGAAGCGGCCGGTATTCTCGACACGGTGCTCGAGCGGCTCGCGTCGTACAAGGAAAAGATCCTCGCGATCAAGGGCAAGATCAAGTCGGCGCTCTTCTACCCGATCGCGATCATCGTAGTCGCCTTCGTGATCACCGCGGTCATCATGATCTTCGTGATTCCCGCGTTCAAGCAGGTGTTCTCGAACTTCGGCGCGGACCTGCCGGCGCTCACGCTGGCGGTGATCGCGATCTCGGACATGTTCGTCGAGTACTGGTACATCATCTTCGGTGCGGTGTTCGGCGGGGTTTACGGGTTCTTCTACGCATGGAAGCGCTCGACCAAGATGCAGATCGTCATGGACCGGCTGCTCCTGCGCGTGCCCGTCTTCGGCGATCTGATCAGGAAGTCGGCCATCGCCCGCTGGACGCGCACGCTGTCGACGACCTTCGCCGCGGGCGTGCCGCTCGTGGAAGCGCTGGACTCGGTCGCGGGCGCCGCCGGCAACTACGTGTACTTCGTGGCGACGAAGCGCATCCAGGGGGAGGTCGCGACGGGCTCGAGCCTCAATTCCGCGATGCAGGGCACCGACGTCTTTCCGAACATGGTCATCCAGATGGTGGCGATCGGCGAGGAAGCCGGCTCCCTCGACACCATGCTGGGCAAGGTCGCCGACTACTTCGAACAGGAAGTCGACGAGGCGGTCGAGGCGCTCTCGAGCCTCATGGAGCCGATGATCATGGTGGTGCTGGGGACGCTGATCGGCGGCCTGGTGATCGCCATGTATCTCCCGATCTTCAAGCTCGGCGCTGTGGTCTGAGCGGCTGCCATTCGGCAGCCGCCTCGGCCGGTGAACGCTTCAGAGGAAAATCAAAGGTTTTCCTCCGAAACTACCTTTCCTTTCAGCATCGCCCAAAGACCTCTGCGTAACCTCCTTTCCTTAAGACCGACCGAATAGCACAGTCAGAATGGACATCCTGACCGTGCTGGCGACGACACCCTGGCTCTACATCACCGCGGCGGTACTGCTGGGCCTGTGCGTCGGCAGCTTTTTGAACGTCGTCATCCACCGCATGCCGAAGATCATGGAGACGCGGTGGCGGGCGGAGTGCGCCGAGCTCAATAACGAGGAGCCGCCGAAGACCGAACGCTACAACCTGGTGGTGCCGCGCTCGCGCTGCCCCGCCTGCGGCCACAAGATCGGGGCGCTCGAGAACGTGCCGATCCTGAGTTACGTCGCTCTCGGCGGCAAATGCGCGGCCTGTGGTGCGCGGATCTCGATCCGCTATCCGATCATAGAGGCGCTCACCGGCGCGATGTCCGGCTACATCGCATGGCACTTCGGATTCACGCTCGCCGCCGGCGCGGCGCTGGTATTCACGTGGATGATGATCGCGCTCGCGTTCATCGACCTCGACACCTTCTATCTCCCGGACGATCTCACGCTGCCGCTCCTCTGGATCGGGCTCCTCTTCAGCCTGTGGGGCGGCTTTACCGATCTGCCTTCGGCCGTGATCGGTGCGGTCGCCGGCTATGTTTCGCTGTGGCTCGTGTTCTGGGCGTTCAAGTTCGCCACCGGCAAGGAAGGCATGGGTTACGGCGACTTCAAGCTGCTCGCCGCGATCGGCGGCTGGCTGGGCTGGAAAATGCTGCCGCTCGTGATCCTGCTGTCCTCGTTCGTGGGCGCGATCGTGGGAATCCTCCTGATCGTGCTCGCGCGGCGCGGGCGCAACGTGCCGATCCCGTTCGGGCCGTATCTCGCCGTGGCGGGCCTCATCGCGCTGTTCCACGGCGAAGCGCTCAATCGCCAGTACCTCGATCTGTTCTAGCGAAACCATGTTCCGCATCGGCTTGACCGGCGGCATCGGTTCCGGAAAGTCCAAGGCCGCGGACCTGTTCGCCGCGCTCGGCGCGGACGTCGTCGACACCGATGCGATCTCGCACGAGCTGACCGCGCCCGGCGGCGCTGCGATGCCGCTCATCCGCGACGCGTTCGGCGACGAGTACGTGCGGGAGGACGGCGCGCTCGACCGCCCGCGCATGCGCAACCTCGTGTTCAGCGACCCGGCGGCCAAGCGCGCCCTCGAGGGTATCCTCCATCCGTTGATTCGCGCCGAATCGCGCCGCAGGATCGAGGCATCGACGGCGCCGTATCTGCTCGTCGTCGTGCCGCTCCTCCTCGAGACCGGCGCGTACCGCGACATGATCGATCGCATCCTCGTCGTCGATTGCAGCGAGTCGACGCAGATCGCGCGCGTGCGCGCCCGAAGCCAACTCGCGGAGGATGAAGTGCGCCGCATCATGACGACGCAGCTGCCGCGCGCCGAACGTCTCGCGCGCGCGGACGACGTGCTGTCCAATGACGCCGACATAGAGACGCTGCGCTCGAACGTGGAAGTGCTTCATCGCCGTTACCTCGAAGCGGCGACAGCGAAGCGCTGAGCACCTGCCAAACCTTTATTTTTGCCCCTTTTTGGTGAATACTTCGGAAACGTCCAGGTGCCGGGGTGAGCGTGATCGTTTATGAGTACCCGCTGAGCGAGCGCATCCGCACCCTGCTGCGACTCGAGGACCTGTACCAGCGGCTCGACTACTTCCTCGACAAGAACGAACCCCTCCAGAACCACGTAGCGCTGCTCCTCGTGTTCGAGATTCACGAGGCCGCCGCGCGCGCCGATCTGAAGTCGGACCTCCTGCAGGAGCTGGAGCGCCAGAAGCACTCGCTCGAGGCGCTGCGCGGCAATCCGGACGTCTCCGAGCAGGCGCTCGAGAACGTGCTGCGCCAGGTCGACCAGGCCTCCTCGCGGCTGTACCAGGCATCCGGCAAGATCGGGCAGGAGCTGCGCGACAACGAGTGGCTGATGAGCATCAAGCAGCGCACGACGATCCCCGGCGGCCTGTGCGAGTTCGACCTGCCTTCGTACCACTACTGGCTGCACCAGCCGGTGGAGCAGCAGCGGCGCGACATCGAGACGTGGGTGGCGCCGTTCCTGACGATCCGCGATGCGGTCGACATCGTGCTCAGGCTGCTTCGCGCGAGCGGCAAGAGCTCACAGGAAGTCGCGCATCAGGGCATGTATCAGCTCATGATGACCGGACGCGTGGCCCAGATGGTGTCCGTGGAGCTCGCGCGCGGCTATCAGTGCGTGCCGGAGATCAGCGCGAACAAGTACGCGCTCAACATCCGCTTCACCACGCAGGAAGGCATGCAGCGGCCGAAAACCGCCGAGACCGATGTCGAGTTCGAGCTCACGTTCTGCAACCTCTAATACTCAGTGACACGATGAAGCATCGTGTCACTGACTCTAAGGGTGCACCGAAGAAGAAGGTCGTGAGCTGCCCGCACTGCGGCACGAGCGTCGTGTGGGACGCAGCGAACCCCTACCGGCCGTTCTGCTGCGAGCGCTGCAAGATGATCGATCTCGGCGCGTGGGCGACGGAGTCGTACCGGATCCCCGTCGCCGAAGACGACGAATCCCCGGACGACGATCAAGGATCCGGATCCCGGCCTACGCGGGAATGACGGCGTACCGGCAGCACATCATCGTCATTCCCGCGAAGGCGGGAGGCGAGCTCGTCATTCCGGGGAAGCAGGGCGGTAGCGTCATTCCCGCGCAGGCGGGAATCCAGGGACCTTCCAGGCCGCGCGAATAGCGGCGACGCCATGCGCGCCCGCCGTCCATGCGTCGTGCAGGTCGTCTGTGCCAAGTCCCCCGACCCCATACACCGGCAGCGGATAACCGTCGATCAGCTCGCGAACACGCTCCCAGCCGAGCGTGCGTGCGCCCCGATGGCTCGCGGTCTCCTTCACGGGCCCCAGCACGACAAAGTCGAGACCGAGACGCGCGGCGTGCTCCAGCTCCGGCGCATCGTGGCAGGACGCGCCGACGAGCTCGAGCTCCGGGCGCGAGCTCGTCCGCATGAGCCGCGCGGCGTCGAGATGCACGCCGTCCGCGCCCGTGCGCGCGGCGATCTGCGGCGAAGCATTCACGAGCACCCGCGCGCCGCGCTCGTGCGCACGGACGCGAACGCGCGTGGCGAACGCGACGAGCGCGTCCTCGTCGAGCTGCTTCTCGCGGATCTGGATCAGGCGCAGCCCGCGATCCAGCGCCGCGTTCAGCGCGCTTTCGAAGCCGTCGAGCCCACCGACGCTGGCGTTGCTGATGCCGTACACGTGGGGCAGCGACAGCGCGCGCAATATCGGCCCGTTCGCGGGCAGGATCGGCGAGGCGGTGAGGCGCTCGATGCGCTGCCACGCGAACGCCTGCTCCTCGCGTCCGTGCATCTCGCCCGACCAGCGCGTGACGCGCCGGAAGCGCAGGCGCACGTTCGCATGCTCGTAGTCGTAGTCGCGCGTGATCCAGGGATACGACTGCTCGACGTCGATTGCGAGCTCTTCGTGGAGCTCGCGGGCGAGCGCGGCCGCCGCCGATTCGCCGGCTTCGACCTTCCCGCCGGGAAATTCCCAGTAGCCGGCGTAGACCTTGCCGGCGGGCCGCTGAGCCAGCAGAAAGCTGCTGTCGGCGCGCTCGATGACGGCGGCGACTACCTCGATGCGCGGTCGGGGCGTCATCGACGCACCCTGTGAACCTCACGACCGGTTACCGCGTCATTCGTCACCGCGTCACAGCGTCACTTCTTCTTGGTCTGCTGCTTGCCGGCCCAGTCGCGCGCGAACTGCCAGGCGACGCGTCCGCTACGCGATCCGCGCATGAGCGACCATTGCAGCGCCGCCTTGTGCGCGCCCTCGGTGCCGGCGCCCGGAACGCCGAAATGCTCGATCCACACGTCGACGATTTTCAGATACTCGTCCTGATCGAACGGGTAGAACGACACCCATACGCCGAAGCGCTCGGAGAGCGAGATCTTCTCTTCCGAGGTCTCGCCGGGATGGATCTCCTCGCCGACGTGCCGGTACTCGAGGTTCTCGTGCATGTACTCCGGCATGAGATGCCGGCGGTTGGAGGTCGCGTATACGAGGCAGTTCTCGGACGCCGCCGCCACCGAGCCGTCCAGCACGACCTTGAGCGCCTTGTAGCCCGGTTCGTCCGCCTCGAACGACAGATCGTCGCAATAGAGGATGAAACGCTCGCGCCGCTCGGCGATGCGATCGACGATGTCA
>Ga0196978_1000801_pt1 | contig 15222 bp, 14 predicted proteins | sample S3v_2013CmetaG_FD_155491 | JGI IMG/M metagenome (GOLD analysis project Ga0196978, IMG submission 155491) | Soil microbial communities from Anza Borrego desert, Southern California, United States - S3+v_20-13C | ecosystem: Environmental > Terrestrial > Soil > Desert | place: USA: California... | reverse complement strand
CCGTGCTGCGCCTTGGTGGTCGACTTGATGTGCCATTCGAAGAGCGGGCGCTGAAGCGCGCGCGCCACTTCGATCGCGAGCAGCGTCTTGCCGGTGCCCGGCTCGCCCTTGATGAGGAGCGGACGCTCGAGCGTGATCGCCGCGTTCACGGCCATCATGAGGTCGTCGGTCGCGACGTACGTGTCGGTGCCTTCGAAACGCATCGGAATTCCTGAACCGGGAGGGAGGACCGAATTATAGCGCCGCGCGCTGGCCTACTTCCCCGCGGTCTTGCTCGCCGCGAGCCTGCGCTCGACGTCCGCGAGCTTGTCGCGAATGCGCGTGCCCACGTACATCTGAGGATGCGAAGGCTCGTAATTCTTTTCGCGTTCCCAGGTCTCGATCGCGGCGCGCGCCTTTTCGAACGCGCGCTCGAACGACCACGTCTCGCGCAGCGCCTGTCCGAACAGGGCCCGCGCAAGATAGGTCGCGTCGGAGGCGTACCCGCAGCCGAAGGACTTGCGGTCGGCGGCCGCCGCGGTGATCACCAGCGTGTGCTCGTCCTTGAGCGGCTCGATGAAGCCGCCGGAGTAGCAGGCGGACACGATGATGACGCGCCACTTGATGCCCGCTTCATCGAGCGCCGCCTTCACCACTTCCGGCGTTACCGGCGCCAGACGCAGCGGCCGGAAATCGACGGCGAGCTCGTGGTTCTCCGATCCATGCGACGTGAGATACAGCACCAGCACGTCTTCGTCGGCGTTCATGGCGCCGGCGACCTGGAGCAGCGTTTCGCGCAGGCTCGTCACGCTCGCGACCGGGAACTCGTCGATCGTCTTCGGATTGTTGACGAGCATCACCGTGCGGCCTTCGGCATCGAAGCGGTCCCGAAAGAGCGCGGCCAGCGCCCGGACCTCCTTCATGAACACGTCTTCGCCTGCATACAGCGCGGCGGCGACGAGATAGATGTCGGCTACGCCGGGCCGGCTCGGCTGGATGTCGGCGAGCGCGCGGTCGAGGGCCCCGTGCTGCGCGTAGAACGAGCTCTCCGCGGCCAGCGAGTGGAAGCTTCCGGTCGCGTAGCTCGCACGATCGTCGTAGCGCGGCACCCAGATCAAGCCGAGCGGTAGCCACAGCGACGGGAGCACGAGCACGACGATGCCCGCGACAGCCAGGCAGGCACGCGCGAGCGCGCCGCCGGAGACGAGCGTGATCGCCGCCAGCACGACCACCGCGCCCGACCACGCCATGGACAAGTAGTCGAAATACGACCAGTAGGCCTCCGTGAACGGCAGCCACTGCCACTGCGCGAGCAGGTACATGCCGGACGTGAGCACGGTGAAGTAAAGCCCCGTCGCGGCGAGCGCCACCGGCAGCCGCAGCAGCGCCGCGCCGGCATCGACCCGGGTCGCAGTCAAGCCGAGCGCGAGCACGAGCGGCACGAACATGAACGCACGCGGCAACTCGTACAGGTTGAGCTCGCCGTGGAAACCCACGAGCGCAAAGGCGAAGACGAAAAGCAGCGCGATATCGAGCGCGACGAGCAGCGCGAAAAGCTCCGGTGAGGGCTCGAAGTCGCGCGGGTCCGCCCGGCGCAGCGTGAAAAGCCGCCAGCCGCCGCGCAGCGCGCGCGCGAGCGCAGCGCCGAACGGCGAGCGGTGCGTGGCGTCAGCCAAGCCGGGCGAGATCGTCTTTCGCGTCGATGTCGACGATCACGCCGGGATCGTCGACTTCGATCAGCACGAGCTCGTCGCGGTGCCGCTCGAGCACCGCGCGCGCACCGGTGTCTCCGGAAAGCGCCGTGAGCTCGTTCGCCAACGACGCGGCGAACGCCACCGGGTGGCCGCGCGTGCCGTTATAGATCGGCGCGGCGACGCGCGCGCCGCCCGCGATCGCGTCCGCGAGCGCGCGCGCGGTCGCAGGTCGCACGCGCGGCATGTCAGCGAGCGCCACGACCCAGCCCGAGGCATCGCGCGCCGAGCCGACGCCGTGCGCAAGGCTGTGTCCCATGCCTTTTACCGCGTCCGCGCAGCGTATGACGTGGCAGCCCTCCTCTTCCAGCATGTCCGCGAGCGGGAAATCGCCCGGACGCACCACCGCGACGACTTCGAGCCCCGCGTCGCGCAGGTTACGCGCCGCATGCGCGGCGAGCGCGACGCCGTCCGGCAGCGGATGCAGGAGCTTGCCGCCGCCAAAGCGCGTGGCTGCGCCCGCGGCGAGCAGAACGGCGATCACCGGCTGTGTGCTCATCGGCCTGATTGTAGTTTGCGCGCACCGCTGCCTCTACAATCGTCATCCCGGGGCGAGGCCGGGATCCCGAACGCTCAACACGGGCGTTCGCCAAACTGCCACCGGAGAGACCTGATGCCGAAGTTCTGCGCGAACCTCACGCTGCTCTTCAACGAGCACTCGTTCGTCGACCGCTTCGCCGCCGCGGCCCGCGCCGGGTTCAAGGGCGTGGAGTACCTGTTCCCGTACGATTACGACAAGGACGAGCTGCGGGCGCAACTGGACAAGCACGACCTCGTGCAGGTGCTGCACAACCTGCCGGCGGGGGATTGGGCGAAAGGCGAGCGCGGCATTGCCTGCCATCCGGCACGCGTCGGCGAGTTCCAGGATGGCGTCGGCAAGGCCATCGAGTACGCCACCGTGCTCGGCTGCAAACAGGTGAACTGTCTCGCGGGCATCTGCCCCGACGCGCCCGCGGACCGGCAGCGCGCGGCGTTTGTCGCGAATCTGAAATTCGCGGCGCTGAAACTGAAGGAAGCCGGGATCAAGCTCCTGATCGAGCCCATCAACACGATCGACATCCCCGGCTTCTATCTCACGCGCTCCAAGCAGGCGCTGGAGCTGATCGAGGAAGTCGGCTCGGACAACCTGTTCCTGCAGTACGACATCTATCACATGCAGATCATGGAGGGCGATCTCGCCCGCACGATCGAGAAGAACCTCGCGCGCATTCCGCACATGCAGCTCGCGGACAATCCCGGCCGCAACGAGCCCGGTACCGGCGAGATCAACTACCCGTTCCTGTTCGAGCACATCGATCGCATCGGCTACACGGGCTGGATCGGGTGCGAATACAAGCCAAAGACAAAAACCGAAGACGGTCTCGCCTGGGTTCGCCCGTACCTGCAAGCTTGACTCGCCCTGATGCCGGGTCACAAAATCGCCCTACAACAAGAATTTCCCTTCTTCGGCAGTCAAATCAATCCTCTGGAGGATCAATGAAAGCATCACGCATCACGCTCGCGCTGGGCGCTGCATTCACCTTTGCCGTCGCGGCGCCGGCAGCGGCACAGCAACTGAAGCTCATGACCGGGCCGCAGGGCGGCTCCTGGTATCCGCTGGGTGGCGCGATTCAGAACATCATCGAGAAATCGATCCCAGGCACCTCCGTCCAGGTACTCCCGGGCGCGGGCATCTCGAATGTCGTCGGCGTGCAGACCGGCAAGGCCGATCTCGGCTTCGGCAATGCCGTGTCCTCGGTGGACGGCGTGAACGGCGCCGAGCCTTTCAAGGGCAAGCAGGACAACGTCTGCCAGCTCGGCACGTTGTACTTCCAGTACTTCCACGCGGTGGCGCTGGCTGATTCCGGCGTGCGCACGATGGGCGACGCGAAGGGGAAGGCGCTCACGACGCAGCAGAAAGGCAACACCGGCGAGCAGATGACGCGCCACGCGCTCGAAGTCTACGGGCTCAACTACGGCGGGCTTTCGAAGGTCAATTTCGGCAACTACACCGATTCGGTGGCGCAACTGAAGGACGGCCATGCCCAGGTCTTCACGCTGATCACGACCGTGCCGGCCTCCTCGGTGATGGACCTCGCCTCCGCGCGCGAGATCCGCGTGCTCGAGTTCCCCGAAGACAAGTTTCGCGCGCTGCAAAAGATCAACAAGGGCTACGACAAACGCATCATCAAGGCCGGCAGCTATCCGAAGCAGGACAAGGATATCCAGACGATCGGCACCTGGACGCACCTCGTCGCGAGCTGCAAGCTGCCGGAACAGCTCGTCTACAACATCACCAAGGCGCTCGCGACCAACGTCAATAACCTCGGCAACGTGGTTTCCGCGGTGAAAGGCCTGACGGTGAAAGACATGGCGACCGACGTGGGCGTTCCGTATCATCCCGGCGCGCGCAAGTTCTACCAGGAAGCCAAAGCGCTGTAACGCGATGTGAAGAGCAGCGGCGCGAGTGAAATCGCGCCGCTGCTTTTTTGTTTCAGGGGGACGCATGACGGTCGCTCGCGCGCTCAAGCAGATCACGGCGCTCATTGCCGTGTCGATGTCGCTCTACCACCTGACGATCGCGTTCATCGGCGCGCCGCAGCAGTTGTTCTTCCGCAGCACGCATCTGCTGTTCGCGCTGCTGCTCGTATTTCTCATGTATCCCACGTTTCGCGGCACGGCGGCCGGGGCACAGGAACACATCCGTGACGACGCCGGCGGCAACGCGCCGGCCGTCGAGGCGCGGCCTTCATGGATCGACGCGCTGTTCATCATCGCGTCGTTCGTCACCATCGGCTACGTGTGGGTCAATCACGAGCACCTGCTGACCCGCTTCGTCTTCGTCGAAGATCCGACGGCGACGGAGCTCGTGCTTGGCGGCATATTCACGCTGATCGTATTGGAAGCGACGCGGCGCATCATCGGCTGGGCGCTGCCCGTCACCGCGATCCTGTTTCTCGTCTATGCCTTCGCGGTCGCGAAGACGCGGCCGGAGCAGATCATCGAGATCATGTATCTGACGACCGAAGGCATTTTCGGGCAGACGCTCGGCGTATCGGCCGCATACGTGATCCTTTTCGTCGTGTTCGGCGCGTTCATGGAGCGCACCGGCATCGGCCAGCTCTTCATGGACTTCGCGTTGTCGCTCACCGGTCATCAGGCCGGCGGCCCCGGAAAAGTCGCGGTCGTCAGCTCGAGCCTCTTCGGCACGGTGTCGGGCAGCGCCGTCGCGAACGTCCTGGTGGATGGTCCGATCACGATTCCGCTCATGAAGCGCACCGGCTTTCGGCCGGCGTTCGCAGCCGCCGTGGAATCGGTGGCCTCCACCGGCGGGCAGATCATGCCGCCGATCATGGGCGCGGCCGCGTTCGTCATGGCCGAGTTCCTGGCCGTGAGCTACTTCCAGGTCACGCTGTGGGCGCTCATCCCGGCGCTGCTGTACTTCGTGGCGGTGTTCTTCGCGGTTCACTTCGAGTCCAAGCGCGTCGGCTTGCGCGGGTTGCCACGTTCGGAGATCCCGCGTCTGGGCCAGGTGATGCGCGAGCGCGGCCACCTCTTCATACCGCTGGTCGTCATCCTCGGCGGCCTCATCATGGGATACAGCGCGCCGCTCTGCGCCCTCGCCGGGACGATCACGTGCATACCGGTCGCCATGCTGCGCAAGGGCACGCGCGCCACCATCAAGTGGAGCACGATCTGGTACGCGCTGGAGGACGGCGCCAAGAACTCGATCGCGGTCGCGCTCGCCTGCGCGTGCGCCGGGATCATCATCGGGGTCATCACCCAGACGGGCGCGGCCATCAACTTCACGGCGGTCGTGCTGGGGCTCGCGCAGGAGATGCTCCTGCTCGCGCTGATCCTGACGATGCTCGCGGGCATCATCCTCGGCATGGGCATGCCGACTACGCCGGCGTACATCGTGATGGTGTCGCTGCTCGTGCCGGCGATCATCAAGCTCGGCGCGATCCCGCCCGCGGCGCACATGTTCGCCTTCTACTTCGCGATCCTTTCCGCGATCACCCCGCCGGTTGCGCTTGCCGTGTACGCCGCGGCCGGTATCGCCAAGGCGAACCTGTGGCAGGCGGGCTGGATGGCGGTGCGCGTCGGCGCCGCGGGTTTCATCGTACCGTTCATGTTCATCTTCGAGCCTTCGCTGCTCATGATCGGCGAGTGGCACCTCATCCTGCATTCCACTTTCACGGCCACGGTGGGCACGATCTGCCTCGCTGCCGGCCTGTTCGGCTATCTGTTCCGCGAAGCCCGCATGTGGGAACGCGCCGCTCTCGTGACTGCTGCCGTGCTGCTGATCAAGCCGGGACTGGTTACCGATCTCATCGGCGCGGCGCTGCTCGCGATCGTGGTGCTCGTACAGCTCGCAAGCCGCCGCGCGGCAACCGCAGCAGCGGCAGCCACCCAAGTGAAGCAAACAGGAGAAGCGTCATGAGCAACATCGGATTCATCGGCCTCGGCATCATGGGCAAGCCCATGGCGCTCAATCTCATCAAGGGCGGGCACACCCTCTACCTCAACAGCCGCAGCGGCGTGCCGCAGGAGCTGACCGCGGCGGGCGGCAATGCCTGCGGCAGCGCGAAGGAAGTCGCACAGAAAGCGGACGTGATCATCACGATGGTCCCGGATACGCCGGACGTCGAGAAGGTGCTGTTCGGCGAGGCTGGCGTGGCCGAAGGCCTCACGAAAGGCAACATCGTCGTGGACATGAGCTCGATTTCACCCATCGAGACCAAGAAGTTCGCAAAGCGCGTGAACGAGCTGGGCTGTGAGTACGTCGATGCGCCGGTCTCGGGTGGCGAGGTCGGCGCCAAAAACGCGGCGCTCACGATCATGGTCGGCGCGAACGAGGCAGCGTTCGAGAAGGTGAAGCCGCTCTTCGAGCTCATGGGCAAGAACATAACGCTCGTCGGCGGCAACGGCGACGGCCAGACCACGAAAGTCGCGAACCAGATCATCGTCGCGCTCAACATCGAAGCAGTGGGCGAGGCGCTGCTCTTTGCCTCCAAGGCGGGCGCCGACCCGGCGAAAGTCCGTCAGGCGCTGATGGGCGGTTTCGCGGCCTCGCGCATCCTCGAAGTGCATGGCGAGCGCATGATCAAGCGCACGTTCGATCCCGGTTTCCGCATCGAGCTCCACCAGAAGGACCTCTCGCTCGCGCTGTCCGGCGCGCGCGCGATGGGCCTGTCGCTGCCGAACACCGCGACCGCGCAGGAGCTTTTCAATGCCTGCGTCGCGAACGGCGGCGCGAAATGGGACCATTCCGGTCTGGTGAAGGCGCTCGAGCGCATGGCGAATCACGATGTTGCGAAATAGAACGGCACTGGTGACCGGCGCGACGGGCGGTATCGGCGAAGCCTTCGCGCGGGCGTTCGCAACCGCCGGCTGCAACGTGGTGTTCAACGGCTTCGGCGACGGGGCCGCGATCGATAAATTCAAGGCAGAGCTCGAAAGCCATGGCGGCGGCGTCCTCTACCACGCTGCCGACAATGCGAAGCCCGCGGAAATCACCGCGATGGTTGAAGCCGCGCGCTCGCGATTCGGCGCGATCGATATCGTCGTCAACAACGCCGTGACGCGCTATTTCGCGCCGGTCGAGGAATTCCCGGCCGAGAAGTGGGATCTCGCGTTGGCCGTGAACCTGTCGGCCGCGTTTCATACGATCCGCCTTACGCTGCCCGGGATGAAGCAGCGCAACTGGGGCCGCATCATCAACATGGCCTCGATCCATGCGACGAACGTCGTGCCGAACCGCGTGGATTACGTCACCACGAAACACGCGATCGTGGGTTTGACGCGCTCGGTTGCGCTGGAGGTCGCGCCGACCGGCGTCACCTGCAACGCGCTCTCGCCGGGGCTCGTGCTCACACCCAACTGCGAGCGCCAGATCGCGCAGAAGGTCGCCGAAGGCAAGACGCGTGAGCAGGCGATCAAGGAGATGCTGGACATCCGCCAGCCGAGCCGGCGCATGATCATGCCGGCGGAAGTTGCGCAGCTCGGCCTGTTCCTGTGCAGCGACGCCGCGGCCAACATCAATGGCGCCGACCTGCCGATCGACGGCGGCTGGGCGGTGCAGTAGGGTGCGCGGATAGCGCACCGTCCCGCAGTGACGTAGTGGCGCGCTGACACCGCACCGGGTCTACGCACGATGTCCGCACGACAGCGCGAGCTTCCAATCCATTCCAGCGCGGAGCTCGGCCGCCTCTCCAGCGCCGAGCTCTGGCGGTTGCTCCTCGGCGATGAAGATCGCGTACACCGTGACGTGATCGACGAGTGCGCGCGCAGAGGCGACGAGATCCTCGATCTCGTCGACGACATGCTCCGCAAGGATTACTACTGGACCGACGATGTCGGCGAGGGCGAATCGTGGCTGCCGCTCCACGCCGCGATGATCCTTGGCCTGATGTCTTCCGAGCGCGCAGGCGATCTTCTCGTCGAGCTGCTGCGGCATACCGGCGTCGTCGAGACGAACGCGCTCGAGTGGATCGAAGGCGGATGGCCCGCGCTGTTCCGCAACAAGCCCGAGACGGTACTCGTGCAACTGCGCCGCGTCGCGGAAGATCGCTCACTCGACGCCAGCGTGCGCGCGCATGCCGCCGATTCGGTACTGGCGTATTGCGAGCAGGCATCGGATGACCGGCGTCTCGACGAGGCGCTCGCATGGGCAAGCCGCATCGCGTTCGCTGCGGATGAAGATCCGGATACCCGTGGCTTACTGGGCTGCACGCTGCTCGAGTTCGCGCGTCCGGAGCACCGCGCCCACCTGGAAAGCCTCACCGAGCTGCGGCTCGGCGCAAATCCATGGTTCGACATGTCCGGCGTCGAAGACGCCTACGCGACAGGCGGAGAGCCTCGCGAGTGGGACCGCTTCGCCGATCCATGGCAGTTCTACAGTGTCGAGTCGATCCTCGAACGCCAGCGCCGCTGGCTCGAGGAGGCGGCTGCGGAGCTGAACAGGTATGGCGAAGAGCCGGGTGAAACCTACGTGCGCGAGGAGCCGAAGATCGGCCGCAACGACCCGTGCCCCTGCGGCAGCGGGAAGAAGTACAAGAAGTGCTGTGGACGCGCAGCCTAGCGCGCGCGCCGCCAAAGCGGTGGCGGCCCTCCCGCGGGACTAAGCCAGGACTTCCCAGCGGAAGAAGCGCCACGCGAACACCGTGCGCGAGACCGCGCGCCTGCCCGCTTTCTCCGAATGCAGGATGGCGAGGTGCTTCAGGAGCTCGATGTTCTGCTTGGGCTCGCGGGGTGCGAAGTAGACCTCGTTCGCCGACGGCACCGCGACAATGACCTCGCCGCCGAACGCTTTCGCTTGCCGGTTCCAGAACGCGCCATCGAGCATCGTCAACGGCTCGAGCCCTCCGCCCTCTCCCACGGCGCCCAGCCAGCGTTCGGGCCACGCGACCCCGATCTTGGGATAGAGCCGCCGGAAGTTCGCCACCGCCAGCGTCGGAAGCTCTTCGCGCTGAAGGTTGAGCCGCTTGAGATCGCGCACGCGCATCGCGAGCATGAACTGCGGATCCTCGAAGACGTACCGGAGCTGCAGGTCTCCCACGAAATGATCGAACACGAGCGCGTTGTCCGGCGATGATTTGGGATCCGGCCTGAACACCACCGGCTCGATCTTCTGTACCGGCCGCGATTTCGGATCCGACTGATTCGAGCGCACGAGCGCGACCACGTAGTCCTTCGTGCGCGGCAGCGGGTCCTTCGACTGCCCGGCGCGAGCGCCCGTGGCGGCCCACGCCGCCGCGCTGGCGGCCGCGCGCAGCACGGCCCTTCGTCCTCGATCGACCATTCGACTATGTAAGTAGGGTCAGACCCGATTTTCCGTCAGATAACATCCGTTTTGATACAGACCTCTGGAAACTCGAGTCTGACCCCATTTACATGACCCCATTTACAGCGCCGGTGCTGGCCCTCACCGCCGCCGCATGCTTCGGCGCGGCGCTCGTCATCGGCCAGTTCGGTCTCAGGCATGCCGCGCCGATCGCGGGCGCGACTGTCAGCATCACGTTCACGCTGGGCGTGTGTCTGGCGCTCTCGCCGTTTCTGCTGGAGCTCGACGCGTGGCACATCGGCGCGCTCGCGCTGTTCGCGCTGGTGGGCGTGTTCTATCCGGCGATCGTCACGCTTCTCACCTATGAGTCGAACCGCCAGCTCGGACCGACGCTGACCGGCGCAGTCTCGTGCACCGCGCCGCTTTTCGCGATGGCCGCTGCCGTCGCCTTTCTCGGCGAGCATCTGACGTGGACGCTCGGCGCCGGCGCTGCGGTCGTCATTGCGGGCCTGATGGTGCTTTCCACCCGCGCGCCGCTCAGGACTGCGCCCGGCTGGCGCCTCGTGCTGCCGCTTACCGGGGCTGCGTTGCGCGGCATCGCGCAGATGCTCACGAAGCTCGCACTGGGCCTGTGGCCCAGCCCTTTCGCTGCGGTGCTCGTCGGCTACGCCACCTCCGCCGCCTTTATGTGGGGCATCCACGCCGCTTCGGACGAGCAGCGCCTGCGCGTCGGCACGACCGGCGTTCTGTGCTTCGCGACGGTCGGCGCGCTGAACGGCGGCGCCCTCCTGCTGACGTATCACGCGCTCAACACCGGCAGCGTCGTGACGGTGTCGCCGATCGTCGCAACCTACCCGCTCTTCACGATGCTCTTCAGCGCGCTGTTTCTCAGAACGGAGACGCTCGGCATGCGCGCCATCGCAGGCGTGCTGCTCGCGATCGCGGGCGTCGCGCTCATCCTCACAGCGTGAGGTAGTATTGAGCAGGAAGTCTCCCCCATGAGCGCCGTCGTAGAACCCGTCCCCGTCGATTACGCGCGCCAGCGTGAGGTCGCCGCGGCGCTGCGCGCGTTCATGCCCGCGGAAGCCGTGCTGTTCGAGCGCGAGGACGTGCAGCCCTACGAGTGCGACGGCCTCTCGGCGTATCGACAGGTGCCGATGGTGGTCGCGCTGCCGCGCAACGAAGACGAGGTGCGGCGCATACTCGTGACCTGTCACGAGCGCCGTGTCCCGGTGGTCGCGCGCGGCGCGGGCACGGGTCTCTCCGGCGGGGCGCTACCGCTCGGAAACGGCGTGCTGGTGTCACTGGCGAAGCTGAAGCGCATCCTCGAGATCGATCCGGCTGCGCGCACCGCACGCGTCGAGCCCGGCGTGCGCAATCTCGCGATCTCCGAGGCGGCGGCGCCATACGGTCTCTACTACGCGCCGGACCCGTCGAGCCAGATTGCGTGCACCATCGGCGGCAACGTCGCCGAGAATTCCGGCGGCGTGCACTGCCTGAAGTACGGGCTCACCGTGCACAACATCCTGCGCCTGCGCGCGCTCACCATCGAAGGCGATACGCTCGAGATCGGCAGCGACGGCCTCGACGCGGCCGGCTACGACCTCCTCGCGCTGCTCACCGGCTCGGAAGGACTGCTTGCAGTCGTGACCGAAGTGAGCGTCAAGCTCCTGCCGCGGCCGGAGTGCGCGCAGGTCGTCATGGCCGCATTCGACGACGTCGAAAAAGCCGGCGCCGCGGTGGCGAACGTGATCGGCGCCGGGATCATCCCCGCCGGTCTCGAGATGATGGATCAGGCAGCGGCCGTCGCCGTCGAGCATTTCGTCCACGCCGGCTACCCGACGGACGTCGCGGGCATCCTGCTGTGCGAATCCGACGGCAATGCCGAGGAAGTGGCCGACGAGGTGCGGCGCGTCGAGGACATCATGGAAGCGAGCGGTGCGACGCTCATCCGCGTATCGCGCTCGGAAGCCGAGCGACTCAAGTTCTGGGCGGGCCGCAAGGCGGCGTTTCCGGCAGCGGGTCGGATCTCTCCCGATTACTATTGCATGGACGGCACGATTCCGCGCAGGCGGCTCGCGGACATGCTGCGCTTCATCACCGAGCTCGAGCGAAAGTACAGCCTGAGATGCGTCAACGTCTTTCACGCCGGGGACGGCAATCTGCACCCGCTGATACTGTACGACGCGAACAAGCCGGGCGAGCTCGAGCGCACCGAAGCGTTCGGCACCGAGATCCTCGAATTCTCGATCTCCATCGGCGGCACGATTACCGGCGAACACGGCGTCGGCGTGGAGAAGCTCAACCACATGTGCGTGCAGTTTCGCGACGCCGAGCTCGAGACGTTCCACGCGGTGAAGCGCGCGTTCGACGAGCACGGGCTCCTCAATCCGGGGAAGGCCGTGCCGACGCTGCACCGTTGCGCCGAGTTCGGCCGCGTGCACGTCCACGCGGGGCAGGAGAAGTTTCCGGAGCTGCCGCGGTTCTAGTACTGTGACCCATAGATCCGCCCAACTTCGTCACCCCCGCGCAGGCAGGGGTCCAGGCGAAACCCATTCTGGATTGCCGCCTTCGCGGGAATGACGAACGCAGCACGAACTTACGATTCGGCAGACTAGCTCGTGTGCCACGAGATCACCACGCCCTGCGACTTCGCTTCGCTACGCTCACGGCGAACGCGAGAGGCTCCTCGCGATGACCATTGAATCACTCGCGAGCATCATCCGCGATGCCGCTGCGCGTGGGACCCGGCTGCGCATCCGGGGCGGCGGCACGAAGGATTTCTATGGCGGCCGGCTCGAGGGCGAGATCCTCGACGCGCGGAGCTACAGCGGCATCGTCGACTACGAGCCGGCGGAGCTCGTCATCACTGCGCGCTCCGGCACGCCGCTCGCTGACATCGAAGCCGCGATGCGCGAGCGCCGGCAGATGCTCGCGTTCGAGCCGCCGCGCTTTGCATCCGGCGGCACGATCGGCGGGGCCATTGCCGCGGGATTGTCGGGTCCGCGCCGGGCGTATGCCGGCGCCGCGCGCGATTTCGTGCTCGGGGTGCGGCTCCTCGACGGCAAAGGCAACGACCTGCGCTTCGGCGGCGCGGTCATGAAAAACGTCGCCGGCTACGACGTCTCGCGGCTAATGGCGGGGGCGCTCGGCACGCTCGGCATGGTCACGGAAGTATCGCTCAAGGCGCTGCCGTTGCCGCCGATGGAAATCACGCTGCGGCAGGAGCGCTCGCAGGGCGAAGCGATCGCGCTCATTAACGACTGGGCGGGTAAGCCGCTCCCGATCACCGCGACGTCGCACTTTGCGAACGAGCTGCGGGTGCGGCTTTCGGGCGCCGAGTCGGCGGTGCGCGCCGCGCGCGCGCGGCTGGGGGGCGAAGAGCTCGCTGACAACGGAGCCGATTACTGGGCGCAGTTGCGGGACCATACTTTCGATTTTCTGAAGGCGACGCCGCTGTGGCGGCTCTCGGTGAAACCGACGACCCCGCCGCTGGAGCTGCCCGGTGTGCAACTGATCGAGTGGGGCGGCGCGCTGCGGTGGCTCGCCGGCGATTACGACGCCGCGGTCGTCCGAAACACGGCTGCGCGCGCCGGCGGACACGCCACGCTGTTCCGGGGCGGCGACAAGCAGGCGGGCGTCTTTCAGCCTTTGTCCGCAGCGCTGATGACCGTGCACCGCCGCCTCAAGGACGCCTTCGACCCGCAGGGGATCTTTAACCGCGGGCGCATGTACGCCGAGTGGTAACCAGGCGAGGAGACACGACCATGTCCGTCCCCATCCTAGGCATCGACGTCTACGGCACATTGATCGACACCCAAGCCATCGGCGCCGAGCTCGAACGGCACCTGCCCGGACGCGGTGCCGCTTTCGCGGCCGCGTGGCGCCAGAAGCAGCTCGAGTACACCTTCCGTCGCGCGGCGATGGAGCAGTACCGGGACTTCGACGTATGCACCGCCGCCGCGCTCGATTTCGTGACTGCGGCGTTCGGCGCAAAGCTCGGTGCGGCGGAAAAATCCGCGCTGCTCGAGCGCTACCGGCGGCTGCCCGCCTTCCCGGACGTGCTGCCGGCGCTGGATGGCTTGCGCGAGGCCGGTGCCCGGCTCCTCGCGTTTTCCAATGGTGTGCCGCAGAGCGTGCACGACGTGCTCGCGAGTGCGGGCATTCGCGACCTGTTCGAAGACATCGTCAGCGTGGACGAAGTGAAATCGTTCAAGCCAGACCCGGTCGTTTATCTGCACTACGTGCGGCGCGCGTGCGGGGCGTGCGATGAATGCTGGCTCGTGTCCGCGAATGCGTTCGACGTGATCGGCGCGGTTGCCGCGGGCATGCGCGCCGTGTGGGTCCAGCGCGATCCGGCGATCCCGTTCGATCCCTGGGAACTTCAGCCGACGGCGGTGATCCCTGATCTCTCGCGGCTCCTTGCAGCCGTGCAGGCGCCTCAGGGCTGATCCGACTTGCAAACCTCACTCGCCGATTTCATTCGAGACACGCCTGAAGGCCGCGAAGCCGACGCGATCCTCCGGAACTGCGTCCATTGCGGCTTCTGCACCGCGACCTGCCCCACGTACCAGCTGCTCGGCGACGAGCTCGACAGCCCGCGCGGGCGCATCTATCTCATCAAGCAGACGCTCGAAGGCAAACCCGTCACCGGAAAAACGCAGCTTCATCTCGACCGTTGCCTGACATGCCGCGCGTGCGAGTCGACCTGCCCGTCCGGCGTGCATTATTCGCGGCTTCTGGATATCGGACGCGAGGTCGTCGCAGCGCGCGTGAAGCGCTCGCCCGCGGCCGCGCTCCAGCGGCTGGCGCTGCGCAAGGTGATCCCCCACCCCGCGCTGTTCGGCGCGCTGCTGAGAATGGGGCAGCTCGCACGGCCGGTCCTGCCGCGTTCGCTCAAGAACAAGGTGCCGGCGCGCGTGGCGCCGCCAGGCCCGGTGCCGCGCGCCGCTCACGCGCGACAGATGCTCGTGCTCGCCGGCTGCGCGCAGCCGGCGCTCGCGCCCGCGACGAATGCCGCGGCAGCGCGCGTGCTCGACCGGCTCGGCATTGCGCTCAACGCTGCGCCCGAAGCCGGGTGCTGCGGTGCCGTGTCCTTTCACTTGGACGCGCAGGACGAAGCACGCGATTACATGCGGCGGAACATTGACGCCTGGTGGCCTCATATCGAGGGCGGCGCCGAAGCGATCGTGATCACCGCGACGGGCTGCGGCGTCATGGTCAAGGACTACGGGTATCAGCTCGCGCACGATCGCGCTTATGCGAGCAAAGCGCAGCGTGTCGCGGCGCTGGCGAAGGACATCGGCGAAGTCCTCTTGGGCGAGGCGGAGAAGCTCCGATTGCTGGTGTCCGGCACGCCACCCGCGCACCGGCGTATCGCGTTTCACGCGCCGTGCACGCTGCAGCACGGACTGCGGATGCGCGGCGAGATCGAAGCCCTGCTCGTCTCCGTCGGCTACGAGGTGCTGCCGGTGCGTGACGCGCACCTCTGCTGCGGCTCCGCCGGCACGTACTCGCTCCTTCAGCCCGAGCTCGCCCGGCGCCTGCGCGACGACAAGATCGAAGCGCTCACCGCGCACGCGCCGGACGAGATCGTCACGGCCAACATCGGCTGCCAGGCGCACCTCCAGAGCGCGACCGAGCACCGCATCCGCCACTGGATCGAGCTGATCGACGACAGGCTCTCATCGAGCTGACGCGGATTCGCGGCGTTGCAGTGAAAGACTG
>Ga0196978_1000800_pt1 | contig 15230 bp, 7 predicted proteins | sample S3v_2013CmetaG_FD_155491 | JGI IMG/M metagenome (GOLD analysis project Ga0196978, IMG submission 155491) | Soil microbial communities from Anza Borrego desert, Southern California, United States - S3+v_20-13C | ecosystem: Environmental > Terrestrial > Soil > Desert | place: USA: California... | reverse complement strand
ACACCGGGGCGAGGGCGAGGGCTGTTCTATCGCGGCTGCGCATGGGCTCCTCCGGGGTACGGCCGTGTCATCCATAGGGATCGGTCGGGTGGGGTTTCCGCATGGAAAGGTAGCGGCGTGTGATACGATGGGCACCGGGGCGGGCGTGGCGGAACTGGCAGACGCGCGGGATTTAGGTTCCCGTGGCCGCGAGGCCTTGCAGGTTCGATTCCTGTCGCCCGCACTTTGCGGATTCGGCATGTGGACGGATTCGGGTGAGAACCGTCCGAAAACCCGCCTCGTACCGGTTGTGCGGGGCACGCGGGAGAGGCGCCGGCCGGTGGGGGTGGGGAAGTGTGGACCGGCCCTGAGCATGTGGTATGTGGTTCCGGATCTCGGCCGCGGCCGCCGCGCCGCCCGAGCCGGGACAGGGTGAGAAGAGGACAGATTCGGAGGAGATCCAGATGCGTCAGCGGAAGCACCCTCGGGCAGGTGGATCGTTCGTTCAGGCGGGGGGCTTGGGCGCGGGTGTCGAGCGTCTCGAAGTGCGTCGGGTGATGGACGCGGAGCTTGGCGGCGTGCGCCTGGAGTTCTCGGACGGCATGGCCGAGGTCATGTTCTGGTCCGGCGAGCACGATGTGATCCCCCCGGACACCGGGTCACAGCCCACGCGATTCGCGATCACGGTGGACGAGCTCCGGCGCACGGGCGAGGAGGACTTCGCCACGATCGAGCCCGTCGGCTGGGGGCAGTTCCTGCACTTCACCGACGGCGAGCTCGGCGCGAGCTACGAGGGCGCCGTGGACTACCCGCTCCAGGCCGGCTCCGCGTTCAACGCGGCCGACGGGTTCGGCCTGGGATGGCTCATCGAGACGAACACCTCGGGCGAGGGCGCGATCAACTTTCTCCACGAGCTCGAGTCCGATGCGCGCATGGAGGACCTCGTCGGCGTCTGGACCACCGTGACCCTGGTCATGGATATGGACGGCGGGCCGACATCCGACCAGATCAGCGGCGGGTACTCGTCGGTGCACGTCCTCGATGCCGACGGCAACTTCACCTACGACTTCACGACCGAGGACGGCACCACGAGCGGCAGCGGCACGGTGCAGGAACTCGCGGCGTTCGGCCTCGGGCTCATCCGGGAGTCCGAGTACTTCGGCGTCGCCAGCGGCAAGAACGCGATCACCGCGGCGGACGTGAGCTACGCCGACGGCAGGGTGTATCTCTCCGTAGCACTGCGCCGCGGCGCGGCGATGACCGAGGCGGAAGTCGCGGGCGAGTACCGGTTCGGTTCCATGATGTCCGGGCCCGCCGCGGCGGCGCGCGGCGCGGGGCTCGTCGCCTTCGAGGACGTGTACCTCGTGCTCGAGCCGGACGGGGATCTCACCGCCTACGACCTCTCGGAGCACGACCTCGGCACCGACACGGTGCTGCACACCGGCAGGTGGACGCTCCTCCCCGACGGGCGCACGGTTTCGGTTGAGTACTCCGACATCGGCGAGTCGCACTTCTTCGCCTTCGGCGCGGATAAGCAGACCTTCATCGATTTGCGGATCGGGAGCGAGACCGGCAACTCGGCGACGCTCGGCCAGGGCCACCGTGTCGCCGACGACGGGGGTGGGGGGGGGGAGGGGGGTGATGGGGGTGATGGCGGCGACGGGGGCGACGGCGGAGATGGCGGAGACGGCGAGGAGGAAGACGACTTCGGCGAGGACGACGACGGCTCGGGCGACGAGCTCGTGGACGAGGTCCCGCTGCCCCGGTTCATCGTCTCGGGACGCGCGCCGACGGGACGCCAGGCGGTCTGGGAGTTCGGGCTGGACCTGGAGTGGTACTACTCCAAGGTGGGCGTCCGGACCGAGACCTTCGACCTGATCGGGGAGCTCGAGGCCTGGCAGGACGACAAGCAGTTCTTCGCCGCGGCTTCTTCCGAGAGCGGGATGCTGCTCTTCACGCGGGGCGAGGAGGGGCCGTACACCAAGCGGAATCTCACCGAGGAGATCGGGGAGGAAGCGGAGATCCCCGCGACCGGCGTCACCCTCCTCAGGCTGGAGAACGGGCAGACGGTGCTGCTGTCGCTCAGCGCCGACGGCGATCTCATCGCGTACGTCGAGAGCGGGCCCCGGTACTTCTTCGTGAACGTCTCGCAGGAGGAGATCCGCGACAACGAGAAGACGGTGCCGCCGCTGACGGGGCGCGTGAGTGCGGGCGAGAGCGAATGGGGCACGATCATCGTGGCCGGCCTCGACGCCGAGGGCGCGGTGTGGACGCTCTGGTTCAGCGAGCAGACCGCGGCCGAGGGCTGGCAGGCGAGTCCTCTCAGCAAGATCGCCGGGGCCGATGCGCTGGTCGGGAACCTGTCCATCTACTTCACGGACTGGAAGGGCATCAACGTGGCGGGCCTGAACGAAGCGGGGGCCACGACCGTGCTGTGGTGGGTGCCCTCGTTCAAGGGCGATTGGGAGGTCACGAACCTGACGGAGCGGTTCGACGGCCCCACGTACCGCGCTGACACGATGACCACGTACACCACCCCATGGAACGCGTTGACGGTCATCGGCATCACTGAGGACTCGCGCATGGTGGCGTACTGGTGGGCGCCCGGATTCACCGAGTGGCGGGTGAGCGACTTCAGCGAGTTCCTGCCGCGCCAGCAGCCGCGGATCGTCAAGGGACCGCTCGAGGTGATGATCCGCGACAACGGGAACATCTGGATCTTCGGGCGCGGCGTCACCGGCGACATGATCCGGGCCTCGTGGTCGAGCTCGCAGGACCGCTGGAGCAGCAGGTCATTGCTCACGGACGCGGAGCAGTTCTGACGCGGGACGCCGTGCGGCGCGCCCGGCGCCGCCCGGCGCTCCGGGCCGAAGCCGCGTCGCGGCGCTCTCGCACCGCGACGCGGGAGAAGAGTCCCGCCGGGATCAGCAGCCGGCCGTCCAGGCGTTGAGGAACGCGAGGACGTCCTGCGTGTTGATCGTGCCGTCGCGGTTGAAGTCAGCGTTGGGGTCGTTGGCGCTCCAGGCGTTGAGGAACGCGAGCACGTCGAGGGTGTTGACAGCGCCGTCGGCATTGAAGTCGGCATCGCACCCGCCGGCGTCGCAGCGGAGCCGCTCGGCGATCGCGATGGTGCTCCCGAGGCCGAGGTCGTAGAACTGGCCGACGGTCCACACGTCGCCGTTCGGGAGGGTGGTCGCGCCGCGGTACCACTGGTGGGTGCCGTTGACGGGCGCCGAGTCCATCTGCGTCCAGCGTGCGCCGTTGTAGTGGAGGATGAGATCCCTGGGCACGCCGTCGCCGTCGGCCCAGGTGCCTGTCGCGTAGATGTCGTCGGCGGCGCGGGCGGTGACGGCGCGGAGCTCGGCCGAGCCGGGGGCGAACTCGGGCAGGGCGACGCGAGACCAGCCCGAGCCGTCGTAGTGGACGATCAGGGGCTCGGTGCGGAACTGGTCGTTCAGCGTCCAGCCGACGGCCCACACGTCGTCGTCGGCGATCGCCTCGACGTCGCCGAAGCCCGAGGGGTCGGTCGCGCCGAAGTCGTCGTGCACGATGGACCAGTCGTTCCCGTCCCAGTGGACCATGTAGGCGCGGGGGCCGAAGGGGTCGTCGAAGTGGCGGGACTGCGCGCTGCCGACCGCCCACGTATCGTCCGCGCTGACGCCGTCGAGCGCGACCAGGTAGTTGAAGCTCCGGCCGAGCTCGGCGAGCGGCGGGACGGGGTGCTCCTCCCAGCCGGAGCCGGTCCAGCGGAGGCTGAAGGCGAGCTGCGATGTCGCGGGCGGGGGCGCATCGTTGCGGCGGGAGCCGACGGCCCAGACCTCGCCGCCGATCTCCTCGACTTCGAGGAGGCCGCTCCCACCCTCGATATAGGGCGTGTCGAGGAGCGACCACTCGGAGCCGTCCCAGCGCATGGCGAGGCACTGGCTCGCGCCGCCGGGGTCGGGGTGCGTGTAGTTGCCGACGGCGATGGCCTCGTCGGGGCCGAGCATCACGACGCCCGAGAGGTCGTTCCAGGCGCCGCTGGCGTCGGGGTTGGGCGTGGGGACGTGCGTCCAGCCCGTGCCGTCGAAGTGGACGGCGTATGTCCAGCGGGACGTGTCGCCGAACTCGAAATGCTGCGCGCGCCCGACGGCCCACACGTCGTCGCCGCCCACGCCATCCACGTCGAAGAGCACGTGGAAGCTGTTGAAGGCGGGGGGAACTTCGAACTGCTCCCAGGGGCAGTCCTGGGCGTGCGCGGCCGCGCCGGCGAGGAGTGCCGCGAGGGTGTGGAGTGTGTGCTGTCTCATCATGTGCCGATCCCTTCTCCTGATCAACAGCCCGCAGTCCACGTGTTGAGGAAAGCAAGCACGTCCTGCGTGTTGATCGCGCCGTCGCCGTTGAAGTCCGCGCCGGGACCGTCGGAAGTCCAGATGTTGAGGAAGGCCAGCACGTCGCGAGTGTCGACCGAGCCGTCACCGTTGAAGTCCGCCGCGCAGCTCAGCGCGGGGTCGCTGTACGCCGCGAGGTGAACGTCTCCCATGCCGCTGCCGAACGACCACGCCCAGCCCGCGGCAACGAGCTTATCGCGGCCTATGGCGACGGCGTGCGCGCGATCGTCGGAGCCGCCGCCGTGCTTGTCGCTCCAGAGCTGGTTCCCGCCGGCGTCGGTGCGCACGAGGTACATGTCCCAGCCGCCGGCGAACGAGGCCCCCATGCCCACGAACATGAACCCGCCGTCGGGCATCACGCGGGCGTCCTCGCCGCCCTCGTCGGCTTCATCGACGCCGAAGGTGCGTTCCCATAGAGGGTTCCCTGATTCGTCGGTCCGCACCAGGGCCATGTCGATGTCGCCGAAGTCGGTGCTGTACGCGCCGCCGAGGATGAATCCGCCGGCCGGGACCTCTTCAACCGAGGTCATCTCGCCGGACGAGCCGTTGGGGTCGTACACGCGGTCCCACACGGGATTCCCGAGCTCGTCCGTCCGGATTACCCAGCCCGCCCACACGTCGCTCTGCGTGAACCCGGCGAGGATGTAGCCGCCCGTGGAGACCGACTCGACGTCGAGCGCGACGTCGTTGCCGGATGCGAAGCTGTCGTCGTGCTCGAAGACGCGCGTCCACTCGACGGCGCCGTTCGCATCGGTCTTCACGAGGTAGAAGTCGTAGCTGCCGAAGAGGTCGTCGCCGAACCAGGCCTGACCCGCGAGGATGAATCCGCCGTCCGGCGTGAGCGCCAGCCCGTGGGCCCGGTCGTCGTCCCCGGCGTCGTAGAACTCGTGCCAGAGCTCGTTGCCGAGCTCGTCGGCGCGCAGGAGGAACGAGTCGAACCCGCCGTTGGCGCCCGCGCGCCCCGCGACCGCGTAGCCCCCGCCGGGCAGCTCCTCGACCGCCGCGCCGTGCGTCTCCAGGGAGGAGAGCTCGTAGGTCTTCGACCACTCCAGGTCGCCGTTCGCGTCGGTCTTCACGAGGGAGAGGGCCGAGATCGATCCCGGTGAGAAGCTCTCGGTGAAGCCCGAGGCGATGAAGCCGCCGTCGGAGGTCGCCTCGATGTCGTAGGCCCCGTCCGGTGCGGCGCCGCCGTAGTTGCGGGTGAAGAGCTGGTCCTGGGCCGTGGCCTTCTCGACGCCCGCCGCGAGGGAGGCGGCGGCGAGCATGCTTGCGAAACGGGTGATCATGCTTGCTCCAATCATGCCTGCGCGAGCGGTTCTCAGCAGCCCGCCGTCCATGCGTTCAGGAACGCGAGCACGTCCCGCGTGTCGAGCGTTCCGTCGCCGTTGAAGTCGGCGCGGTTGTCCCCGTCGTTCCACGCGTTCAGGAACGCGAGCACGTCCAGCGTGTTGACGGCGCCGTCGCCGTTGAAGTCAGCGGCGCAGCCGGCCCCGATGTCGAAGAGCAGCCCCTGCGCGCGCGCGCCGTTGTATGGATCGTCGGCCCAGAAGGAGAGGGTCATCATCGCGCCGCCGGCCGGGCCCTCCTCGAACGACGAGGAGCCGTAGTGCTCCCAGCGCGGGCCGCTGAAGAGCGTCTCCGGCTCTCCGACGAGGGCGCCGGTCGCGTCGATCCGCTGCATGCGGGTGAACGTGGTGCCGTCGGGGGCGCCGTCGCCGGCCCCGTAGACCACCAGGAAGTCCGATCCGGAGACGAGGATCTCGAGCGGGACGGCGTCGGGCTGCACGGCGACGAACGTTTCGCTGAGTGGTATGCCCGTGGCCGAGACGAGCCGCGCGTAGGTCGTGATCCCGTCGCCGCCCCACTTGGCCCAGGCGAGGAGGTAGTTCTCTCCGTTGAAGGCCACGCGGGTCAGCTCGGTGATCCAGTTGCCGGTCGTCTGCACGGTCTGCGTGCCGAGGACCGCGCCGGAGCTGCTGATGCGCGTGGCGTGCACGCGGTCGAAGCCGACCCATCCGACGAGGAATTCCTCGCCGTTGGAGGCGATCTCGAACCCATTCAGCGCGGCGAAGTCGCTGTTGGGGATGTTCACCGGGCCGATCTCCCTGGTGCCGTCGGGGCGGATCAGCGCGAACTGGAGCGGCTTCTGGCCGGAGAACAGATAGTTGTCGTACCAGACGACGGCGTACTTCTCGCCGTTGAAGGCGATCTTCGGGCGGAAGGTGTCCGCCGTGGGTTCGTTGGCGAAGACGAGCATGCCATTGGCGCCGTCCCGCACGGTGCCGTCCGGCAGGACCCGCTGCATGCGCACCTCGTTCACCGCTCCATCATTGTTCTCGTACACCACGGCGTGCTGGCCTGCGCCGAACACGGCGTCGGGGTATCCCTGCGCGCGGTTGGAGCTGCGCGCGACGGGGAACGCGGCCGTGTCGAGCACCTGGCCCTGCGGCGTGACGCGCACGCCGTAGAGGTCCGCCTGGTAGTTGGGCTTGCCCTCACGCCAATCCTCGAACACGCAGAGGTAGTTCTGGCCGTCGAAGGAGGTCGACGAGTCGATCTGCCACGCCGCGCTGGTCGAGACGTCGATCGGCGCCGGGCGGTCGAGCACGTTGCCGGCCGCATCGATCCGGGCGCCCTCGGTGTCGTACGTGTAGAAGATGCCGCGGACGTAGTTGCCCTCCCAGAGCGTGAAGAACTGGTCGCCGACCGAGGCGATGCCGTAGGAGACCTGGCTGCGCCCGTCGAGGGTGCAGACGGGGAACGGGCTGCCCGGGTTGCCGGCCTTGTCGACCATGATGGCGTAGAGATCGGAGTTGGAGAAGACCGGCTCGCCGGTGACGATGGTGACGACGTGGTGCGTGCCGTTGAAGGCGACCTGGCCGCCGCTGATGGCGCCGAAGGAGCTGCCCGCGAGGATCAGGCGCGGGCTCCCGACGACCTGGCCCTGGGGGCTGAAGTGCGCGCCCCACAGGTCCCACCAGCTCCCGCTGTTGCGCTGCCAGACGACGTAGAAGTTCTCGCCGTCGAAGTCCACGTGGGCGTCCACGTCGACGCCGCCGCCGGAGACGTTCACGCCGCCGGGGTCGAGGACCTGTCCGTCGGGCGTGACTCTCGCGGCGAGGATCCGCTGGTTGGGGGCCTGGGCCCACACCACGGTGTACACCCCGGCGGCGAAGGTGACCTTGGGATAGCCGAGCCCGCTCGCGCCCGAGGCGATGACGATGGGACTGGGATCGAGCACCGTGCCGTCGGCGTCGATCCGGTGCGCGAGGATCGAGCCGGAAGCGCCGTACACGGCGAGGAATCCGCCCTGTCCGTCTCCCGCGGCGGCGGGCCAGTTCTGGTGCGAGGCCCCGCCGCTGACGACGAAGCCCGCGGGGTCGAGGATCTCGGCGTCGGGGGTGATGCGCATGCCGTAGAGCACCGAGCCCTCGTACCAGAGCGTGAGGTAGTGCTGGCCGCTCCAGGCGACGGCGGGGATGCCGCTGGTCATGCGGTCGTCGTCCCGGAGCAGCTTCAGGCTGCCGGGGTGGGCGCGGCTGCCGTCGGGGCGGATCCTCTGGGCGTAGAGGTCGTATCCGGCGGGGTTGGCGCCGCCCACACGCAGGTCCACCCATGCGCCGAAGTATTCGCCCGGGCCGGCGCAGAGCGCGCCGTAGAACTGATCGCCGAAGTCGATCGTGTAGGTGGCGTCGGGCTCGATGGGGAATGTGGTGAAGTCCTGCGCCGGCGCGAGCGCGGCGGCGGCGAGGACGGCGCCGAGGACGAATGTGTGCAAGCGGTTCATGGCGTTCTCCCAAATCGGCGGCTGTGCGCCGGGCCTCACGGCGATTGCCTCGCTGATCCGACGCGAGGCTGCTTCTTTCCGTCAATCGCGTCCGCGGCGATCAAGCCGCGGACGCGTCAAGAGGAGCCGCTCAGCAGCCGGCGTTCCAGAGGTTGAGGAAGGCCAGCACGTCGCGCGTATCGATCACGCCGTCGCCGTTGGCGTCGGATTGCGGGTCGTTTGCGTTCCAGGCGTTCAGGAAGGCGAGCACGTCGCGCGTGTCGATGTCGCCGTCGCCGTTGAAGTCGGCGATGCAGCCAGAGCCGGGGGTGACGGAGAAGGACGCGTCGCGACCGTCGGAAGAGTTCTGGAAACGGCTGTCGATCGCGACCACCTTCACGCGGACATCGTCGAAGCCCTCGCCGGGGGCGAGGCGCCAGGTGAAGCTCCTGGCGCTCGCCGGCAGGTCGGTGGCGATCCGCTGCCAGGTGCGGCCCGCGTCGTAGCTCGCGTAGATCTTGAAGGAGCGCAGGGCCTCGTCGTCGGAAGCCGACCAGGTGATCGGCGCGACGCCGCCGGCGGCGAAGCTCTGGCCGGCGGAGGGCGATAGGAGTTCCACCTGGGGCGGCTGGTCGCCGATGCGGGCGTCGGGGCGGATGCCGAAGGGCTCGGTGAAGAAGTGCTTGCGGATGTTGAGGCTGCCGGTGGCGACCACTGCGAAGCGGGCCGCGTCGGTGCTCACGCAGGGCAGGTCCAGATTGGAGTAGTGCACGCCGCTGAAGTCGCCGGAGCTCAGGTACTCCCAGTGGTCATCGTTCTCGAGGACGAGCCAGATGTCGACCGTGCCGCTGAAGAAGTCGTCGAAGCCGCCGGCGGTGAAGTCGAAGTCCACGCGGTCGCCGGCGCGGTACGTCCGCCCGCCGGGATCATTCTGGATGGTGATCTGGCCGGGTCGCCCGCCGTCGGGGATGACGGTCTGGAACTCGTCCCAGCCGCGCTGGCCGGAGGGGTCGTACGCGACGACACGGATGTACGTCTCGTAGATGTTGTAGCCGACGTCGGGCACGATCCACTCGAGCTCGCGCTGCGTGCCGGGCAGGTTGTCGGCGATCAGGATGAAGCCGCCCTCGTGCCCGTTGCTGTTCGGGCTGTAGTAGACCGCGTGCGAGACGACGCCCTGGTCGTCCTCGGATTCCCACTGCAGCATGACCTTCGAGCCGGGCTCGAGGAGGCTGTGCGGCTTGACGCGGACGATCGGCGCGTGGTTCTCGAAGTCGGGCTTTTCGGCCAGGAACGGCACGGCGTACACGAAGCCCTTCGTCGAATCGCCCTGGCCGCCGGGGTTGTCCCAGGAGTCGGGACCGCTGGGATGTCCCCACCAATTGTTCTGCGCCTGGATCTCGAAGTGCTGCCCGGCGAAGGCGTCCTCGACGCCGATGCCGTTGCCGTCGAAGCTGTTGCCGTTCTCGGGCGGCGGGTCGAGCTGGGGCACGCCCGAGCCGAGGTCGCCGAGGGCGTTGGAGACGCCGACGGCGTTGTTCAGGAACTGCGTTTTCTCGGCGCGTACGCCGCGCAGGCCCCCGTAGAAATTGTCGCGGACGACGCTGTTCTGCACGTCGACGACGACGCCGAGGTAGGAGGCGATCCCGTACTCGCTGCCGGAGACGACGACATCGGACATGCGGTTGCCGGAGGTGGCGAACTGGATCTCGTCCCAGCGCTGGCCGCTGGTGAGCGCTTCGATGACGATCGGCTCCCCCGGGCTGCCCTGGATTCGGAGGGCGCCGAACTCGGAGGTGCTCATGAACGAGCCGCGTCCCATCTTGACGTTCACGCCGGGCAGGATGGTGAGGCTCTGACCGAGCCCTGGTCCGGCGCGCCCGAAGGCGCCGACGATGTATGGGAAGCCCACATCGGCCCAGATCATGTTGGGGTTGGTAGCGCCGGTGATTTGGCGCAACTGACTACCGTGACCGACGGAGATGAACCCGTTGAACGTGTTGCCGGTCGGCGGGATGACGCTGCCGGGGAGCAGGCCCGCCGCGCACTCGACGGCGTACTTGTTGCCCTGGATGACGTTGTCGGCGCCGATGAGCGTATTGCCGTTGGCGAGGTAGATGCCCGCCTGGGCGTTGTTCACGGCGGAGGCGCCGGTGAGGTACGTGGACTGGATGCCGGGCGAGAGCCAGAAGCCGGCGCCGTCGAGCATCGAGCTGCCCGTGGCGCCGTTCACGACGACGTTGTCGAGCACATAGACGCCGTTGGCCAGCACGATGGTCTGTGCGGAATCGACGTTGACAGCGCGCACGGCCCCGAACAGATAGGCGGGGTACAGCGCGCGATAGACCGAGTCCTCGACGTGGGTGAACTCCCAGCTTCCGTTGATCAGGCCGAAATCAAGGAAGGTGCAATGAGTGAAGCGCCCGTCGCCGGCGTGGCCTTCGGCGTTGAAGTCCGCCACGCCCATCTGCACGTTGACGTCGGTGTAGTCAATGTCGAGCACGCCGCCGGCGGTGTCGATGCGGGCGGTGTTGGCCTCGCCGTTGAGGCGGACGCGCGAGGCGGGCGTCCCATCGGTGACGAAGGAGCCCTCGACGCGCAGCGCGGCCTCAGCGCCAACACGGACCTCGACGCCCGGATCGACGATCACCGTCCCGCCCTCGACGATCGTGAGGTTGTGCGTGATCCGCACCGGGCTCATGTCGGGCGTCCAGTGCACCGTCTCGCCGGGGCCCGGAAGGGGCGGGTCGACATCGCCGCCGACCGTCAGGGTGTCGATGTACATGTCGCCGTCGTCGTAGGCCCTGTTCTTGTAGTAGCGGATTGCGAGGCGCCCGCCCCCCGGGAGGACGGCGGTCACCGGCTCCCACTCCCAGTTCTCCGGGAAACTCGTCGAGAGGAGCACGGTGAAGTCGCCCACGTCGGTCGCGCCCGAGCCGGTGCCGGTAGCGCCGGACGGCGAGTAGCGGAGCTGGATCTCGTTGTTGCCCTGGAAGTAGGGGTAGCCGCGCACGAAGAAGGTGACGATGTCGCCGGCGCTCTGGCCGGGAACCACCGGCAGGATCGCCCAATCGCTGGCGATGCCGCCGTAGCCGGCGACATCGGCGTGCACGCCGAGGTATCCCGTGCCCTCGTGCGGCTGGAAGAAGTCGAGGCTCTCGCGTCCCTGGTGCCACGTGCCCGGGCCCTCGGGCTGGCTCTGGTTGCGGAAGATCCAGCCCTCGGCGATGAGGCCCGAGGGCCCATCCTGGCCCGGATTGACGGGCCCGACGTCGTCGAAGCTTTCGGCGAAATCCGCCTGGGCGGGACAGCGCCAGGCGAGCCCCGCGGCCAGCGCGCAGGCCGCGATCGTGCGCGCGGCGGGCAGCGGCTGTCGATCAACTGGCGTACGGGGGATCATGGCGTCTCCTTCGGCGGGGCGGGCTCGCGCGCCGCTCAGCAACCGGCCGTCCAGAGGTTGAGGAAGGCGAGAACGTCGCGTGTGTCGATAGCGCCGTCGTTGTTGATATCCGATCCTGCGTCGTCCGAATTCCATGCGTTGAGGAACGCGAGCACGTCGCGCGTGTCGGCGAGGCCGTCCCCGTTGAAGTCGGCGGTACAGCCGCCGGCCCCGACGACCGCGATGCACGCCGAGAACTCGCTCGTCGCCCCGGCGGCTGTGTCGGTCGCGGTGGCCGTGATGAAGCTCCCGACAGCCGCCCCCGCGGGCAGCACCGCCTCGAACGTCGCGTCGCCGGCCCCGTCGGTCGTCACCAGCGTGCTGCCCAGGAACCGCTCGCCCTCGCCGAACCCGGACGGATCGCAGGCCACGTTCTCAAAGAACTCGATCCGGTACTCGCGCCCCGGACGCGAGTTGAGAGAGCCGGTCACGGCGGTGCTCCGCCCGTCCGAGTCGGCGGACGCCAGCACCGGGAAGTTCTGCAGCCCGTTGGCGCCCTCGGTGTCGGCGTCGTCGGCGTCGTTGGGCGTGATGCCGTCGTAACCCATGGACCAGGTCGCCAGGTCGATGCCGAGCTGCCCGTTGGAGTGGATGGCATTGCCGGAGATCTCCGCGTCCTCGATCAGCGAGGCGACGCCGATGCCCTTGCGCTCGCAGAAGGCGATCAGATTGCCCTGCCCCGGCTCGGCGCCGCCGATGCGGGTGCCGTGGGGGGTCTGCCTGGCGGTGAACTGATCCACGATGACGCCGTTGAGCGTCAGGATGGGGTGCTCGCCGGTGTAGTCGGTGCCGATGAGGTTCCCTTCGATCACGGTGTCGTGCTGGTCGACGCTGATCGTGGTGACGCGGATGGCCTCGCCGAACGTCTGCCCCTGGTAGTGGTTCCGCCCCCGCACCCACAGGCCGGCCACCAGGTTGTTCCGGACCACGGTGCGCACCGAGTCGCCCACCTCGATGCCGATCGGTCCGATCTGCACGACGCGCTGCGTGCCCGTCTCGTCCACGCCGATGTAGTTGCCCTCGATCAGAGTGTCGGTCGCCCAGGAGACCTCGATCCCCTCTCCCACGGGGAAGCCCTCTTCCCCGTAGTGACCGAAGCCGTTGATGACGTTGCGCTCCTCGGGCGTCGGGCCGCCGATGCGGTTGCGGCTGGAGGTGTCGCAGTAGGGGCTGGCGCCCACGAAGATCTGCTCGATCTTGTTCCCGATCACCACGTTGTCGTCGGCGCCGCAGACGATCTCGACGGTGTCGAGCTCGTTGCGGTCTTCGGGTGCGACGCCGCCGATGGTGTTGAACCCGCAGTGCTCGGGGTACGGATCGATCGCGACAATGCCGGTGACGCAGCCGACCACGCGGTTGTGATTGCCGGAGATCGCCACCGACTCCCGCCGCCATTCGACCTCGGCCATCCCGCGCACCACGCAGTGGTCGCCGTAGATCGACAGGGCGGGCGCGCCCATCCCGTTCGGGAACGTCCCCTTGATCCCGACCTCCCGGCCGTCCGCGTTCGTGTCGCCCGTGAAGTCGACCTGCGTCAGGAAGTCGATCGTCGTCTCGTCCCCCTCCACAACGAACGAGCCACCGTCGTTCTCGAGCATCGCCTTGACGTCCGAGTACCACCACTCGTCCCGCGGCACGGCGAACGCCACGGTCTGCGGCCCGGGGGTGTTGTCGGTCGCCATGAGCGCCTCGCGGAACGAGACGCGCCCGTCGGGCCCGGGGAGATCGTCGATCGTTTGCGCGCCGCCGAAGTCGACGATGTCCCGCGCGGTGTCGACGGTCACGGTCTGCGCGGCGGCCCCGGCGCACAGGCCGCAGGCGAGGACGAGGGCAAGGGGGCTCTTGCAGGGCATCTCGGGCTTCTCCATCCGCCACGCGCGTGGGGGGGTGATTCGGTCTGGCTTCGAACGGCGGCGCCCGGCCTCTCGACCGATGCCGCCACGGGAGAGGTCTAGCAGCCGGCGTTCCAGAGGTTCAGGAAGGCGAGCACGTCGCGTGTGTCGACGACCCCATCGCCGTTGATGTCCGACCCGGAGTCGCCGGCATTCCAGGCGTTGAGGAACGCGAGGACGTCGCGGGTATCGACGGAGCCGTCTCCGTTGAAATCAGCGACGCAGCCGCGCTCGAACCAGCCCTGCATCGTCGAGTACTGCCCCTCGACGTAGTGCAGCCCCGCCGCGAACACCGAGCAGGTGTCGGAGGCGTCGCTCGCGGCGAATACCCGGGCGTCGTCGGCGTTTCCCTCCCAGGAGTCGACCTGGGTCCAGGATGTCCCGTCCCAGTGCGAGATGGCGTCGGAGTCGACCGACCAGATGTCGTCGGGCGCGACCCCTGCGAGCGACCAGCCGGCTCCGGCCGGGTCGAACTCCGTCCAGCCCGAGCCGTCCCAGTGGAGCATCACGGCCTCGAACGTGCTCGTCCGGTATGCCGTGACCCACACGTCGTCCTCGGCGAAGACCTCGATCTCCTCGATCGATTGGTAAACGTTCACATCCGGCTGCGGCTCCACGAAGACGAACTCGCCGCCGTTCCACCGGAGCACGTACGGCGCCGTTTCCGTCACGCCGAAGCCGCCCGCGACCCAGACCGCCGAGCCGCTTGGGTCGGCGTCCACGTCCCGCAGCTCCTGATCGCCGTTGGTCGCGAGGGCGACGTCCACAATAGTCCATCCCGACCCGTCCCAATGGGCCGCGAGGGGGCTCCGCCGGGCGGGGTCGTTCTCGTTCGCCCACAGGCCGACAGCCCACACGTCGTCCGCGGCGACGGCTTCGACCGCCTCGAACGACGAGCCGCTCGAGAGCTCGCCGGTCTTCGGGCTCGGCACGACTGACCACGCCGAGCCGTCCCAGTGCATCGTGAGCGTCTCGGTGCCCGGATCAATCGGATGCTCGTGCGTGCCGACAGCCCAGATATCGTCCGGCGCGGCGCCGTCCACGTCGTACAGGTAGATCTGCACGCCGCCCGGGAAGTTCTTGCCCGGCAGCGGCGTGGGCACGAGCGTCCACTGCTCTCCGTCGAAGTGCTGCACGATCGGGTGCAGCTCGTGCACGCCGAGCACGACCTGGTCGTACTCGCCCACCGCCCACGCGTCGTCCGGGGCGAAGGCCTTCACGCCGCGCAGCAGGTGGTGGACGCCGTCGTCGTAGTTCGGGCCGTCGTGGATCACCCACTCGCCGCAGGTCTGGGCGGCGGCGGTGGCGGCGAGGCCGGCGAGGGTCAGGATTGAGACGAGCCGAGGGAGGGTCATGGATTGCTCCTGCGGCGGGCGGTCCCCGCCGCGTGGATTCAGCAGCCCGCGTTCCAGAGGTTCAGGAAGGCGAGCACGTCCAGGGTGTTGATCTCGCCGTCGCCGTTCACGTCGGCGTTCGGGTCGTTCGCGTTCCACGCGTTGAGGAACGCGAGCACGTCGAGGGTGTTGGTATCACCGTCGCCGTTGAAGTCGGCGGCGCAGCCGCCGGGGCCCTGGCGCACGATCAGGCTCTCGAGGTCGTCGCCGGGGATGTGCCGCCCGCCGGCCCACAGGGCGCAGGGTCCGGTCGCGTCGAGCGCCACGAGCGAGGGGCTGTCCACGCCCGGGAACGTCTCGACGATCTCCCACGACGCGCCGTCCCAGTGCGCGACGACGTTGCTGACGGCGTACACGTCGTCGCTCGCGAAGGCGTACAGATCGCCGATG
>Ga0196978_1000799_pt1 | contig 15235 bp, 14 predicted proteins | sample S3v_2013CmetaG_FD_155491 | JGI IMG/M metagenome (GOLD analysis project Ga0196978, IMG submission 155491) | Soil microbial communities from Anza Borrego desert, Southern California, United States - S3+v_20-13C | ecosystem: Environmental > Terrestrial > Soil > Desert | place: USA: California... | reverse complement strand
CGCCGACGCGCTCGCCGCGTTGACGGTAGAGCGCCGCGAGCCGGTCAACCAGCGACGACTTCCCCGCCCCCGGCGCGCCCGTGATGCCCACGACGAGGCCGCGCCCCGTGCGCGCGAACAGGGACTTCATCAACCCGCCCGCGCCCGCCGCGCCGTCCTCGACCAGCGAGATGGCCCGCGCCACGGCCCGCGCCTCGCCGGCCAGCACGCGCTCGACTAAGTCTTCATTCCCCATCAATCAACTTTACGCGTCGGGAAGCGCGCGCTCTTCGATCAGTTTAACTTTAGCCTGCAACTCCAGCATGTCGTGCGCGTGAACGTCGAACTTCTTATCAATAATCTGGAGGCGTGACAGCACCGACTCCCAGATCGGCCGCGTGTCGCGCAGCCGCGCGTCAACCTTCTCGTCCAGCGCATCCACCTTCAACTCAAGCGACGCCACGCGCCCCTCGACAGAAGTCAGACGCCTCTCCATCGAATCCATACTGCCTCTGAGTGCTGATAACTCAGACAGCACGCGGGCCTCGAACGATTCCTCACCGTCAAAGTTTTTGGTCGTCTCTTCGCTCATCTCCTGTTCCAGTCTGGTGGGACTGTGGGTTGACGTTGGCGGCGCTCACATGCCGCTGAGAATCTGCTTGGCGATGATGAGGCGCTGAATCTCGGAGGTGCCCTCGCCGATGGTGCAGAGCTTGGAGTCGCGCCAGTATTTCTCGGGCGGGTAGTCTTTGGTGTAGCCGTAGCCGCCGTGAATCTGGATGGCCTCCTCGCAGACCTTGACGCCGATCTCGGAGGAGTAGAGCTTCGCCATCGAGGACTCTTTGGTCACCTTGCGGCCGGCGTCCTTCATGGCCGCCGCGCGGTAGGTGAGGAGGCGCGCGGCGTCGAGCTGCGTCGCCATGTCGGCCAGCTTGAACTGGATGGCCTGAAACTCCGAGATGGGCTTGCCGAACTGCTGCCGCTCCTTCGAGTACTTCAGCGCCGACTCGTACGCGCCCTGCGCGATGCCGATGGCGAGCGCCGCGATCGAGATGCGGCCGCCGTCGAGGATCTGCATCGCCTGAATGAAGCCCAAGCCCTCGGGGCCGAGGCGGTTCCCGTCCGGCACGCGGCAGTCCTCGAAGATGACGCTCGCCGTCTCCGACGCGCGCAGGCCGAGCTTGTCCTCCTTCTTGCCCGGCATGAAGCCCGGCGTCCCCTTCTCGAAGATGAAGGCCGTGATGCCCTTCGAGCGCATCGCGCGGTCGGTCGAGGCGACGGCCACGCAGGTGTCGCCGTGCACCGCGTGCGTGATGAAGTTCTTCGAGCCGTTGACGACCCACTCGTCGCCGCGGCGGACGGCGGTCGTGCGCGTGCCCGAGGCGTCCGAGCCGGCCCCGGCTTCGGTCAGCCCCCACGCGCCCAGCTTCTCTCCCTTCGCCAGCGGCACGAGGAACTTCTGCTTCTGCTCCTCGGTGCCGAACATGTAGATGTGGTTCGAGCAGAGCGAATTGTGCGCGGCCACCGAGATGCCGACCGAGCCATCCACCCTCGACAACTCCTCGATGATCGTGACGTACTCGATGTAGCCCATCCCCGCCCCGCCGTACTCCTCGGGGAAGATGACGCCCATGAAGCCCTGCTCGGCGAGTTTCGGCAGGAGTTCGACGGGGAAGTGCTGCCGCTCGTCCCACTCGCGGACGTGGGGCGCGATCTCGCCCTCGGCGAACTCGCGCACGCTCATCTTGATCTGCTGCTGGTCTTCGTTCAGCTCGAAATCCATCTCGTTTAAAACCCTTCTGAAATTTGATTGCCGCACACGCGAAAGGCGCGCGGCGGCCGAAGCGATTCTGACCCTGCGGTTCGTTCGCGCGCGCGCCTTGCCGTATTTTACTTTGAATCCGACGCCAAACGAAGCGACGCCGCCTCGCGCGCCCGACGCGCCCGCGCCGGCTCAGGAGATTCGCTTGAACTTGCCGCGCGTGTCGAAGGTGACGAACTTGTACTGCCAGTCCACGTTGACCTTGCCGCGCTCGACGAAGACCGTCCACTCCGGCCCCTCGCCCGCGCGGCGAATGAGGGGGTAGGCGAGGCTCACCCTCGTCACCTTCGCGTCCGGCAGGGCGGCCCGCTCCAAAGCCTCTTTCGAGAGGCGCGGGACGAGCGCGAGGTCGACGGCCGCGCGCTCGTAGAGGCTGTCGGCGAGTTTGCCCTCGCCGATGACCTGCACGGGCTGCGGCCCCTCGACGTTCTTCGCGTGCTTGTTGAGCGCGTAGTGCTGGACGGTTGCGGCGTCCGCGGAGACTTTGGCGGTGACGAGCTCCTCGCCGAAGCTCAGCTCCATCAGTTTGAAGTCGCCGCCGACGGCGCGGCCGACGAGTTCGAGCGACTCCTGCGGGAGCGTGCTGTCGAACATGTCGCGCGGCTCGGGCGGCGGCGTGGGCGTGGGCGTCGCCGACGCGCCGCCCAGTTCCGGCGCGATGTTGTTGAGTGACAGCTGGCGGAACAACTGCTCGCGCTTGCGCCGCTCGGCCTGCTCCGAGGCGTAGCGCGCCCACACGCCGATCAGGCTGACGACGACGAAGACTGCCGCAAAGATCAGTCTCTTCCTGCTCACACGCGCACCTCCGCACACGCGGGATTTAAGAACGCCCTTTGTCCTTCTTCGTGAGAATGCGGGCGGCCCCGCCTACTTACGCCGGGCGCCGCGCGCGGCGTCCTTCGCGGGCGCCGCGCCGCGCCCTTTCGCGGCCGCGCCCTTCGCCTTCGGCGCGGGGCGGCCGTCGCCTTCGGCGCGCGCCCGGCCCTGACGCCGGCGGCCTTTCAGCGCCGACACCTCCTGCGGCGTCAGCGGCCGCGCCTCGCCGGGGCGCAGGCGGTCGTCGCTCACCGGCCCGATGCGGACGCGGCGGAGCTTGATGACCGAGTGGCCGATGGAGTCGAACATGCGCCGGATTTGCTGGTTGCGCCCCTCGCGCAAGACCACCTCGAACCACGCGTTCGTCTTCGTCTCTCCCGTCAACTTAATCTCGGCCGGGGCGGTGCGGACGCCGTCTTCGAGGCGGACGCCGCGCCGCAGGCGCTCGATCTGCGCCTCGGGCGGCACGCCCTTGACCTTCACCTCGTAGACCTTCCGGACGTGGTTGCGCGCGGCCGTGACGTAGTTCGTCAGCTCGCCGTCGTTGGTCAGGATGATGAGCCCCTCGGTGTTGAAGTCGAGGCGGCCGACGGGGTGGAGGCGGCCGAGCGCCGCGGGGACGAGTTCGGTGACGAGCGGGCGGCCCTCCGGGTCGGCGGCGCTCGAAAGGTAGCCGCGCGGCTTGTTGACGAGCACGTAGACCTTCTCGCGGCCGGCGAGCAGCGGGTTAATCAGGCGGCCCCTGACCTTGATGTGGTCGCGCTCGGGGTCGGCCTTCGTGCCCAATTCGCGCACGACCTCGCCATTGACGCTCACCTCGCCGGCCGCGATCAACTCCTCGGCGTGGCGGCGCGAGGCGACTCCAGCCGCCGCGATCAACTTTTGCAGACGCTCTTCCAATTCACCACCCCGTCCCCGAACCCTTTACGAGAAGACGACGGCCGCGCCCGTCTCGACCGACGCGCGGCAAGCCCTGATGAGCGCGAGGCAGGTGTGCGACTCGACGCCGTAGCGCCGCCACCCCGCCCCGGCTTCTCCTTCGCCCCCGCCGTCCGCCGCCTGCAACACCTCTTCGCTCTCGGGGTCGAGGCCGTCGGGCAGTTCGAGGGCGCGCGCCAGCTCAAGGCACTCTTCGAGCAGCCGCGGCGACGAGCCGACCGTGTCGCCCGGAACCTCCAGCGAGGGTTCGGCGACGAGCACCTCGTCGAACTCGGCGGGCAGGTAGAAGCCCTCGGCGTCGCTGTGAATGATGAGGTGCTGGAAGCGCATCGAGCCGGCCTTGCCCTCCAGCATGTTGTCGTCGAAGAGTCGGTAGTAATCCTGCAAGGCCGGGTCTTGCGCGGCCTCGGCGTCGCCCGGCGGCGGCAACTCCTCGCCGAGCGCGAGGTGCGCGGCGACGCGCCGCAGTTGGTGCAGGCCGGAGTAGCCGTAGAGGTCGAGCGAGACGATGTTCTGCGCGTCCAGCTCGTAAGGCTCCTGATGCGGCGGCAGGCCGAAGGATTCGAGCAGGTCGTTGACGACCTCGAACTCCCCCTCCAACTGCTCGACCGCCTCCTCGTCGCCCTCCGCGCGCAGCGCCGCCCCCAGCCCGACGAAGATTGTTAACCCCACCCCGCGTCCCTCCTTCGAACGTGACGTTAAGCCTCGCCGCCGGCCGCGAGGTCGTCGAAGTCCTCGACGTTCGGCAGCTCGCCCAAGTCGCGGAGGCCGAACTGCATGAGGAACTCCTTGGAGGTTCCGTACATCATCGGGCGGCCGACCGTCTCCTTGCGCCCTTTGGCGACGATGAGCCGCTTGTCGAGCAGCGTCTTGATGGCCGACGAAGACTGCACGCCGCGAATCTCCAGAATCTCCGGCACGGTGATCGGCTGCTTGTAGGCGATGACGGCGAGGGTTTCGAGCGCGGCCAGCGAGAGCTTGGCGCTCGGCTTGGACTTGAGGAAGGCGCGGATCGAGTCGTGGTGCTCGGGGCGCGTGGCGAGTTGCCAGCCGCCGGCCACCTCGCGCAGCATCAGCCCGCCGTTGCGCTCGTTGAACTCCTTCGCCAACTCCTCGACGGCGACCTCGACCCAGCCCTTCTCCTCCTTGAGCACGTCGGCCAGAGCCTTCGCCGAGAGCGGCTCGTCGGAAACGAAGATGAGCGCCTCGCAGACGGCCATCAGCTCGGCCAGCTCGCGCGGCCCGCCGCCCGGCGCGACCTCGTCCTCGTCGGGGGCCGGGCCTTCGCCGTCCCCGGCAGACTCGGCGCGCAGCCGCGCCTGCTGCTCGGCGTGGTCTTCGGCGTCGGCGTCGTGGATGACGACCTCGCGCTCCTCGTCAACAACCTCCGACTCGCCGTGCCCGCCGGCCGCCGACGACCCCGCCTCTTCAGGCCCGGCGTCGGCGAACTCGGCCCCGGCGCGCTCCGCGTCAGCGGTCTCGGCTTCGTCTCTCTCCTCGGCCGCGAACTCCGTCTCGTCTCCCGAGGCGAGGCCGGCCGGGTCTACGCGGTCGGCCCACGTTTGCGCTTCCGGCGGCTCGACTTCGCCCGCGGCTTCGGGCCCCGCGTCGAGGGCTTCGAGCGCGTCGTTCAACTCGGCGACCGAGTCGGCCGCCGTCTCGACTTCCGCCCCGGCCGGGGGCGCGCCGTTCGCCGCTGCCGCGACGCCGACGCCGCCCACGGCCTCGGCCGTCACGTCAGGCCCGAGGATGTCCCGCACGACGGCGTCCACCGTCTCGTCCGAATTCTTCTTCTTTCTGATGCGCTTGCTCATAACTTAAAAGGGTGTCAGGTGACGGGCGCCGGTTTAAAGACAAGCTGTTTCACCCCGGCGCCCTCCACCCTCCCCCGTTTACCGTGTCGCCGAGGCCGGGCCTCAGCCGCCGACGCGGGCGACGATGTCGCCGAAGGTCTTGGGCTGGAAGAGCCTGATCTCGGTCGTGCGGACGAGTTCGAGGACGGAGAGGAAGGCGAGCACCAGCTCGCGGCGCGACCCGGCGCGCTCGAAGAACTCGCGCAGGTTCAGCTCGCCCGCGGAGAAGATGGCGTTGCGGAGGCGTTCGAGCATCTGGGCCATCGTGACCTCGTCGCGCTCAATCTCCATCAGAACCTCTTCCTTGCGCCGCGTCAGAATCTCCTGAAAGACGCGGAGCAGGTCGAACGCGCCGGCCGAGACTTCGGGGTTATTCTTGTCCGTCTCGATGGGCGCGCGCGTGTAGACGGCCTGCTCGACCGTCGCGCGCGACCAGAGCATCTGCGCCGCGGCCTTGAACTTCTGGTGTTCGAGCAGGCGCTCGACCAGCTCGCGGCGCGGGTCGTCCTCGGCCTGCTCCTCGTCGCTCAAGGTCGGGTCGCGCGGCAAAAGCATCCGCGACTTGATCTCGATGAGCGTGGCGGCCATCACGAGGAAGTCGCTGGCGACCGTGATGTCGGCGGGCTGGATGGCGCGGAGGTGGTGCAGGTAGGCGTCCGTGATGCGCGCGATGGGGATGTCGTAGATGTCCACCTGCTCCTGCCGGATGAGGTAGAGCAGGAGGTCGAGCGGCCCCGCGAACTCGCCGAGGACGAGCTTCAGCTCCTCGCCGCTGCGGTCTAAGACGATCTCGGGCCGCGCCCCGGCGACGTTGATGGACGCGCCCTCGGCGGCGCTCGCCACGGTCGCGCTTTCGTTCGGCTGCTTCGCCTCCGCGTTCTCGCTCGACACGACTTTCAAGCCCCCGCGATGCCCGCGCGCTCGTAGACGAGCCGCAAAGTCTCGCGCGCGATCGCGCGCGCCTTGTCGCGCCCGTCGGCGAGGATGCGCCCCAGCCCCTCGTCCGTGTAGCCGCGCATCCGCTCCTGAAATGGGCGCAGGAACTCGACCGTCGCCTCGGCCAGATCGGATTTAAGTTGCGCGTAGCCCTTGCCGGCGAAGTGGGCCTCGATCTCGTCGGGCGTCCGGTTCGTGAGCAGTTGGTAGATCGAGAGCAGGTTCGAGATGGCCGGCCGCCCCGGGTCGAAGCGGATTTCCGTGCCGGAGTCGGTGACGGCGCGCTTGAACTTGCGGCGGATGGTGTCGGCGTCGTCCATCAGGGAGATGCTGCCGTTAACGTTCTCGTCCGACTTCGACATCTTCTTCGACGGGTCGTCGAGGGCCATGATCTTCGCGCCGACCTTCGGGATGAACTCGCTGGGGAGGCGGAACGTCTCGCCGTAGTCGCGGTTGAAGCGCTCGGCGAGGTCGCGCGTCAGCTCGAGGTGCTGCTTCTGGTCTTGGCCGACGGGGACGAGGTCGGTCTGGTAGAGCAGGATGTCGGCGGCCATCAGCGCCGGGTAGGTCAGGAGCCCCACCGAGACGTTCTCGCGCTGCTTCTTCGCCTTGTCCTTGAACTGCGTCATCCGCTCAAGCTCGCTGATGCGGACGACGCAGTTGAGAACCCACGCGAGTTCGGCGTGCTCGGGCACATCGGACTGGACGAAGACGGTCGAGACGTTCGGGTCGATGCCGGCGGCGAGGTAGATGCGCGCCACCTCGCGCGTCTTCTCGGCCAGCCCCTTCGGGTCTTGCGGGATGGTGATGGCGTGGAGGTTGACGACGCAGAGGAAGCTCTCGTACTCGTGCTGGAGCGCGACCCAGTTGCGCAGCGCGCCGAGGTAGTTGCCGATGTGGAGTTTGCCCGTGGGCTGCGCCCCGCTGAAGATTCGCTTTGGCATCTGTCGCGAACAGACCTTTCGAAGCCGCCCCGGCTCAGGCCAGCAGCAGGTAGAGCACGAGCCGGCGGATCGGGGCGATGATGGCCCCCACGACGCCGAAGTACATGAGGGCGATGAGGATGATGTAGCTGTACTGCTCCAGCGCGTCGAGCGCCCCGTGCGCGCTCGCCGGCAGCACCGAGTAGAGCACCTTGCTGCCGTCGAGCGGCGGGATCGGCAGGAGGTTGAAGACCGCCAGCGAGAGGTTCATAAAGAGCGCCTGCTCCAGCAGGAGCCCGACCGGCTCGGCGACCGTCGCCAGCGCGCCGCCGGGGCCGAGCGTGCCCGAGACGAGCAGGATTTTGACGACCACGAAGGCGACGACGGCGATCAGCGTGTTGGCGATGATGCCGGCCAGCGACACCATCACGTTCGCCACGTCCTTGTTGCGCCAGCGCATCGGGTTGACCGGCGTCGGCTTGCCCCACCCGATGAGCGGGATGAAGGCCCCGAACTGCACCGCGCCGATGAAGTTGATGATGGGGATGAGCAGCGTGCCGATGGGGTCGGTGTGCGCCACGGGGTTGAGCGTGACCCGGCCGAGCAGGTAGGCCGTGTCGTCGCCGAACTTGTAGGACATCCACGCGTGCGCCGCCTCGTGCGCCGAGATGGCGAACAACAGCACGACGACGTAAATAATCAGCAGCCCGACCAGATTTGATTCCGGCATGTCACCCGCACCCGCTTAAACCCGACGCCCGCGCGAAGAAAAGCAAAGTAGCACGCGGGTTTTCGATAGTCAAAAACGAAGTAGACAGTAGTCAGTAGACAGTAGTCAGTAGGAAGAGCTTCGGCGGCGTGTCGTCAGCGTGCCGGCGTCAGCGGCCTCGGCGCGGGGCGCTACTGACTACTGACTACTGGCTACTGTCTACTTCAAAAGCGCCCCCTTAATGCCGAGCGGCAGGCTGTAGACGGCCTCGTTGGTGGCGACGGCGAGGTCGCCGGCGGCGCTGAAGGCGAGGCCGACGACGTTCATGCCGGCCGCGACCAGCTCGGCCCGCTGCCCGTCGGGCGTGATGCGGACGACGCCGCGGCGGCCGCCGTAGGAGGCGGCCACGTAGAGGTTGCCCGCGTTGTCGAAGGCGAGGCCCTGCGGCCGGCCGAGGCCGCGGAAGAAGACGCTCGCGCTGCCGAACCCGTCGAGCCGCACGACCGACTCGTAGCTCGACACGGTCGGCCCCGTCACGTACAGGTGATCGTCCGGCCCGAAGGCCAGATGGTAAGCCGCCACCGAGGGCTCCAAAAGCCCCCACGGCTCCGCCTCGCCGACGCCGTTGACGCGGTGGATCGTGCCGGTGCGGTCGCCGACGTACATCCGCCCGGCGCGGTCGAAGGCGATGCCGGTGGCCACGCCCAAGTTGCGCGCGAAGGCGACGACCTCGTGGAAGGCCGTCACGCGGTAGACCGTGCCGTCGAGGCGGCTGGTGACGAACATCTGGCCGAGCTGGTCGAAGGCGATGCCGGTCGGGTTGGCGACCTCGCCGTTGATGCCGGTCAGCTCGCCGTCCGCGCCGAGGCGGAACAGAGAGACGGGGAGGCGCTGGCCGCGCGAGCCGGAGCGCGTGACGTAGAGCGAGCCGTCGTCGGGGTCGAAGGCCGGGTTGGCGACGAGGTGCAGGTCGTCGGCCAGCTTGCGGCCGACGACGAGGCGGGCTGAGTTGGTGCGCGCGCCGTCGGCCGCCGAGAGCGTGACCTCGACCTCGCCGCCCTCGGCCTCCTCGGGCACGACCGCCAGCACGCGCCACGGGGCCGCGCCGACCAGTCGCGCCGCCGCGCCGCCGATCTCGGCGCGGCACCCGCGCAGGTTGCTCGTGTCGTAGCCGTCGCACTCGATGGAGACCTCGCCGCCCGGGATCGCCGCCGGCGGGTCAACACGCACGATCTGGTCTCTGGACATCCACCTCTCCCCGTAAGCCGCCCGCGCGCACCACGCCGCGAAACCTGACAAGGCCACTTCGTTGACACACCGACGGGCGACGATTGCGCTCATCATACGCCGCACGCGCGGAGGCTGTCTATCGAGAGCCGATTGCGGATTTCGGATTGCGGGATGTCGGGCCGAGCGTCGCGGCGCTCGCGCCGCGACGCCGCGGGAGTTGAAGGATAAGAGGGCGCCGTCTTTTCAACCCGTAACCCGCTATCGGCTCTTGCCAACCCGGCCCGTGTGCTATAATCTGCCGCGCGCTCAAGGAATATTTCCCGCGGCTGAAGGGGCCGCGGCGCTCACGCGATCAAACAGAGTGTTTGCGCTCGGGGCAACAACGAAGGGTTCCACTCAGCGTCCGACTTTTCCCGCTCGCTCCGCTCTTTCTCTAACTTGAGGCCGGATCGCAACGCACCCCGCGGCACAGACGTGCCCGGCGGTGCGTTTCCGTTTGCGCGCGAAGGGAAAAGAGAAGTTATCGGTCGTCAGCCGGCCGGGCGTCGAGGGCGTCGGCGCTTTCAATACCGCCCCGCGCGAAGAGGGCTTTTACTGACGACCGACCACCGACAGTTTGGAGGTTTTCCGCCATCGCCACCGTACAGGGAAACACGCAGGGGCTGAAGCAGAACCAGCTCCGCCGCATCGAGAAGCTCTACTCGCGCCGCATCGCGCCGCAGCAGGTCGTGACGCCCGAGTTCGCGCGCCAGCTCTCCGAACTCTCGCACGAGACTAACCGCCAGATCGGCGCGCTCATCGACCGCAAAGGCTACGTCGAGTACGTCGTCGTCGGCGACGCGCGCCGCATCGAGTGGCCCGACCTGAAGCGCACGCGCGTCGGCTCCGACCGCTTCCGCGGCCTGCGCGCCGTCCACACGCACCTGCGCGGCGAGGAGCTGACGCAGGACGACCTGAACGACTTGGCGCTGCTGCGCCTCGACCTGATGGTCGCCGTGGACGTGGACGGCCGGACGGGCCTGCCGGGCCGCGTGCGCGGCGCGCACCTTTTGCCGACGACCGCCGACGCCGACGGCGGCGACGCCCCGGCCGAGCGGGCGGACGCCTACGGCTTCTTCGACGCCCCGGCCGCCTCGCAGCTCGACGTTGACTTCCTCGAACTCATCAACTCGCTCGAAGAGGAGATGGCGCGCAACCGCCGCGCCGGCCGCGCCGCCGCCGTGCGCGACCGCGCCATCCTCGTCGGCGTCACGACCGGCTCGGTCGTCGAGGCCGAGGAGTCCATGGCCGAGCTGCGCGAGCTGGCGACCTCGGCCGGCATCGTCGTCCTCCACGAGATCATCCAGCGCCGGCAGGCCATCGACCCGCGCACCGTCCTCGGACGCGGCAAGCTCGACGAGCTGATCGTGCGCGCGCTGCGGCTCGGCGCAGACCTCATCGTCTTCGACCGCGAACTCTCGCCGGCGCAGGTGCGCTCGATCAACGAGGCCACCGACCTCAAGGTCATCGACCGCGCGCAGCTCATCCTCGACATCTTCGCGCAGCGCGCCCAGACGAGCGAGGGCAAGATTCAGGTCGAGCTGGCGCAGTTGCGCTACATGCTGCCGCGCCTCATCGCCGGTCAGGACTCGGCCTTCTCGCGGCTCGCGGGCGGCATCGGCGGGCGCGGCCCCGGCGAGACGAAGCTGGAGACCGACCGCCGCCGCGTGCGCGACCGCATCAGCCGCCTCGAGAAAGAGATCGAGCACCAGCGCACGCGCCGGCAGGAGCGCCGCAAGGGGCGCGCGCGCCGCGACCTGCCCGTCATCTCCATCGTCGGCTACACCAACGCCGGCAAGTCCACCCTGCTCAACACGCTGACTTCTTCCGAAGTCCTCGCCGAGCAAAGGATGTTCGCCACGCTCGACCCGACCTCGCGCCGCCTGCGCCTGCCGCGCGAGCAGGAGGTCATCATCAACGACACGGTCGGCTTCATCCGCGACCTGCCGCCCGACCTCATCGCCGCCTTCCGCGCCACGCTCGAAGAGATCGACGACAGCGACCTCCTCATCCACCTCGTCGACGCCTCGAACCCGCGCTGGCAGCAGCAGCTCGAATCGGTCGAGCGCATCCTCGCCGACCTCGGCCACGCGGACATCCCGCGCCTCGTCGCCTTCAACAAGGCCGACCTGCTGCGCCCGCAGGACGTGGAGCTGCTCCTGCGGCAGGCCGCGCACGACGGCGCGCGCGAGTGCGTCGCCGTCTCGGCCGTCAAAGCGTCAACGGTTCGCCCGCTCATCGAGCGCGCCGGCGAAATCCTCGCGCGCGACCTGACGAGCGAGGACGGGCGGCCGCGCGCCCGGCGCGGCGGCGAGACGGACGACGCCGGCGGCCCCGACGAGGCCGACCCGAAACCGCGCCCCGCGCGCGACGAGGAGGCCGAGACGGTCGCCCGCTAGCCGCCCCATCCACCATGACGACACCCGGACGCCGCCCCCGCTTCAACACCCCGCTCACCGAACTCCGCGACCGCGCCGCGCGGGCCGTCTCCCGGCCCCTCTTCTGGTTCCGCCCGACGACGCGCTACCTCTTCGGCTTCCTCGCGCTCGTCACCCTGAGCACCATCCTGCTCGCCCGCGCCAGCTCTACCACGCCCGCGGCCGAGGCTTATCAGGAGGGCGACATCGTCCGCGCCGACGTGGTCGCGCCGGCCGACATCACCGCCCACGACGCGCGCGAGACCGAGGCCCGCCGCGACGCCGCGCGCGCCAGCGCCCCGACCGTCTGGAGGCACGACCCGGCCCGCGCCGAGGCGGCCGCGCAGAACTTCCGCTCCTCGTGGCTGACGCTCAGGCAGCAGGCCGAGGCGCGCGCCGCCGCGAACGCGAACGCGAACGCCAACGCCGAGCGCGCCGAGCTGGTCTGGCCGGGCGTGGGCGGCGACCGGCAGGCCGTCGCCCGCGCCGTCGTCGCGCACCGCTTCGACTCGGGCACGCTCGGCAACCTGATGCGGATGATCCGCGAGGCGGGGGGCGGCTACGTCTACGAGGACGGCGACGCCGAGCACATCCGCCCCGGGGTGCGCGTCGAGGACGCGCGCGGCGGGGGGCGCGCGCTCGTGGACACGGCCGAGAACCGCTTCGTGCCGCTCTCGGCGGCGCGCGAGAGTTTACGCGGCCGCGTGTCGGAGTTGGCCGGCTGGGACGCGGCCGAGCGCGAAGCGCTGGCCTCGGCGATGCTCCCGCTGCTGCGGCCGACGCTGCTCTTCGACGCGGCGGCGACCGCCGAGGCGCGCGAGGCCGCCCTGAAGGCCGCGCAGCCCGCGGTCGTCGTCCTCAAGCGCAACCAGATCATCGCGCGCGAGGGCGACACCGTCACGCCGCAGATGCTGGCGCAGTTCGCGGCCGTGCGCGACTACGGCCGCACCGAGCGCCGGCCGCAGCTCTTCGTCGGCCTCTTCGTCTTCGTCGCCGCGCTCTACTGGGGCGCGTGGCGCTTCACGCAGTACCGCTCGACGATCACGACGCTGCCGCTCTCGGCCGCGCGCGGCTTCACGCTCGTCGGCCTGTCGGTGCTCACGGGGCTGGTGCTGATGAGGGTCGGCTTCGTCCTCGCCGACTCCATCGCCTCGCGCTCGACGCACGCGCCGACGAACGACGCGAGCCTGTGGGCCTACGCCGTCCCGTTCGCGGCCGCGGCGCTGCTCGTGACCTTGCTGGTGGACACGCAGCTCGCGCTCATCACGGCCGTGCTCACGGCCGTCTTCGCCGGGCTGCTCGCGCCGAACGGGATGCTCACGGCCTGCTTCGCGCTCGTCTCCTCGTCGGCGGCCATCTACGGCATCGGCCGCTACGCCGAGCGGCAGTCGGTGACGAGGGCCGGCCTCGTCGTCGGCCTCCTCAACGTCTTCCTTGCCGTCGCCGCGATGCTCGTCGCGCAGAAGCCTCTGACCCTGAACGCCATCCTGCTCGCGGCCGCGTGCGGCCTCAGCGGGGGGCTGCTGACGGCCATCTTCACGGCCGGCCTGCTCCCCGTCAACGAGTCCGTCTTCGGCATCCTCACGGACGTTAAGCTGCTCGAACTCTCGAACGCAGACCTCCCGGTTTTAAGCCAACTGGCCCTGCGCGCGCCCGGCACGAACCAGCACTCGCACGCCGTCGGGCGGCTGGCCGAGGACGCCTGCCGCTCCATCGGGGCGAACCAGTTGCTCGTCCGCATCGGCGCGCTCTACCACGACATCGGCAAGCTGGCCGCGCCGCACATGTTCGTCGAGAACCAGACGGGCGATAACCCGCACGACCGCCTCAAGCCGACGCAGAGCGCGCGCATCATCACGAGCCACGTCACCTACGGCCTCAAGCTCGCCAAAGAGATCGGCCTGCCGCGCCGCATCGCCGACTTCATCCCCGAACACCACGGCACGCGCACGCTCCACTTCTTCCTGCGCAAGGCGCAGGCGCACGCCGCCGAGGGCGAGGGGGTCGACGACGCGGAGTTTCGCTACCCCGGCCCCAAGCCGCAGTCGAAGGAGGCCGCCGTGATGATGCTCGCCGACAGCTGCGAGGCCGCGGCCCGCTCGCTCTCGCGCCCCGACCCCGAGAGCATCCGCACCATCGTCTCGAAAATCTTCGACGCCATCGTCAGCGACGGGCAGCTCGACGAGTGCGACCTCTCCCTGCGCGAGCTGACCAAAGTCCGCGAGTCCATCACCACGGCGCTGACCGCCATCCACCACGCGCGCATCGACTACCCCGGCTTCAACCCGCCCCCGCTCGACCCCTCGCAGCCGGCGCTCCCGCAGCCCGACCTCGACAGCGAGGAGCGCGGCGTCTCCTACTCGCGCCCCTCCGAAATCCCCATCAGCAAGGGCGGCGAGGTCGAGGACGAGGCGCTGCCCGTCAAGGGCAAGCGATAGCCGCCCGGCCGCGGCCGGCGCCCGAAACCGGAACCTGAAGCTAGAAACGGCCCTGAAGTTTATCGAAGGTCGCGCGGAGGTCTTCGGGGAGGACGCGCGTCTCGCCGACGGTGGTCATGAAGTTGGCGTCGCCAGACCAGCGCGGGAGGACGTGCATGTGGAGGTGGTCGGTGACGCCCGCGCCGGCGGCCCGGCCTAAGTTGACGCCGAGGTTGAAGCCGTGCGGGCGGTAGACTTCGGCGAGGACTGCCGTCGAGCGCCGGGCCAAGTCCGTCATCTCGTCGGCGGTCTCTTTGGCGAGGGCGGCGAAGTCGGCCGTGTGCTCGAAGGGCACGATCATGAGGTGGCCGCTGGTGTAGGGGTAGATGTTGAGGACGACGAAGTTGAGGCGGGCGCGGTGGAGGATGAAGGTCGCGGCGTCGTCACCGCGCGCGCTGATGGCGCAGAAGACGCAGGACTGCCCGTGCCCGGTCTTCTCGCCGCTCGCGCCCTTGATGTAGTCGTAACGCCACGGTGTGTAGAGCCTGTCCACTTCTCACCTGCGCGCGGGCGGCGGCCCGCCTTCACATGAGGGGCGGGTTCTGGGGGCCGCCGTTCTCGGCGGGCTCCTCTGGGGCTTGGGCCGGGGCGGGTTCGGGCGCGGGGGGCGCGGCCGCCGACGCCGGCGAGCCGTTCGCGCCGGCCTCCTCGTTGATGAGCTCCTTCAGCTCCTTGCCCGGCTTGAAGTAGGGCACGCGCTTGGCGGGGATGTCCACGGGCGCGCCGGTCTTGGGGTTGCGGCCGCGGCGCGCGCCGCGCTCGCGCACGCGGAAAGAGCCGAAGCCGCGCAGCTCGATCTTCTCGCCGTGGTTGAGCGTCTCGATGATGCTCTCGAAGACGATCTCGACTAAGCGCTCGGCGTCCTTCTTGGTCAGTTCGGCGGCGCGCGCCACGTCCTCGACCAGTTCTGCTTTTGTCATGGTGGTCGTCACCTCGTCAGGCTCTCCGGCGGAGGCCCGGCGGCCTCCACCCCGGCGGGTCAAAATTTACGGGCGGTTACAGCCTGCCTGTAACTTAGCAGAAACCCGGAGCGCGTAGCAAGGTCAAAACGTTTGTGGGGCCAACACTTTAGCAGCCTTCGGGGGCGGCCTGAGC
>Ga0196978_1000798_pt1 | contig 15241 bp, 12 predicted proteins | sample S3v_2013CmetaG_FD_155491 | JGI IMG/M metagenome (GOLD analysis project Ga0196978, IMG submission 155491) | Soil microbial communities from Anza Borrego desert, Southern California, United States - S3+v_20-13C | ecosystem: Environmental > Terrestrial > Soil > Desert | place: USA: California... | reverse complement strand
GCGTATGACCCGGAAGGCGACAGTCTTTCTTATTCGATCGGGCCCATTTTGGATACGATGGGAAACCCGGTAGCTGGCGGAATTTTCGTGATGCCCGGCACGCCCTGCACCTCGTCCATTCCGCACGGCGGCGGCGGAACAATGAGCATCGATCCCATCAGCGGCGATCTGTCCTGGTGCGCGCCGACCTGCCAGGGAAAATTCAACGTGGGCCTGTACGTGCACGAATGGCGCAGTCCGCTGGGCGGCGGTCCAAAATACCAGGCGAGCCTCGTTTACCGCGAAATGCAAATTGACGTGGCCACCTGCAACAACAGCAATCCCACCATTCCCCCGCTGCCCGATCTCTGCGTAGATGCCGGCACGAATGTGAATTTTAATTTTACCGTCACCGATCCCGACGCGGGCGATTCGCTGCAGCTGAGCTTGTATGGTTCCGTCACTTCGATCCTTCCCGCGGCCACGCTCACGCCCACCGCGATGCAGACCGCGCCCGTCACCGCCACTTTCGACTGGAGCACGAGTTGCGAGCACGTGCGTTTGCAGCCGCACACCGTCACCGTCAAAGCGCGCGACAACGATCCGATGGTTCCGCTCACGGATATTGAAACGTTCAACATCACCGTCGTTTCTCCCGGCCCGGCCACGCTCACGGCGGCGCCCAGCGGCACGAGCATGCTGCTGAACTGGAGCGTGAATCCCTGCGATCCTTCCGGCAACCACTGCGACGGCTACCGCATTTATCGCCGCGCCGGGCCGAGCAACTGGAATCCTGTGCAATGCGAAACCGGCGTGCCGTCGTACACGGGCTTCGTGTATATCGGTTCCGTGGCGGGACTCAACAATACGTCTTTCGTGGACGACAACAACGGTGCGGGGTTGACTGCGGGCGTGAACTATTGCTACCGCGTGCATGCGTATTTCCGCGACGGCGCGAAGAGCTACGCCTCACCCGAAGCCTGCAACGCATTGAAGCGCGACGTGCCGGTGATCGAGCACGTGGACGTGGTGAGCACGGGAACGAACGACACGATCGGCATCAGCTGGTACAATCCCATCGCCGACGCGTCGAACTTCGACACGCTGCAATACCCCGGGCCGTACGCGCTTAAAATTTACCGCTCGCAGGGACACAGCCTCGGCGCGCCCGCGCACATCGCCACGCTCACGAGCACGCACTTCGCTGCGCTGCCGGATTCATTTACGGATGTGAGCCTGCAAACGGCCGCCGCGCCGTATTGCTATCGCATCGCGTTCTTCTCGGGCACGGACAGCATCGGCGCCACGCAGCCCGCTTCGTCGGTGTTCCTGCAGAGCATCGCTTCCGACAACACGGTTTCGCTGAGCTGGAATGAGGACGTGCCCTGGTCGAACGTCTTGTACGAAGTGTACCGCAAAAATCCCAGCGCATCGAATTATACGCTGCTCGCCACGACGCCGCAACGCGCGTATACCGACAACGGCTTGGTGAACGGCGAGCAGTATTGTTACTACGTGCGCAGCTTAGGCTCGTACTTCAATCCTTCACTGCCCGATACGACGAAGAACCGTTCGCAGCGCGTGTGCGCCGTGCCGGTGGATCTGACGCCGCCCTGCCCGCCGCAGCTGAACGTGACTTCCGATTGTTACGAGCATTTCAATTTGCTGAACTGGCTCAACCCGGTGCATCTCGGCTGCGGCACCGACGACGTGGTTTCATACCACGTTTGGTTCACGCCCACCAGCGGCGGAAGCTGGCAGCTGCTCGCTGCGATCGGCAACGCGAACGATACGTCGCTGGCGCAATTGGATCTTTCTTCCGTCGCCGGCTGCTACGCGATCACCGCGCTCGACACGTTCAACAACGAAAGCGCGTTCAGCAACATGGTCTGCGTGGACAATTGCCCCGAATATAATTTGCCGAACGTTTTCACCCCGAACGGCGACGGCAGCAACGACCTGCTCATTCCTTTCCCGTACCAGTACATCGAAAGCGTGGAGTTCAAAATTTTCGATCGCTGGGGCGTGCTCATTTTCGAGACGAACGATCCTTCGCTGAAGTGGGACGGAAGAAGCGCAGCGAACAACCGCCTCTGCTCGGACGGTGTGTACTATTACGTATGCACGGTGAACGAGATCAGGCTCCAGGGCGTCGTGCCGCGGCAGCTGACGGGTTTCTTCCATCTTTTCGGGCAGGACAAAGACGGGCCGAAGTAATTAGCTCTGCTCGTTGCTTCACGGCTTCGCAAACTTCTCGACTCCGTTACTTCTCGACTTCGCTCGAATTGACTTTACATGGAATAAGGTCAATTCGAGCGCAGGCGCTACCTTTGCCGCATGTTCACCGGCATTGTAGAAACACTGGGAAGAGTGACGAAGATCGCGCGCGAAGGCGGCAATTTGCACATCAGCGTAGTGGCTTCTTTTCTGCCCGAGCTGAAGATCGACCAGAGCATCGCGCACAACGGCGCCTGCCTCACGGTGGTGAAGATCAATTCCGATTCGTACGTGGTGACCGCGGTGGAGGAGACGCTGAGCAAAACCAATCTCGGCGATCTCACCAGCGGCGACCTTATCAACCTCGAGCGCTGCGTGAAAGTGGGCGAGCGCCTCGACGGGCATATCGTGCAGGGCCACGTGGATCTCACCGGCATCTGCGCGATGATGGAAGAGCTGGACGGCAGCTGGAAATTCTCTTTCACCTACGATAAAAGATCAGGGCACGTCACCGTTCCCAAAGGTTCCATCTGCGTGAACGGCGTGAGCCTTACCGTAGTGGATTCCGCGCCGGGCTCGTTCTCGGTGGTGGTCATTCCGTTCACGTACGAGCACACGACGTTTAAAAAAATGAAGCCGGGTGACGAGGTGAACCTGGAGTTCGACGTGATCGGGAAATACGTGGCGGCGCTGGTGAAGCAGCAGCTCTGAAATTCCAAAATAAAACCCCCAAATCCCGACGCGATGCCGGCGAAGAAAACGCCTCGTTACCTTCGGAGAGAATCCCGTGCGGTCTGCACCTGCTGCGGCTCATCACTGGCGAGCGGTACGATAAAGCGTACGCTCGGCCTGTCGTACAGCAGCTGGGGAAACGAGCGCAGCATCACGCTGGACGATCTGCACACGGGCCGTTTCCGCTGGGCCTGCGACCGTTGTTTGAAAGAAGGGCTCGCATTGCCTGCGAATCCCGTGAAGCAGCTGTATTGTGATCACGAACCTTACCTCGCTTACTGCGATTGGAAGCATGCCTGCCGCAGCTGCAAGCGATCATTTATTTTCACCGCCGCCGAGCAAAAACACTGGTACGAAACGCTGGGCTTCTGGGTGCAGTCGGTTCCCGTGCGCTGCCCGGATTGCAGAAAACAATTGCGCCGGCGCAAAGCGCTGAACACCGAACTGGGCGAGCTGCTGAAATTAAAAGATCCCGATGCGAGCAGCTTGTTCCGCATCAGCGCTATTTACCGCGTGATGGGAAATGAGGCGAAGGCGAAACGCTACGAGCGCCTCGCGAAAAAAATTGCAACTTAAGCCCCGACCCGAAAAATCATGAGCTGATGAAGCGTACCGTTTTTCTTGCTCTCCTGTTCGTTTCCCTGTCATCCGCCGCCGCGACTTTCCCCCCGCTCGAAGAGGTGGCGCGGCGATTCGCGGGTACGTATCGCTTCACGTCCACGCGCAGCTTCATTCGTCCGGGCCTGGCGCGCAAGCCCGACGGATGGCACATCCTGCACATCGTTCCTATGTATTACCCGCAGGTGGAAAAGGACGAGCTGTTCTGGAGCGTAGAAAAAAACGATTACCTGCCGCTCGAATATCCCGAAGGCCCGGGTCCCGAACACGACGAGATGCTGGACATGCTGCTGAACGAAAATACGCAGGCCACCGCCGACCTCCACAAGTATTTCGGTTACGACGGCTGGGCCCGCGACATCGTGAAGGAGCAGCTTCCCGACAGCGCAAGGCTGAGCGCGAAGGAGCTGTCGCCGCTGGGCAGCGCTTGTCTTTTTTACGCGCGTGAATTCGTGCTGGAGCGTCAAGGCATGTTCTCTTCCGGCGGTGCAAAAGATGCGGAAGGTCTTTCGTCGGGGGAGCGGCTCGCGCAATTCAACAAATACATGAAGGCGGGGCTTTCGATGATGCGCCGCTTCCGTCGGCAGGCGGCGGACTCGCTGCACCTGATGCCGGAGCTGATGTTCGGCAGCTTCGTGATGAATTACCAGCTGATGTGCGATCTGCTGCGCCAGGCGGAAACGGCGAACGCGCTGCTGAAGGAGCGTTTGTTCACGCCCTTCGAGCGCGCCTACGGCGCCAACCTGCTCAGCACCTGCGATTCGGGCGCGATCCTGTTCGTGAAAGCGTCGGAGGACATGCACATCGCGCGTTACCTGCAGGCGGCGGAAAAATTCCGCGAGGACGTGCGCATCGTCTGCATCGACCTGCTCGACGAGCCGAAGTACGTGCAGCGCCTGATCCTCGGTGAGAAGAACGATCCGCTGCGCACGATCATCACGCCGCTGGTTTACGAGGACAAAGCCGCCGACCTGCTCGAGTGGGTGCCTGCCGCGGAGCCTGCGCCCGCGCCCGAAGTGCCGGATTTTTTGCGGCGATCTTTCGGCAGCCAGACCGAGTTCGGCAATGCGCGCTACGGCACTTTTTCGGATACGGTGCTGAAGCTGACGCTTGACCTTCGCGCGCTGCCGCCCGCCCTGTTCGCCGGCTACGACAGAACACGCTTCGATTCGGTGCTGACCCTGGACATCGGCAGCGCCAACCTGGTGCATTCGCAGCTGCTGTTCATCGATCTGCTCGCCGCGAACTTTTCCAGCCGGCCGATCTACATGGCCCCGGGCATGAACAGCTACCTGTTCATGGCGCGCGATTACCTGTGGATCGAAGGCCTGGCCCTGCGCTTTACGCCGGAGCGGCACAGGAAATCGCAGAAGCTGTTCGAGATGTTCAACCGCGCGAAAACGGATATTGCGTATGACAAAATGCAGCGTTTTCGCTGGGAGGGAAATGCGTCCGACATACTTGGGTACCGCGAGATCGTCAAAACCTACAAGCTGTTCGGGCTTTCCGTGGCGCGGCAGCTCAACGAGGAAGGAAAAAAAGAAAAAGGCATAAAGCTGCTCGACAAGATCACAAGCGCTTATCCTTCGCATCCCTCATATTGCGAGAACCTGGACAGCTACATTGCTACCACGTATTACTGGGCGGGCTACAGCAGCAAAGCGAACGCGGTGGCGAAGCTCTACCTGCAGGCCGCAACGCGCGATATGGCCGTGCTGCTGAAGCAGATCGAAATTCCGTATCTCAGGGAAGAATATAATTTCTGCCGGAGCCGCCTGATGGACATTCGCAACGCTTCCCGCACCTACGGGGAATTGCAGATCACGCAGCAGGCGGAAAACCTGCTGATCAAGTACCCGATCAAATAACAAGGGGGGAGTTCCCCAAAACAAAATCCCAAGTGCGGTCGAATTGGGATTTGGAATTTTGTTTTGGAATTTTCTCAGAAGACTTCCTTCGCCACCCTGCGCGTCACTTCCGAAGTGCCCATCGTGTAATAATGCAGGCAGGGCGCGCCGAATTTCATCAGGGCTTTCGACTGCTCCACGCACCAGCGCACGCCGGCCTCTTTTACTTCGGCGTCGGTTTTGCATTTCTCCACTTCCTCGAGCAGGTCCTGCGGGACGTCGATGTGGAAAATTTTCGGGAGAAGCGTGGCTTGCTTTTTCGCGGTAAGGATTTTCAACCCGGGAATGATCGGCACGTCGATGCCGTTCTCGCGGCACTTGTTCACGAAGTCGAAATATTTCTGGTTGTCGAAGAACATCTGCGTGACGATGTACTCCGCGCCCGCGTCCACCTTGGCTTTCAGGTGGCGCATGTCCTGGATGATGTTCGGCGCTTCGAAATGTTTTTCAGGATAGCCGGCCACGCCGATGCAGAAATTCGTCGCGGCCACGTCCACCAGCTCTTCCTCGATGTAGCGGCCTTTGTTCATGCCGCAGACCTGCTTTACCAGGTCGATGGCGTAAGGATGCCCGCCCGGCTCGGGCACGAACGCGGGCTCGGTTTTGATCGAATCGCCGCGCAGCAGCAGCACGTTGTCGATGCCGAGGAAATGCAGGTCGATCAGCGCGCTTTCGGTTTCTTCCCTGGTAAAGCCGCCGCAGATGATGTGCGGCACGGTGTCGATCTTGTACTTGTTCATGATCGCCGCGCAGATGCCGACGGTGCCGGGGCGCTTGCGGATGGAGACTTTCTCGAGGTAGCCGCCTTCGCGCTTTTTGTAGATGTATTCTTCGCGGTGATACGTCACGTCTACGAACGAAGGCTTGAACTCCATCAGCGGATCGATCGAATCGTAGATCGATTGGATGCTCTTGCCGCGCAGCGGGGGCAGGATCTCGATGGAGAAGAGGGTGGATTTAGCAGCCTTGAGGTGGTCGACGACTTTCATAATGCCGGGAAAATTTTGGCGCAAAGGTAAAGAAAGCCGCAGATTACGCAGATTCGCGCAGATTTTTCCATGTGCTGCCTGCGGCGAATAGTAAATCAAAAAAAACACCGAGGCGCTAAGTGCACGGAGAAAAACACGAAGCAAACGTACTTCTCCGCGTCCCTCCGTGTCTCCGTGGTTAAACGTTATAATCGCTTCGCGAAGCGATTATACAACCCTAATCTGCCGGTCAGCTTTTATCCAGATAAATATCGAACAGCACCGCCAGCTCGCCCTTCGTGCTCTCCGGAATGATCGGCAAAATTCTGTTCACCGCTTTCGCGGAGGAGGCCCAGGGATCTTCCGGGATGTGCGGATCGCCTTTGAAATACAGTTGCGAGATCAGCTCTTTGTGCCCGGGCGCGGTGACGCGGAAATGCACGTGCGAGGGGCGGTACAGTTCGCCGTTCAGGTATTTTCCCGGCAAAATGGTGAGAAAAGAATACTCGCCTTTTTCATTCGTCTCCCATCGTGCGCGGTGACGGAATTCTTTCGTGGTGTTGTCGTACTCGCCGCTGCTGTCGCAGTGCCAGATCTCCACGACGGCTTTGTGCAGGGGCGTGACGCAATCGTCGGTGTGCACTTTGCCTTTGATGAGCAGGCGCGTGCCTTGCAGGCCGTCGTACGTAAGGTCGGCGCGCATGGGGGCTTTTGCGCGGTAGAAGGGGCCGAGGATGTCGTTGCTCGTGTCGCAGTCGCCGCTGAAAGTGCCGTCGGCGGCGCGCACGGTTTTTCCAAAAATGCTGAGCGCGAACACGGCCATCGTGCCGTTCACGAGAAAATTTCTTCTGTCCATAAAAAAAGGGTTCGTTGGGTGTGACGTTCTGTTTTTTCGCGGGTTTTTATTCAGGGAAACAGAACAGCGAATTGCACACCACAATTGCCCGCGCTGCTGTTAAACGGTGTTAAGCGGATGAGTGAATGCAAGCTGAAAGGAGAATTGTGCAAGCGTCTCAGCCGACATGCTCGATCTTATAAAGCGTGTTGTTGATGTTCGCCGTCTCGCCCGCGCGCAAGCCCAGCAGCTTCGCACCCAGCGGCGATTGCGGAGAAATGACCATGATGGCAAGATCATCGACCGTCACTTTGCCCAGCGCGATGCACACGTACAAATAGCCGCGATCCGTTTTCACCAGGCTTCCGCTCACGATACGATCGGAGCTGATCTCCGCGCCTGTTTTTTCAAGCAGGCCTTTTTGCTGCAGCGTGTCCTGCAATTGCCTGCCGATCTTTTCCTGCTCCAGCTGCATCATCGCGCGCGCGGTCTCGTGCTTGTCGCCGGCGGAGCTTTTCGTGTCGTTCTGCGCGCCTTCGGTGAGCTCGCGAAGGGTGTTTTCGAGCAGGGAGATTTTTTGCCCGAGCAGGGCGAGGCAGGCGTGATGGACTTTTTGATGCAGGTTCACTAAGATTATTTTCGGTAAAGATACGCGACGCTATTCGCAAGCCACCCCGAACAGATCCGGCCCGGCCAGCCATTTATGCACATAGCTTTCCCCGCGCTTCACAAACACGGCGCGTTCGGGAAACCTGCAGCGGCTTTTCGGATCGCGGCCCCAGCGGAAATCGTCGGCGTAGCCGTAGTAAAGCGAATCCATCCGCGCGAAGAAAACGAAGGGAATGCTGTCGGTGAAATCGTGCGTGAGCTTCCAGCTGGTGGCGGCTTTTTCCACGGCAGGGAATTTCCCGTATTCGAGGTTCATCGGTTTCGTGCTGCAGAGCAATGGGCGTTCCATCGTTTCGCCCGGCAGGAGCTTCAAGCGCACGAGAATGAAATTGTGCAGGCAAGGCAAGGAGCCGAATACCGCATCGACCGGCTCGGCCGTGGTGCTGTCGCTGCTGCTGTACACATAGAAGCGTTTCGGGATGGCTTGCAGCACGAGCCGCGAAAGTTTTTCATATTTCCTCAGCGGAAAGCCGGATCTGTCCGCGACGGGAAAGCCATGCCTCAGCGGCCATGCGGAATCGGGCCAGAGCATTTCGTTCAGCGAATCGGAATAAAATACGTCGAGCAGTTCCGAATCGAGCTTGCATTTGCCGTACTCCACGTCGAGGAAAATGCCCCAGGATTTGTCGCTGAAGCGGAAGGCGGGGTAGAGCGTGTCGCAGAGCTGGTAATTGAATGCGGCCGTATCGAACGTGTACGATTCATCCGCGGCGACGTGAGCCGTATCGTGCATAGCATCCGCAGCTCGCGGCTGCTCGGCGGAAGAGCAGGCGAGAAGGAAAAGCAGCGAAAGCGCGGATAGGTATTTCATTTTATTTTTTCTCCCGCAGCTCCTGTCCGAACTGCAGCAAGTAACCGTTGTTGTCATAAACAGCAAACTCGCGCATCCCGTATTCGAGATCCTCGATCGGGTAGCAGACCTCGCAGTTGTTTTTCAATTCTTCCCACAACGCCTGCGCATCATCGCAGTGGAAATACAGCGAGCCGCTCAGGATGGGTTTCGGAATGTTGCGGTGCACGTTCGGCAGGGAGAACATGATCGCCACTTCGTCTTTCCGGAGCGAGGCCCAGCCGGCAGCTTCGTCGTAGCTGTCGCAGGTGAAACCGAGCTTCTCGGCGTAGAAGAAAATGGTCGCATGCAGGTCGGGCGTTTCGAGCAGGGGAGTGAGGCGCGTGAGCATGGTGAACGGGTTAAGGCTTGCAAAATAAGGATTTGAGGGCCGGGCGGACGCAGAAGGGGCGTGAAAAACTCGTACCTTTGCGTTCCTTTTAGAGACAATGAAACACATCCGCAATTTCTGCATCATCGCCCACATCGACCACGGCAAAAGCACCCTGGCCGATCGCCTTTTGGAATATACCAATACTATTTCCAAGCGCGACATGCAGGCGCAGGTGCTCGACGATATGGACCTGGAAAAAGAGCGCGGCATCACCATCAAGAGCCACGCCATCCAGATGGAGTACACGTACAAGGGCGAGAAGTATATCCTCAACCTCATCGACACGCCCGGCCACGTCGATTTTTCCTATGAAGTTTCCCGCTCCATCGCTTCCTGCGAAGGCGCGCTGCTTATCGTCGACGCCGCGCAAGGCATCCAGGCGCAGACGATCTCCAACCTCTACCTCGCGCTGGAAAACGATCTCGAGATCATTCCCGTGCTCAACAAGATCGATCTCCCCAGCGCCGAGCCCGAAGTCGTCAGCGACCAGATCGTCGACCTGATCGGCTGCAAGCGCGAAGAAATTATTCCGGCCTCGGGCAAGACCGGTCTCGGCGTGCACGACATCCTTGCCGCCATCGTCGAGCGCGTGCCCGCGCCCAAAGGCGATCCCGACGGCCCGCTGCAGGCGCTCATTTTCGATTCGGTGTTCAACAGCTTCCGCGGCATCATCGCGTACTTCCGCGTGCTGAACGGCAGCATCAAAAAAGGCGAGCAGGTGAAGTTCATGTCCACCGACATGGCCTACGGCGCCGATGAAGTGGGCGTGCTCAAGCTCGCGCTCTCGCCCCGCGACGAAGTGAAAACCGGCGACGTGGGCTACATCATCTCCGGCATCAAGGACGCGCGCGAAGTCAAAGTGGGCGACACGATCACGCACGTCGATCGTCCCGCGGCCGTAGCGATCCAGGGTTTCGAAGACGTGAAGCCGATGGTGTTCGCAGGCATTTACCCCGTCGACACGGACGAGTACGAAGAGCTGCGCTCGTGCATGGACAAGCTGCGCCTCAACGACGCATCGCTCACGTACGAGCCCGAAGCTTCCGCGGCGCTCGGCTTCGGTTTCCGCTGCGGCTTCCTCGGCATGCTGCACATGGAGATCATCCAGGAGCGTCTCGAGCGCGAGTTCAACATGACGGTGATCACCACCGTGCCGAACGTGTCGTATCACGCTTACCTCAACTCCGGCGAAATGCTCGTGGTGAACAATCCCAGCGAGCTGCCCGAAGTGACGAAGATGGCGCACGTGGAAGAGCCGTACATCAAGGCGTCCATCATCACCAAGGCGGAATACGTGGGCGGCATCATCAAGCTGTGCATGGACAAGCGCGGCGTGATCATCAATCAAACGTACCTGACCACGGATCGCATCGAGATGACCTTCGAGATGCCGCTCGGCGAGATCGTGTTCGATTTTTACGACAAGCTGAAAACGATCTCGCGCGGCTACGCCTCTTTCGATTACTCGCCCATCGGTTACCGCCAGAGCGACCTGATCAAACTCGATATCCTCATCAACGGCGACCAGGTCGACGCGCTCTCCGCGCTGATCCACCGCTCGCACGCGCACGAGTTCGGCAAGAAGATCTGCGAAAAGTTAAAAGAGCTCATCCCCCGCCAGCAATTCCAGATCGCCATCCAGGCCGCCATCGGCGCGAAGATCGTGGCGAGGGAAAACATTTCCGCCCTGCGCAAGGACGTGACCGCGAAATGCTACGGCGGCGATATCTCGCGCAAGCGCAAGCTGCTCGAGAAGCAGAAAGAAGGCAAGAAACGCATGCGCCAGGTGGGCAACGTGGAGATCCCGCAGAGCGCATTCATGGCGGTGCTGAAGCTGGATTGATCTTCTCGTCACCCTGGGCGCAGTCAAAAGGGGCTACGTACTTCATGAATTCGCTTAGTACTACCACCCGATCTCTTTCCTGTCCCTGAAATTTTTTCCCGTCAGTTTCGCGGAAGCTTCCGTCAGCAGCCACACTGCCGTGTCCGCGCCCTGCTCCACGCTTCGCGGCGCGCCTCTTCCGCCCATGTCCGTGCGCACCCAGCCCGGGCACATGGCGTTCACGCTGATCTTTTCGGATCGCAGCGCATGCGCCAGCTGCAGCGTGATGCCGCTCAGCGCTGTTTTTGAAAAGCAATACACCGGCGCCCAGCCCGCGACTCCCTCGCTGATGGAGCCGCCGCCGCTGGAAACGTTCACTACGCGGCTGCCGGGCTTTAATAAAGGAAGAAAAGCCTGCACGACGAAAAAAGGCCCCAGCGCGTTCGTGTCCATCGTGGTGCGCACGAGCTCGGGCGAAGCTTTTATCAATGGAATGCCATCGTCGAGCAGCACGCCCGCATTGTTCACCAGGCCGTCGAGATGATCCATGAGCTGCTGCGTTTCTGCGGCTGCGCGACGGATGGAATTCACATCGCTCACATCCATTTGGATGAAATCCGCGCCGACCTTTTTCGCCGCTTCTTCGCCCGCTTTTTTATTGCGCGCGCTCAGCAGCACGCGATGCCCCTGCGCCCGCAGCGCGGAAGCGATGCCGAAGCCGATGCCTTTGGCGGCGCCGGTGACGAGAAAATTTTTCATGCAAGCGATCTTGATGGTCGGAGCCGCAAAACGCGCAAGCTTCCTGTTCTCTAATTTAATAAAAGCAAAAAGCCCCGGACGGGGGCTTTTTTAAACGCTTTTGTAATCCGGATTTAGATATTCACCGTGCCGGTATGATCGGTAAGCTTTTATAATTTTTATTCCGTTTTCTTTGACGTGTCAGCAGGTTCCCAGAGTTCGATCTTGTTGCCTTCTGCGTCCATGATATGTACGAATTTTCCAAAGTCATAGGTCGCAATGCTGTCAAGCACGGTTACCCCGTTTGCTTTGAGCTTGTTTACCAGTCCTTCAATATTCTGAACCTGGTAATTGATCATAAACTCTTTTTTGGACGGAGAAAAATACTCATCTCCTTTTTTGAAAGGCTTCCATTGAAGAGAGGTGATCTCATCAGGCCTGTTAACGTTCCTGGATTCAAAGCTCGACGAGCCCCATGCATTGATCTCGATCCCTAAATTTTTGGTATACCATTCTTTTGTTTCCTGCGGATTGTCCGAGTAAAAGAAAATGCCGCCGATCCCTGTCACCTTCGGAGTCGTTTCAACGGGCAAGGCCGAGTTGCCTGTTTCTTTTTTTTGGTCTTCCATATTGTTTGTCTTTTAGTGTCGGATTCCTGCTTGGAAGAAAATATTACGGGCGAAAATTAGTAGAAACCGTCTACCGGATCACGAGCTTTTTCGTCAGCGCTCTTCCATTCTCATCGCGTACGCGCACGAGATAAACGCCTTTCGCCTGGCCGTTCAGGTCGAGGCGCAGCGTGCTTCCGCTGCTGCGCGTTTCGAGCACCTGCTCGCCGAGGAGGTTGAGCACGGTGACGGTTTTGTTCCCGCTGCCGTGCAGCTGCAAGGTGAAATCGCCGTCGCCGGGATTCGGGGCGATGCTGAAGGCGTTTGCTGCTGCGCCGTTCGGCTTCACATCCGTGCCGAGCAGCACGACGATCGTGTCGTTGTAGCTGACGCCGCAGTTGGGCGCCTGCGCGATCACGGTCACCGTGTACGTGCCGGGCAAAGTATAGGTATGCTGCGGATTCTGGTTCGTATCGAGCGGAGAGCCGTCGCCGAAATCCCAGCTCCACATCACGCCGGTGCCGTTCGAATTGGCGCTGAAGGAGGTGGGCACGAGCGTGTACGTCGTGTCGGGGAACGTACCGGTCACGAAGAGCGAGAAGTTCTCGTCGAGGTACACGGCCGTGCTGCCGTTCGAAGGATCGACGGTGTTCGTGCCGGAGCACCACACGCCGTTGTTGTCGCTGAACTGCCCGAAGGTGAGCGTGCCGCCGTTGGCGAAGTCGCGGTATTCCACCAGGCGCACGCCGTTCGTATTGGCGTTCGGCATGATCGTGCCCCAGCGCTGCGGCATCGTATCCACCAGCGTGCGGTAGAAATTCGCGATGCTGGTGACGGCAAACAGGTCCATGCCGTCATCCTCCACTACTGCGATGCTGAGCGGCCGCCCGGCGCCGGAAGTGTTGTCGTACAGCAGCGCAAAATCTTTCGGCGCGATCGCGAACGAGGCTGCGCTGTCGTAAAGCGCCGAGCCTTCCAGCGCTGCGCCGGGCGTCGTGCCGTAATTGATCACGGTGATCGGGTCGGCGCTCAGCAGCACGCGCGTGGCCACGCTTGTTCCGCCCGCGCCGTTGTTGAACATGAATTTCGGGTACACCACCGTGCCAGGCGTGAACCGCCCGTTGCCGGTAGGCTCCACGCCGAACCAGCCGCTGAAGTTGCCCGACACGTTGGCCGTCAGCGAATCGTGCCCTGCGCTGTTGGTCAGCGATGCGTTCGTCGTGCGGCGAAAGGTCGAGGAGAGCATGTTGACGAGGTACGGGTTGCCCGCGCCGTTCGAAGTGGGCGAAGCGTTCAGCGTGTCAACCGTAGTGTAGTAACGGTACGTCGCGCCGGGCGTCAGCCCGCTGATGTCGGCCCAGAACCACATCGGCGTGCGGTTGTTGTTCGTGCCGTTCACGCCCTGCATGTATTGCGGGACGATGGCGGTGTTGACCGCGATCTGCGCGGAGGCAGGCAAAGCCAGGAAAGCGGAGAGAGAAAGTGCGTAAAATTTTTTCATGAGGGAAAGATTAGCGTTTCGTACGGTAAAGATAGAGCGATTTGCAGGAAGGACGGATTAAGGGAATCTTAAAGAATTGGACGAAGCGCACCTCGCGGGATCAGCCTTTACGCCCGTATTCGTGATCGTCAGGTGTGGCGCGTGAAGCCAGGATTCCGGGTGAGGTGAGGAAAAACGTAGAAAAATTTTCCACGCTGGCTTGCTGCGAAGTCTTCTGCGCGAAGGTCGTTTCAATCTTTCTGCGCGGCGCTTTTCCCTTTGAATATGGGGCCTTTAGGCGATCTGCAGCGCTTCGTTCGCGCGGCGAAAAAATATTTGCGGCACGAAATTTCTTTATAGCCCCGGGCACATTCGAATCCTTAATCTGTTTCCTAAAATTAAAACAAATGAAAGCAAATCTACTTAAGACAGCGCTGGCGGCGTTTGTTATGTTCGTCATTCCCCTGCACATGAAAGCCTTTACGGCAGTGACTTCCGGTGACTGGAGCAGCGCCGCAACTTGGGGCGGCATCGCTCCCGGCTCGACCGTGACCAACCAGGACATTATCATTCCCAGCGGCATCACCGTCAACCTGGATATGGACGTGACCTTTTCCGGTCTCCTGAATTCTTTCACCGTCGACGGCACGCTCAACAGCACCGGCACGAACTGGATCAGCATCGGCCAGGGCGCGTTTTCGGGCACCGGCACCGTCGACATCGAGCGCCTCGAGTTCAGCGGGCTGCTCACTTCGACTGCTTTTTCCGGCACGATGACCTTGGGCACGCTGCGCAACGACGGCGCGCCGATCGTGCTTTCGGCGACGGTCAGCATCGACGATTCGCTGCTGCTCGATGCGGGTGCGCTCACGCTCGGCTCCGGCTCCAACCTGTCGATGATGGCGGGCTCGGATATCCGCGTGGACAACGGCTCGCTCACCACCACCGGCGGCGTGTTCAGCACGGGCAATGCGTATAACGTATGGTACGTGGGCGTCTCGAAGACTTCCGGTCTCGAGCTGAACTCGACCATGCTGCAGAACCTGTACATCAACCTGGACGATAACACACAAACGGTGACGATGGGCGCGAACAACCTGACCGTGAACGGCACGTTGTACGTGTACGCCGGTTTCTTCAGCATCAACGGCAATCACCTGACGCTGGCCGGCGACCTGAGCATGGCCGCAGGCACGCGCCTGGTGAGCACCGCGGCTTCCGATATGACGATCCAGGGCAGCGGCTCGATGATGAGCGGCCTCTGGTTCGAAACCGGCTCGTCGATCAGCGATCTCAACATCGATCGCTCGGGCAACGGCTCCGTGATGCTGATGGGCAACCTCGACATCGTGGGCAGCCTCAACCTGCATGACGGCGACTTCAGCCTCGAGAGCGGCTCCAACCTGACGATGGGTGCAGGCAGCATGATCCGCGTGGAAGACGGC
>Ga0196978_1000797_pt1 | contig 15245 bp, 12 predicted proteins | sample S3v_2013CmetaG_FD_155491 | JGI IMG/M metagenome (GOLD analysis project Ga0196978, IMG submission 155491) | Soil microbial communities from Anza Borrego desert, Southern California, United States - S3+v_20-13C | ecosystem: Environmental > Terrestrial > Soil > Desert | place: USA: California... | reverse complement strand
GGTCGGGACGACGGCGACGGCGCGGCTGCTGCCGAGCTTCGCCGCGGCGCTCACGTCCGCGAAGGTTCCGTCGCCGTTGTTGCGCAGGAGCAGGTTGGGCGCGGGCGTAAGGTCGGGGGGCTGCGCGGGCCGGTCGCCGCCCGCCGGATGCGAGAGGTCGAGCGTGCCGGCGAGGAAGATGTCGAGGTCGCCGTCGTGGTCGAGGTCGGCGAGCGCGGCCGCGACGGAGAGGTGCGCGGGGGCGGGGATTTTGGCGGCCGCCGTCACGTCGGCGAAGCGGCCGCCGCCCTCGTTGCGGTAGAGGGCGAGCGAGCCGGGGCGCACGACGAAGAGGTCGGGCTTTTCGTCGTTGTCGAAATCGCCCGCGACGGCGCCGAGGGCCGCCGCGCCCGTCGGGCCTTTGCCGAGCGCGCCCGCCTGCGCCGTCACGTCCGAGAACTTGCCGGCGTCGTTGCGGTAGAGGTGTTGTGACGCGCGCCCGGCCGCGAAGAGGTCGAGGTCGCCGTCGCCGTCGAAGTCGAAGAGCGTCTGCGTGCCGGGCGTCGAGACGCCCGCGCGCACGTCGTACTGTTCGCCGCTTCGGGCCGGCTCGCGGCGCGGCGTCGGCGCGGCGCTCGCGGCGGGCGGCGCCGGCGCGGGCATGACGCCCGCGGTCGCGTCGGCGAACGTCACGTCGGGAATCTCTTTACTGACCAGATGAGCTTCCGCGCCCGTCGAGGTGACGGCCTCGGCGTAGCGGCCCTGTTCGAGGTAGTTGGCCCCGACGACCGTCGCCGCCCCGCTCTCGCGCAACTCCTGAAAGCGGCGCATCAACGCCTGACCTTCCTCGCGCTGCCCGGCGCGCAGCAGCGACGTGCCGAGGTTGTAGAGCGCCGTGCCGTTGTAAGGCTCCTCGGCGAGCGCGGCGCGCAGGGCCGTGATGGCCTCCTCATACTTGCGCTGCTGCGCGAGGAGCTGGCCGAGGTTGACCTGCGCGCCGGGGTCGCGCGGGTCGATTTTGAGCACGCGCCGGAAGGAGGCGACGGCGTCCTCGGGCCGATTCTGCTGGCGCGCGATGAGGCCGAGCAGGTAGTGCGGCTGCGGCGCTTCGGGGGCGAGGGCGGCGGCGGCCTCGGCCTCCTTCAGCGCGGCGTCGAGTTCGGGCACGTTGTAGAGGGCGACGGCGAGGTTGATGCGCGCGGCGGCGAGCCGCGGGTCGAGCTTGAGCGCGCGCCGGAACTGCTCGGCCCCCTCCCTGTGCTTGAACTGTTCGAGCAGCGCGACGCCGAGGTTGTTGGCGCGGTAAGCCTCCTCACGCGCCCCGGCCGAGTCGCCGCCCTGCGCCGACGACGGGGCGGACGGACGCGCGAAGGAGAAGGCTAAGATGGCGAAGGCCGCCAGCGCGGCGACCGAGAAGTTGCGTGTGCGCATGTTCATACGAGGGGCGGGCGCGGGACGCGGGCCCGCCGGGAGCTTCGGCGGCGGCCGGCTCGGGTTTCCGTTTTCTGGGTGGCGGTGGTTGCGCGCATGAAGGCGATTCGGGTGCCGGGAGTTAGGGGGACTATAACATAATCGCCCGCGGCGGCGGCCGCGCCGCCGGCGCCCCGGCCTCAGTGTATTCCCCGATGGACGCCTCGGCCGGCCGCGTTATAAAACCCCGTCTCGCTTTTACCACGCTTGCCCCGCCCGGAATTAATCAAGGAATCGGAATGAGGATGAGCATGCTCACGAAACCACTCGGCCTCGCCCTGTGTCTCCTGACCGCGTGCGGACTCGCCGCGGCCGCGCCCGCGCAGCAGCCGGCCGCAGACCTGCGCGGGGTCGTCACGGATCAGCACGGCGCGGCCGTCCCCGGCGCGAAGGTCACGGCCACGCAGGCGGCCACCGGCGCGGCGCGCGCCGCCACGACGAACGACGAAGGCGTCTACGTGCTGGCGAACCTGCCGCCCGGCGAGTACGAGTTGAGGGTCGAGGCTCGGGGGTTCGCGCCCCGCGTCTCGAAAGTCCCGGCCGTGCTTCAGGTCGGGCAGAGCGTGACCATCGACGCGCAGCTCGAAGTCGGCATGGCGAACGAAGTCATCGACCTCGTCGGCGAGACGCCGCTCGTGGACACCGCCACGTCGAAAGTCGACGGCGTCATCGAGGGGCGCGAGATCGAGGGGCTGCCGCTCAACGGCCGCAACTTCCTCGAGCTGGCGCTGCTCGCGCCCGGCAACGCGCCCGCCCCGAACTTCGACCCGACCAAGAGCAACACCGTCGTCGTCTCGTCGGCCGGGCAGTTGGGGCGCGGCGGCAGCGTCACCGTCGACGGCGCGGACGCTAACGACGACGTGGTGGGCGGGGCCGTCCAGAACATCTCGCAGGACGCCGTGCAGGAGTTTCAGGTCGCCACCGGCGGCTTCGACGCGCGGCTCGGCCGCACCGCCTCGGCCGTCGTCAACATCGTCACCAAGTCGGGCACCAACGACTTCCACGGCTCGCTCTTCGCCCTCTTCCGCGACGCGCGCCTGCAAGGGCTGCCCGCCACCTTCGACCGCGCCGCGGGCGACGAGCCGCCCTTCGACCGCCAGCAGTATTCCTTCACGCTCGGCGGCCCCCTCAGGCGTGACGCGGCGTGGTTCTTCGGCTCGTTCGAGTACCGCAATCAGGACGGCGCGGCGCTCGTCGGCGCGCGCGACGCGGCGCGGCGCACGATCACGCGCTCGTTCGCCCCGGCCCCGCTCGACGACCTGCTCGGCACCGCGCGCCTCGACTGGCGCCCGACCGCCGACGACCGGCTCGCCTTCCGCTACTCCGTCCAGCGCGAGGAGAACACGGCGGCCTCGACGCTCATCCGCGCCATCGGCTCGGCCTCGCAGCGGCAGACGAGCCGCAACCGCACGCACTCGCTCGTCGCCAACCACTCGCGCACCCTCTCGGCCGAAGCCGTCAACGACCTCCGCTTCAGCTTCAGCGCCTTCGTCAACCGCACCGCGCCGCTCTCGCGCGCGCCGCAGCTCACCTTCCCGAGCATTCAGGACGGCGTCTCGTTCCGCGTGCCGCAGCAGACGCGCCAGAAGCGCGCGCAGCTCGCCGACACGCTGACGATGGTGCGCGGCAACCACACCGTCCACCTCGGCGGCGAGTTCCAGCGCGTGCTCGCGGACTTCGACCTCGGCGTCTTTCAGGACGGCCGCGTCGAGCTCGTCGAGGACTTCCCCGACTTCGACCGCAACGGCGACGGCCGCACCGACGACGACGACCTCCTCTTCGCCGTCACGCTCCGCAGCGCCTTCCCCGACCGGCCGCTCGTCATCCCCGACGCCGACAACAACTACCTCGCCGCCTTCGCGCAGGACGAGTGGCGCGCGCGCCCCGACCTCACGCTCAGCTTCGGCCTGCGCTACGAGCTCGACACCGACGTTAAGAACGTCAGCCGCGTCGGCGAGCTCAACCCGCTCGTGCGCCCCTTCCTGCGCGGGCACCGGCGCGCCGACCGCAACAACTTCGCGCCGCGCGTCGGCTTCAACTGGTCTGCCGCGGGCGGGCGCACCAGCCTGCACGGCGGCTACGGCGTCTACTACGACCGCGTCACGCTCCAGATACAGTCGCTCGAGCGCGGGCTCGACGGGCGCGCTCTGCCCATCGAGGTGCGCGCCGGCAACCTCTTCTTCATCCCCGAGGAGTGCCTCTTCGACCCGGCCTGCGGGCAGTTCCCGCCGCCGGCCCCGACGCTCTCGAACCCCTTCACCGGCTTCGTCCTGCCCGGCGCGGGCGCGGGCGGCATCAACATCATCGACAACGACCTCCAGAACCCCACGGTGCAGCAGGCCAACCTCGGCCTCCAGCATCAGTTCGCCGGCGACTACGTCGTGCGCGCCGACTACCTCCACGCCTTCGGCACGCACTTCATCATCGGCCGCACCATCGGGCAGGTCTTCAACCCCGTGGTCGGCGGCCCCGACCTCGTCAAGAACCTCGAATCGAGCGTCAAGACGAAGTACGACGCGCTGCTCGTGAGCTTCGAGAAGCGCTACTCGCGGCGCTTCCAGTTCCGCGCCTCCTACACGCTCTCGAAGGCCTTCAACTACGCCAACGACGACCAGATTCCCTTCTCGAACGGCCCCGTCGACCCCGCGAACCTCCAGCTCGAATACGGCCCCACGCCCAACGACCAGCGCCACCGCTTCTCCTTCGCCGGCGTCTTCGACGCGCCCCTCGGCTTCAGGCTCGCGCCGCTCTGGGCGCTCGCCTCGGGCGTGCCGATGGACATCCTCCTGCCCGACGCGAGCTTCCGCCTGCCCGGCCTCCAGCGCAACGCGGGCGGGCGCCTCTTCCGCACCCCGGCCGAGCTGAACGAATACATCAGCCGGCTCAACGCGGCCGGCGGCGTCGGCGGCCAGACGCTCCCGCTCGTCACCACGGACGCGCGCTTCAGCGACTCGTTCAACTCCTTCGACCTGCGCGTCTCGCGGCCCGTCCGTCTGGGCGAGCGGGCGCGGCTGGAGCCGGTCGTCGAGGTCTTCAACCTCTTCAACGTGACGAACGTCCTCGGCGTCTCGAACGTCAACTACTCCGGCTTCTCGAACGTGCTCGTGCGCGACAGCAACGACCCGGCCAGCCCCGGCTTCCTCCGCTCGTCCGGCTTCGGCCGCCCCGTCACGACCGCCGGCGGCGTCTTCGGCTCCGGCGGCCCCCGCGCCCTCCAGCTCGGCGCGCGGCTGACCTTCTAAGAAGTCTCCGGGTTCCAAAGTCAAAGACGGCCTGCCCGTCTTTGACTTTGGAACTCGGAACTGAATTTTATGACTCTTGAGCGGCGTATCGGGCTGCGGACGGCGACGGCGGTCGTCGTCGGCGAGGTGATCGCGGTCGGCATCTTTTTGACGCCGGCCGGGATGGCGAAGTCCGTCGGCTCGCCCTTCTGGCTGCTGTCGGTGTGGCTCGTGGCGGGGGCGATGGCGCTCTCGGGCGCGCTCTGTTACGGCGAGCTGGCGGCGCGCTTCCCCGAAGCCGGCGGCGGCTACGTCTACCTGCGCGAGGCTTACGGCGAGTGGCTCGCCTTCCTCTACGGGTGGATGGCGCTCGTCGTGATGGACCCCGGCCTGACGGCGGCGCTGGCCGCGGGCCTCGGCGCTTACGCCGCCTACGCCGGGGGGCTGACGCCCGCGGGCGCGAAGGCCGTCGGCGTCGCCGCCATCCTTTTGCTGGCGGCGGCCAACGTCGCGGGCGTGCGCGTCGGGGCGTGGCTCACGCGTTGGCTGACGGCGCTCAAGCTCGGGCTGCTCGGCGTCGTGCTCGCGTGGGGCTTCGTGCTGGGCCTCGGCGACTGGTCGAACTTCTCGCCGTTCGTCGCGCAGCGCGCAGGCTCCGCGCCGCTTCCGGCGGCGCTGGCGGGCGGGCTGGTCGCGGCCTTCTTCTCGTTCGGCGGCTGGTGGGACTTGAGCAAGCTGGCGGGCGAGGTGCGCGACCCCGTGCGGACTCTGCCGCGCGCGCTCGTCTACGGCGTGCTGCTGGTGACGGCCGTCTACGTCCTGACCAGCGCGGCCTTCATCTACCTCGTGCCGCCCGAGCGGGTCGAGTCGGCCGAGACGTTCGCGGCGCAGGCGGGCGAGGCGCTGTTCGGGCGCTACGGGGGCGGGGCGTTCGCCTGCGTGGTGATCGTGGCCGTCGCCGGCAGCCTCGCCAGCGTCATCATGTCGGCCCCGCGCGTCTACTACGCGATGGCGCGCGACCGCGTCTTCTTCCCCTCGGTGGCGCGCGTCCACCCGCGCACGAAGACGCCGGCGCTCGCCATCGCGATACAGGCCGCGCTGGCCTCGGCCTTCGTCCTCGCGGGCAGCTTCGACGAGATCGTCGGCTACTTCGTCCCCGTCGTCGTGCTCTTCCTCGGGCTGACGGTCGCGGGCGTCTACGTCTTCCGGCGCGGCGGCGGCCGCGGCGCGCGGGCCGGCTTTTTGACGCCGGGCTACCCCCTGACGCCGGCCGTCTTCCTCGCGCTCGTGGCGTTGCTCGTCGTCCTGCTCGCGGGCAATAATCCGCGGCGCGCCCTGCTCGGCGCGGCCGTCACGGCGGCGGGCCTGCCGCTCTACCTCATCTTCTTCCGCGGGCGGAACACGGGAGCGATTGAAAGGAAGGACTAGCCCAGATGACTTGGATCAAAACCATCACCGCGCCCGAGGCCGGCGAGCAGTTGCGGCGCGCGCTCGAGGAGACGCGCGCGCTCTACCCGAAGGAGTACGCCGACCCCGTCCACGCCGTCGACGCGGGCGAGGCGGCCGGCATCGTCTCCTCGCACAGCCTCATCCCCGAGGCGCTGCGCCACGCCTTCTCGACCTTCGGCGCGCTGATGTCGCCGGAGCTGCCGCTCTCGCGCGCGCAGCACGAGATGATCGCGACGGTCGTCTCGGCCGCCAACCGCTGCCACTATTGAATCGAGTCCCACGCAGAGTTTCTGCGTCGCGTGACACTGGACGAGGGTTTGATGAAGGCGCTGCGCGAGGACTACCGCGAGGCCCCGCTCGCGGAGCCCGACCGCGTGATGCTCGACTACGTGGCCGAGCTGACGCGCGACGCCACGCGCGTCACGCCAGCGCACCACGAACGCCTGCGCGCCGCCGGCTTCGACGACCGCGGCATCCTCCAGATCACCCTCATCGCTTCGTGGTTCAACTACATCAACCGCGTCGCCGACGCCCTCGGCGTCGGGCGGCCCGACATCACGGACTAAAAGAGTTTCGGGTTGCGGGTTTCGAGTTGCGAGTTAAAGACAGGTCTGCGCTTTAACTCGCAACTCGAAACCCGCAACCCGAAACTCTTTTAGTCCGCGTACCCGTTCGGGTGGGCCTGCATCCAGTCCCAAGCCGAGCCGATGATGGCGTGGAGCTGCTGGTGGCGCGGCTCCCAGCCGAGCTCGCGCCTGATGCGGTCGGAGCTGGCGACGAGCACGGCCGGGTCGCCGGGCCGGCGCGGCCCCACCCGCGCCGTAATCTCGCGCCCCGTCACCTCGCGCGCCGCCTCGATCACCTGCCGGACGGTGTAGCCGTCGCCGCCGCAGCCCAAGTTGTAGACGGCGCTCCGCTCGCCGAGTATGCCGAGCGCGAGGACGTGCGCGAGCGCGAGGTCTACGACGTGGATGTAGTCGCGCACGCAGGTTCCGTCGCGCGTCGGGTAGTCTTCGCCGTAGACCTCGACGTGCGGGCGGCGGCCCGCGGCGGCCTGAAGGATGATGGGGATGAGGTGCGTCTCGGGGTCGTGGGCCTCGCCGCAGCGGCGGGTCGCTCCGGCCGCGTTGAAGTAGCGCAGCGAGGCGTAGCGCAGGCCGTAGGCCCGCTCGTACCACGCGAGCGCCCGCTCGAAGGCGAGCTTGGTCTCGCCGTAGGGGTTGGTCGGCGCGACCGCGTCGGTCTCCTCGATGGGCTGCTTCTCAGGCTCGCCGTAGACGGCCGCCGTCGAGGAGAAGACGAGGCGCGAGACGCCGCACGCGCGCATCGCTTCGAGCAGCGAGAGGCCGGCCGCGACGTTGTTGCGGTAATACTTCGCGGGGTCTGTGACCGACTCGCCGACGAGCGACGAGGCGGCCATGTGGATGACGGCCTCGGCCGCGTGCTCGGAGAGGGCGCGCCGCAGCGTCTCGCCGTCGGCGAGGTCGCCGCGGACGAAGGCCGCGCCGGGGGCGACCGCGCCGCGGTGGCCCTTCGACAAGTCGTCGTAGACCACCGCCTCGTGCCCGCCCGCGATCAACTCTTCGGTGACGACGCTGCCGATGTAACCGGCCCCGCCCGTGACCAGAACTCGCATCTCGGCCGTCCCCTCCCGGGTCTCCCTGATTCGTTACGCGCGTCGTGATTTCCGACCGCGCCGCCCCTCGCCGCCCTCAGCGCGCGGGTCGAGAACTCTTACCGCGCCGCCGCCCCGATCCACTGCCGGGTGTTGGCGATTTCGTCAATCCTGTTCTCTAACGCGGTCAGGTCTTTCAACTCTTCTTTCAAGCCGGTGCATCCGTGATAGTGCTGCACGGACTTGAATTTCCCGCCGACCCTGATGGAGGTGTTGGCCGAGGGGTGGTCGGTGGCGACTTCGGGACAGTGGCCGGAGTCGGGGGTGTAGGCGTCCTTGAGGGAGAAGTAGTTCGCCGCCTCAAAGCCCGCGATCAGTTCCCCGACCTCTTCCCGGCTGATGCGCCCCTCGGCGACCCCCGTCTTCTCGACGAGCCGCTTACCGTCAAAGGTGACCGTCCCGTCCGCGGAGATGGTCACCTTGTAGACCGGGCAGGTTCCGAAACACTCGGTCCGCTCCAGAGAGATGAGCGTGTCGGCGGGGACGGCTCGCGGGGTCGAAGCCGGCCGCGCCCCCGGCCCGTCGTACGTCATCCCGGCGCCGCCGCAGCCCGCCAGAGCGAACGCCGCGCATAGTGCAGCAATCATCCCTTTTCGCGCTATCACGCCTCGCCTCCAAAGTTCCGCCCGGAAGTTACTTTCATAATTGCACGCCGGGACGAGCCTTTCAACTTGCGGGCTGTTCGGCCGCGCGCGCCCGGGCGAAGCCCGCCGCGAAGTCCGCAAAGGGCGGCGGCCGCGCGTGCGCACGCGCGGCCGCCGCCCGAAGGTCGCCGCCGGCTCGGACTAGCGCTTGGCCGCCTTGCGCACCTCCTTGAGGAAGGCCGTCACTTCCATGTCGTGGTACGCCCAGATCGGATCGCCCCGGAGGCCGCTGTGCGACTTGACCACCCGGCTCTCCTTCGTCACCGGGATTTCGAACACGCCCTGCGGCCCGCCGGTGGGCACGAAGGTGCCGCGGACGGCGTCCTCGCTGAGGAAGAGCGCGTAGGTCTTGCCGTCCTGCATCTTCTTGAACCACGGCGTCCGCACCTCGACGCTCGTCCCGTCGTCGAGGACGGCGACGCCGCCGGGGAGGCTGACCGTGACGGTCTCGCCTTCCCTCAGGTCGCCCTTGTAGGCGTGCCGGACGCTCACCTTGTAGTCGATGGTGATGCTCTTGCCGTCGGGCGTCAGCCGGCAGAGGTTTTCCTCCGGCGTCCCGATGATGACCGCGGCGCTGTGCCCGGCCAGTTCACTCAGCCCCGGGTAGGCGGGGGCCTTGTTGTCTTCGTGCCCGACGTAGCGCCCCGAGCCTTTGGCCTTCTCTTTGAGCAGGCGGTCGTCGTTGCCCGCGGCCGGGGCCGCGGGGGCGGCGGCGGCCCCGGCGCCGCTGCGGGCCGACAGCACGGCGGCCTGCCGCTTCGCCGCGCCGGACTTGACGGCGAGCGCGGCGGCGACGACGAGGGCGGCGACGGCCGCGAGGGCGAAAAGTTTAATCCCCACGTTTCTTCTCATCACAAGTAGAACCTCCACGATGAATTTAGCTTCCGTCCCCCGCCCGCTAGAAGCAGAAGGAGTCTGTCAGGTAGTAGACGGTGAACGCGTACCGGCAGCCGTCGTAGCAGTAGTAGTAGTCCACCGCGTCCCAGAAGTAATAGCAGGTCGGGGTGTACCTCCACGGGGTCGGCTCCGTGTAGCCGCCGCCGCCGCCGGTCATGTGCGGGCCGTCGCCGAAGTTGTCGGTGCAGGCCGCGCGGTTGTTGTACTGCTTGTTGGCGGCCGTCACGTCCTTCGGCTGGACCGAGCCGGTGATGGCGCCCTTGGGCGTCCCGTTGTTCATGATGGTGTTGCCGCACGTCTGGAACTTCTTGTAGGCGTGCGACAGGCCGATGGTGTGGCCGAGTTCGTGGGAGATGACGGCCCTCAGCTTATCCAGCCCCCAGTTCTTCGCGTCCGGCGGGAGCGTGATGGTGTAGGGCGGCCCGACGTTCCCGCCGCCGTGGTTCGTCGCGGTCGCCTGCGCGAAATTCCCGGCCCCCGGGTTGCCCATCACGATGCGGATGTCCACGTCCGACGAGGCCGCCGACTGCGCCTCGTCGAAGTAGTAGTTCGTCGCCTGCCCGGTCGGCGTCCCGGTCTGCGTCGCGTTATTCCAGTCGGTGCGCGCGTCGCGCACCCCGTTCCAGATGTTGCTGTTGGTCGTGCCCGGCGAGTCGTTGAAGGACGAATCGATCTGCACGTTCAGTTTCAGACGCCCGGAGCCGTCGGGCGCGGCCCCGTGCCCCGTCATCGGGATTTGGTTCTTGTGGCAGTTCGGGCAGTCTGAGTAAACGCTCGGCGAAAGCGCAAGAGCCAGAATCATGGCCGACAGAATTGACAGTTTGATCCTCATGTTTCACTCCCTCTTCGCGCTGGCGCTCAGTACGTCATCGGGTCGCACTTCCACGGGAACCGTATGCACGGATCCATGTTGGCGCAGATGCAGGTGCTCGGATTCCAGTCCCCGCCCCAGTTGTAGCAATTCTGTTCCTGAACCGGGTCGCAGGTGGGCGCCGGGGGGGGGTTGAGGGTGGCCCTGAGCTGATTCAGGTCGTTGGCGAAGCGGGCGGCGAGGTCCGCCTTGAGGCCGGTGTCGGCCTGAAGCACCGAGGTCAACTTGCCGTAGGCGTCGACGGCGAAGACCCCCACCGGGCCGATGGCCGGGACGCCCACCCTCGCGGCCGCGTCGTAGTCGATGAACAGCACGTAGCTCTGCCCGTCCGTGAAATCGGGGAAGTCCGACCACTGCATGTTCACCGTGACGCCGTTGCGGATCAGGCTGCCGCCGGCCTTCGCCAGCAGCATCTCGTTGGCCGCCGGGGGGGCCACGCCGGCCGGGGGCGCGCAGAGGCCGCCGACGCACTTGTAGGCCGGCTGCGACGACAGGGTCTCCGTGACCGTGAGCCTGAACCACGTCTCGATGTTGTAGGGGCTGGTGGCGACGCTCTGGCTGGAGACCGCCCGCGCGACGAGCACCGTGAGGTGCGCCCGCGCCTCGTCGAACCCTTCCACGTCGTCGTGGGCGACCGAGATGGGGCTCGTCACGATCAACTCCCCGTTGGTGCTCGCCCGCTGCGCCATCTCGCTGATCGAGCCCGGCGGCGGCGGATCGATTTGGGCCTGCACGGCCCGCGTAATGGCTGAGATTCCTCCCCCGGCCAGAATCACGGTCAGGGCCAGCCCGACCAAAACCAGTAAAGCGACTACTGCCTTTCTCATTTGGTTCTCTCCTGACAGACTTAGAGCTTGGAGCGAGCCGGCCCCGCCCCCGGACGCGAGCGGGCGCGAGGCGCAGGCCGTTCGAGCGCGCGCCGGCCCTGCCCCGCCATGAGGGGCGGGCCGGCGCGCCGGAAGGCTTCCGGCGCAGAATTCATCCTGAGCAGGGCGGTTTGAGGCCGGGTGAGGAGCGCGCGGCGCGCGCCGGCCCCGGTAAGTAAAGGTTGAGCTACTGCCGCGGCACGCGCCGGGATGCGGGCGGTTACGCGACGCATCCCGCGCCTTAAGGCGGCGGAGGTTGTGTTGCTATAAAGCGCCGCCGCTGCGGACGGCGGCGGGGCTTAATTCTGGTCTCTCTTTACGCGTGAGGCGGCAGGTGATCGCAGCCCGGTCGGCGTCACGGCGCGGCCCGCCGGGGGCGGCGGCCGGGGCGCTGCCCGGCGAGAAACTTGCCACGATGAGGGGAGGCCGGCGGCAGCCTCCGCGCTTCCGGAATCGGCCCCGCGGGGAACGCCGCGAAGCCGGAGAGTCTAAGCGGACGGAAGATATACCAAGCGGCGGGTGCCGTCTGTCTAACGTTAGACACTAGAAGTTTTTTCGCGCCGGCGCGGCCGCGGCCCGACTCCCGGCGCCGCGTTCAGGCCCCGCCGCGCTGCCCCAACGCCGCTCTGACGGCGGCCTCCACGTCCTCGTCGGCGTCGCCCGGCGCGAAGTCTTTGTGAAGCGTCCAGCGCTCGACGTGCTCGAACGACTCGCCCGGCTCAAGCGGCGTGAGCCGCGACAAAGACTCGACCTCGATGAAGGAGCCGGCCGTGAAGATTTCGTTGTTGCAGCCGAGGTCGGGGTAAGCCGCGCCCTCCTCGTGGCCGAAGCGCTTGACGAAGAGCGTGCCGTCGATCACGTACGCGGCCCACCCCTGCTTGTTGGCGACGCCGAGCTTGTTCGGCTCGGGGCGGGCGGCGTCGGCGCGCAGCCGTATGAGCTTTCGGCCGAGGCGCAGGCGCGGGTCGGTCAAATCCGTGTAGGGCCAGAGCACGAGCGGACGCGCCGGCAGCAGGTGTTCGGGGTGCGGCCCGTAAGGCTCCTGCGGCACGAGGGCCTCGCCGCCGCCGCGCATGATGGTGAGCGCCCACGCCGCGACCTCGACGCGCCACGCGCCGAGGTTCGTCAGGCGGTGCGTCAGCGTCACGCCGCTGCCCCCGGCGTCGAGCTCGACGGTCAACTCTTTCTGCAACCCGGTCTGGCGTTCCGGCGGCGGCACCAGCCGCACGCCGCGCTCGCCCGCGCCCGCGGCCTCGACCGGCGCGTCGTCGGGCGCGTAGCTGCGCGGCATCGCCTCGGGCGCGGCCCACAGGCGGTGGCCGCCCCACGGCCTCCACTCGCCCCACTCCGTCCGCACCGACGCCTCCGGGCACTCGCCGAGCACGTTCGGCGCGCCGGCGAACCCGTAGCGGACGACGCGCGGCCCCACGTCCGTCGTGACGGCGACCTCGACGGTTCCGTTCGACAGCAGCAGGCAGTTCGGCAGGCCGAGGCAGTTTACTTTTCGCAAGGCGGCGACCGCGCGACGTTGCCGCCGCGCCCCTTTCAGTAAGCGAACGATTGGTAGACTTCCCCGCCTTCCTCGTCGGGGCTTTCGACGACGGGGTTGAAGCGGAGCAGGAAGCGCGCGCGCTCCGAGAGCGTCTCGTAGGTGGCGCGGGGGACGCGGATCGAGACCTCGGGGCGGAAGAGCCAGCGGCGGCTGTAGCCGAGGACGACCATCGGGCGGGGCTCGCCGGTGCGGTTCGGCGTGCCGCGGTGCAGGCCGCGCACGTCGCGGATCATCACGTCGCCGGCCTTCATCAACAGCGGCTCAAGTCTGGCCTCGCCCGCCTCGATGCGCCGCAGCCCCTCGGCCTTCGGGAGCATGTGCGTGGCGCGCGCCAGCTCGAAGGGGCCGTTCTCCGAAGTCACGTCCACGAGCGGGAAGTTGACGGCGAGTTGGAAGGGCGGCGTCTCCCGCCCGGTCTCGGGGAAGAGGGGCGGCGCGTCGCGGTGCGTGTCCTGATACTCCGACCCGCGCAGCGGCGTGTCGGTCGCGAGTTGATGAAGCACGGCGTCCTCGCCCACCAGAGCGCGCACCACCGCCAGCACGTCGTCGTCCTCGTAGACGCGCGGGTCGGCGAAGGGCGGGACGAACGGCAGCGTCACGTAGTAACGCCCCGGCCCGCGGTTCTTCAGGTGGCCCTCGCGCTCGATGTGGCGCGCGAGCAGCGGCGCGAACTCCGCGCGCCAAGCCTCCATCGTCTCGCGCGGGAAGTGCCCCGGCAGCACGCAGAAGCCGTCGTCGAGCACCCGCCGCACGAACCCCTCGATCTCCCCTCGGCCGTAACGCATCACGGTAAAACCGTAAATCGTGAATCGAAAATCGTCAATCGTCGTCGCCCGCCGGTCGTCAGTTTTTGCCTTTACTGACGGCCGACGACTTCTCTTCACGCCTTTTTGCTCAGGCGGTTCTGGACGACGACGACGGCGAGGAGGATGACGCCGCGCAGCACCAGTTGCCACCACGGGCTGACGTTCTCCTGCGTCAGCATGTTGAGGATGACGCCGAGCAGCAGCACTCCGACCAGCGTCGAGCTGACGCCGCCCTGCCCGCCCGTCAGCAGCGTCCCGCCGACGACGACGGCCGCGATGGCGTCCAACTCCAGCCCCGTCCCCGCCACGGGCCGGCCCGAGCCGAGCCTTGAGGCGTCGAGCACGCCCGCGAGCCCCGCCAGCGCGCCGCTCAGCAGGTAGACGCCCATCGTCACGCGGCCGACGTTCAGGCCCATCAGCCGCGCCGCCTCCTCGTTGTCCCCCAGAGAATAAACGTGGCGGCCGAAGCGCGTGTAGTTGAGCACGAGCCAGCCGGCGGCGAAGGCCAGCGCGAGCAGCAGCACCGGGTAGGGCAGCCCGACGAAGCCCAGATCGACCTCGCCGCGCGCCAACTGCCGGAAGCCGGCCGCCTGCGGCGGGACGCCCGCAGACCTCTCGCCCGTGTAAATGAGCACCGCGCCGCGGGCCGCGATCATCATCGCCAGCGTCACGATGAACGGCTGGATGCGCGCCCTCGCGATCAGCACCCCGTTCGTCAGCCCGAGCGCGGCCCCGGCGGCGACGCCGGCCGCGACGGCGACGAAAGTCCCCTGCCCGGCGAGGCCCGCGCCGACCACGGCCGCGACGGCGACGAGCGCCCCCACCGAGAGGTCGATGCCGCCCGTGAGGATGACGAAGGTCATGCCGAGGGCGGCCAGCCCGAGCACGCTGTTCTGGCGCAGCACGTTCGCCAGATTCTCCGCGGTCAGGAAGTGCTCGTAACGGACGGCCGCGACCACCCCGACCAGCAGGAGCATCAGCAGCGCCCCCTGCCGCTGGAGGAACGAAGCCGCCCTCGCGCGCACCGCCCCGCCACGCACCGAACCGGCATCCACAGTCGTCGCCTCAGACATGGCAACCTCCGGAAGTAGACAGTAGTCAGTAGACAGTAGTCAGTAGGAAGACCCTCGGCATCGGGGCGTCAGCGTGCCGGCGTCAGCCGTCGCGGCGCGGAGCGCCTACTGTCTACTGTCTACTGTCTACTGTTCCTTATCCTTACCCAGTCGAAGCGGGCCGCGCCGTCGGCGGCCGTGAGGGCGACGCGCGCGCCCTCGACGTGGCTGCCTTCGACGGCCCCGCCCAGCTCAGTCCACCTTTGCCCGTCGCCGCTGAAGGCGAAGCGGTAGCTCCGGCCGCCCTCGGCCGTCATGCGGAGGAGGAGGCCGGCGCCGGCCGGCGCTTTCGCCGACGCGACCCGCTTGTGCGCGCGCCCCTCCCTGCGCCAGACCGTGACCTTGCCGCCCGCCGCCGTGATGCCGACGGCCGCGTCGCGCCAACTGTAGGCGGCCAGCCCCGCGCCCGCGCCCGCCGCGTCCACGCGCGCCGTCGCCGTGTAGCTGCCCGAGACGGTGGGACGCGCCAGCACGGCCGCCGCCACGCGGTCGCCCTTCGGGTGCGAGACGGGCGTGAGCGCGAGGCGGCCGCCCTCGACGCGCGCCGCCTGCGCGACGAACATCGGCCACTGCCACTGCGGGGCCAACTCCGCGCCGTCGAAGTCGTCGAAGACTTCAGCCTCGTCGTCGGCCTCGGCCGCGCCGAGCGGCGACGGCCCGGCGCTCGAAGGGCCGCGCCCCCCGTTGACCGAAGGCCAGCCGT
>Ga0196978_1000796_pt1 | contig 15251 bp, 13 predicted proteins | sample S3v_2013CmetaG_FD_155491 | JGI IMG/M metagenome (GOLD analysis project Ga0196978, IMG submission 155491) | Soil microbial communities from Anza Borrego desert, Southern California, United States - S3+v_20-13C | ecosystem: Environmental > Terrestrial > Soil > Desert | place: USA: California... | reverse complement strand
CTCTACGTGGGCGGGGTGGGGGTGGCGCGGGGGTACGTGAACCGCCCAGACCTGACGGCCGAGCGGTTCGTGCCGAACCCGTACTCAGAGGAGCCGGGGGCGCGCCTGTATCGGACGGGCGACCTGGTGCGGTGGAACGCGCGCGGTGAGTTGGAGTTCATCGGCCGCGCAGATAACCAGGTGAAGGTGCGGGGCTACCGGATAGAGTTGGGCGAGGTCGAAGCGGTGCTCTCTCGGCACGCCGGGGTGCGCGAGTGCGCGGTGGAGGCGCGCGAGGGCGGGGCCGCCGGGCGGCGGCTGGTGGCCTACTACGTCGCGGAGGACGCGGGGCAGGCGCCGGGCACGAGCGAGTTGCGCGAGCACCTGCGGGAGTTGCTGCCGGAGTACATGGTGCCGTCGGTGTTCATGCGGCTCGATGAGATGCCGTTGACGCCGAACGGGAAGGTAGACCGCCGCGCGCTGCCGGAGCCGGAGAGGGGCGGGGCCGAGAGCGCGGTCGAGTACATCGCGCCGCGGACGGCGACGGAAGAGATGCTGGCCGGCATCTGGGGGGAGTTGCTGGGGGTCGAGCAGGTGGGCGTGGCCGACAACTTCTTCGAGCTGGGCGGGCACAGCCTGCTGGCGACGCAGTTGATGTCGCGGGTGGGTGCGTCCTTCGGAGTAGAGGTGCCGCTCAGGGAGGTCTTCGAGCGGCCGACGCTGGGCGGGCTGGCGCTGGCGGTGGATGAGGCCGTGCAGAGGGGCGCGGGAGTGTTAGCACCGCCGATTGTACCCGTGAGGAGGGACGGGCCGCTGCCGGTGTCGTTCGCGCAGCAGCGCCTCTGGTTCTTCGACCAGCTTGAGCCGAACAACACCTTCTACAATAGTCCGGGCGCCATCCGCCTTAACGGTGAGCTGAACGTGGCGGCGATGGAGGCCGCGTACAACGAGATCGTGCGGCGTCATGAAGTTCTGCGCACGACCTTCACCTCCGTTGACGGGCAGCCCATGCAGGTCATCCACCCGCACCGCGCGCGCCCGTTGCCGCTCCTCGACCTCACGGGGTTAGACTCCGAGCGGCGCCAGGCCGAAGCCGCCCGCATCCTTGCCGAGGACATCAAACGCCCGTTCGACCTCGCACGCGGCCCGCTGCTGCGCCCGTACCTCATCAGGCTCGCGCCGGACGAGCATTGGATGTGCTTCACCATGCACCACATCGTGACCGACGAAGGTTCCATGACCGTCCTCGTCAGGGAGGTGGCCGCCCTCTATGAGGCCTTCTGTCTGGGGCGTCCGTCGCCGCTGCCGGAGCCGGAGGTGCAGTACGCCGACTACGCTGTGTGGCAGCGCAACTGGTTACAGGGCGAGGTGCTGGAAACGCAGTTGCAGTACTGGCGGCGGCAGTTGGCCGGCGCGCCCCCGCTGCTGAAGTTGCCCACCGACCGCCCGCGCCCGGTCGTTCAGACCTTCCACGGGCGGAACGTGGGCTATAACCTCAACGCCGAGGTCGGCGAGGGCTTGCAGGAGTTGAGTCGCAGAGAGGGCGTGACTTTGTTCATGACGCTGCTGGCGGCCTTCAACCTCTTGCTGATGCGCTACAGCGGCGAGGAGGACGTGGTCGTGGGGTCGGTCATCGCCAACCGCACGCGCGAGGCGGCACAGAACATGATGGGGTTCCTCATCAATATGGTTCCCATGCGGACGCGTCTGGAGGGCGACCCGACGTTCATCGAGATGTTGAGGCAGCAGCGGGAAGTCTGCCTGGGCGCGTTCGCGCATCAGGAAGTGCCGTTCGAGAAGATTGTCGAAGAGATGGGCGGCGAACGGCAACAGGGACACCCGCCCGTGTTCCAGGTGGCCTTCGGCGTGCGGCACGCGCGGCGCGGGGCGACGCAGGAGCTGCGCGGCCTGAGCATCGAGGCCATCCACCACGGGGCCGAGACCGGCCGTTTCGACCTGACGCTGTGGGTCGTGGAAGGCGGCGGGCAACTGCGCGCCGAGTGGATTTACAACACAGACCTCTTCGAGGGGGCGAGCGTCGAGCGGATGAACCGTCATTACGAGCGCCTGCTGCGGAGCGTCGTGGACGACCCGGAAAAGCGTGTGAGCGAGTTGGAGATGCGGACGGAGGACGAGGTCAGCGCCGAAGAAGAGGGCCGCCGGGCTCGCCTCGCCAGGAATGCGAGCAGGCTGAGGGGCATGAGGCGGAAGGCCGCCGAAGAGGTGCAGACGATGGTGCCCGTGACCGGAGACCTGGCCGAATCTATCGCCGCCGACGAACAGTAAGCGGCCGCGCGCCCAAAGCCCCGGCGGCCGAACCTGCGGGTCGTCTCAGAATCCGCGGGGAGTTATCGCGGCGCGCCGCCCGGGGCATTTTCATGGAACCGCGGGCGGGTCTTCCGATGAATAAAAAGCGTCGAAAACTCAGCGCCGCGCAGGGAGTCCAATTCGTCATGCACAAAGTCAAAGCCGTGCTGTTCGCGCTCGCCAACCTGTTATTCGGCTCTTTCGTGGGCGTGGCCCAGAGTTCGCCGCAGATGACAAACCCGAACATCTCCACCGCCGAGGTGCCCATGATCCTGCGCGGCCCGACGCCCGCCATCGAAGTTATGGTTAACGGCCAGGGGCCGTTCGTCTTCGCCATAGACACGGGCGCGAGGGGCCTGGCGCGCGCCGATTCGTCGCTGGTCGAAAGACTAAAACTCCCCACCGTCGGACAGGTTCAGGCGGGCGACGGCTCGGGGAGGAGTCGGAGCATGGACGTGGTTCGGCTGGATTCGATTGCCTTCGGGGGCGTTCAGTTCAACGACGTGAGGGCGGCGACGCGCGATTACAACTTGGCCCCGAATTCGCCGAAGGTAGACGGCATACTCGGCTTCGACCTGTTCTCCGAATTCCTGCTCACACTGGACTACCCCAACAAGCGCGTCCGCCTTGAGCGAGGCGAACTGCCCCAACCCGACGGCGCGGAGGTGCTCGGTTATAAGAGCGACGGCGGGATGGCCGTGGTGGAACTCGTCCTCGGCGGCCGGAAGCTCAAGGGGGTCATAGACACCGGCAATGCCATCGCCGCCTTCGTGCTGCCGGAGTCGTTGGCGGGGAAGCTGCCGCTCGCCTCGCAGCCCGTCGTCATCGGGATGGCTAGAACGGTCAGCAGTCGGGTCGAAATCAAAGCGGCCCGCCTGAAAGAGAGCATCCGCCTCGGGCGCTTCGAGTTCACCGAGCCGCGGGTCGTCTTCCCGGCGCTCACGGAAGACATCAACATCGGGTCGGAGGCGTTCCGCGAGTTCGCCGTCACGTTCGACCGGAAGAACCAACGCCTGCGCCTGAAGAGGCGAGAACTGCCGAAAGTGGCGGAGCCGGCCGCGGTCGTGGAAGTGAAGGAGCCGCGGCGCTACGTCGGGAAGTTCGGGACTCGGACGATCACTTTAGAGGGCGGGGAATTGTACCTGCAAAGGCAGGGCGGGCCGAAACTGAAGCTGCTGCCGGTCGCGGAAGACATATTTACGTTAGACGCTTTCCCCGACGCCCGCGTCAAGTTCGTCCGGGCCCAGGGCGAAGGCTTCACGGAGCTTCACGTCCTGAACAGGGACGGGGAGTGGGAGAAGTCCGGGAAAGAGGGGCGTTGACTGATGCGGCGGCGGCACCCGGCGTGCCGCCGGCGTAACGCAGCCTGCTAATCTCGTCACGCTAGCCCCGGCGTATGACGCGGCCGCGGCGCACGACGCGCGGCCCGACAAGCCCCGCATCGCCTACCTCACCGCCGCGCAGCCGGCCGACTCAAACGCCGTTCAAGTACGCGCGCACGCGGCGATAACGCCGCGTGCGCCCCCACCTAATCGGAATACCCAAATTCTCAGCCAAACCTACGCTGTGAGGTCTCAATACTATGATTGAACAGACGGAACAAGCACCGCTTCTCGACCACGGCGACGCGCGGATGGTTGGCGTGGACGCCGACAGGCCGGCGGCCGACCGAAACATGTTAGTTCAGCTCGACCCCGACCACCCAGGCTTCCGCGACCGGGAGTACCGTGAGCGTCGCAACCGCATAGCCCAAATCGCAATGGAGTACAGACCCGGCGACCTCATCCCGGACGCGCCCTACACGCCCTTGGAGCACGAGGTCTGGCGCACCATCCTTGAGGCGCTCGAACCCGCACACGAAGAGCACGCCTGCGCCGAGTACCTTGAGTGCGCCGAGCGGCTCGACATGCCTCAAGACCGGATTCCGCAGTTGCGCGAAATCTCGGAGCAGGTCGAAAAACTCAGCGGCTTTCGCCTTGAGCCGGTCGCGGGGCTGGTCGCGCCGCGCGTCTTCCTCGAATCTCTGGGCGACGGCGTGTTCCTCTCCACGCAGTACATCCGCCACCACTCGACCCCGCTCTACACCCCCGAGCCGGACGTGGCGCACGAGATCATCGGCCACGCCGTGACCCTCGCCAGCGAGCGTCTGGCGGAATTCAACCGGCTCTTCGGCCGGGCCGTCCGCCGGAGCCAGTCGGCCGAGGCCATGGAACGCCTGTCGCGCCTCTACTGGTTCACCATGGAATTCGGCGTGCTGCGTGAAGGGGGGGCGGTGAAGGCTTACGGCACCGGGTTGCTTTCGTCGGCCGGGGAACTTGAGGCGATGCACAAGGCGGAACTGCTGCCTCTCGACCTGGACGCGGCGTCTCGACTGGAGTACGACCCGACCGCGTTCCAGCCGCGGCTCTTCTGTGCGGACTCGTTTGAGGCGCTGTACGCAACGCTGCGCGAGTACCTCAATTCCCGGGAATGGAGTTAGCCGTTTGAAGGGGAAGTCTCCGCGCCTTCGTTAAGGGGCGGGAAGAATGAGTCGGGGGAAGCGCTTCTCCGAACCCCGACTCGGTATGTTATGACAACGCGCACGCTCACAACCGTGAGCGTGCGCGTTGTCGATTTCAGGGGAGGATGTCGAACTCGACCGCCCGGCGGAACAGCCGGAGCGTCTCAACTCGCGTCTGCCACTCTGGCCGGGGAAGAGGCGGTGGGATTATTCGTCAACGGACTTGCGGGCGCGGGGCCGCGTCCCGAACCGGGTTAGCTTCCAGCCCGCCGAAGGCTTCAACCTCGGGGCGTGCTCCTCAGCTTCCGGCCTCCATCTCCTTCCTCAAGCTCAGCGGGCGCATGTCCGTCCAGACCTCCCGGATGTAATCCATGCACTCCTGCTTCGTGCCCGTCTTGCCTGCGTCATTCCAGCCGAGCGCGTTCTCGCGGTCGGCCGGCCAGATCGAGTACTGCTCTTCGTGATTGACGACCACTTTATAAATCATCTTGTCTTCGAACTCTTCGGCCATGTCTCGTCGCCTTCCTGATTCTTCCGCCCGCGCGGTCATGGGTTCGTGCCCCGGTGCGTCACGCTGCCGAGGCTCACTGCCATGCCGTGAGCCTCGTAATGTCAGACTGTGGGATCGTGAGGTGAAACTGCTTGTTGACCGCCTCCAGCAGGATCATCACGCGGTCGGAATCCTTCACCCTCCGCTCGAAGACCCCCGTCAGTCCCTTAAAGGAGCCGGCCCTCACGAGCACCGGGTCGCCGCGCTTGATCCCGTCCTCCAACCTGATGAGGCCGTCCTCCTGCCTGCGCGACATAATCATCTCTATCAACTCGTCCTCAATCGGCGCCGGGCCGTCGCCGACGCTGACGATGCTACGCACGCCTCGCGTGAAACGGATTTTGTGGGACATCTCTTGCGCGTTAAAGCGGGCGAAGATGTAGCACGGGAAAAGGTGCTTGACGAAGGGCGTCCGCCCCGGGCCGGATGGTTGGCGTCGCTGACTGCGGTACTTCGGGGCGAAGGTCTCCACGTGCCAGCTCCGGAGGTTACTTTCGGCTCGGTCTTCCTGCTTCGCGTGAGTGTGAATTGCATACCAGAGAAGTGAGGTTTCTCTATTCGGTGCGGTCATACTTCACCCCTCTAACCCAAAACATTGATCCGGCTCTGCCGTCGAGGCTGTTCTCGCCGTGCGCGGTCGCCGTCCTACTCAAACCCTTCGGACGCGCCGTAGGGACTGGATGGGGCGGCCCACGGAAGAGTGAGCCGCTGCGGGGTCGGAAGCGCACCGACCCCGCAGCCACGTCTCTCCGCTGCGTTCCGCTCAAGCGAGCGCAGCTATCATGACAGCACTTTAAAGAAGGCTTCTTAGATGGGGCAAATGAATTTGGAAAACAGGGTGTGAGTACCCTCTAAACGACTCCTCATCTTACGCAACTTCCATGAAATGAGAAGGCTGACATCAACTGCAAGGCGCTTGCACATTAAATTACGGGCGGGCAGTTGTCAACAGGTGATCGTATCGCCTAAATCAGACCTGTCGGGGCCGAATAAGCACCAACGTCCTTGTCATCATCCCTCCGCGCGGCCGGTCAGATACGACCCTAACGGCATCAGCCGGCGGCCCCCAATGCCGGTTATCTGGCCAACGTAAAGTTTACAGCATTGCCGTAACTATTCAGGTCTCAGGCAGGAGATGGGGTTTCTGTTGCAGGAATCGCCTTTAAGCCATTATTCTCCTCCGGTTCATCTATCACCCTCCGGGAATCATCTTCGTGAAGCATCATAAGTCCCCGTTCAAGTGGCGCCACTTCGAGCCCGCAATCATCCTTTTGTGCGTCCGCTGGTACTGCCGGTACTCGCTCTTCTACCGCGACCTGGAGGAGATGATGCGGGAGCGCGGCCTCTCCGTGGATCACGTCACCATCTTTAGGTGGGTCCAGAGGTACGCGCCTGAAATCAACAGGCGGATGCGCCCGCACCTGAAGATGAGCGGCATCTCCTACTGCATCGACGAGACGTACGTGAAGGTCGGTACGGGGTGGAAATACTTGTACCGAGCAGTCGACTCCGCGGGCGACACCATCGAATTCCTGCTCAGCGCGAAACGCGATGTTTCCGCAGCAAAACGATTCTTCAAGAAGTTGATGAGAGCCGATCATCGAAGGCTACCGTTCACCATCGGCACCGATAAGCACGCATCTTATGCCGAGGCGTTCGCGGCTTCAGTGAGGGAGAAAGTCTTACCCGCGGACTGCAAACTGCGACGGGTGAAGTACCTTAACAACGTAATAGAACAAGATCACCGATTCATAAGGCGGAGGTGGCGGGCGGCGCAATGCTTCCGCTCCTTTCACACCGCGGAGAGGACGCTCGAAGGTATAGAGTCTTTACACATGATGAGGAAGGGACAGGTTAAGAGGATAGACGGGAGGCACGCGGTAGGGCAGGCGAAGTTTGTCGCGAGCCTGTTCGATGTAGCTGCCTAAGGATCGGCTTTGCGGGTCTTCTTACCTCAAAGCAATTCCTGCAACACAACCGGATCAACAGTTCCTCCGGATTTAAAGACCATGTTCATCGAAACAATCGGAAGCTCAGTTTGACCAACGAGCCAAACTTCTAAGCCATTTGAAAGTTTTTGTTTTTCAATCGGCGGAATAGCGAAGCTAGAAAACTTAATCTTTTCATCTTTTTGTATTACTCCTCATTTAATTTTCGTTTTGAAGCTGAACAATTAATTGTTTCATGGCGTTCTTGAGCTGCACATCCGATGTTTTTTCAGCGATTCGGGCGAAAAATACACGCTCAGATGTTTGTCGCGGCTGACAGCCCGTAAATCTTCAGTTAACTTCGCGGCAAAAGCGCGCGAGCTTGTAATTTGGTCATATTCCTTCTTGTCGATGCGTTCGCGAATGGCGGCTTCCATTTTCTTCGCCGTTTCGGGAAAAACGTAAGAATCGTTGAGCAGTTTGAGTAGTTCGTTGATAACTTGTGTTTTCGTCGCCGCGTCAATCGCCATATCCGGCTGATCGCCGCCGTTCGGCGTCTGTGCCATCGCGTCATCGGGGCAAAGGATGAAAAAGGCTAAAGCCAGTGCGGTCATAAACGAAACTATTTTGTTCATTTTCTTTCTCTCCATTTCTGTCTAAGAATCCTATATATGCCTTAATATGTAAAATACTTATTTTGTGCCTTCTAATACTTTAGGGGTATCAATGGAATTGCGTCATTTGAAATATTTTCTGGCGGTTGCTGAAGAACTACATTTCGGCAGAGCGGCCGCCCGGATTCATATCGCCCAGCCACCCCTCAGCAAGCAAATTCAGCAGCTTGAAAAAGAGATCGGAGTTCAGCTATTTAAGCGAACAAAGAGAAGTGTCGAACTAACTAATGCGGGTAAGATTTTTCAGAGGGAAGCTCTTGGAATTCTGCAAAGTCTTGAGCATGCTATAAAAAAGGCGAAGCTGGCCGGCTGGGGAGACGCGGGTTGGTTGAGTATCGGTTTTATCGCTTCTTCTACCTATGATGTTCTACCGATCATATTAAAGGAGTTTAAGAAAAGGCACCCTCAGGTAGAATTGGTATTACAGGAGATTCAGAGTTCAGAACAAAATCAGGCTCTCCGAGAGGGGCGAATACACGTCAGTTTTGCCAGATTTCCAAAGACGGAATCAGGATTAGTGTTTGAAACTATTTATAGCGAACAATTAGTTGCCGCTTTACCACAATCACACCCTTTGAATAAAAAAAGGTCTTTAAAGCTTTCTGATTTAGCGAATGAACCTTTCATCCTTCAACCGCGGCCCCCATCTCCTCACGCCGACAATACGATGCAAATTTTCGCAAATGCAGGTTTCACTCCGCAGATTGTTCAAACAGTGGAGGAGATACATACTGCACTTGGATTGGTCGCAGCAGGAATCGGGATAACGCTACTTCCTTCTTCGATACGAAACATGCAGAACAGAGGGATAGAGTATCGCAATCTAATAAATCCTACGCCGGTATTAGAAATGAAAATGGGGTATAGGGCAGACGAAACATCACCGGCCCTCGCAAGCTTTATCGAAACGGTCCATTCGATAAATCTCCTGGTTGCCTCCGATGAGGCTTAGGCATTTTGCGGGGTTGTGTTCTATGAAAGGGGCGAGTCAAGGAAAAACTTCTCCCATGCCGGCGGCAAGGAGTATTTCTTTGACCACCAGCCCCCGGTCTACCCGTCAACGCGTCAACCCGACTCGCGGCCGCTCGTCTCCCGCGCCTGAGCCGGCTCAGAGGCATCGCCCCGCCGACATGCTGCTCTCACTCAAGCCCTCGCTGTCGCACTCGACGTGCTGACCAGTGTTCTATCTGAGACTGAAGACTCCCGCCTCCGCCTACGGCTTTCTCTGGTGCATCCGGGGCGGCATAAGGTTGCAACAGAGACGCGCGAGCACGCTCGCGCAGCCTACACAACCCGCGGATACTCAGCCCCGAACCTTCAACGAGCAGATACGGCGCATGACTCGCCGGCGGCCCCTCAGCCGGTCAGCCGCGCCAGCCTAAGCGGCTTGCTTCATCACCTCGCCGGCGTCGAAGCCCCCGCCGCTCTTCCACACGGCTAGGGTGACGGCCGCGATCTCGCGCGCCATCGTCACCCGCGCCAACTCCGGCCGCAGCCCCTTGGCTATCAGCCCCGCGTACCACGACTTGAAGGGCTCGCACCGCGAGGCCGCCTGCGCCGCGCTCTTGAAGGCGTGCTTGAGCGTGCGGCTATGGCTCCGCGTCAGCCCCCGCGTGACCGCACCCCGCTTCGTCCGGCGCAGCCCGACCCCCTCGACCCGATAGTCGGCACTCGACCTCGTCACGACCGCCAGCCCGCAGTAGGACCAAAACTGGCGCTTACTTCGGAAGCGGTGCGGCGTGACGACTGCCGCGATGAGCTGCGCGACCCGCACCACCCCGAGCGTCGGCACCTTCAGCAGCACCTTGGCCGCGGGGTGGCGGCGGCACTCGGCGACCAAGGCTTTGCGCGCCTCGCGCCGCAGCCCCGTCAGATGAGCTAACTCCGAGTAGAGCCGCTGCGCGCGCGCGGGCACCCGGCCCGGGCAGCTTCCCGAGCCACCCTTCGCGCTGCTGCGCTTTATACACATCGTTGCCGGCGCACGCGATGGCGCGGCTGCGGTAGAGGGCTTTGATGCGGTTCATCACCCGGGTCGAGTCCTCGACCAAGTACTCGTAGCTGCGGACCAGTTCCTTGAGGTCACGCACCCCCTGCTCGCCGTGGTAGACGGGCGAGAGCAGCCCGGCGCGGAGCGACTGCGCCAGCTTGCGGGCGTCGACCTTGTCCGACTTGTTGCCGTCTCGGAGCAGGCGGTTCTTGCGCGGGTCACAGACGACGACCTTGACCTTCGTTCGCTGCAGGGTGTCGTAGAGCCAGGCGGCGTGGGTGCCTTCCTCGAAGGTGACTTCGACTTGGCCGCGCAGCCCTTTCAGGAAGCCGAGGATGGTGGCCGCGCCGGTCTCGACGACCGACTCAATCACGAGCTTGCCTGCGGCGTTCAGGACAGCGATGCAGATACTTGCCTTATGGACATCGAGTCCGACATAGTACCGGCTCATTAGGGTTCTCCTTTCGGCGGTAGCGTTCGAGTCTCAACAACCGGAAGCTACTACCACAGGGGCACCCTTTCATAATGCGTTGCAAAAAATATGTTACCCACAATTAGTAGTGACAAAGAATAGGGTTCACCTCAATATCTGGTGCAGTGAGAAATTTTTTGCAACACTACCAGCAGAACTCAGTCAAGGCGTGAGAAATTTACGCCCAATATCGAAGTTACTACTAAGAGATCATCTGCTTTCCATTTGCCTGTCCAGACATTTTCAACCGTGCCGTCGTTTGCGACGACGACTGTGGTCGGCGTCATGCCCAGTTTATAAGCACGTCGGACTCGGTTCGGCAGAACGGCGACACGCAGGGGGATACTGGTGCTATCATGGCCGACCGAGCGCAGGTATTCTACAATCTTCTGCCTATTCTCCGATTCCCCTATAATCCCCAACACCTCGAAGCGCCCGCTGTCGGCTTGATTCAGTATCTCGCGCCAGTATGGCGCCTGCTGCTGGGAGTAGCGGCAACTCGGCGAGAAAAACATGAATATACGCTTCGGCCCGCTACCCGTGTAACTCACGTTAATTGTCTCCTCGTTCAATCCCGAAGCGGAGAAGGGTTCTACTTTTTCGCCGGCTTGCAGTCCCTGCTGCATGTTCGCCGCTTCGATCTCGCGCCGCAATCCCAGGTTCTGCCGTATCAGCAAGAGGTTGGAAGCGGCGAGAGCGCACAACAGTATACCGGCGGCCAGCGGCAGCAATTTTCGCTTGTCAATCATCGGCGTAAAAGCCCCCTTCTCTTATTTGCTCGGCCTCGTCGAGTCTGTCTTCTTGGCTGCTGCGAGGATTTCCACCGAGGCCCCGAAAAGGGCTGAGGCTTTTATATCCCGGCTCCGAAAGCCGTCGGCCAAGTCCAGAGCCAACACCTCGTCATGCCGAGCCAGTGACCTGAACGTAGCTATGACGCTCGATGAGATGCGCATCAAACCATCAACATAGCTGCGGCGAGACTCCCTATCCTTGCCCCCCGCGCCGGGCATATCATTGATGCTCTTAACAGCAGAACGCGCCACGTCGGCGACTCTCGCCTTGTCCACCGTTATCGCCAACTTGGTGGCTTCGAGGAGAGATTGCGCCTTGACGGCACCGTTTTCAGATACCTCCATCAATTTGAGCACCTTACTCAACGCCTCGCTTGCACCGACAGTGTCTCCCGATTCCCAGAAGTAGGATGCTATTTTTAGCAGCCCCCGTGTCCGCTCCCTAACGGTCTGAATCTTATCCGAGGCGGACGCGGCCGAGGTGGGGTCTTTCAGTTCGAGGGCCTTATCAATCACCTCGCCGAGGAACGGGTCGCGCCACAGGTTGCGCTCCCTTCCCGACGAAGTCTCACCGACCAGCTCCATGGCTTGCCGAAGTCGGCCGCGGTCGAGCGCCAGACGCGCAGCCCTGGCTAACAATTCATCTTTGATGGGTGCGTTTTCGCGCGCCCTGGCCTCGCTGATTAGCTGCTCCAACGGATCGGAGCTCTGTCTTATCCTATTCTCAAGGCCCGTGCGGTCGAGCCTTTGCTGTTGTAGGCGCGCGGCCAGAGAGGCCGCCAGGGCCATCACCTGCGGGTAGATCGCCGGGGCCAGTTTCTCCACCCTCGGCATGATGCGCTGAAGCAGGTCGTATGCATGCAGTAGCTGCCTCTGATCCGACCATACGTCGTCCGCCCCGGCAGACCTGACCGCGACGGCCAAGAAGCGTCTCTTCAAATCCAGGGGGACGCCATCCAGGAAGTAAAAATGCGAAAGTACTATCAGGGTTTCCGGGGGAATACTGCCGGCCCTCCCCTCTTCGACGGCCAGCAACTCCGGCAAAAACTTTACCAACTCGGCGGGATGCTCCGTCTCAAGCCTACGCAGGAAGAAAGGCAATACGTTGTTCAGGTCCGCCCCGCTGTGAAGGCCCCCGCGCATCAGTTCCACGGCCGCCGACGCGTCGCCCTGATAATTGAGTATCGAATAGGCGAGATCGACCTGATTCTGGTTGCCGGGCTTTTCTGATGACTTTCCCTCCTTGAGGCGCGCCGCCAACTCGGGAGCCCGAGCGTTGATCAGAGCCATGAGGTCCGTATGAAGCCAGTTGGCGTGCTGTTCCGGCACGTCGCCGGCATTGGCTCTTAAGTCCTCCAATGCTGCTACCGCCATAGCTTCGGCCGTCTCTGCATGGCCTCTGCTTTCCTGATGCCTGCTCTCGCCGGACCACAAAACGGTCGCAAGCCGGAGCCGTAGGAACACACGCAACGTCGGCTCGTCAATCGTCTTTATCAAGGCTGGCAGTTCGTTGAGCGTGGCGTCGGCGCGCTGGCGTGCCAGAAGCTCACCTAGCTCAGCCTCTTGCCCCAAGCATGTGAAAGCCCCCGACGCGAGGAGCCATAATACGAAAAGGACTTTCCTCATGCTCTCTTCTCTCGTTCAGGAATGGAGAGGCGACTTTATGCGCCGGCGACGTCCGCGCTGTGGGGGAGCGCGTCAGAATGTAAATGCCGGGGTCGGTGGAACTGCGAGGGGATGCGGCGGGACTGGTGGCCCTCACGACCCGAGCACATCATAAACCTCAAAGCCTCGTGCTCAGCGTCCGCCTCGACGGGAGTCGGGCTATTGACACCTGCTTGGCGAAGGCAGCAAGCCCGCCGCGCCCAGTGCACCCACGACAGAACCACTAACGATTACAGTTCTTCGTGAGTGGTTCGGCACATCACCCACTTCGTCTGCGATTCTTGAGTCTCCTGGTACCAACAGCCGAAATTGTCGGCCGCGCTACATTTGTAGCCGCTACAGCTGACAGCGTCCGCGTTCCTGCACAGGGCTACGCACGTGGCGGCTGAAGCGGTGACGGGGTTCAATAGCAACCAGGTGGTCACTATCAGCAGACAGAGGCAAACGGAAAAAGCAGATGCCAGTAGAGTCCTCTTCATGACGTTCCTCCCCTTCGAGTGTATCGGTGGAGATTGGACACGGTCGAAACGAGGCCCCGCGGAGCCTTTTCGCCATATCGACTTGGAAAGATCGTGAAGCTTAGTTAGTGCGCGCCGCCCAAGGTGAAGAAGCAAGGCCACTGACAGGATCTTTAGGAACGAGCGTCAGGTTAACAAATGTAAGACTCTCGCTGGCCCCTGTTAGTGCAAGGCCGCGAAGATCGAGGGATAACGCCGAAAGACCGCAGAAGTGAGGCTGAATTATATATTGCAATGAACAAATGTCAACGAAAAGAAAATCCCCTAGTAGGGGGATTGCGCAAGCGTCATCCTTCTTTAGGGATGCATGCTAAACCTTGAGCTACACGCGAGGGCTTAGGACGCGGTGAACATGAGGCTGATGCCATAAGAGACGAAATAAGCCGCTGAGCGATGAAGGATAGAAGGTTAGCACCAACCAGAAATAGGATAAATCCCGCTTGGCCGGAATTGACACTCATCAAAGAGTCAGAACGACAATTACGTAAAAGTGAGCGGCCATAACATTTGAGTTCAGCAGCTGCTGAAGGCAGCCCGCTGGAAGGAATGGTCAGGCCGCTTTGAGCCGAACATGAATGTGGACGTTGGTTGAGCCGTCACCGACAGGTAATTCTTTGACTTGCAGGTAGCCCTGCTTTCTCACAAGTTCCCCCAACTTCTGGCAACCATAGTTTCGCGGATCGAATGACGGGCTGTTCTTCAGAAGCATCGAGCCCACGGCGGAAAGAGCTGCCCATCCATTATCGCGCGCAGTAGCCGTTAGCGCCGTGCGAATCATCGGCTCCAGTGGTTCCAGCGGCTCGGGGGCCGGTTCCCCTTGGACCACAGGCGCCTGCTGCGGCCGGAGGATTTCCGTATAGATAAACTTGTCGCAGGCTGCGACGAAGGGCTGTGGGGTCTTTCGCTGCCCGAACCCGTAAACGACCAGCCCCGCCTCACGGATGCGTGTAGCTAAGCGAGTGAAGTCGCTATCGGAGGAGACCAGGCAGAAGCCGTCGAGGTGGCCTGAGTGCAAAAGGTCCATCGCATCAATGATGAGCGATGAGTCAGTCGAGTTTTTCCCGGCCGTATAACTGAACTGCTGCACAGGCTGGATCGCCATCCTGTGTAGAACCTCTTTCCATCCTTTGAGGTTTGTCGTGGTCCAGTCCCCGTATGCGCGCTTCACACTCGCTATGCCGTAACGTGAGACCTCTGCCAGAAGCTCGTGAATGATTGAAGCTTGTGCGTTGTCGGCGTCAATGAGGACCGCCAGTTTATCATTATTTGGATTGGACATTTTTCCTCCCTGTTGAGCGGTATATTGCCCGGCATCACCCGTGCTCACTTTACCTTGGCGACGTATGGGTGTTCGATGACCAAGAACTGCCGCTAAGGAATAGCATTATGAACCCATCTGAAATCAGTAGCGTGCTCATAGCGTTTGGCGAGATAGATAACTCACTTCAGAAAGAAAGTGATCGTGGTTGCGTTCTGGTGGTCGGTGCCTTACTGGAAAACGCCCTCGAGGAGCACATTACTGCCCATCTTATCCCTAAAGTGAATAAGGACGACGAGTTAATGTCCCGCTCTAGCAACAGCCCTATCTTTTCATTCAGCGCCAAGATCAATCTGGCTTATCGCATAGGACTTATTACGGCTAACGAGAGGAAAATCTATCACCAACTCAGAGAACTCAGGAACGTATGCGCCCACCAAATTGACCAACAGGATTTCGATAAACTTCACTTCAAAGACAGAACCAAAAACATTAGGGTCTGATGAAGTTAAGACGCTCACAGCGGATACTGCCGCAGCAGTCTTAACAACTCAAGGTACAAGTCGTCGTGCCGGTGGTTGAAGCGCCACTCGCACTCTTTCAAGTGCAGATGGAAGGTCGC
>Ga0196978_1000790_pt1 | contig 15382 bp, 8 predicted proteins | sample S3v_2013CmetaG_FD_155491 | JGI IMG/M metagenome (GOLD analysis project Ga0196978, IMG submission 155491) | Soil microbial communities from Anza Borrego desert, Southern California, United States - S3+v_20-13C | ecosystem: Environmental > Terrestrial > Soil > Desert | place: USA: California... | reverse complement strand
CCGGTTTTCGCGTCGAACGATTCATCTCTTGTTCACAGCCTCGCCCGGGTGCTACTACCCGCCAAGCCGGCGCGCCAGCACAGGCATCCGTTTCCCGAGGTGACCGCATGAACATCGCACTCCGAACGACAGCAGCCGCCGCTCTGGCGCTGTCGCTGCTGACGCCGGTTCCGGCCCACGCCCTGAAAATCACCGAGCTGCTGGCCTCCAACGCTGCCATCAACACCGACGAAGACGGCGAGTACTCCGACTGGCTCGAGCTGCACAACGAGACCGCCGCGCCCGTCAACGTGGCCGGCTACTACCTGACCGACGACGATCTGGCCCCGACCAAATGGCAACTTCCGTCCACGACCATCGCACCCGGCGGCTATCTGCTGGTGTGGGCCTCCGACAAGAACCGCACCACGCCCGGGTCGCCCCTGCATACCAACTTCAAGCTGTCGGCCGGCGGCGAGTTCCTCGGGATCATCGCGCCCGACGGCACCACGGTCGTCCACGCCTACTCGCCGGCCTTTCCGGAGCAGCCGCAGGACCGGTCCTGGGGGCTTGCCGCCGACCTGGCCACGCAGCGCTGCTTCGTCATCCCGACGCCCGGAACCGCCAACAACGAGAGCGTCAGCTGCACCGAGGTCGAGGACCTGCAGTTCAGCCCGCCGCGCGGCTTCTACGACGCGCCGTTCGACGTCACGATCTCGACGCCGACGCCGGGCGCCACGATCCGCTACACGCTCGATGGCACCGATCCGAGCGAAACCAACGGCGTCGTCTACGCCGCCCCGATCAGCGTCGACACGACGACGATGCTGCGCGCCCGCGCCTTCGGCGACGACCTGGCACCGTCGCCTTCGATCACCCACACCTACATCTTCCTGGACCACGTCCTGCAGCAGAAGACGTCCGATCAGCCTCCCGCCTACCTTTACCAGGGCGCCGATTACGACATGGATCCGGACGTCGTGAACGATCCGCGCTACGCATCGACGATCAAGGACGACCTCAAGTCCATCCCGACGCTCTCGCTCGTCATGGACGTCGATTCCTGGTTCGGTCCGCAAAACGGAATCCTGACGCATCGCCTCGGCGAGGGCGTCGCGTGGGAGAGGCCGGTGTCGGCCGAGCTGATCCGCACCGACGGCGTCCCTGGTTTCCAGATCAACTGCGGCGTTCGCATCCAGGGCGGCACCAGCCGCCTGTCCGACCTGGGCAAGTACTCGCTGCGACTCCTGTTCAAGAGCATCTACGGCCCGTCCAAGCTCGACTACGCCTGGTTTCCCGACACGCCGGTGGACGAGTACGACACGGTTCGTCTCTCGGCCTTCCACAACAACTCGTGGGCCGCGGGCTATCAGCGCTCCGAGTTCATCCGCGACACCTGGCTCAAGGACACCCAGCTCGACATGGGCCAGCTCTCGGGCCACAGCACCTACGTCCACCTCTACATCAACGGCCGTTACTGGGGTCTGTTCCGTCCCACCGAGCGTCCCAATGCGCAGTTCATGGCCTCGCACCTCGGCGGCGACGAGGAAGACTACGACGTGATGAACGACGAGGGCGTGGTCGACGGGAATCGCGAGTCGTGGGACCAGATGCACGACTGGGCCCGCCACAACCTCGCCAGCATCGACGTCTACGAAGAGCTGCAGAAGTACATCGACGACGAGAACCTGGCCGACTACATGATGGCCAACATCTACGCCGGCAACTACGACTGGCCCGACCACAACTGGTATGCGGGCAGGCTGCGCCAGCCCGGTGCCGGCTACATGTTCTTCTCGTGGGACGCCGAGCTCATCCTCGGCGAGATCAGCGGCAATCGCATCAACGTCGCCGCCTTCGACACCCCAGGAGCGCTCTGGTCGAACATGCGCAAGAAGAGCGCCGAGTTCCGCCAGATCTTCGGCGACCGCGTGCACAAGCACTTCTTCCACGACGGCGCGCTGACGCCGCAGAAGAACATCGAGCGGTTCATGAAGCGCGCAACCGAGATCGATCGCGCCGTGGTCGGCGAATCGGCGCGCTGGGGCGACCGCGCCCGGCAAGTGCCCTACACGCGTGACATCGAGTGGATCATCGAGCTCCGCCGCCTCGTGCTGGCCTACTTCCCGGCGCGCTCGCGGATCGTGTTGCAGCAGTTCAGGGACAACGACCTGTATCCGAACGTGGTCGCACCGAACATGGTGCCCTACGGCGGCGAATTCTTTCCGGGAGAGGAAATCACGCTGAGCGCGCCGGCGGGCATCATCTACTTCACGCTGGACGGTAACGATCCGCGCGAGCCCGGCGGCGGAATCTCGCCGAGCGCCATCGATTACAGCGGGCCCATCGACTACCTGACCGAAGGCACCACGATCAAGTCCCGTGCCCTGGTCGGCATCGAGTGGAGCGCGCTGGAAGAAGCCACGTTCATTCCGGCCACGCCGCTGCGCATCACCGAGCTCATGTACAATCCCACCCAGGGCCTGGGTGCGGAGTTCCTGGAGATGCGCAACATCGGCGTCTCACCGCTGGTGCTGACGGGCATGCAGCTGACCGCCGGCGTCACGTTCACCTTCCCGTCGCTCATCCTTCAGCCTGGCGCGCACGCACTCGTGGTCGAGAACGCCGCGACGTTCCAGAACGTGTACGGCGCCGGGCATCCGGTTGCCGGCGTCTACTCGGGCCGGCTCGACAACGGCGGCGAGCGCATCCGCCTGCAGGACGCCAGCGGCGCCGAGATCCACGACTTCGAGTTCGACGACGCGTGGCATCCGCTCAGTGACGGACCGGGTCGCTCCCTGGTCATCCGCGACGCGAGCGCCGAGCTCGGTGCGTGGGGCCAGGCAAGCGGATGGCGAGCCAGCGCCGCAAGCGGCGGAACCGCCGGTGCCGCCGAGCCCGCCTTGTGCGCCAACGGCATCGACGACGACGGCGACGGCCTCTCCGATCTTGCCGACGACGGCTGCGGCGACGCCGCGCAGGACGAGGAGAACCCGGCCTGCAACGACGGCATCGACAACGACGGCGACGCGGCCACCGACGACAGCGACATCCACTGCACCGATCCGTCTCTGGACAGCGAGGCGCCGCCGCCCGGCGACAGCTTCCTGTGCTATCGCACGCGCCGCCGCGCCGACAGCTCCACCTTGACGCCGCTGACCGTGACGGTCGAAGACGAGTTCGACGGCGAGGTCGACTACACGGTGACTCGTCCGCAGACCATTTGCATGGCGGGCGCGCTCAATGGCGCGCCGGCCTACGACGACCAGACCCATCTTCGCTCCTATGAGATTCGCGCCGTCGCAGGGGAGCCGCTGCACGTCCCGCGCATCGGTCTCTTCTACGAGGGCGGTCTGGCGCCGGTGTTCGTCGATACGACCAAGGCCGAGGGACTGCTCGTGCCCGCGCATGTGGACCCGTCATCGCCGCCGGCCGAGCCCGTGGCGATGAATCACGGAGTCGACTTCTACAAGTGCTACCGCACGACGGTGCCCAGCAGCTCGCCGCGCTACTTCCCGACCAAGGCGCAGTCGGCATTCGCCGACGAGTTCGAGGACCGCTCCTACCTGCTGCGCCCGCCGACCCGCGTCTGCACGCCGGCGTCGCTGGACGGCAGCGCGGTCAAGACGCCGGGGCGCCACCTGCTGTGCTACCGCGCCAGCCGCGACAAGTTCTTCCCCAAGCACGCGCCGGTAGCCGGTGTGCATACGGCGGATGTCTTCCTGGAAGACCGGATCGACACCGTGCTCGAGCAGGAACTGTGCGTGCCCAGCACTCTGGTGGAATAGAGTTCGGTTCACAGTGTTCGACGGATCGTGCGGAGATCGGACGCGCCATACTCCGCAATAACGATGCTTGTCTGCGGAGAATACCGGCGGTAATCTCCGCATTACGTGCGGACTTACATTCATCAACGTCCTGGTTGGCCGCGAATGTCGTGGGACGGCGCGCTCCTGGCCGCACCCTTGGCCGAGGTCCGGCATCGGCAGGGCCGTCTGGTTGGCAGGCTGGAATCGCTCGGTTTTGCCGCGAGGGACGAAGCCGTCCTGCAGACCCTGACCAGCGATGCGGTGACGACCAGCGACATCGAAGGCGAGAACCTGGATGCGCAGCAAGTTCGATCCTCGGTCGCGCGGCATCTCGGCCTGGATTCTGGAGCTCTCAGACCGGCCGATCTGCGCGTGGAAGGCATCGTCGAGGTGTTGCTGGACGCGACGGGGAACCACGATCGTCCACTTACCGCGGAGAGGCTCTTCGCGTGGCATACCTCTCTCTTTCCCGGCGGCCGCAGCACGTTCGGGAAAATCGCGGCGGGCAAGTGGCGCGACGACAGCACAGGTGCGATGCGCGTGGTCTCCGGCTCGGTCAGCAAGGAGGCCGTGCACTTCGAAGCGCCAGCGGCATCGCGCGTGCCCGGCGAGATGCGCGCGTTTCTCGAATGGTTCGATGCCGATCGCGGGATCGATCCCGTTCTGGCAGCGGGTCTGGCTCACCTGTGGTTCGTGACGGTTCACCCCTTCGATGACGGCAACGGCCGAATCGCGCGTGCGATCACCGACATGCAGCTTGCGCGTTCGGAAAAATCGGCTCAGCGCTTCTACAGCATGTCGGCGCAGATCCGCGACGAACGCGGCGACTACTACTCGATCCTGGAGCACACTCAGAAAGGATCGCTGGACGTCACTTCCTGGATGGAATGGTTCGTCGGCTGTCTCGGCAGAGCGATCGACGGCGCGGAGGTCAAGCTTGCCGGCGTCCTGTTCAAAGCACGCTTCTGGGAGCGCCATCGCGCAGTACCGCTCAACGATCGCCAGCGCCGCGTCCTGAGTCGCATGCTGGAGGGCCTGGAAGGGAAGTTGACGAGCACGAAATACGCCCGCTTGGCGAAGTGCTCGCAGGATACGGCCAGCCGCGACATCAACGCGCTCCTCGACCACGGTGTCCTCGTGCGAGGCGCCGCTGGCGGGCGCAGTACGAGCTATGATCTCGCTGGTGGCGATCCGGCAGGCGGTTCCGGTCCTGCATGAGATGACCGGGCCACATCCGACGGCGTCGGGCGTCTTTCGTCTGGCACTGAAGGCGGTCCATCACGCCGGCCGACCCATGCGCGCTGGCCCGACGCTCAGCACGACGTCGAGACGGATGCCTGATCCGCGAGAACTTCGGGTGACAACCGCCTCCCCGTCGGCTATCTTCCGCCCACTCTACGACGACGCGGGTCCCGGTTGGGGAGCTTTGATCCGCCCGTCACAAGTCACACGCGAAGGGGCTGCAGGATGGGGACGCCGTCGGTCTCGGTACTGATACCGGTTTATAATGGAGAGCGGACAATCGCCGGATGCATCGATTCGGTGCTTTCCCAGCGATATCCGAACATGGAAGTGGTCGTGGTCAACGACTGCTCCACCGACCGGACCGCCGAGGTGCTGCGGTCGTACGAAGGCAAGGTCCGGGCCTTCACCAACCCGCGCAATTCGGGGATCGCTGCCACCTACAATCGCGCCATCCGCGAGGCCACCGGCGACATCGTGCTGACCGTGGCCAGTGATTGTATCCTCCTTTCCCCCGATTACGTCGCTCGCATGGTCCGTCACTTCGACGATCCGACCGTCGGCGCGGTAGTCGGCAAGTCGATGATGCCCGAATGGGATCGCGCTCCCTGGCTGGAGCGGGTCTTTACGCGTCTGAACATCCTGGACACGAACTGCCCCGACACCGCCGCGCACGAGGTGAACTTCGTCGAGCTTCGCTGCGACGGCTACCGGCGCCAGCTTCTGATCGAGGTCGGCGGCCTGAACGAGGACCTGTTCCGCTCCAATGAGGACCAGGACCTCTCGATCCGCATCGCCAAGCGCGGCGCGCGTCTGCTGCAGGACAACTCGCTCGAGTTCGAGCTGGGTTTCGGCGGCACCGAGGACACTCTCGGCAAGCTTCTGAGCAAGCAGGGACAGTACGCCCGCGGCCAGGCCTACATCACCGTGAACTACGGAATGGGCTCGCGAAACGGCCTCTGGACCAACCAGAACCGCCGTCGTCGCGCGCTCCATCGCATGACGCAGGTGGCGATGCTGCCGCTGCTCGTGGCCATCGCGATCCTGGCGTTCTTTTCCCCTGCTACCGCCCTCGTCGCCTTCGCCGCGTTGCTGGCGCAGCGGCTGTGGTGGTACTCGCGCCTGACGGCCGACCTGAAGCCGCGCGAGCGTCTGATCTCGCTGGCACTGGGTCCTGTGTGTGACTGGCTCTACTCGTTCTCGTTCTGGACGAGCGCCGTTGGCTGGATCGCCAGCGGCAAGGCGGTGTTCAACCGCCGCGAGATCGGTCATCTGGAGATCGCAAGGCCAGGGGCGTAAGACGCTTTGAGCGCACCTCGGCGCCTTCCTCAAGTCGTATGGTTCGTCGCGGCCGCGCTGGTGTGGGCGGCGGTGGACGTGGCGCAAGCTGCATCCACCAGCAGCGGCATCGGCATCGTCGCGCTGGCTGCGCTGACGCTGTTCCTGTACGCGCTGGTCGGAATCGGCGCGGGCCTCGTCACCGTGCCGTTTCTCGGGCAACGCCGTGATGCGGCCGCGATCGCGACCGCATTCGTCGGCATCGGAACGCTCCTTCTTCTCGGCTACGTCAACGTGGCCTTCCTGCCCTCGATCACCAATCCGATCTCCATCGCTGCCAATCTTGCGATGCTCATGGTCGCGGTCATGGCCTGGGCCGTCGTCTCGCGTTCCCGTGCGCTGCAGCGCGTGCAATCGAACACGATCGCGGCGCTCGTCGTTGCGGGGGCAGCAGTTGCGGCAGCGATCTTCGTGGCTATGCCCTCGGCGGGCACGGGCGCAACGCTTGGCGCACGCAGCAGCGCGGCGGCGTCGATGCCGAGCGTCTTCGTCGTCATCCTGGATTCGCTGCGCGCCGACCGCACCTCGCTCAAGGGGCGTACCGACAACCTGCTGCCGCGCCTGGAGGGCCTGCTGAAGGAGTCGGCGGGCTACTCGCGCGCCTACGTGCAGTCGTCGTGGACCAAGCCGTCGGTGGGATCGCTGTTCACTTCGCTCTATCCGAGCTCGCATGGCGCGACGCTTCGCACGGGGCGCCTGGCGCCGGGTGCGACGACGCTGCCGGAGGTGTTCGCCAAAGCCGGCTACGCAACCGCGGTCTTCTCATCCAACCCCTGGATCTCGCCCGCGTTCGGTTTTCAGGAAGGGGTGGGACATTTCGTCGAGTCCGAGCGCGAGAGCTTCACGCGCCTGATCACGCTGCACCGGCTGCTGAAAATGGCAGACAAGGCACTGCCGGGTGACCTCGTACGTACTGCCCTGCAGAAGCTCGAACGTGGTTTCGGCGTCAGCGAAGCGCATCGTTCCAACTGTCTTCGCGATGCATGGCTGGTCGATCAGCTCGAGCCATGGCTGGATCAGTCCGGGCCCGGACCGTACTTCGCCTACTTCCATCTGATGAGCCCGCACATTCCCTACGATCCGCCCGGCGTCGATCATGCCGACTTCCCCGACGACGAGCAGGTCGAGCTGCAGCGGGTGACCACGCCGCTGCCGCAGGATCGTCGCAAGCGCCTGATCGATCTTTACGAGATGGCGGCCGTGCACGGCGATCAGATGCTCGGACGCATCCTGGACACCCTGGAGCGGCGCGGGCTGGCGAACAACGCGATCGTGATCGTGACGGCCGACCATGGCGAGGAGTTCCACGAGCACGGCGCATGGGGCCACGGCAATTCGCTCTACGACGAGACCATTCACGTTCCGCTCGTCATTCGCGCCCCTGGCCTGGCAACCGCGCGCATCGACGCGCCGGTCATGCTGGTGGACATGCTTCCGACACTGTCGGTGCTCGTCGATGCCAAGGCCGTGCCCGTGCCTGGCGTGACGCACGGCAGCGACGTGCGCATGCCTGACGCGGCGCGTCCGGCCTACTCCGAGCTGACGCGCGAGGGCGGCCTTCAGTCGCACGCGCTCATCGGCCAGAGCAACAAGTACATCGAGACGACCAAAGGCCTGGGCGAAGCTTTGGGACATGAGTTCTTCGATCTGACCGCCGACCCCGCCGAATCAAGAAACTTGTGGAGCGAGGCGCAGGACGACTGGGCCAAGGCCCTGGCCGAGCTTCGCGAGCGGGCCAGCGCCACCCGATTCCACAGCGATTCGGCCGAGATCGACGAGGAGGCGCAGGAGCGCCTGAGGGGCCTCGGCTATCTGAACTGACCGCGGGGCGGGGCAGCAACCGCCTTGACCCAAGGTCGCACCGCAACGTACAAGCAACGCGGGCTCACCGCGGCGACGATCGAACGCGGGCGACGTCCAGGCATTGACCGCAGCCATCTCCATGGCAGGCGGCGAAGGGAGGAGGGAACCATGCAAGCATTCCAGTTGCGTCGCCTGCTGGCGGCGGCGGCCATCGCTCTGTTTTCGCATGCAGCGACGGCCGAGGCGGTGGTCTTCACCTCACAGGAAGGCAAGTGCGCGTCGGCCATGGCCAAGGCCATGGAGAAGTACAACGCGGCCATCATCAAGGAAGTCTCGCGCTGCCGCGCCGGCGACATCTCTGGCGCCGCCGACGACGACGACGCGTGCGCGACGCTGCCCGTCAAGAGCGCCGACAAGCTGGCCAAGGCGCGCACCAAGATGGTCGCGGCCGTAGCCAAGGCCTGTCAGAGCGTGTGCAGCCTCTCCACCGACAAGTCCTGCATCAACGACGTCACCTGTCCGCCAAACAACGACAATGCCGAGCGCTGCTCGGGCAACGGTGGCACCAATCGCTTCGACATCGGCAAGCTCGGCTTCCCCGGCCCCTACTGTGCCGGCTTGCTCGATCGCAACGCGGGAACGTCCGTGCTCAAGACGCCCTCCGACGTCGGATCGTGCATCGCGGATCTGACGGAAACGCTGGCCGAGGATGCCATCGACGCGATCTATGCCGACCTCGACTCGGGCTCGGGCGTGTCCGCCGCAGGACAGACGTGCCTGTCGGCGATCTCCAAGGCAGTCGGCAAGGCCATGAGCAAGACGCACGCGGCCGTGGCCAAGTGCCGCACGACACGGCAGGTCAATCCCGTCTGCGACGGCGGCGTCAACGCAGGCCAGGCTTGCGCCAATGACGGCGGCTGTCCCGGCGGCGCCACCTGCGGGCTGGATCCGAACGACTGCGAAGACGACGAGGCCACCATCCTGGCACTGCAGAAGGAAGAAGGCCTGCTGCGCGCGGCCATCGCCAAGTCCTGCACCGACGAGGCGGTCTTCGAACTGCAGGGCATGTGCGAGGCCGGCGGTGCGCCACCGTTCTTCGTCGAAGAGGCGCAGGACTGCATCGTCGCGATGGTGCAGGAGATCGCCGGAAAGATCCTCGGCCCTACGCGCCACGTCTATGCGCCGTTCGGCATGATCAATGTCTCGCATCCGCCCTCCGCGTTCGGCTACTGCGGTGACGGGCTGCTGGATCAGGAGCGTAACGAGAGCAACGGCATCGGCGAGGAGTGTGACGGCGACAACGACGAGGCATGCGGCAGCGGCTCGTGTCTTCCTCCCGGCGACCTGTTCGAGTGCACCTGCGACAACACGCCGCGCTACAAGATGGTCGTCGACGGCGATGCGGTCGACAGCGATGCCGGCTGGACCGGCGACTCGCACGACGCGACCCACAACGACAACTTCGGCTACACCGCCGACCTGTCCGGTTGCGACTGCTCCTCTTTCGATCAGGCGACCTGCGACGGCACCAGCTCCGACCCGGTCTGCGCTCTCGCTGCCGACATCGGCCCGCGCTGCAGCAACAACATGCACGGCTCCGAGACCTGCGACGACATCGGCGACGGCGACGGCGACCCGTCCGACTCGGACTGCTTCGTGTGCGACTCGAACAGCCTCAATGCCGGCGACCACTGTGCCGACGAAAACGGCGATGCCGACGAGACGCTGTGCGACTCGCAGTGCTTCAGCGACCTGACCGGCGATCCCGTGGTCCCTGCCCAGCCGTGCGGACGCCAGGCCGATTGCGACGAAGGCGAGACCTGCCGAGGCCGCTGCGACGACACGCCGACCTGCGATGCGCAGCTCGAAGGCTCGCCGCTGCCGCAGATCGCCGCGGCGATCTCGGTGTGCATCGGTCTCGAGTACACCAGCGATCTGACCGGAACCAAGAACATGGTCACGGGCGAGGCCGATCTCGCGTACACTTCGCGCTCGGTCGTCTATGTCGGCGACACCACGACCGCGCCGTGTCCGATCTGCGGCGGCTCGTGCGTGGGAGGCGACAACGACGGCGAAGCGTGCTTCGGCCGCTGCGATAGCAGCGGAGCGCAATGTCTCATGGACAGCGACTGCACGCTGCCCGGCGATACCGCGTGCCTCGAGACGGACGACGACTGTCCGTCCGGTTCGTGCTCGCTCGACCTGCGCTGCTCGAGCGGCGACAACGCCGGCAAGTTCTGCCGTCCGATGGCCGATACGCCCCTGGGAGTCGTCTCGGCCGATTGCCCGCCGAGCCTGGACTCGAACCTTTCCGGCATCGGCGTCCAGCAGCCGTTCGGTTCGGTGACCACCGAACCCATCCAGTTCCCGGCCGGCGGCCCTTGCTCGGATTCGTCATGGACGAACTTCACGTGCCCGTGTCCCGACGGCGGCTCGGCCACCAAGACCAGGCCCAACCTGTGCGCCGCCACGTGCGACGCCGGAGTCAACGAAGGCCAGCCCTGCGCCGTCACCAACAACGGCACGGGCACCATGACCAAGTGCGCTGGTGGCACCGAGGCCGGCGCGATCTGCGACGAGAACGCGGACTGCGCGGGCGGCGGAACCTGCACGACCAATCCCACGCAGTGCACGGCCGGTGCCAATCTCGGCAGTCCATGCACGACCAATGCGCAGTGCGACACCAGCGTGGGCAGCGGTAACGGCGTGTGCGGTGACGCGTGTCCGGGCGGGCGCTGCCTGCCGCTTTGCTATCCGCAGGGCGAGTGCGCCGGCGGATCCCGCGCAGGCCTGGAGTGTGCGCGCGACAACGAGTGCACCGGCGGCGGCACGTGCAATCCCACCGACAGCGAGGAAGGCCTGTGCGCCAATGGTCCGCGCAAGTGGCGCTGCACGGGCGAGGGATATCAGACGCTGCCGTGCGCGTTCACGGACGACAACACGCAGCGTGGCTGCGAATGGGGCAGCGACGGCGTGGCCGACACCGAAGACGACATTCCAGGCGCGGGCTTCTGTCAGAGCCGGCCGCTGGATTGCTACATCAACAACGGTGCGGCCGAGGGCTGGGATACGCTCAATGGCGGCGGTGATGCGAGCCAGGTCAAGCTGGTGTCGACGTTCTGTACGCCGGCGGCGGGTAATCCCGCGGTGAATTCGATCAGTGGGTTTGGGGGGCCGTCGAGAACGCGCCGGTTCGGGCAGGGGTTTGTCAACGTACCGTCGATCCCCTGAGGCGCCGCTCTAAGAGGCGGTGGCGATTCAAGACGCCGGGCCGTCCATAAACGGCCGATCGCTGCGTTGGACGCGGCGCCGTGTGCTCGACGTACGGGAAGTACGCCTCCGCGCACGGCGCCGCGTCCGCCTTGCGCCAGGCCGTTTCTGAACGGCTCGCCGGGAGTTCGAGCCGGGCGGTAGCGATTCAAGACACCGGGCCGTCCATAAACGGCCGATCGCTGCGTTGGACGCGGCGCCGTGTGCTCGACGTACTGGAAGTACGCCTCCGCGCACGGCGCCGCGTCCGCCTTGCGCTAGGCCGTTTCTGAACGGCTCGCCGGGCGGTGCCGGAGTGGCGTTGCGGTGAGATGGCGTTGTGGTGGGCGATGTCGCTTCGCTCCCTCGCTGCGATTGCGACTGGGCGCTCTAACCCCACTCTTTTTTCCTGCCCTGTTGCTTGGCGGGTTGGGCCGGGCGTTTTTTCTTGCGGGGGCTTCGGAGTAGGGCGGGGGCATTTGTCGGGCGAGGTGCATGGGATGAGCCGATTCCAGGGCAAGACTGTCGTCGTTACCGGGGCTTCGAGCGGGATCGGGGAGGCGGCGGCGGTGCTGTTTGCGGCCGAGGGGGCGAGCGTCGTTTTGGCGGCTCGCAGTGCGCAGGCGCTCGAGACGGTGGCGGCGCGGATTGCGGGGGCGGGTGGCGTGGCGCTGGCGGTGCCAACCGACGTCAGTGATCCGACGGCTTGTGCCTCGCTGCTCGCTACTGCCGAGAGCCGCTTCGGGGCGATTCACATACTGGTCAACAACGCAGGGTACAATTACCGTGGGTGCGTCGAAGAGGCGCCGGTTGAGGAGCTCGGCCGGATCGTCGACGTCAATTTAAAGGCGCCGATCATGCTGACGCGGCTGGCGCTGCCATATCTGCGGCGTGCCGGCAAGGGTGCCATCGTCAATGTCGCCTCGCTTGCAGGGCGCATACCGCTGCCGGAAGAGGCCACGTATTCGGCGACCAAGTTCGGTCTTCGCGGGTTCACCTTCGCGCTGGCCGAGGAGCTTGCGGGCACCGGGATCACCGTCTCGGCGGTTTCTCCGGGGCCGGTGGAGACGGGCTTCATCCTCAACGGCCTCGAGGAAGTTCCCGACATTGTCTTCTCGCAACCGATGAGCACGGCCGACGAGGTGGCAAGGCTGATCCTGGACAGTGCGCACGACGGCGCCGCAGAGCGGGCGTGCCCGCAGCTGTCTGGCTATCTCGCGACGATCGGCTATCTCGTGCCGCAGGTTCCGCGTCTGCTGCGACCGCTGCTGATGTATCAGGGCCGTGCCGCCAAGGAGCGCTACATCAAGGAACGGCGCGCCGCTGGCGAGAGCTGATCACCGTTCGCTTCGTCAGCGCATCGAATTTCTTCCCCACACGGACGCTCGCTCACGAACGCGTCCGTAAAGTCAGGCGCGGCGACCCGTTCCGCGCCCTTGATCACGATTGGCAGGAGCACACATGTCGCGAGCCATACGCATTCATGAAACCGGCGGTCCCGAGGTTCTTCGCTTCGAGGACTTCGATCCGGGGCCTCCGGGGCCGGGGTGGGTGCGGATCCGGCACACCGCGATCGGCCTCAACTACATCGACACGTATCACCGCTCGGGACTTTATCCGTTGCCGCTTCCGTGTGGTCTCGGGCTCGAGGCGGCCGGCGTCGTTCAAGCCGTAGGCGAGGGCGTCACCGACCTCGGCGTCGGCGACCGCGTCGCCTACGGGACGGGGCCGCTCGGCGCGTACTCGGAGGTCACCAACGCTCCGGCCAATCGCGTCGTGCGCGTTCCTTCCTCCGTCAGCGACGAAGCGGCCGCCGCGATGATGCTCAAAGGCATGACGGCGTGGTTTCTTCTGCGCCGAACCTACGAGGTGAAGCCGGGCGATACCATCCTGTTCCACGCGGCGGCGGGAGGCGTCGGGCTGATCGCATGCCAGTGGGCCAGGCACCTGGGCGCGACCGTGATCGCAACCGCTGGCAGCGACGAGAAGGCTGCGCTGGCGCGCGCGCACGGCGCCGACCACGTCATCGTCTACTCGCGCGAGGACTTCGCGCGGCGAGTCCGCGACATCACCGGCGGCAAGGGCGTGCCCGTCGTCTATGACGGTGTCGGCAAGGACACGTTCGAAGGTTCGCTGGACTGCCTGGCCCCCCGAGGCCTGCTGGTGAGCTTCGGCAACGCCTCGGGGCCGCCGCCTGCGCTGGAGCTCGGCACGCTGGCCATGCGCGGCTCCCTGTACGTGACCCGGCCGACGCTGATGACGTACACCGCCGAGGACGCCGACCTGCGCGAAGGAGCACGGGCTCTGTTCGAGGTGGTGGGCAGCGGCGTCGTGCGCATCGAGGTCAACCAGCGCTATCCGCTTGCCGAAGCCGCCCAGGCCCACCGCGACCTCGAGTCGCGCAAGACCACCGGGGCCACCGTGCTCGTGCCGTAAGGGAAAAAGGGCGTCAGGCGCCTTCTTCGAGAGTCCGCGCAAGCAGGTCCAGCGGCGAGCGTGCGAGCCGCGAAGAGATGATTCCCGGCGAGCCGGCTTCGGCCTGCCCGACCCCTTTTTTGTGTTGATGGCGCGGCCGGTCACGGCCACTGTGGGCTGCACGCATTACCTGAGACACAAGGAGTTGCCGATGGCAGGCTATATCGTCGACATCGAAGAGAAGACCCTCAAGAACGATTACTTTCGCGAGGTGCTGTTCACGACCTCGCGCAGCCAGCTCGTCGTGATGACGCTGCAGCCGGGCGAGGAGATCGGCATGGAGCACCATGACGGCATCGATCAGTTCATCCGCGTCGAGGCCGGGCAGGGCAAGGCCATCCTGGATGGCGAGGAGACGGCGCTGGCCGACGGATCAGCGGTAGTGATCCCCTCGGGCACCGAGCACAACATCGTCAACACCTCGACGACCGAGGCGCTGCGTCTGTACACGCTCTACACGCCGCCCGAGCACCCCGACGGCACCGTCCACAAGAACAAGGCCGAAGCCGAAGAGTACGAGAAGCATCACCATCACTGATGAGGGAACGGGGTCAGGTACTGAAAGTGCGGGTGCTGCGCCCACACTTTCAGTACCTGACCCCAGCCTTCAGAACCCGAAGCGCGCGAGCACTTTCGAGACGCGCGCCTTCATCGCCGCGTCCTTCATCGGGAAGTCGCGGAAAAAATCTTCCCGCACCAGGACGCCCCGCCTCTCCCGGACGTTGTTTGCCCAGTACAGGGCCTTCTGCTCGTTGCCGGCCAGCGCGTGTGCGCTGGTCGCGATCATCGCGATGATGACGTGGGCACCGGGTGCGCGCGCTGCGCGCTCGGCCCACACGGCGGCTTCGGCGTCCTCGCCGTCGGCGATGTAGGCGAGCGCCGTGCTGCCGAGCATCGCGTAGTAGAGAGGATCGAGCGGGCTGAGGCTCATCGCCAGCTGCGCGTTGCGGACGCCCTCGCTGCCCTGGCCGGCCAGCGCCTGCGTCAGTGCGCGCACGTAGATGCCGTGCGCGTAGTTGGGGCTGATCGAGATGGCGCGATCCAGCCACCCCTGGCTTCCGTCCAGGTCGCCTTCGAGCCAGCACGTCCTTCCCATCGTGCAGTTGACGAAGGGATCCATCGGATCGAGCTCCAGGCCTCGCTCGGCATGCTGCCTGGCAAGGTGATGCTCGCCGGCGATGTCGTCGCTGTGACGAAGGAACGCGCTCTGGAAGTGCACGAAGGACAGGCCTGCATGCGCGCGCGCCAGGTGCGGATCCTTGCTCAGCGCATGCGTGAAGAGGGCGGCGGCCGCATCGTTGTCGCGATGATTGAATCGGTACATGTGCTGGAGGCCCAGATGATAGGCCAGCCATGCATCCAGGTTCTCCGTCACGCTCATGCGTGCCAGGCCCGCCTCGTGCAGCGGAATCCGCAGCTCCAGGGCCGCGACGATCTTGGAACAGATGCCTGCTCGAACCTCGTGCACGTCATCGACGGAAGCCGCA
>Ga0196978_1000788_pt1 | contig 15401 bp, 8 predicted proteins | sample S3v_2013CmetaG_FD_155491 | JGI IMG/M metagenome (GOLD analysis project Ga0196978, IMG submission 155491) | Soil microbial communities from Anza Borrego desert, Southern California, United States - S3+v_20-13C | ecosystem: Environmental > Terrestrial > Soil > Desert | place: USA: California... | reverse complement strand
AGCCCTACCAGCTCAACTCCTGCTACACCTACAAGGACGATTCGCCCGCCGTGCTGGAGCGCTGGCCGCAGTTCTATACCGGGCCTAAGTCTTAGGCCGTCGAAATCACGCGAACGAGTAGTCGCCCGCCGCGATCGCTGGCGTGTTCGTGAACGCGATCCGTTCCAATCCGCCGCTGTAACTGATCGTCCAGACGTTGCTCGCGGTCTGGGTGAACGTCGCGCCCGGACCGTAACCGTGAAAAAAGAGGTGGTCTCCCGCGGCGAAGTCCGTGACAGCATCGCCGTGGGCTTGTCCTGCCGTGAAACGGAAATCGTCGTTGCCGGCGCCGCCGTGGAGGCGATCCGTCCCCGCACCGCCGTCGAGCTCGTCGTCTCCGTCACCGCCCTGGAGGTTGTCGGCCCCGCCGCGGCCGTTGAGGTTGTCGGCGCCGCCCAGCCCGACGATCTCGTTGGCGGCATCGTCGCCCGACAGAACGTCGGCGTACGAGATCGTGCCGATGAGCCCTTCGATCCCCGCGTAGCTATCGCCGGCTGCATCGCCGGTATTCGATGCCGGCGTCAACAAATCGGCGTGCACACCCGAGAGGGCATAGTAGTACGCCGCGTGATCTGCACCGATTCCGCCGTCCAGCATATCGCCGCCAAGCCCGCCTTCCAGGCGATCGTTTCCGGTTTCGCCGAGAAGCGTGTCAGCGCCGGCCGCGGCCTGCAGATAATCGTTGCCGCCCAGCCCGCGCAGCAGGTTGAGCGCGTTATCGCCGACCAACGTGTCATGGAACGACGATCCAATGACGCCCTCGATCGACGAGAACGTGTCGCCCGTTGCATCGCCGCTGTTCAGCGCAGGCGCGGCCAGATTCCCCATGACCGCGGCCGGCGCCGTGCTGTAGCTCGCGACGTCGAAGCCGGCATCGCCTCTGAGGTTATCCGGACCCGCTCCGCCATCGAGGACGTCGTTGCCTTCCATGCCGAGCAGTTGATCGGCGCCGCCACGGCCGAAAAGGCTGTCGTCGCCGCCGAGCCCCACGAGGCTGTTCACTCCCGTGTTCCCGAAGAGCAAATCGCCATGGGCTATCGTGCCGATCAGGTTTTCGATCGAAAGATACTCGTCGCCGGCCGCATCGCCCGTATTGAGGCCGGGCGACATCAGGTCGGCCGTGACCGGCGCCGCCGCGTAGTAATAGACGGCGCTGTCGGTGTTCGGGCCTCCGTTCAATACATCACCAGCGGGGCCGCCTTCCAGGCGATCATCGTCGAACCCGCCTTCGAGCGTGTCCGCACCGGCGTGACCGACGAGATAGTCGTTGCCGAACGACCCGCGCATCAGATTCGAGTGACCGTCGCCGATCAGCACGTCGTCGAACTGCGAACCGAGCGCGCCTTCGATCGAAACGTAGGTGTCTCCCATGGCATCGCCAGTATTCATCGACGAATCGAGGAGGCTCACCACCAGGCCGGACCCGGAGGCGTAATGCGCCAGGTCCGTCCCGGGCCCGCCGTCGAGGCGATCGGGACCCGCGCCGCCATTCAGCATGTCGTTTCCGGCGAGACCTATGAGGTGGTCGGCTCGCGCCGCGCCGAACCCCGCGAACAGGCTGTTATCGCCATCGTCGTTCTGAAGTGTCGAGTTGTCACCGATCAGCAACGCCGAGCCATTCGCGAAGCTCACATTGAATGCCGTCACCGACGTGAGGCCGATCGGCAACGTGACACTCTTGCCGGCGTGAGTGAACGTTGTCGAGCCGGCGGCTGAAGCTATGCCGACGGCTGGAGCCGAAATCGCCGCGTCGTCAAATACGAGCTGGTCGCGGGAGGGGTCGAATTCCACGATCGCAGTGCCATTCGCGAGCGACGACCAGAGGTAGGAATCTGTCCGGGCCTCGATGAATACTTTCTTGGTGCCGGTCGTGGCGAGCGGCCCTCCGTAACCCTGGCTCCCCGCGTTGCCGTCGGAGAACGTCCAGTCGATCTCGACCGAAGCGGGCGGCGCTTCGCTCGTGTTCGAGTAGGCAAGCGAGCGCAGCACGCGTTCGACGCGGAGCTGTGTCGCGTTCGCGTTGAACGTGATCAGTAGCGTGCCGCTGGAATTCGTGACGACACTGCCGACGTCGAGCCCGTCGTACTGCAGGCTCTCGCCGGCCGTCAGCGTTGCGAGCAGACCGGTCGCCGAAAAGGCGTCGTGCGCATTCGCGCCGCCGTGACGCTCCAGGCGGAGTGACGCACCGGCGTAATTGCCGCTCGCGAGGAGCTCCGGATCGAACACTCCGACGTCGGAATCAAGTACCACAGGCACGCCGTTCTCGACGAACAGCACAGTGCCGCTCAGGCTGTCCGAGGCCGTTCCGAACGACGCGTCGATGATGCCGTCCGCGTTGAGGCGCGTCGTCGAGAACAGGCCAGTGCTGGTATTTCCCGTCACCACGATCTTGCCGTCAGCCTGAAGCGCGGCCGAGACGTCCTCCCACGCGTCCCCGAACGTGACGATGCCGTCCTCGTGAAAGCTCGTATCGAGCGTTCCGTCCGCGTTATAGCGGACCACCACGAAATCGCCGCTCCCGCGGCCGCTGACGAGGATCTTCCCGTCGGGCTGGACAACGATGTCCGAAGGCGTGCCGGGCGCTCCGTTCGTCACGACCACGCCGTCACCGTCGAAAGTCGAGTCGAACGTTCCGTCGCTATTGAGCCTGACGACGGCGAAGCCGCTGCCGCTTGCCGTGGCGAGGACGATCTTCCCGTCCGGCTGAACATCCACGGCTTCCACGCGATCGCCGCTCGGCCCGAAGATATCGAAAACCAGCGTGGCGCCGGTGCCGAACGTCGTGTCGAGGCTGCCGTCGGTGTTGTATCGAACAAGCGCCGCGTCGCCCGTGCCGACGAAGTCGACGGTCACGCCGCCCGCCACGATGAGCTTGCCGTCGGGCAGCAGAACGGCGCCGGATACGACATTCATTACGCCGAGCGGCGTGGTGATTTTCCCGTCCCCGTCGAAAGTCGTATCCAACGAGCCATCGCTGTTGAAGCGCGCCACCGCGAAGTCGCGGCTCCCGACGGCGATCAACTTGCCATCCGGCTGGACCAGAATCTCGCTCGCGGTAGGCACGGACTCGAAACGCATGGCTGCAAAGCCGTCTACGCTAAAGGTCGAGTCGAGTGTTCCGTCAGGATTGAACCGAACGAGCACGAATCCCTGGCCGTCGCTGGCGCTGGTATGACCCGCAAGCACGATCTTTCCATCCGCCTGCAATGCCACGGCGTGAGCCTCCTCGAAGATATTGAGGCTCGCCGTGGCCCGGCCATCGCCGCTAAACGTCGGGTCGAGATGGCCATGTTCGTCGTACCGAACGACGGAAAAGTCCTGTTCCCCCCCATGCGTGTAGCCTCCTACGATGATGCGGCCGTTCGGCTGCACGATGACGCCGGACGCATGGTTGAACCCGCCGACGTCGGTCGAGACGCTGCCGCCGAGTACGAAGGTGGGGGCGTCGTTCCCGTTGACCGCGACCGTCGTGCTGCCCGTCGCCGCGAGCGCTCCGCCGTCACCCTGCGCGCCCGAATTGCCGTCGGAGAACGTCCAGTCGATCTGAATCGGTGCGGATATCGCGCTCGCGTTCGAGTACGCGATCGATTGAAGAACACCGTTGACCTTGGCCTCGGTCGCATTGCTGTTGAACGTGAGCACCAGCAAGCCGCCCGAGTTAGCCGTGACGGTGCCTACGTCGAGGCCGCCGTACACGAGTGATGCACCCGGTGTAAGGACGCCGAGCTCGCCGGAAGCGTGGAAGACATCGTCTGCGCTCGCGCCGCCGTGGCGGCTCAACGCCACGGATGCACCGGAATAGTGTCCCTGCCCCGCGAGCTCGTCATCGGAGACGTACACGTCGGGATCGAGCACGACCGGCGCTCCCCCGCTGGTAAACGAGGCGACCGCCCCGAGCGTATTGATGGGCGGGCCGAAGGTCCGGTCGAGCGTGCCATCGCTCTGGTAACGGACCAGCGCGAAGTCGGAATCGGCGCCGTCGCTCGTCCAGCCTGCGATTACGATTCTGCCGTCGGCTTGCAATGCGACGGCCTGCGCTTCGGTTTGTAGCTGGATCGGGATCGTGTCCCATCCATCGACACTGAACGACGGATCGAGTGCGCCGTTTGCGTCATAGCGATGCACGGCGAGGCGGCTCGCGCCGCCCTCTGGCGTCAAGGAACCGACGACAATAAGCCTGCCATCTGGCGCTCTGGCGATGGCAAATGCGAGATCTGCGCCGTAGAGATCCGTCCAGACGTGTCCATCGTCGCCGAACGCAAGGTCCGGACTCCCGTCGCCGTTCAGGCGGAGAACGAAAACGTTGCCGAATGAGAGGGTGTGATGGCCGAGCACGACGATCGTGCCGTCTGGCTGCAGCGAATGAGAGGGTGTGATGGCCGAGCACGACGATCGTGCCGTCTGGCTGCAGCACGAGATCGGTAGCGCGCACCGAATGCGACGCCACGTCGAGCAGAAGACTGCCGTCGCCGTCCAAGGTAGTGTCGAGGCTGCCATCCGCGTTGTAATGCACGAGAGTCAGAAAACTCGGCCAGCTAGAGCCTACAGCCACGATGCGTCCATCGGACTGCAGCGCGATGCTCGCCAGCAAGTCCGTATGAACGCTCAGGGCCGTCGTTATCTTTCCACCGACGCCGAAGGTCGCGTCGAGCGTGCCGTCCGCGTTGTAACGCGCGAGCGCGTAATCGCCGTTGAATCCGTCGGTAGTGTTCCCGGCGACGATCACCTTGCCGTCAGCCTGAAGCAACACATCGGAGACGGAGTCCGTTCGCCCGCCGAAATCGGTCGTGACCTTGCCATCGCCGTCGAAGCTCGTGTCGGGACTGCCGTCGGCGTTGAAGCGCACAAGCATGAAGTCCGCGTTGCCGGCGCCCATCCCGGTGGCCGCGACTAGGAACCGCCCGTCAGGCTGAAGGACGATCGTCGGATTACCTGTTGATCCGGCCGGAACGACCAGCGATCCGTCGCCCGCGAAGGTGGTATCGAGGCTGCCGTCCGCGTTGTAGCGGACCAGCGCGATATCGAAAGCCGGCCCGTTCTGGACGTGCCCAGCGACGAGAATCTTGCCGTCCGGCTGCACGACGATGTCGGTCGCGCGGTCGTTGCTTGTACCCAACTCGGTCGACAGCTTGCCTTCGCCGACCGTGAAAGTCGGCGCGCTATTCGACACGGGCGCCGCGGCGCCGCTCAGCAGATCTACATCGGTCATTGGATCCCCCTAGCACACGCGCGTATCGCGCGTCGGAGCGTATGTCGATTTTTGCGACATCGCTTCTTCGGTTATGAGCAACTGCTTACCGGATCGTATCGCGAAGCGTGCCGCAAATGCCGGGGCAGTGAGGCGAACAAGCTGTGACGCGCCGGACTTTGTGCCGCTGTGCGAGCGCCCTGCGCTTAGTTGTCAGGCTTTGCCCTACAAGGCCTGCATCACCGCGTGCGCGTTGCGTACCACCGCGCCATCGGCGCGAGCGCCCCGAAGATGCCGATGCTCGCGAACGCGAGCCCCCACGCGAGCGTCGAGCGGTTGCCACCCGCGAGATCCAGCACCACGCCGAACGCGAGCGGCGCGAAGAACGCCGACGAGAATCCCAGGAACGAGTACACCGCCATCGTCGCGCCGCGCCGTTCGGGCGGTGCTGACCCCACGGCGCCGGCCGTCAGCGCCGCCGAATCGCCGAGCATCAGCGCGGAGTGGATCATCATCAGCAGGAACACGATCCACCACGGCAACGATGCGGTATAGCCGAGCACGCAGGCCATGAGCCCCGATGCCCCCATGAAGGTGAAGATCACGCGCTCGCGGCCGAACCGGTGCGCAAGCTCGTTGCCGGAAACGCTCATGATGGGGCCGATCAGATTGATGAAAGCGGCGAGCGTGGCGGCGCTGGCGAGCATCGGGAGGTGCGCGGGCTGCAGCGAGGCGCAGTAGACCAGGAACGCGACCATCCACGCGCGCTGCGCGAACAGCTCGTAGCTGTGCACGCAGTAACCGGCGATGTACGCGCGTGTCGTCCGGTTGCTCAGCACCGAACGAAAGTCGAGCAGCGGCGGCGCGCGTGATGGCGTTCGTCCTTCGCCGGGCTCAGGACGAACGGTGCGCGCGATACGGCCGGGCGGCATGATCGCCAGCACGAGCACGGCGGCGAGCACCGGTCCGCTCGCCGCGAAAACGAATGCCGCAACCCAGCCGAATGCCGGCGCGAGCTGGCCGGACGCGAAGATCGAGATGGTCGTGCCGACGCCGAAGCTCGCGGTGTAGAACGCGGTCGCGCGCGACTGCACGGTGCCTTCGAGCTGATCGGTCAGCAACTTGAGGCCCGGCATGTAGCTACCCGCGAGCCCGGCGCCGACGAAGAACTGAAGAACCAGCGCCGTCCACAGCCCCTGCGCGAACAGCGCGAACGCAGCCGAGCCGGCCGTCGCCATCGCGCACGCGCAGACGTACACCCTGCGCGCGTCGATCCGGTCGGTGAGGCCCGCCAGCAGCGGCACGCCGGCCATATAGCCGGCCCAGAATGCGCCGCCGATCAATCCGGCTTCGGAATTCGACAGCGTCCATTCGCGCTGAAGCAGCGGCAGGAGCGTCGTGTACGTCGCGACGCCGGTCATGCTCAGCGCCTCGGCGATGCACATGGTCAGCGCCAGGCGGATCGCTGAGGGCGGGCTGCCCCTCACTCCTACCCTCGCCCCACTGTCGTGGGGCGAGGGGGAGCTTTCGCTAATCCCGCTTTTAGGTCCTTGAGCAGAATGGAGGCGGCGTTGGCGCCGGCTGCGCCGGCAATGCCTGCGCCGGGATGCATCGCTGGTCCGCAGAGATACAGGCCGCCGATCGGCGTGCGGTACCGCGCAAGCTGCGGCACCGGACGCATCCAGAGCACCTGATCGAGCGCGAGCTCCGCGTGATAGCGCTGGCCCTGAGGGAACCCGTCTATCTGCTCGAGATCGGCCGGGGTGAGCACGCGCCGCCCGATGATCCAGTCGCTGAATCCGGGCACCTGCTCCGAAATGCATGCCGCGACGGTGCGACCAAGCTTTTCCGTTTCGGGTGTGTCCCAGGCGAAGCTGCGCGGCGTATGCGGCACGTACTGCACGTGGACTTCGACTACGTGCCGGTCCTTCGCGGGCGCGCCCGCGTAACGCGCTTCAATATAGGGCGCGGCCGAAAGCTCGCCGTACTTCACGGGGTCGTACGCGCGCTCGAGGTAGTCGAGCGACGGCGCGATCACGAGCGTCGTGAATCGCGGCTCGCGATCGAGCACGAAGGAAACGCGCCCCGCGACGCCGCGGCTTCGCACGTTGCGCACGGCGAGCACGAGCTCGGGATCGAGCCAGCCGGGATCGCACAGCTCGACCAGCGTCCGCGCCGGCGGCAGCGCGGACACGATCGCGGCAGCGGCAAGCTCGGTACCGTCGGTCAGCACGACGCCTGTCGCGCGCCCGTCACGGATGAGTATCCGGGAAACTGTAGGGTGCGCCGGCGGCGCACCGGCACGACGACCCTCGGTCGGTGGACCATCGCCCCACCCAACGCCATTTGGCAGCGCCTTCATCAGCACCGCGCGCGCGTTCGTCCACATCGGCCGGAACACCCCGGCCGGGCTGCCGACGCAGTGATGCAGCAGATTGAACGCGGTGCCGCCGGAGCGCGGGCCCTGCGCGAGGTGCATCACGCCGCCGGCGCCGAGCACGCCTTTGAGCATGTCGCTTTCGAACCAGTCGTCCAGCCAGTCCGCGACGGGCATCGGCAGGAGCCGCAGCAGGTCCTCGATCCCGCGGCGGCCGAGCCCGCGCACGCGCAGCGCGCCGTGCAGCAGCTCGATCAGCTCGCGTCGAGCGCGTGCGGTGGGATCGGGGGGCGGCGCGATATAGATGTGCTCCAGCACGCGCGCGAGCGCGTGCATGCGCGCGCAGAACTCCGGCCACTTCGCCGCATCGCGCGCGCTCAGCTTCTTGATGAGCTCCGCCGAGCGACCGATGTCCGCCGAGAGCTCGAGCCCGCCCTCCTCCGGCGGCACGACAGCCCATGGCTCGGGCGTGCGCGTGACAAGACCGTGCCGCCCGAGATCGAGGTCGCGCGCAATCTTCGGCGGCGCCCAGCCCGGCTCCAGCACGTCGCCGTTTCCATTGCCGTTGCCGTTCGCCCGCTCGCGCACGATCGTCACGTCGTGGCCGCCGCGCGCGAGGTAATGGGCTGCGACGAGCGCGTCGACGCCGTCGCCGAGCACGATCACAGCGCTCACGAGCCGCCTCCGAGTATCGCCATCGCCGCATTGCGCCCGGACGCGCCCATCACACCGCCGCCGGGATGCGTGCCGGAGCCGCATTGATACAGCGCGTCGACCGGCGTCGCGTATTTCGCCCAGCCCGGCACCGGCCGCAGGAAAAAGAGCTGCTGCAGCGCGAGCTCGCCCTGGAAGATGTTGCCTTCGCTCAAGCCCACCATGTGCTCGATATCGGCCGGCGTGATCACCTGCCGATGCAGGATCAGCGATTTCAAATTCGGCGCGTACTGCGACAACGTGTCGATCACGCGATTGCCGAGCGCTTCGCGCTTCTCGCCGGTCCACCCGCCGTTCACGTGATACGGCACGTACTGCACGAAGATCGACATCACGTGCTGCCCCGGCGGCGCCATCGACGGATCGATCATCGAGGGGATCACGATGTCCATGTACGGCCGCGTGGAAACTTCGCCGTACTTGGCGTCGTCGTACGCGCGCTCGAGGTAATCGACGCTCGGGCTCACCGAGATCGCGCCGCGCAGATGCGGGCCGCGTCCGGGCAGGCATGTGAAATCGGGCAGCCCCGCCAGCGCGAGGTTCACCTTGCCGGAGGAGCCGCGGAACCTGAAGCGCCGGATCGCCTCCACGAACTCGCCCGGCAGATGGTCCGCGCCGACCAGACTCATGAACGTGCGCCGCGGATCGGCGCTCGAGACGATGAGCCCCGCGCGGATCTCCTCACCGCTCTCCAGCGCGACGCCGCGCGCGCGGCCGTTCGCGACGATCACCTTGGAAACCGCGGCATTCGTTCGGATATCGACGCCAAGCGCACGCGCGGCCGATGCAATCGCCGCACTGACCGAGCCGTTGCCGCCCTTCGCGAAACCCCACGCGCGGAAGACGCCGTCGATCTCGCCCATATAGTGGTGGAGGAGCACGTAGGCCGTACCGGGCGAGCGCGGTCCGAGCATCGTGCCGATGATGCCGCTCGCCGACTTGGTTGCCTTGAGCGCCTCGGTCTCGAACCACTCGTCGAGATAATCCGCGGCGCTCATCGTGAGCAGCTTGTGCAGGGCGTGAAACTCGCGCTCGCCGAGATCGCGCAGCGTGCGTCCGAGCCGCGCCATCGCCATCAGCTCGCGGGGCGCGAGCGAAGCGGGGTCGGGCGGCGCCAGCGCGAGAAACGGCTTCACCGCGCGCGCCATGCGGTGCATGAGCCGGCCGAAATCGTCGTACGCCTCGGCGTCCCTGAGCGAGTGCCGCGCAAGCTCCCGGCGGCTCTGGTCGTGATCGCCCCACTGCGCGAGATAGCCCCCGTTGGGGAGCGGGGTGAGCGTGCTCTCGAGCGGCAGGATGTGGAGCCCGTGACGCGGGAGTTCGAGGTCGCGAATGATCTCGGGACGCAGCAGGCTCACCACGTAGGAAAAGACCGAGAACCTGAAGCCGGGGAACACCTCTTCGCTGCGCGCCGCCCCGCCGATCACCTCGTTGCGCTCGAGCACGAGCACGCGCTTGCCGGCGCGCGCAAGGTACGCCGCGCAGACGAGGCCATTGTGGCCGCCGCCGATGACGATGGCGTCGTGCTTGTCAGGCACGCTTGCGCTCCGGGTCGAAGAACGGCTTTTTCACCACGCGGGCGGCGGCGCGGCGGCGCCTGTGCTCCACCGTGACCTCCATCTCGACGTTCGTCCCGGGCGCCGCCCAGCGCGCCGGCAGGTGCGCGAGCGCGATGTATTTCTTGAGCAGCGGCGACCAGCCGCCGCTCGTCGCGTAGCCCACCTGATCGCCGCCCGCGTAGATCGGGACGCTCGTGCGCCACGCGCTGCCGGGGAGCTGCGGCGCGAGCCCGACCGCGAGATACAAGCGCTCGAGCGAATCCCAATCGACTTCGATGCCGGCGAAACGCCACGCAGGGCCGCGCTCCTGCTCCGCCGCGAGCGCGTCGCGTCCGACGAAGCTGTCCTTTTTCAGATCGACCGTCCACGCGAGATCGAGCTCGTATGGCGACGACGTCTGCGCGGCAGTCAGCGCTTTGCGTGCCGACACGTAATCCACGTCGAGCAGCATGAGACCGGCTTCGATGCGCGCCACGTCGAGCGCGAGCATGCCGGCCGGAACGATGCCATACGGCGTGCCGGTCTCGATCAGCGCGTCCCATACCCGCAGCGCATCGGCCGGCGCGATCCAGATTTCGTATCCCAGATCGCCGGTGTAACCGGTGCGCGAGATCGTGACGGGCATCCCCCGCAATCGCGCAGTCGTGATGCGAAAGTACTTGAGCGTGGACAGATCCGTATCGACCAGCGTCTGTAGGATCGCACGCGAGCTCGGTCCCTGCAGCGCGAGCGTCGCGACGCGCTCGGAGATGTCGTGGACGGTCACGTCGAGCCCGGCTGCATTGCTCTCGAACCATCGCAGGTTGGGATCGGCCGACGTGACCCGAAAAACCTGCTCCTCCAGCCGCGCGACCGTGCCGTCGTCCAGCGCCTTGCCCGCCGCGTCGCACCAGCACGTATAGAGCACCTGCCCCTGCGAGGTGCGCGCGACGTTGCGCGTGACGATGCGATCGAGGAGCCGCGCGGCATCGCGTCCGGCTACACGGTACTTGTACAGCGGCGAGATATCGAGCAGCGCCGCCGAGCTGCGGATCGCGTGGTATTCGCGCTCGTGGTTGAGCTCGTACGAGCTCGCGACGATGTAGCCGGACCAGCGCCGCCACGCGTGGCTCGCGCACAGCGCGGCGGTGCGCGCATGAAACGGCGTGGTCTTCAGCATCCGGGCAATGTGCGGTAGGCGACGTATTATCGCCGACTTGTTGCGGATTCCCGCCTGCGCGGATTGACGTCCGCGCCGCGGTATATCGTCACCCCCGCGCAGGCGGGGGGTCCAGAACATGGCGCGGCAAACGCGGTCCAACCGGAGATGAAAAAGCTACTCGTGCTCTGCGCGGCGCTCGCGCTCTGCGCCTGCGCTACGGTCTCGACGCAGATCGTCGAACTCAATCCGGCGCAGAAATATCCGCCGACGCAAAGCGTCGAGGTGCTGCTCCAGAAACCGACACGTCCGCACGTCGAGATCGCGCTGATCGAGTCGCACGGCGGTTCGGAAGCCGAGATGCTCAATGACGCGCGCGAGAAAGCGAGGGCGCTGGGCGCCGACGCGATCGTGAGAACCGAAGCGGAGCGCCAGTACCATCCGCCGGTCGCCGTCTACGACCCGTGGTTCGACCCGTTCTGGTACGGGCCGTATCACTACCGCCCGTTCCCGCCGTATCCCTATCCGGGGGGTGCTTATCGGGTGGTCGGCGGGGGCTATAGCTACCTTCTGAAAGTCGTCGCGATCCGCTATACGGACAAGCCGTCGTCATAACGGGCATGGCTGTTGCAAAACCTCGGCCTCAGCCCGAAAGGACCGCTATGGCACGACCGCCCGCGACACGCTCGACCCGCCGTCGTTCGTCGGCAAGAGCGCTTTCCACGAACGCGATCGACATGCTGCGCGCCGATCACAAGGCGGTCGAGGCCATGTTCAGGCAGTTCGACAAGCTGCACGAGGCCGGTGAAGACACCGCGACGGTGATCCAGTTCGTGCGCGAGGCATTGCTGATCCATAGCGCGCTGGAACAGGAAATCTTCTATCCAGCAGTGCGCGAACGGGCGGGCGAAGAAGAGGAAGAGCTGCTCGACGAGGCCGAAGTCGAGCACCAGAGCGCCGAGCAGCTCATCCGCGCCCTCGGGTCACGCAAGCTGAGCGATAAGAAGCGCGAAGCCACTTTCACGGTGCTGATGGAGTACGTCAGGCATCACGTGAAGGAGGAAGAGATCGAGATGTTCCCCAAAGTGAAGCGGCTGAAGCGGGTGAATCTCGACGCGGTCGGCGCGCAGATGGAGCAGCGCAAGGCGAGTTTGTTGAAGAAGGCGCTGGGCTAGATAACGCGCTACGGCATCACCGCCTACGCATCGCGCTGACTGCTGCGCGCGGCAGGCCACGCAAGGACCCGGTTGAGATCCGCGGCGCCGGCGGGCTTTACCAGATAGTCGTCGAATCCCGCTTCAATCGCCTTCTTGCGCGAGGCCGGGTCCCCGTAGCCGCTGACCGCCACCAGCAGAGCGTCGCCAGCGAGCCCCCGCTGGTGCAGGGCGCGGGCAAGGTCGTAGCCGTTCATCTCCGGCATCGATACGTCGATCAGCATCACTTCCGGACGCATGCGCGCGGCGATCGCGAGCGCCTCGGCGCCGCTGCCCGCGAATTCGACCGCATGGCCGGCAAGCGCCAGCAGGCGCGCCATCGATTCAGCGCTGTCCGGATTGTCGTCCACGACGAGCACGCGCCGCTCCGTGAGCTGCGCGGGCTGCGCCGAATCCGTTGCCGACTTCGCCCGGCCCGCCGCAGACGGCAGGCGCACGACGAACTCGCTGCCCTTGCCGAGCCCTTCGCTGTGCGCTTCGACGCTGCCGCCGTGCAGCTCGACCAGGCGCTTGACCAGCGTGAGCCCCAGCCCGAGGCCGCCCTGCTCCTGCGCCATCGAGCGCGTCGCGCGCATGAACATGTCGAAGACGCGCGGCAGCTTGTCCGACGCGATGCCGATACCGTTGTCCCGGACCCGTATCAGAACCTCGCGCGGGCTGCCGCCGTCGCCGTCACGCGCAGGCGCTTCTTCGACGCTGACCGCGATCGCTCCGCCGTGCGGCGTGTATTTCGCCGCGTTGTTGAGCAAATTCGCGAACACCTGCTCCAGCCGCACGACGTCGGCGTCGACATGGATCGGATCATGCGGCAGACTGAGCCGCAGGCGCTGGTCGCGCGCGCGAAGCTCCCCCGCGTTTTCGTCTACGATGCGCGCCACTTCCGCCACGACGTTCACACGCGCTTTGCGCAGCTCGATCTGCGACAGCGTGATGCGCGAGACGTCCAGCAGGTCGTCGATCAGCCGTGCCATGTTGCCGATCTGGCGATCCATGATCTCCAGCGCGCGGCGCTTGTCGGCCGGCTCGGCCGCGTCGGAGCGCAGCAGGCCGAGCGCGTTGCGAACGGGCGCGAGCGGGTTCCTGAGCTCGTGCCCGAGCATGGCGAGGAACTCGTCCTTGTTGCGATCGGCGGTGACGAGGTCGTCGGCGAGACGCCGCAGGACACGCTCGGATTCCTTGCGCTCGGTGATGGGCCGGTTCGCCTCGACGACGAGCGTGCGGCCTCGCGCGTCTCCCACAAGCACCATGCGTGATTCCACGATGATCTTCTGCGCGTCACGGCGGGTGTGCACGAGCTCGCCCGTCCAGTGTCCGTGCGCCCGCAGCTCCTCGATGAATGCGGCTGGCGGCGGCTGCGTCATTAGCAGCTCGTGCACCTTCCTGCCGAGCGCCTGCTCGCGCGTGAAGCCGTAGGTCTCTTCCGCGGCCCTGTTCCAGTAGATCGTCGCTCCGTTGAGCTCCCACATGACGATCGGCTCGTGCGCCTGGTTCAGCAGCTCCGTCTGCTGCCGCAGCGCTTCCTCGCTGCGCTTGAGCGAATCGACGTCGACGAGCACGATCAGCGCGCCGTCGATGCGGTTCTCCAGGGTGCGGTACGGCCTCACCCGCAGCAGATACCAGTGGCCGTCGCGGTCCTGCACCTCGAGCTCGCGCGTCGCCATCGACTCGATGACTTCGCACACGAGCTTGTCGATGCCGGGGATTTCCAGCCCTGACTTGATGCCCGAGGAGAGCGGGCGCCCCACGTCGGTGGGCATCAGGTTCAGCAGCTTCTCGGCCATCGGCGTGTAGCGCCGGATGCGCAGGTTCGCGTCGAGCATGACGATCGCGAGCTGCACGCTCGAGAACAGGTTCAGGAGGTCGTTGTTACTCTGCGCGAGCTCCGCGTTGCGCGCATGCAGCTCGTCGTTGACGGTCGCGAGCTCCTCGTTGGCGGACTGCACCTCCTCGTTCGAAGTCTGCAGCTCCTCATTGATGCTCTGGAGCTCCTCGTTCGACGATTGAACTTCCTCGTTCGCCGACTGCAGCTCCTCGTTCGACGCCTCCTGCTGCTCGATCACCGACTGCAGATATTCGCGTGTCGCGGCGAGCTCCTGGCGCAGGCGCTCAATCTCCTGGCCCGCCTCGTGGCGAGTCTGTTCGGCGCGCTCCGGCTGAGTCGGCGCCCGCTCACCCTGCGGCTCCTCGAACAGCACGAGAAAAACGTTCGCCGCCTGAAGACCCGCGCGCACCGGGATCGCTTCGATGTTCACGCGGCGCTCCACGCCATCGGCGATGAAGCGCAGGTTCTCCTGACGCGACGGCGCCTCGCCGCGCTTTGCCGCTTCGACGGCCGCGCGCACGCCGAGCACGAGCTCCTGCCGCACCATCTTGAGCAGGTTGAGCGTCGCGCGGCCGGGGGCCGGTGCGAGAAACGACGCCGTGTTCCCGCGGTACTGAAGAATCTCCAGATCGCCGGTCACGAGCACGCTCGCCGGCGCATAGCGCGAGAGCAGCATGCGGTCGAGCTCCGCGTGCGGGTCTGCCGCGAGCGCGGCGGCGTCCGCGCCGCGCACGCCTCCCGCGCCTTCGGACCGAATTCCGATCACCTGCGCGTTGATACCGAGCTGCACGCGATGGTCGGTGGCGCGTTTGGCGTAGATCTTGTAGTGCGCGTTTCTGAGCTCGAAGAGCTCGCGGTAGGCGCCGGTCGTCTCCGAGGCGCCGAGGAAGAGATAACCCCGGTCGCGCAGCGCGTAGTGCATCACCGGCAGAACCTTCTGCTGAAGCTCCGTACCCAGGTAGATCAGCATATTGCGGCAGCTCACCAGATCCATACGTGAAAACGGCGTATCGGTGAGCACGTTGTGGCGGGCGAAGACACAGAGGTCCCTGACCCGCTTCACCACGTGATAGTGGCCGTCTACCTGCACGAAAAAACGGCGCAGCCGCTCCGGGCTGACCCCCTGAACCGCGCCTTTTGCATAGACGCCCCGCCGCGCCTTTTCGATGCCGACCGGATTGAGGTCGGTCGCGTAGAGCTGCAGCGGAATCGAGCGCCCCGCTGCCTCGACGTATTCGGAGTACGCCATCGCAACCGAGTACGCTTCCTCACCGGTCGAGCAGGCCAGCACCCACACGCGTACCGGCTCGTGCCGCGAGCGGTCCTGCGTGAGCGCCGGAAACACTTCGC
>Ga0196978_1000787_pt1 | contig 15406 bp, 15 predicted proteins | sample S3v_2013CmetaG_FD_155491 | JGI IMG/M metagenome (GOLD analysis project Ga0196978, IMG submission 155491) | Soil microbial communities from Anza Borrego desert, Southern California, United States - S3+v_20-13C | ecosystem: Environmental > Terrestrial > Soil > Desert | place: USA: California... | reverse complement strand
GCGACATCCTGTCGGCGAGCACGAACGATCGCTCCGACAGCATCGATGAGATCCTGATGCGCGCCGGCAAGGTGTCGCGCGAACACGTCAAGCAGGCGCTGGCCAAGCGCAAAGAGAGCGAAACGCTCGGCGACGCGCTCCTGAACCTCGGCTTCATCACGCGGAAGGAGCTGACCTGGGCGCGGCGCGTTCAGGTCGTCGGCGTCATCCGCTCCATCGCCGCTTGGACCGAGGGGGCGTTCTTCATCGTGGCGGACTACCTGCCGAAGCGCGACGAAGGCACGCTCTTCCCGCTGCCGCAGGTGCTGGTCGAGCTGATCGTGACGGAGCAGGATCGAGCGCGCTTCGAGCGCGCGCTCGACGGTGGCCAGGTCGTGTTCCTCAAGACCGATGACTTCGACGACGTCTGGCGCCGCCTCGGCCTGAATGAGGATGCCGAGGCGATTGCGGTGGAGATCGATGGAACGAAGACGGCGACGGAGGTGGCCACCGCGTCGGGACGGGACACCTTCAACGTCTACAAACTTCTGCACGCGCTGGCGATCCTGGGCGTCTTGAAGCCGATGGCGGGTGAAGCGTTTGCGCTCGACGACTTCGCGTCGGCGGGCGTTGCCGATGCGGCGGACATGTGGAACACCAGCAACAACGTTCCTGAGATCAGTGCCGCGAATTTCGAGTTGGATGCGCCCGCGCCGCCGCCGGAACCGGAGCTCGAACCGACGGTGGAGCAGCCGCTTCCGGTCGCGACCGCGGAGCCCCCGACGCCATCCGCATGGGATGAGGCGGATGAAGTGCCGCTCGACATGTCGCTCGAGACGACCACGCCATCGCCGAAGGTGCCGGTGTGGGGCACTCCGCCGCCGCCGATCGTCGATGAGCCGGCGTGGGGATTCGACGAAGCGCAGCTCGAGACCGCGCGCGCGGCGGCGGCGATGCCCGCCGCAGCCGCCGTGGCGAATCCGCCGAAGCGAGCGAAGAAAGAGGGCGGCGGACGCTATGGATTGCTGGTCGCGCTGATGGTCATCGCCATTCTTGGCGCGGCGGGATGGTTCGGATTCCAGTGGTGGCAGGGCAGACAAAACGCGGCGCCCGCGCCCGTGCCTGTCGCGCAGCAGCCGGCTGCACCCGTTCCGGTAACGCCCGCCACGACAGCCGCGGCAGAGCCCATAACAACCGACACGACGCTTTCTGGAGCGACGGGCTCTCAGCCCGTCGTCGTGGACCGACGGGCTGAGAGCCCGTCGCTCCAGACTACGACAGAACCTCCGGCCATGGCGCCATTGCCGCGTGTCACCGCTCGCGCCACGACCTCGGCGGCCGACAGCGGACGGGAGAGTCTCGACGCAAAAGCGCGTGAGTTCGCAGCGAACCCGAGCGGCAACTTCACGGTGCAGATCCAGATCCTGTGCGATCCTGCGAATCTCGCGAAGCTCGTCCGTAGCGGCGGTGACAGCATCTGGTACGTGCCGCAGTCGATCGGCGAGCGGGCGTGCTATCGCGTGTTCTGGGGTCGCTACAACACGCGCGAGCAGGCGCAGCAGGCGCTTGCGCAGATCCCAGCCGGTATCCGCGATCGCAACTCCGCGGTCAAGGCGGTTCCGAAAGGCTGACACCCCGTGCCCTGGCTGGTCGACGGCAGCAACGTCCTCGGCGTCATGCGCGTCGACCGCCACGGCGAGGAAGGGAAGCGCGGTCTCGTCCGGTTGCTCGCCGCGTTTGCGCGCGCCAATCGGACGCGCGTCTCATGCGTCTTCGACGGACCCGAGCCTGCGAGTTTCGCGCGGCATCTCGGAGCCGTTACGGTCGCGTTCAGCGGCGCCCGTTCGGCCGACGATCTGATCGTCGAGCGCGCGGCGCAGGGACGTGGATGGAGCGTCGTCACCTCGGATCGCGGACTCGCAGCGCGCGTGCAGCGGAGGCAGGTGGAAGTGGTCGCGCCGGTCGCATTCGTCCGGCAGATGGAAGCGGCGGCCAGCACCACCAGCGAAGTTTCGGACGACTGGGACGCCTACTTTAGCGACGAGAAAAACCGGATGAAATTTTGATGTCGGCCTGCCGACATTCTTTCCAAGTGTCTAAAGGATCAGCAATTTAGCGGAATTGTTTTCATGTCGGCGCCGGGAAGTTTTCGCTCCCGCGCCTGTTATCGTTCGCGCGTGGAGTGGACCGGAGGATCGCGGCGGAGTTCCAACGATGCCGAGGAAAGTCCGAACTCCTACGGGCAGCAGGCTGGCTAACGGCCAGGCGCGGTAACGCGACGGAAAGTGCAACAGAAAACAAACCGCCAACCCCGCGCCGCAAGGCGCGGGCGGTAAGGGTGAAACGGTGCGGTAAGAGCGCACCGCGCCGCACGTGAGTGTCGGCGGCACGGCAAACCCCCTGCGGAGCAAGACCAAATAGGGACGCAATGGACCCGCCCGTGTCCGTTCGAGTGTCCGGGTAGGTTGCTCGACCGCCGCGGTAACGCGAGCGGCAGACGAATGATCCTCAGCCTGGCAACAGGCTACAAAATTCGGCTTACAGGTCCACTCCACGCTTTTTTCGCACGATGGAGTGCGGCGGCGCCGGCCGCCGCTTTCGCAAGCGACAGCGCGAGCTGTCGCGGCGGCAGCTCCGCTGCCGCACTCCATAGCGTTACTATGCGCGCCCAATGCTTCGGCCCCCGCGCGCGCTCCCATCGAACGCACACATCGCCATCCTCGCCGCGTCCGGTCCTTCCGATCGCGCGCGCATCGAAGCAGGCGCGCGGGCCATCGAGCGCTACGGTCATCGCGTCACACTCGCGCCGAACATCGATCATCGCCATCGCGGCTACCTCGCCGGCGACGATGAAGAGCGCGCCGCAGAGCTCAACCGATTCTTGAGGTCTGACGCATACGACGCCTTCTTCTTCGCGCGCGGCGGCTATGGCGCGATGCGCATCCTCGACCGCATCGATTACTCCGCGATGGCTGCGAATCCGCGTCCGCTGGTCGGCTTCAGCGACGTCACCGCGCTGCATCAGGCGCTGGCGATGAAAACCGGCGTCGCCTCATTTCATGGTCCGATGGTGAACCTTGACTTCAACAACGGTCTGTCGCAGGAAGTGGAGCAGTGGTTCTGGTCCATGCTCCGCGGCGACGCGCCATTGACGTGGACGCTCAACGCGGACGATGTCCTGAACGAAGGCGAGGTCGAAGGCGTCCTGTTCGGCGGCTGTCTCGCGTTGATCACATCGCTCGTCGGCACGCCCTACGATTTCTGGATCGACGACGGAATCTGGTTCTGGGAAGACGTCGACGAGCCGGTCTATCGCGTCGACCGTATGTTGACCCACTTACGGCTGTCTGGCAGAATGCAGCGGGTCCGAGGTGTGGTCATCGGTGCACTGAAAGATTGCGGGAACGACGCGGAAATGCAGGTGTTTCTGCGCGATTTCTTCACTCCGCTGGGCATCCCTGTCGTGCGCAATCTTCCGATTGGTCATCACGGAAACAATCTCCTGATGCCCATCGGCAGAACGGCGCGGCTGAGCACATCCCATCTCACCTTCACAGTCACGGAGCCGGCGGTCACCCGATGAGCGACGAAGTTGCGCGAGGCATGAAGGCCGTCTTCAAGACGACCGGCGGAACGGGCAAGGACGCGATCAAAGACGCGCAGCTCGTCTACGCCGCCGGCGACCGCATCTTCTCCCAGGGCGACCTCGGCACCGAGATGTTCATCATCCAGGACGGCTCGGTCGAGATCATCAAACACATCGGCTCCGAGTCGCACGTGCTCTCCCGTCTCGAGAAGGGCGACTTCTTCGGCGAGATGGCGCTGCTCGAAGCGCTGCCGCGCACCGCCGACGCCATCGCCATCACGGAAGTGCGCGTCGTCGCCATCAACGGCTCACGCTTCGACGAGATGCTGCGCAAGAATCCGGAAGTCGCGGTGCGCATCATCCGCAAATATTCGAAGCGTCTGCGCGAAGCGAACACGTTGCTCGAGAAGCTCGTCGGCCGCGAGCTCGACGCCGATCACGTCGCGATGGATTCGACCGTCGTTGCGCCCGGCCCGAAAGCGACGCTGCATCGCCTCATCGATCTCGCCACCGGCACGACGTTTCCGTTCAGCAACGGCGACGAGACCACCATCGGCCGCGCCGATCCGGTCACCGGCATTCTCCCCGACGTCGACCTCACACCCGTCGACACGAACCGTTCCGTCTCCCGCCGCCACGCGAAGATCATCCGCACCGGCCACGAGTATCACGTGCTCGAGGAAGTCGGCACCGTGAACGGGACGTTCGTGAACGACCAACGCATCCCCACCGGCGTGCCGGTGACGCTGCACAATGGGGATCTGTTGAAGATCGGGTTGATCTCGATGAAGGCGGCCTTCGACTAGCCATCTGGAGCGACAGGCTCTTAGCCCGTCGGGTTCTCTTGTTCGACGGCTGAGAGCCCGTCGCTCCAGATGGTAGAGATCGCGTCCGCTCCCGCACAATAGATCCGTGCTCTCTCCCGACACACCGACGCGATTCCTGAAAGGCGTAGGCGACGGTCGCGCGCGCGTGTTGAGTGACGCGGGACTCGCTACCGTTCGCGATCTCCTCTGGTTTTTTCCGATTCGCTATGAAGACCGCCGGCATCCTGCGCGCGTTGCCGATCTCGGGCGATCGATCGACGCGCCGGTATTGCTGCGCGGTCGCGTCGTGTCCGCGAACGCGCGCGTTTCGCCGCGCAAGCGCATGCGCCTCTTCGAGGCGATGCTCGATGACGGCACCGGCTCCGTGAAACTGATCTGGTTCAACCAGCCGTATCTCGCCGATCAGATCAAGCAGGGCGATCGTCTCGCGATCTACGGCGCGCCGCGCGTCTCCGGCTACGGTCCGCTCACGATCGAGAGTCCGGACTGGGAAAGATTCGAAGGAGACGAAGAAGAGGAAGGGGGGATTGTCCCGATCTACTCCAAGGTCGGCAACATTCCGCCGAAGGCAATCCGCAAGATCATCGATGCGGCGCTCGAAGCGTTGCCCGAACTCGACGATCCGCTGCCGAACGACCTCCGCTCCGCGCTCGGCGTCATCGACCTCGCGGCTGCGATCCGTTCACTGCATCGTCCGGCCGAGGTGAACGAGGCGGTGTTGCGGCAGCGGTCGGAGGCACACCTGCGCGTGATCCTGCAGGAGTTCTTCACCTTCCAGCTCGCGCTGCGCGTGCGACGAGCGAGCGAGGAGACGAAGAAGAAATCGCGCAGGATCGTGATCGACGACGCGATGCGCGAAGAGGTGCGCAAGATCCTGCCATTCAAGTTGACGGCTGCACAGAAACGTGTGCTACGCGAAATCGCCGACGACCTGCGCGCGGACGTGCCGATGTACCGCCTGCTGCAGGGCGATGTCGGCAGCGGCAAGACCATCGTCGCGCTCATCGCCGCGATGCTGATGATCCGCAACGGACATCAGGTGGCGTTGCTCGCACCGACGGAGATCCTGGTCGAGCAGCACTACCAGCGCATTCGTCAACTAGTTGACCATGGTGTCATCATCGCGCGCGCCACCGGCTCGATGAACGCCGGCGAGCGCCGCACGCTGATGGCCGGCCTGCGCACCGGCTACATCCAGCTCGTAGTCGGCACGCACGCTCTTCTCGAAGAAAACGTCGAGTTCCAATCCCTCGGCCTGGCCATCGTCGACGAGCAGCATCGCTTCGGCGTCGAGCAGCGGCAGAAGCTCTTCGCGAAAGGCGAGCTCCCCGACATCCTGGTCATGACCGCAACGCCGATCCCGCGCTCGCTCGCCCTGGCGATCTACGGTGATCTCGAGCTCTCCGTCATCGACGAGCTGCCGCCGGGACGGCAGCGCATCAAGACCGCGGTGCGCTCGTCGAGCGATGTCGATCGCGTCTACGACTTCATCGACGATCAAATCGGCGAAGGGGCGCAGATGTACGTCGTTTACCCGATCATCGAGGAGTCGGAGAAGTCGAACCTCAAACCGCTCTCGCACGGCTTCGAGTCGCTGAAACAGCGCTTTCCCAATCGGCGCGTGGCGATGATGCACGGCCGCATGAAGAGCGAAGAGAAAGAAGAGACGATGCAGCGCTTCAAGCGCGGCGAGATCGACATCCTCGTCGCCACGACGGTCATCGAAGTGGGTATCGACGTGGCCAACGCGTCGATCATGCTCATCGTCGACGCCGATCGTTTCGGTCTCTCGCAATTGCATCAGCTTCGCGGACGTGTCGGCCGCGGCGAGCGGAAGTCGTATTGCATCCTGCTGCGCGATGAGACCGTGCCGCCTGATACGAAGGAGCGGCTTGTGCTGTTCGAGCGCTCGCGCGACGGTTTCGAAGTCGCCGAACACGACCTGCAGATCCGCGGCCCCGGCGAATTCCTCGGCACCCGCCAGTCGGGCGCGATGCGGTTCCGAATGGGACACATCCTGCGCGACTACGACTTGATGGAGAAAGCGCGCGACCTCGCGATTTCAACGTTGGCCAAGGATGCGGAACGAGCGGCGGACGTTGCCCGTGCTCTCCTCGGCATCTCAGTACCGGCAGCGCCTGCTCGCGATTAGCCATCTGGAGCGACGGGCTCTTTAGCACGTCGACGTTCTCAACCGACGGGCTGAGAGCCCGTCGCGCCAGAGGAGGCCCGAGTCGTCTGCTACACTGCGCCCTCTTTTTGAATGGACTTGAATCAGCCCTCTGCATACGTACTCAGCGGCCTTCGTCCAACCGGCCGCATCCACCTCGGCAACTACTTCGGAGCGGTGAAGAACTGGGTCGAGTTGCAGGATCGGTATCCGTGCTTCTCGATGATTGCCGACTGGCACGCGCTCACCTCGGATTACGCCGATCCGTCGAACGTGCGCCAGGCAAGCTTCGACGCGGTTGCGGACTGCATGGCGGCGGGACTCGATCCGGCCCGGAACGTGATTTTTCTGCAATCGGAAGTCAAAGAGCATGCGGAGCTGCACCTCCTGCTCTCGATGGTGACGCCGCTGCCGTGGCTCGAGCGTGTGCCGACCTTCAAAGACCAGCAGGTCCAGCTCGAGGATAAAGACCTCAACACCTACGGCTTCCTCGGCTACCCGCTGCTGCAGACCGCCGACATCATTGTTTATCGCGCCAGCTACGTGCCTGTCGGTGAAGACCAGGCCTCGCATCTCGAGCTGTCACGCGAGATCGTCCGCCGTTTCAACAACTTCTACGGCAATGTTTTCCCGGAGCCGCAGCCGCTTTTCACCCCGACGCCGAAAGTGCCGGGACTCGATGGACGAAAGATGTCGAAGTCGTATGGCAACACCATTCCGCTGACGGCGAGCGCGGATGAGATCCGCGCGCTGGTGATGACCATGTTCACCGATCCCAATCGCGTGCGCCGCAGCGATCCCGGCAATCCGGACATCTGCAACCTCTTTCAGTTCCACAAACTCTTCTCGGACGAGGCGACCATCGCGCGCGTCGATCATGAGTGCCGCACCGCGCAGATCGGCTGCGTGCAGGACAAGAAATTGCTGGCGGACATCATCATCGACAAGCTCGCGCCGATGCGCGCGAAGCGTGAAGAGATCGCCCGCGATCCGGGCATCGTGTGGAACGCCCTGCGCGAAGGCAACGAGAAAGCGCGCCAGCGCGCATCCGAAACGATGGCCATCGTGCGCGACGCGATGAAGATCGATTACCCCGAGCTGCGCGCATGAGCGACGAAGAGATCAAAGATCGCGATGAGACAACCCCTCATCCGCCTGCGGCACCTTCTCCCCTCACGAGGGGAGAAGGCGAAGAAGACGACGAGTCCGCGTACAAAGTCACGCTGCCGACGTTCCACGGTCCGCTCGATCTGCTGCTGCACCTCATCAGGAAGCACGAAGTCGACATCCACGACATCCCCATCCTGCTCATCACCGAGCAGTACAACGCGTACCTCGACACGATGGCGGAGCTCGATCTCGACATCGCCGCCGACTACATCTACATGGCCGCGCTGCTGATCAACATCAAGTCGCGCATGCTGCTGCCGCGCGATGAGAGCGAAGGCGAGCAGGGCGACGATCCGCGCCGCGAGCTGGTCGACAAGCTGCTCGAGTACCAGCGCTTCCGCGCCGTCGCCGAGTCGTTCGCGGAGCTCGACGTGTTACGCATGGGCATGTGGTCGCGTCCGCGCGTGCCGCTGCCGGGCGACGAGCCGGCCGAAGTGGACATGAGCGACGTCGGATTGTTCGACCTGATCGACGCGTTCCGCACCGCGCTGGTGCGCTACCGCCAGAATCACCCGCAGGCGATCGAGCTGCAGCGCACCGTGCATAAGGTGTCGGACAAGATGCGCGAGCTTTACGCGAAGGTGCGCGAGAAATCGCCGATCCGCCTGCAATGGTTTCTCGAAGGCCGTGATCGCAACGAACTGATCGCCGTCTTCCTCGGTATGCTGGAGCTGGTCCGCCTCGGCAGCATCTCACTGCAGCAGGGCGGCATCTTCGGCGAGATCCTCATCAACGTTCACGAGAAGGAGATCGGCGAGGAGACGTTCGCCTTGTTCGATAACACCTGATGGAAGCCCAAGAACTCAAAGCCGCCCTCGAAGCAATCCTCTTCCTCTCCAGCGATCCCGTGCGCATCGACGATCTGGCCGAATCGCTCGAAGAGTCGAAGGAAGCGGTGAGCGCGCAGCTCGAAGAGATCAAGCGCGGCCTCGACGATCACATCGGCGGCTTCACGCTCGAGCAGGCCGCGGGCGGCTGGAGACTGACCACGCGCGCGGAGCACGAGGCCGTGCTGAAAAAGTATTTCGCGAAGAAGGGCGAAAACCGTCTTTCGCTCGCCGCGCTGGAAACGCTGGCCATCATCGCGTATCGACAGCCGATGACCGCGCCGGAGATCTCGGACATCCGAGGCGTCAATGTCACCGGCGTCATTCGCACATTGCTCGAGCGCCGCATGATTCGCGTGGCGGGACGCAAGAATGTGGTCGGCAGTCCGTTCCTCTATCGCACGACGAAAGATTTTCTCGTGCACTTCGGCCTCAACGACATTCGCGATCTGCCGCGGCTCGAGGAGTTCGGTGACCTGATCGGCGAGAACATCAACGATGATCTCGTCGCCGCGATCAACGCGGCGGAACCGGGAACCGACAACGTCATCGAAGTTGCGTCGGATGAAAACGAGAGCGCGACCATCGACGATGAAGCCGCGGCTGCGACTGAAGAAACTCAGTTAGAATCGTCGTCGAGCCGCGAAACGAACGAAGAGTGATGGAACTGGAGCGACTGCAGAAGATCATCGCGCACGCCGGCTTCGCATCGCGAAGAGAAGCGGAGACGATGATCCGGGAAGGGCGGGTGACTGTGAATGGTCGCGTCGTCAAGGAGCTCGGCTCGAAAGCCGACGCCGCGAACGATCACATCAAAGTCGACGGAAAGCTCATCACCCGCGCCGAGACGCACCGCTACATCCTTCTCTACAAGCCACGCGAAGTGATGACCACGGTCGAAGATCCGGAAGGACGCAAGACCGTGATTCAACTGGTGAAGGGTGTGCGCGAGCGCATCTATCCGGTCGGACGCCTCGACTTTCACTCCGAAGGGTTGATCCTGCTGACCAACGACGGCGACCTCGCGTTCAAGGTCTCGCATCCCACGCATGGTTCGGTGAAGACGTATCACGTGAAAGTGCGTGGCGTTCCCGAGGAACGGCTGGTCGACAAACTGCGCCGCGGCATCACCATCGACGGCAAGCGCACGCTCCCATGCGAGATGGACCGCATGAAGACCACCGGCCGCACGTTCGAGGAAGGCAACTCCTGGTTCGAAGTGCGACTGCGCGAAGGGCGCACGCAGCAGATCCGCAAGATGTTCCAGGCCGTCGGTCATCCCGTGTCGAAGCTGCGCCGCGTGGCCATCGGTCCGATCTCCGATCCGAAACTCACCCCCGGCGACTGGCGCGAGCTCACGCCGCGCGAAGTGAAGATGCTCGCGACGATGCAGGAGCCCGCGAAGGTCAAGCCGCGTCGCGTGCCGCAACCGCGCGCGGCGTCGCCGAAGAAGACCGCCACGAACGCTGCCGCGAAGAAGCGCACTGCATCGGCAACAACCACACGCAAAGCAGCATCCCGCAAAGGTGCGGCGGCGATCAAAGCAGGATCGGCGCGCAAAACGACGCCGCGCAAAGCAGGACCGCGACCGGCGTCGCCACGGCCTGCAGCACCGCGCGCCGCGGGACCGCGAAAGGCCGCACCGCGCTCCGCCGCCGGCGCGACGCGCAGGGGACGCGGTTGAGTGGCGCTCATCGTCGCCATTGACGGCCCTTCCGGCGTCGGCAAGACCACCACGAGCAAGCTCGTCGCGCGCGAGTTGAACCTTCCGCACATCGACACCGGCGCGATGTATCGCGCCATCGGCCTGGCCGCGGTTCGTCGCGACATCGATACACGCGATGCGGCGCAACTGGAGACGCTCGCGGCGAACGCTGCCATCGAGTTCGTCCCCGGCGATCATCCGCGCGTGTTGCTCGAAGGCGAAGACATCACCTCGCTCATCCGCACGCCGGAGATCAGCATGGCTGCGAGTAATGTCTCCGCCGTTCCTGCTGTCCGTAGAGTCCTCGTGCAGTTGCAACAGGAGCTCGGGCGAAGAAACGGCGGCGTGCTCGAAGGCCGCGACATCGGCACGAAGGTCTTTCCGGAAACGCCGCACAAGTTTTTCCTGACGGCGCGTCCCGAGGTGAGGGCGCATCGGAGGTATGCCGAGCTGATCGCGCGCGGGCAGGAGGCGGACTACGAAAGCGTCCTCGCCGACTGTTTAGTGCGGGACACGCAGGATTCGACGCGCGCCGATTCCCCCCTGACCTGGGACGACACCTACACGATTATCGATACTTCGGATTTCACGATTCCGGAGGTCGTCGCCGCGATTGTGAAGCGCGTCCATCAATCCCGCCTTCCTTGACTCGCTCATACCGCGTCGTTACACTCCCGATCTTCGGCGTATCAACAACTTAGCGTCGACACCTCCGCGCGGGAAGCTCGCTCGGGGGAGCGAATGATTCGTGAGGGGGATCCCCAGTTCATGGCGTCCAATGACGAGACCAAGAAGCCCAATCAGCCGCGTCAGGCGGACTCCGATCTCGAGGGAATGGGGATGGATGAGCTTCTCAACCTCTACAGCAAACCATCGCTGACGGAGGGGGAGATCATTCGGGGAAAAGTCGTCAAGATCACACCATCCGATGTGGTCGTCGACATCGGCTACAAATCGGAAGGACTGCTCCCCGTCGAAGAAGTCACCGGATTCGACGGCACGGTCAAGCTCAAGCGCGGCGACGAGATCGAAGTCTTCATCGAACGCCTCGAAGACTCTTCCGGCTACGTGGCGCTCTCGCGTGAAAAAGCGGCGCGCATGCGCGTCTGGGACGTGATCGAAGCCGCGTTCAAAGCAGACGAGCCGATCGCTGGCCGCGTCGTCGACCGGGTCAAAGGCGGGCTCTCCGTCGACGTCGGCGGCGTGAAGGCGTTTTTGCCGGGATCGCTGATCGACACCAAGCCGGTCAAGAACCTCGACGCGCTGCGCGGCCACGAGATGAAGTTCAAGATCGTGTCGTTCGACAAGAAGCGCAGCAACGTCGTGCTCTCGCGCCGCGCGATCGTCGAGGTCGAACAGACCGCGGCGAAAGCGGCAACGTTCGGCCGCCTCAAAGAAGGCGAGCTCACGCACGGCATCGTCAAGAACATCACCGACTACGGCGTCTTCGTCGACCTCGGCGGCGTCGACGGTCTGCTGCACATCACCGACATCTCCTGGGGCCGCGTCACGCATCCGTCCGAATACTTCAATGTCGGCGACGAGATCGAAGTGGCGGTGCTCAAGTTCGACGCGGGCTCCGAGCGCGTTTCGCTCGGCTACAAGCAGAAGAGCCCGGATCCGTGGCTGGACGTCGCGGAGCGTTATCCGCTCGGCAGCAAGGTGAAAGGCGCGGTCGTTTCACTGACCGACTACGGCGCGTTCATCGAGCTCGAAGACGGCGTCGAAGGCCTGATCCACGTCAGCGAAATGTCGTGGACGAAAAAGATTCGCCATCCCGCAAAGATGCTGAACATCGGCGATCAGGTCGAAGCGGTCGTCTCCGACGTGAACGTACCGAACCGGCGCATCTCGCTGTCGCTCAAAGCGCTCGAACAGAATCCGTGGGACACGATCTCGCAGCGCTACCCGGTCGGCACCGTGATCGAAGGAAAGGTCCGCAACCTCACGGACTTCGGCGCGTTCGTCGAAGTCGAGGAAGGCATCGACGGCCTGATTCACATCTCCGACATGTCGTGGCATCGCCGCCTCAAGCATCCGAGCGAGGTGCTGAAGAAGGGCGACACGGTGAAAGCGCGCGTGATCAACGTCGACGGCGACAACCAGCGCCTGTCGCTCTCGATCCGCGAGTTCCTGCCGAACGAGTGGGACAACTTCGCCAAGCAGCACGCGATCGGCGAGGAAGTGATCGGCGTGATCTCGAAGATCACCGACTTCGGTCTCTTCATCCGTCTCGCGGATGGCGTTGAAGGGCTGGCGCACGTTTCGGAAGTCAACCGCGACCCGCGCCAGAAGCTCGACAAGCATTTTCATGTCGGCGAAGCGTTGCGCGCGCGCATCATCAAGATCGATCCGAACGAGCGCAAGATCGGCTTGACCACGCGTGACGTCGAGCCGCTGACGGAAGAGGAGAGCGCGCAGTACTCACATCCGGCGGATCAGCATCCCGCAGATCAGCACGATCACGCGGACCATGGTCACCATAGCGACCACGGTCACTCCGAGCACGCGGAAGAACATGCCGAGTCGCCGGAGACGACGCCGAAGGAGCACTGAGTCGACGCATGTCCGAGCTCGAGCCTCCGCAACTGGAACGGCCGGAACAGGAACAGGCCATCCCGCCTGTCGCTGCGCCGCCCGTCGCACCGCCTGCACCTCCGCGCAAGTCGCGTGTGGGCACGTTCTTCTTCGGCGCGCTGACCGGTTGTCTCGTCGTCATCGGACTCGGTGTGCTCTTCGCGATCATCGCCGCCGCGGTCGGCAGCGACGCGACGGACATCAGCCTGTCGTCCGAGAAGGTCGCGGTCATCGCGATCGAAGGCGAGATCTTCGAAGCGCGCGAAACGCTGGACACCCTGAAGCGCTACGCGGACAACAACACCGTCAAGGCGATCGTCATCCGCATCAACAGTCCCGGCGGCGCGATCGCTCCGTCGCAGGAAATCTACGCCGGCATTCGCCGCACGCGCGAAGATTCCGGCAAGCCGATCGTGGCGTCGTTCGACAACGTCGCGGCGTCCGGCGGTTACTACATCGCCGCGGCGTGCGATGAGATCGTGTCGAATCCCGGCTCGATCACCGGCTCCATCGGCGTGATCCTGCAGTGGTTCAACACGAGAGAGCTCATCGCGTGGGCGAAGCTGAAGCCGGAGACGATCACGAGCGGCGAGATGAAAGACGCCGGCTCACCGTTCCGCGAACTGACCGAAGCGGAACGGCAGTATTTCCAGGGCATCGTCACGCAGTTGCACTCGCAGTTCATCCGAGACGTCGCTGCCGGCCGCGCGAAGAAGATGAAGAAAGAGGAAGTCGCGCGCATCGCGGACGGACGCATCTTCACGGGCGAGCAGGCGCTCGAGCTGAAGCTCGTCGACGAGCTGGGCAGCATCGATGACGCCGTGCGCACCGCCGGACGCCTGGCAGGCATCAAGGGCGAGCCCGCGCGGCTGTGGCCGAAACCGCGCGACGCCGGGCTGTTTGAACTTCTGAACGCCGGCGACGCCGATGCGCTCCTCGAGCGTGTCATCAGCCGGCGCGTGCCGCAGTTTCTGTATCGTTGGTGAGACGCTGTTGACGGGGAGGCGTAATGGACGAACACGATGACGAGCTCGACCTCGAACACGACGACGACAGCGAAGAAGGAGACGGCGAAAGCATCGAGCTGAACGCGGGCGTGATGACCAAGGCCGAGCTGGTCGACGAAGTCGCGCGCGTCGTGCAACTGACCAAGAAACAGGCCGAGACGATCGTCAACATCGTCTTCGATTCCATCGTCGACTCACTTCGCGCCGGCCAGAAGATCGAGCTGCGCGGCTTCGGCAGCTTCCGCCTGCGCAGCCGCAAATCGCGCACGGGCCGCAATCCGAAAACCGGCGAGAAGGTCGAGGTCCCGTCGAAGAAGATCCCGTATTTCAAGCCGGGCAAAGAGCTCAAGGAACTGATTAATAAAGCGCTGGCGGTGGAGTAGGGGACGAGATTGAAAATTGAAAATTGAAAATTGAAAAATCGGATGATGGGCTCGCGGGATGGTGACTGCCGATTTTTCAATTTTCAATTTTCAATTTTCAATTCATGCAAACTCTCTTTACTCCCTGGAGATACCCGTACTTGACTGCCCCCAAAGGTGACGCTCCGGCCGGCTGCATTTTCTGCATCGCCGCGGCGTCGCAGGACGCGCGCGAGACGCTCACGCTGCTGCGCACCGAGGCAGCGGTGGTCATGCTCAATCGCTATCCATATACGAACGGGCATCTGATGGTCGCGCCGATCGCGCATGAGGCGCGGCTGTTCGAGTCGACCGATCATTCACTCCAGGCGCTGATCCGTCTCACTGCAGACGCGCAACGCGTGCTCTCCGACGTCTACCATCCGGACGGCTTCAACGTCGGCATGAACTTCGGCACCGTCGCCGGCGCGGGCTTCGCCGATCACTACCACATGCACATCGTCCCGCGCTGGAGCGGCGACACGAATTTCATGAGCGTCGCCGCGCAGACGCGCCTCGTGCCCGAAGAACTGCACGTGACGTTCGACAAGCTCACGCCGCATTTCCAGCAGCTTGGAGAACGCGGGCGCGCATGACGAAGCGCGCGGTGCTCTCCATGATCCTCGCCTGGGCTATCCCCGGCGCCGGCCATTTCTACCTCGGCCGCCGCGGCCGCGCCGTCGCATTCTTCGCGATCGTCGTGTTGATGTTCGTCATCGGCGCGTCGATCGACGGTGGCTTGTACACGGTCGCGGCCAGCAAGGACTCGCTCCTGAAGATCTTCGCGAGCTACGCGTCGATGGGCTCGGGTGTCCTGTACTTCATCGCGAAGAAGATCGGCGTGCCGGGCAACGTCGTGTCCTCGACGTTCGAGTACGGCTCGACCTTCACGCTCACCGCGGGACTGATGAACCTCCTGCTCGTGCTCGATTGCCATGACTTTGCGCGCGGGGTGAAGGAGTGAGCTTCCTGCGTAGTCACCTCGTGCTGATGTTTCTTTACGCCGTCGCTACCGGTCTTTTCTTCGCGCTGCTCTGGAAGGAAGAGCGGCGCGAGCGCATCCGCACATTCCTCACCATCTTCTGCGCGCTCTTCTTCGGCGGCATCGCACTGGGATGGCTGATGTACCCATTCCCGTTGCGATGATTTCGAGTGGA
>Ga0196978_1000785_pt1 | contig 15420 bp, 33 predicted proteins | sample S3v_2013CmetaG_FD_155491 | JGI IMG/M metagenome (GOLD analysis project Ga0196978, IMG submission 155491) | Soil microbial communities from Anza Borrego desert, Southern California, United States - S3+v_20-13C | ecosystem: Environmental > Terrestrial > Soil > Desert | place: USA: California... | reverse complement strand
AACGGCACCTTCTGCATATCGAACTGGCCGGTTCGATACTGAATGTGAAGGTCGACCTCCATCACGCCATCGCCTCCGAACGGACCGGCGTTGGAGAAAAGATCTCCCGAATCCCCGCTCCGGATATACACCCCAGTAATCACGGCGGCTTGAATGGTGGGCGGATACCTCCCATCCTTGTCGCCGAGATTCATGTAGTGGACGCCTTCACCGATCATTGGTCGCTTCGTCATGCGTGCCTCCAGCCCGAGACTTTGGCCGCCTCGTGGCTCTCGAGGGTGATCCGGTGGGCTTTGCCGCCCTTCGAGGTATCCCGCTTCAGCTGGAACGTGCGCTCGCCATCCGCGTCGCGGACGTAGTAGCCGGTATAGGTCCCGCCGTGTTTTCGATTCTTCCAGACGTGCTTTTTCTTAGCCATTCTTCACCTCCATTGCGTCGACGATCGCCTGGTAGACGTCGAAGTATCCGCGCACCTTGGCGTCGCCATAACCTTTCACCGACCGAAGCGTGTAGCCGGCGCCCTGCCCATCACGGACCACTTCCGCTCCCTTGGCCGTCGTGTTGAATCCGAAGGCCCGAAAGTTTCCTTTGCCGTCGGCCGTGGCGAGGCACATTTCGATATGACCCTTGCCGCTCGGGTAGATGAAGATCACCCAGCAGAGAGGAGAGGGGGAGGACACGCGATACTTTTTGGCTTTGTCGAGCTTCTTGAAAAGGCTGTCGCAGCTCCCGCCCTCGTTCAGCTTCACCTTCTTGCGATCGATCCCGTAATAGGCGCAGAGCTCGTCGAGGATCTCCTGCTGGCCCCAGGCGCAGTATGGATCGCCGAGCGTTCCGCCCTGGCGCTTGATCAGGGCATCGATCTCGGCCGAGCGGTTCTTGCCTTTCGTTTCCCGGATGATCTTGAAGGGCCCGTTCTGCACCGGGATGTCCCCCTCGATCATGCCGATCACGGCGCCCAGCATTTCCTCACGGGAAGGGATTCCCTTCGGCGCCTTGCCGAGGCCGTCGCCCAGACCCACGGCCATCTGAAGGGCGGCGAGAGTCTTTGTCCCGATCTTGCCCTTGCCCGGAAGCCCAAGTGACTTCTGCAGCTTCTTGACGGCCGCCTCGGTCTGGATCCAGAAGTGGCCATCCGTCGGACCGGGATTGAATCCCGCGTCCTTCAGCCTTCCCTGCAAAGTCTTTACATCGGGGCCGCGGTCGCCCTTCTTCGGGATCGCCCAGACGTAAAACACCGGAACTGGGTCCGCCTCCGCCATCACTGCCATTTTCTTTTTGCTCATGTTTTCCTCTCTCTTTTATTTAGGCGACCGAAGCCGCCGGTTTCTTACGCTGTCTCAAGTTGTAGGCACGCTTTGCCGGCGCGTTGATCGCCTTCCTGCAGGACTTGCAGTAGGAGTCACGGCCGGACTTCGCCCGTCGATCGGGATAGAAATCCCTCTCGAGGTTTTTCTGCACGTGGCACCGCGGGCATCTCCTGGTTTTCACGAGAGGGCCTCCGTCGCGAGCTGGTCCTCGCACCAGATGCCTTTGCCTGTGTCGAACCAGACCATGCGGAAGCGGAAAGGAAAGAGCCGGGCCGCGACCTTGAACTTCACGGCGGCATCGTCCTCGACGAATGGCTTCCACTGCCCTGTCGCCTTGTCGCGGTAGGAGCCCTTGACCTCGTGGATCTCGATCACCTCGTCGGCCGCCACCACGAGGAAGTCCGGCTCGTAGAAAGTTTTTTCCGCAAGGCGGAGCTTGATCGCCTCATGCTGAAACGAGAGGATCGAGCCAATTTCTAGCTGCTGATCGAGGAGCAGGGCGTACCTTCGCTCGAGCCCGTTCATCTCCCCGGGCTTCCGGCGGACAGCGCGGCCCCCTCCTCGGCGGAGATTCAGGCGGATCGGCCTCATGCTGCGTCCTCCGGGCCTGGAGTGCGGCCGCGGATCACTGCCACGAACCTCCGTGCATCCTCGGCGGCATTGGGGTTGAGCGGTATGCTTGGGGTCGGCGTTGGGGGTTTCGGCGGACCCGGTGGGTCGGCGGGTTCCGGCTCAATCCAGTCCCTCCAGCAGCTCATGAAACTCGAGAAGTGCTTGACGAATTTCAGCTCCGTCCCCTGCCGCTTTACGTGGGCGCTGTAGCGATCGATCGCGAAAGACAGGGCCCGATACTCCTCCGGGGATTTGATCTGCGCCTTGCAGGCCTGGAGGCCCTTGGTCTTGCCTTCCTTTCGCGGATACTTCCGGTAAAGCGATTCAAAATCTAGGACGCGCCGCGGTTCGGCGGAAGCCGAATCCGGCAATACCGTTCGTTCGTCCGTCTCGTTCGTTCGTTCGTCCGTAGGTGTAGTGGGCGGTAGTTCACGGTCGCTCACGGCCGCGCACGGTCGCAGTATTGAAATGGTTGATTTTTGCTCGAGAAATTCTAGCAGCTTCTCGATTACGGTGATTTTTACCTTGGCCGTGTCAGCTAGCCACTCGAGATTCAAGGATACCCGGCCGGTATTCTTCTTGGAAGCTTCGCATAGGATCATCACCCAAACGAATTTCTGCTCGGCAGTGAGCCCAAAAAGATCCGGATCGGTGCCTATCCCCTGATCCAGGCGCAGCCAAGTATAGGTCTTCTGATCCCTCTTTGGATTAAATTTCTCCCAGTTCTTTATCTCAATTTGCAGCGCCATCGATGGCCTCCTCTTTCAGATGAACCAATCCGTCGCGTAGCTCCACGCCATCTAGGTAGCGGCCGTACAGGGCCCGCATGATTCCAGCGAGAAAGGCCTTTGGAGTCGTGTAGTGGTGAGCGACGCCCTCGGCGATGTCCTTGGGCTTCTGTGGCCCATGCTTGCGGATGAACTCCACGATGTCGTGGTTGGTCAGTTGGAACCCGCTCTTCTGCCCACCACTACGGGCTCCGGCGATGAGCCCTTTCTGCAGCTCGTGGAAGCGCACGCCCTTTCGCCCGTATTTGGCGAAGGCGCGCCGGGCCTCCAAGGCGCGGTTGATTCGTGGAGCCATGTTCTCCCGGAAATGGAGTCCGTCACTGTAGCGGCTCTTTCCGCCGGCCAGCCAACCAATCCCGTTTTCCCGCATGAAGTCGGTGAGGATCCAGTGAGCGTCGAAGCGCTCTCTCGATGGCGTGGCGATCGAAGTGAACCAGAATTCTCGTCGCCGGTTATACGCCTGGCAGAGAAGGTCGAGGGTCAGAGAAAGTTTGGTCTCGATCGCCCACGTCACGTAGCCGAAGCGCACTACCAGATCCGCATGACCCGAGCCGCAGTTGACCTCCTTGAATACCTCAAAGCCTTGCTGCTCGAGGTAGGTAACGAGGTCGGCGGCGAATTCGGCTTCAGTCTTATACAGCCCCATCAGCCCCTCCCCTGTGCAATCGAAAGGAGCGCGTCCCGGAATGCCGGAGGCGTGAGGGCCCGCTGCCGGCGGGAAAGGAATTCACAGGCCTTCATGCCTGCCTCCTTCGCCCTGCGATTTGAACGAGCACCTCGAGAAAGGGCGCCGGGGTATGGAGCCTCTCGGCCGCCGAGATCCTCCGAACTGGTGCGATCCCTGCAGCGCGCGCGCGCGCGCGCTCTTCCCTATTGTGGAATCCGTCCTCGAGCCGAGTCTTCCCGAGCGCCGGGCCCCAAACGAGTTCGGGCAAGGGGCGAGGAGCATTCACGTAGAGCCACGTCGCTTTGTCGGCGGGATGGCCGTAGTGCCCCTGGTGGACGTGACAGACCCAGTTTCCGCGGCCGTCGCCGGCGGGCAGCCATCCTCCTGCCGGATCCGGCTGGCAGATCCCGTAGTAGGACCAGGCCGCGGAAAACGCCGGATGCTCGAGCACTCCGCCAAAGTTCCGGACCGCCCAAAGGGCGCGGTCAAAGCAGCCGCCGTCATCGCCCTTTTGCCGGCGCTCGCGAGCAGACGGGCCGCCCGACCAATACCGGCCCCAGCGCTCGCAGGGCGGGTGCGCTATCACGGGGTAGGGCCCGGCATAAGAACGCGCGTCCCGGGCCCGATCCCACGGGTCGACGCCGGGCAGCCCAATATAGGGCCCGTCTTTCGCGACGAACAATGCGGCGACCATCTGCTCTCTCCCCCCGAAAGAGCCGGCCTACGCCGACCGTTGCCGCGCATTTCCGGCGCGGCGTGAGTAGGGGAGGCCTTCGAAGACCTTGCGGCAATCGTCCTCCCATTCGATGGGGAGCCGGGCAGGGCCGGTGCTTTTTCTGGGCACCTCGCTAGCGATGAAGGCCGCAAGCTCGCCTTCCTCCCTGAACCATTCACCGCGAAAGCGAAGGTGAGAAAAGCGGTCGTGAAGCACGGCCTCCCGGTGTATACTTTCAGGTAGGAGCCCGATCAGCTCGAGCTTTTGAGGCGAGCCGATCTGCAGTTCGATAAAGCGCTGTTGTGGCCTTGCAGAACATCCGATTTTCACGAAGGCAGTGCCTGCTTGGCGGATGAAATAAACGTACATTTTCCCCCCTAATGAGAGGAAGTCACGCACTTCCCAAATTCTTCCCACAACGCCAATCAAGTCCCGGTAATTCCCAGGAGAACCGATTAGAATCGAGTAAGCTTGAGAGCTTCTCTGAGCTGAGTTAAGTGGTTGACATTTAAGAGGAAAAATGGTCGGGGCGGCGGGATTTGAACCCACGACCCCTTGCACCCCATGCATGAGTTTTTCTCGCTTATTTGTCAACCATTACCTCCGCTTGCGTTACTTCACTTCCCAAATTCTTCCCAATACCAAAGGCTAGCCGCGCCGCTTCCGCAATCGCCGTTGTGTCCTCGGCCTTAAAGTGCAGGTAGGTCGCTTGTGCCTCTTCGATCGAGAGGCCGGCCTTGAAGCAGATTAGCGCCGGGCTCGGCGAGACCTTGAACATCTTGGAGAGCCAAGTATGGCGGAGGTCGTGCGGCGTGTAAGCGGGGAGGGGAGGGCGGCCTTCCTTCTTTTCCTCGGCGCTTGCCGCGTCGAGGGCGGTCTCCCAGCCTTTTAGGGAGCGCTCCATTGCTTCCTGTGGGTTACCCCTGGCCGGGAAGAGAAAGGGGCCCTTGGCGGAAGCCAAGCGCCTCCGGATCACTTCCAGCACCTCGGGTGCGGTCACCGCGAACTCCCTCGCCGACCTCGTCTTCGTGTCCTCTGCCTTGAGGGCGATCACGCAGGATGATTCCGATAAGGTCACTCGGTCATACTGCAGTCGGCGCACCTCTCCCGGGCGCATCCCAGTGAACCGCTGCATTTCGATTCGATCGCGCCAGATGGGGTTGGCGTGCTTAAGCAGGAGCGCCATATGCGCGTCCGTCACGATGAGCCCGCGCTTTCGAAAGTCCTCTCGCTTCTCGTCGAACTCGAGTTTGTAGCGCTTTTTCAGCAAGCCTTGCTCGAAGGCATACTTAAAGAGCATCACAAAGAATTTCCAGTGGTTGAAGAGAGCGATAGTCGGGTTCTCGAGCCGCTTCTGCGCCTTGTATCTTTCCCAGACCGTGGAGTCGAGATCCGTCGCATAAGGACAGTGGCCGTTCAGCCAGGGAACGAGGTGGACCCGCATGAAAACCTCGGTCTGCTCATAGGTCGCCGGCGCCTTGGAGAGTTTCAAGCGGACGATCTCGTTGCAAAGCTCCTCGGTCCGGACGAGCGAAGGAGCTTCCTTCCCAAGGGTTTTGGCCCCCCGAGCTTCGTCGACCATGACCTGCCCGATCCTACGGGCATCGACCCAGGTATCGCACCTGCCCTTGATCTTCTTCTCGAGGCGGATCCCCTCCTTCCGGTATCGCACCCAGTAGGAGGAGCCCGCAGCACCGAGGAGCTCGTAAAGCCAGTCGGGCGCGCCGCGCTTATCTACTCGCTTCCACTTGCTCACCGATAGGCTTCCTTCACGCTCTGCTCGTGCTTCAAGAATGCGTCCAGGTCGGAAATCAAGTAGCGCCGCCGGCCGAATCGCAGCACCGATCGCGGCCCCTTCTTCTGGCTGTTGCGATTATGAAGTCCTTGGACGGAGATCCCAAGATACTTTGCCGCCTGCTCATGGCTAAGCTCCGCGGACTTCGGCATTTTTGTAACGTTATCCATTTTTTCCTCTCCCCCAAGCGCCCCCCGGCGCATCTAAATCAGCAGTCGACCAGGCCCCGAAGGTTATCCACCACCATTGTTTAAGTGCTTTCGGGACCCGGCCGACTCCTGAAGACTTTGCGCAATTCTGCTCTTTCCCCCGCACTTCCAGCGGCCGATGTAATTTCCGCGGTCATCGACCGTTGGATGCGCGCGCCCCCTATGGATCCGGCCCACGGTCGACTTCGAGATCCCGAGCTGATAGGCGATCTCCTCCTGGATGAATTTTCCTTTGAGCTTCAGCGCCTTCTCAATAAGCGCTAGCGTTAGCACGGCCATCGTTTACCCCCTCCTGTATTGCGAGGATCTCGCGTCCCCGGCTCATCACCCTTGCGTACTCGTCCCATTCCTGGTGGTTGAAAGAATAGAAAATCTCCCGGCGAAGGTCCTTGTTCAGGCACCGCATATGCCGGCCGCAGAAGCCGAAGCCCTGATCCACCACGTTTGCGCAGCCGATCGCCGGGCAGGGATTCATATCTTGTCCTCGATTTCTCGATCGTCGTTCTTTGGCTCCCCGGGCCGGTGCTCCACTATGGCCTGCTGCTCGAGCCCCTCGATAAACTGCTGCAGGCCTCGCAATTGAAGAAACTGATTGTCGCGGAGGTTATAAAGAAACCCCACGGTGGCATTGATCGCTTCGAGTTTTTCGGGACCGGCCTTCCCCTTAAACCGAAGGCGTAGAGAAACCATTCCATGCTCTGCCTCTTCCATCGTCATGACGTTCCAGGAGGCATCAATGTGGAAGCGGAACTCAAAATGTGAGCGGCTTCCGAGCGCGACGTAACCGGCGCAGTCGTACTTTTTCATGACGGCGACTATCTCGGCCATGGCTTTTCGGAGGAACGGGTCGAAAGTTTTCTGTTCGCTCATGGCCGCCCCTTCACTTTAGGAGGATTCTTGCAGACCGCCGCATGGTACACGTGGGCGTCCTTGAGACGCGAAACGGCGAGGCGCCCGTCAACGAGCGTCCGCTGGATGCCGTAGACCGGGGCCGTGGCGTCGAGGTAATGGAACTTGCCGACGTCGTCCTGCATGACAATGATTTCCTTCCCGCATCCTTTGCAGGGGCGCCTCTGGATCATCCACTGCCCTCCGCTCTGGCAATTAGAATGGCTGCCTCGGCCGCTCGAGCCTTGTAGGCGTCCTTCCAGTTTAGGAGGCGGGGTTCGTCCGGTGCGACGAACACGGTATTGACGATCGTCTGTGCGAACGCGAGAAGCTCCGGTGCCATGGAGATCAGGCGGGCGTCGGCCGGACGAAACTCTCCCAGGACAGAGGGCGGCCCAGCAACAACCACACGACCTTTGCCGCCACCCCTTCCGCAAATCATGTTTAGGCGCTCTTCGTATACCCACGGCCCCGGCGTGTGCCTGCTCATTGAATGTACCTCGACGAGATATGGTGAACCCAGCCTAGCGGAGGAGCTTCCCTTAGCTCCCGCTCGAACTCGGCTTGGTCCTGGTCGGCCTGCACGGCTACCCGGGTAATGAAGCAGGTCACGGGAACGCCCCGCTCCGTTTTCCCCTCCCACACCCGGGCGGGGACGCCGTTGATCTCGGTCAATTGGCTCGTGCTCTCCATCGTGATCTTCATATCGTCCTCTTAAAAAACCCATGCGCGGCGGGGAGTCGTAGGTTGACGGGGTCCGCCCGCCACGCATGGATCAAGTCCTTGCTATTTCTGCCCGAAGGAACCGGCGAGAGACGGCACATAAGTATTGGCGCCAATCGCTATGCTCGTTTCCTGCCACAGGCGAACGCCGGGAATGGTCGTGACCCCAACGCGCGCCGCTGCCAGGACCGCCGCCTGATTCAGCTCGATAATCAGAAACTCCTTGGGCACGAGCGAGAGATCGACGGCTTCGCACTTCCAGATCTTCCGAGCGTTTTTGACGCCTCGGCTCTGCTTGATATCGTACTCCGCGACCTTTGCCTCCTGAGCAAGCTTGGCCCGCTCCTCCTGTTGCTTCTGCTCGAGCTTGACGGGGTCGACCGTCGGAGCCTCAGGGTCGTCCCCGAACATGTCCGTGATCTCGCTTTCCTCGGCCTGGATGGCAGCCAGCTGCCGCCGCTCCTCCTCCTGCTGGGCGAGAAGCTCCGCTTCGCGCCTCTTTCGCTCCTCCTCGGCCTTCCGGAGTTCCGCCTGCCGGATCTTCTCCTGCTCGGTTTCGAAGGCGACGAGCTCGCGCTTCAAGTGCTGCTCGGCTTCCGTGAGGGGCGCGACAATGGTCTTGGCGTAGTCGTTGATCTCCCGGACGCGATCGTTCAGCGGGCCCACGAGCGCCTTTCGCTTATCCTCGATCCGCTTCTGAAGGGCCTTCACCTGCTTGGCGGCGTCGATCGCGGAGGAGCCCGTCAAGGCATCCGTTACCTTGATCCCGAGGGTCGGGGCCACGAGTTCGGCGAGCTCTGATTTCAACTCATCGAAAAGTGCGATTTCCGTTGTCATGCGATTTCTCCTCTGCGGCCAAGCTCACTTTGAAGCGTTCCAAGGAAGGTCTCCATTTCCTCTAAGGTCAGCTCCCGCCCCGACTTCTTGAAATCCTCAATCGCCCACTGCTCTACCTCGTCTTTCGACAGACCAAGATCGTTGGCGACGGCCATAATCTCGGCGCCGATCTCCTTTCGCCCGCGGGCTTTCGCGGCCGCAGGAGCCGAAGCGGGTTTCTTGTCTGGCTCCGGTTTGTTTTCCTCGGGAGAGGGAGGAACGACTATCACTTCGCCCTCATCGTTCACCTCAGCGCCAAGCTCTTCCGGCGTGTGGCTGCAGCCCTGAATCGCATCAGGGAAGACGGCTCGGGCTACGATCGCCACGGCGCGCGCGCGAAGCATCGCGGCCGGATAGCTCTGCCAGTTCTTCTTATTGAGCAGGCCGGCAAGCTTTGCTTCCTCGATCGTGTACGTGAAGATGGCCGCATTGTGACCGTGCCGACGCGCCTCGATTGCGCATTTCTTGTCGGTGCTCTCGACGTAGTTGACGACCGCGCCGGCCGCGTTCTTGTAGATCAGCGCGAGCATCATCTCGGCCGACATGGTGGGTTTTCCGTCGACAATATGAATGTGGCTGAAGGCCTGCATGGGCGGGATGCCGAGCTCCCGACCTTTCAGCGCGATGATGATGGCCTTTTCGGGGGTATCGACCGCGCGCGGGAGGAGCCCGCTTTTCACGGCCATCGTGGCTTGCTCTTTGAGCATGGCCCACTCGGCCTGGGTGGGAAATAAAGTTACGGGCCCGCGCAGGGCTAATTCAGTCGTCATCGTTCCATTCCTCCGGGTCCTTCGTATTCGCCAAACGGGTGCTCGAGTTCCTCGCCGCAGATCAAACAGCAGTAGGCGTCGCGGTCGGAGTGGTCGCACTCCCCGTACATGCAGAAGTCGCAGCTTCCGCTGTCGTCGGGGCAGCGGCAGCGGTCTAGCTTTGGGGTATATTCCAGAACAGCAACGGGCTTGCTCATAGGGTCCTTTCCTGAATGACTTTCCCGCCCTCGAGAATCTGAAGCTTGAAAGGCTCCTCCGCGTAGTCCTGCAGGAGCTCGAGCTCGCCGGCAAAGGCCAGGTCGGCCTGAGCCTCGGAATCGAAAGAGCCGTGGAAATCGAGCGTGATCCCGTTCATGTCCACGGAAACCAGCTGGAAAGAGGCGTCGCGGAGATCGGGGGCGCAAAGGCTTGTGATGGGGCCGGGTCGCATGTCTTTCCTTTCCGGGCAAAAGAATGCCCAACCCCTTGTATGCGGGGCGTTATTCGTGGTACCTGGTGCGTTGCTTAACTGACTGCCTTACACTTAACCTTCGTAAGGCATTCAATTTTTTCGAGCCGTAGGGAGTTGAGAGCTTGCAGAAAACGTTTCGTCGTTTCTGGCGGCACTTGACCTTTCTTGGCTCGAGAGAGGGTTTTCGTGGACCTCTTGGCGCGGGCGCAGACTTCTTCGTCGGTCGCCCCTACTGCCTCCTGGATCCTTTCAATTTCGTTCTCCACTTCCATGGCCGACATTATCGACATTTCCGATTGCATTGTCAATCGGAAAAACGATTGGATCGTGCGTGCGTAACCCATCGGAATCATTGGGCGCGTGCGTAAAGCGCCTTCGTGAAGCGGAAAAATGGAGCCAACAGAAGTTGGCTGAAGAGGCAGGAATCAGCCAGAGTCAAGTGAGCGAGTGCGAACGGGATCTCGGAGGAGTTACGGTAGCGACTCTCACGAAGATCGCGACAGCCTTCCGCCTCTCGCCGGCCGCACTTCTAAGCGGCGAAGCCCCAACTCCAGGCCCAGCTTTGGCGAAAGCGGAGGAGACAGAGCGCCTGCGCGGGATCCGCCTCATGCTCGAGGCAGACGACAAAGAACTAAGAACCTACCTCAGGGCGATCGATGCCTTCCATGCCGCCAATGCCGCCGCCACCGCGGACAAGAGAAAAAGATCGTCGAGCTGAGATCACTTGAATGTCTCCCTGCAGGACGTCCTGCAAGTACGTCACCCGCATAAGGATACCGATCGCCTCGTCGATAAGCTGCCGGCACTCCGAGTTCTTGGCGATGAGAATTGGGAGAGCGTCATGTTCCTGGGAAACTGAAAAATCGAGTGTCTGCATGTTGACCTTCCATCCGATATTTATTGGGAACCCTCCGGCGGAACTGGCGAGGACGGCTGCTCGGACTGTACGGCAAATGTACGATAAATCAATATGGAAATACTCCAGGCCCAGGGCGTCGGCGCTCAAGTATCCATAAACTCTGACCGATATAGTTTTATGAAAAAGATAATCCCGTTTGTAATTCTCGTTACCGGATGCGCTTCGGCATCGCTGACGCCAGGCGGAGAAAGAGTGCGCATCGTGACGAACTCGCCGCATAGCTGCGAATACCTTGGCGAAGTTTCTGGAAATTTCCGCGACGAAAAGACTTCCGGCGGATTCTTTGCGAAGCCCGCCCAAGCCGGGCACGTCAATTTGAAAAACAATGTGGCGAACCTCGGCGGCGATACCGTCGAGATCACGGGTAAAAATCCGAGCGATGGCTGGTATGAGGGCGAGGCGTATCGGTGCGGGCGGGTGCCAGCGAGCAGGTAGCTACTTCCGGCCCTTCTCGAATCGGTCAATGAGCTCGTCGGTCTCGACTTTTAGGAGCCGAGCCATCTGCCTCGCCTCGACCGCCGAGAGGTCGCGGGTACCATTGCAGATCTTCACGACGTAGTGGTGCGGGAACGCAATCCCGTAGGTTTCTTCCATCGCCTCGCAGAACGCGCTGATTGACGGCTTGTGCTCGTGCCCAGCGCGGGTGTTCAGGTAGCCCTGCTTTTTCATCTGGCTCTTGAGCCAGTCATCGAACCCCATGACTACTCGCATAATGTCACGGAATCGAACAATTGACAATATCGGTTTGCTATAAAGCGCTTGCCTCATATGTTCGATCTTCGCACACTTGAATCATATGGTGAAACACCAGGATGCCTCAGCCGATACCCACCTCTCCCCCGCCCAGTGCCTCGTTCGCGCCTTTAAGGGCGTGAGAGCGACGAGCCGCCGAGTCCAGCGCACCCCCTCCACCGTGTGCAATATGGTCCGCCGCGGCTACGTTCCCTTCCCAGTGCAGGTGACAGCCCTCCAGATCGCGCAGGCCGAAGGCCTCGACCTCACCGCCGAGGACCTGATCCTCGGGCGCGACGTCCGGGTGAGCGCATGAGCCTCCTCGAGGAGCTGAGGTTCGCTTCCGTGTACGCAAATTGGATCTACCGCTCGGCTGCCCCCCGCGGCGGGGAGGACCTGTATCAGGTCCACCGGGCGGGGATCGACGTCATCATCGACCTACGCGAGGGATGGGGCAGGCTCTTCGGCACCGGCTTCGACGCGAAGACTGAATGGGAGGGGCGCTTCCAGAAGAGGTGCCTGCAGGTCTCGTTCTCGAATTTTCTCCCGCCCACGGTGGATGAGGCCCAGCTAATCCTCGAGGAGATCGAGCGCGCCTTCTACTCCGGCAAGCGCGTCCTCATCCACTGCCGCCGCGGTAGGGATCGCACCGGATTCTTCTCCGCCCTGGTCGGCTGGAGGTTCTTCGGCCGGACCCCCGAGGGGGCTTGGCGGAACGCGAAGGTGAACGGCATGCACTGGATCTACCAGTGGGCCTGGAGAAGGGCTTTCGAGAGGGCCTGCCTCACAATCTCCGCAGGACAAAGCTGATGGACGACGTCTTAGAGATATTCGTCGCCCTGCTCAGCATTGCCTTTTTCACCATGTGCAGCTTCCTTTTCTTTGCCGGCGTGTACGCCGTTCTCCTCAGCCTCTTCGTCGTCTCCTGCGGGCCCGTGCCAGGGCACGAGATCCAGCGCCGGCCGGCCAAGACCGAGGTTTGTTTCAATCGCACGGACGAGGACAAGGACCGCCCCTGCACTAGCGAAGTCACGGAGGAAGAGGAATGAAGGATCTGATCGTGCGGCCGCCGGCCGAACCCATTGTAGATGCCGGGGATATCCCTCCCGAAAAGCGTCGGTGGAAGCCGCTTGAGGGGCGCGACTGGAACCCCCTCCTCAATTACCCGCGGAACAACCCCTGTTTCTGCGGCAGCGGGAAGAAATTCAAGAAGTGCTGCCTCGTGAACATGCCCCGCACCTGCTCAACGAGGCTCGCCAAGGATCTCGCCGTCCAGGTCGACTGGGCCCACAAGATGCTCAAGGAGAAGAAGTAATGGAGTTCCTGGCTTGGATCCGGTCGAAATTCCGGAGGAGAGAGCCCGAGACCGTCGTTCGTTCGATTGCGCCGGGGGCCATGACCTGGACTCCCCCGGGAGCGACTTGGAAATTTCCAGACCACGGCATCTATCCCAAACCTCCCCGCCCCCTATCGCCCGAGGAGTTCGCCCAGTACGCGGCCGAGGTCGCTAAGTGGAGGCCCGCGCTATGACCCGGAAAAAGCTGCCGGACGGACCCGCAGCCCTCGCCCACCGCCAGCTTGCCTTTGCCAACGAGAACGGCGTGAACATGCAGCGCTTCTGGGAAAAGGTCGACCACTCGGCCGGGCCCCTTGCCTGCTGGCCTTGGCAGGATGGAAAGGACAGAGACGGCTACGGCCGCTTCCACGTGAACCGCCCGGGAAATACCGGGGAGCGCGCGCACCGGGTAGCCTTTGGCCTGGCCACGGGAGAGGACCCCATCTCGGTCCTCCACCGCTGCGACAACCCCGGATGCTGCAATCCCGCCCACCTCTTCGCGGGCGACCAGGCCCTGAACAACCGCGATGCTCACCGCAAAGGGCGCTACTCCGGCCGAGCATGGAAGAAGAAGGCGGGATGAGCAAGAAAAAGCCGACCAAGCCGAGCAAGCACGACGGAACGAACAAGAACGAGGAGGGGCTGACTCCCGCGCAGGAATCCTTCGTCCTCCACTACTGCAATATGGTCCGGCCTAACGCCACTCAGGCCGCCAAGGACGCCGGCTACAGTGAGGCCACTGCAGGCCAGCTCGGCTACCAGCTTCTTCAAAAACCTTCAATCCGGTCGGCTATTCAAGCCAAGCTCCAGGAGCGCTTCGATACCCTCGACATTACCGGCGATAGGATCCTCCGCGAGATCGCGACCATTGCATTTGGGAACCTAAAGCAGGTGGCCAAGTGGAGCGAGGGCGGATTCCAGCTCCTCGACTCGGATGAGCTCAGCGACGAAGAGGCGAACCTCCTCAAGAGCCTCAGCATGTCCGAGAGCGAGTCCTCCTCCTCCGAGGGCTCAAGCTCGAGCCATTCCATTTCGTTCGGCACCTTCGACAAGCTCAAAGCCCTCGAGCTACTCGCGAAGAACAAGAAGCTCCTGACCGACGTAGTCGAGCACAAGGACACCGGCCTCGCGGACCGCCTGGCCAAAGCAAGGAAGCGGAAGAAATGAGAAAGCCCCTCACTCCGGAGGAGATCTCGCGCCTCAAGTGGGAAGAGGGCGAGAGAGCCAAGTGCCGAAAGAAAGCGCGCTTTAGCTCCGAGGCCATGGCCGTCGACTACCAGGCCCACGTCCGAAAGAAATTCAAGGGCCCAAAGCACAGGGCCTACCACTGCAACTGGTGCCGGTATTGGCACACGGCCCGGGAGAAGAAGCGGTGATAGCCGACGATTTTCTCCCCGAGATCACGACCGCTTGGTTCCTCATGTGCCCTCTTCCCGGGAATCAGGGCGAGCTCTACTTCAGGCGCTACAACCAGACCTTCGCGCTCGTCAAAGAGTTCCAGAACGCAACGCGCTTCGAGAGCGAGGCCCGGGCCGAGAAGTTCCTCGAGGAGCTCGAAGTTATGAACGAGGGCTCGACCCTGGTTCCCCAGCTTCAGGTAGTGGTGAGGGATTTTCATGAGATCCATTGAAAAGAGCGCCGAGGACGAGCTCATCGAAGAGGTCGCGGGTTATGACTCTGACCCTCTAGGATTTGTCGGGGATTTCGCCTACGACTGGGGCGAGGGCGACCTCGAGGGTGAGAAACTCCGGGATTGGCAGGCCGAGACCTTCGACCATATCGGAAAGCAGCTCCGGAACCCCAAGACCCGTTTCATGCCCATCCGAATCGCCATCGCCTCCGGCCACGGGATCGGGAAGTCCGCTTTCATCGGAATGCTCACGAACTGGGCGCTCTCGACCTGCGTCGATACCAAGATCGTCGTCACCGCGAACACGGAGACGCAGCTCTGGACGAAAACTTCGCCCGAAATCATCACCTGGAATCGGCTCTCAATCACCGGCCACTGGTTTAAGGCGACGACCACCTGCGTCCATTCCACGGACAAGAAGCACGTAAAGACGTGGCGCGCGGACCTCGTCACCTGGTCGAAAAATAATACGGAGGCCTTCGCGGGTCTCCACAATAAGAAGAAGCGAATCGTAATCATCTACGACGAAGCTTCCGCGATCGACGATAAGGTCTGGGAGGTTACCGAGGGCGCGCTCACGGACGAAGAGACCGAGATTATTTGGGTCGCCTTCGGAAACCCCACTCGGAACACCGGCCGCTTCCGCGAGTGCTTCCGGAAGCATAAGAACATCTGGTACGGAAAGCAGATCGACGCCCGCACCGTGAAGGGGACGAACAAGAAGCAGCACGACGAGTGGATCGAAACCTACGGGCTCGACTCCGACTTCGTGAAGGTGCGGGTCCGGGGCCTATTCCCTGCGGCTTCCTTCAAGCAGTACATTTCCGAGGTCGACGTCGACGCCGCCTACGGCAAGCACCTCCGTGCAGAGCAGTACAATTTCGCGCCCAAGATCCTGACCGTCGACCCGGCATGGGAAGGGGACGACGAGTTCGTGATCGGACTCCGCCAGGGCTTGGCCTTCAAGATCCTCGGCACCTATCCCAAAAACGACAACGA
>Ga0196978_1000784_pt1 | contig 15424 bp, 11 predicted proteins | sample S3v_2013CmetaG_FD_155491 | JGI IMG/M metagenome (GOLD analysis project Ga0196978, IMG submission 155491) | Soil microbial communities from Anza Borrego desert, Southern California, United States - S3+v_20-13C | ecosystem: Environmental > Terrestrial > Soil > Desert | place: USA: California... | reverse complement strand
AAGATCGCTCTGGGCAAGCTGCGCTTTCCGGGAAGCATTCGAGAGTACGTGCTCAGCCGTAACGGCCAGCACGGCATAAGCAGGCTTCCGATCACGCAGTCTCACGCGTTGCAGATCGCGCAGCTGCCTGCCCATCACCGCGACCCCTTCGACCGCATGCTGGTCGCGCAGGCCCAGGTCGAGAACCTGCCGATCCTCACGAGCGATGCGGCGTTCCGGAGCTACGACGTCGAAGTGATCCACGCGAGCCGATGAGGCTCGCTCCCGCACCCTGACTCCGGCGTGCACGGCCGTCGCCGCCCTCCCCTCGCCCCTGGCATTTCTGCACGTCACTTCGTTCCCCGGACCGTCACGCCATTTGCATGACGGCGCGTGACGGCAGCGGGCGCACATCCCGTGCGCTCCCCTGGCCAATGGGAACGTTGCCGGAAAAAAGGGGGAATTTCCGATGATCGTGGATGAGGAGTCGACGCCGGCGCGGGGAAACGCCCGCAGCACGGCACCCGCACCGGACTGGTCCTGGCTTCGCACGGCGCTGGCCGCCACCATCCTGCTGGCCGCCGCGGGGATGCTGGTCATCGCCGCGGTGCCGGCTACGGCAGGCGCCCAGGTGACCACGGCCAACCCGGTCCTTTTCGTGACGCAAAACCCGGTGGCCGGCTTCGGCACCTCCACTGCCGTGTTCGGCAATCATCAGGCGACGATCTACAGCGCCCCGCGCGGCGGCGACCTGATGCTTCGCTATCCGGACGGCACGCTGCGCTTCCTGACCGCCGAGGCGGGCTACGGCAACAGCGGCATGCAGGGCGCCGGCGCCATCGCGGTGCGCGAGCCCGCCGTGCACTGGAGCGGCCAGAAGGCCCTGTTCTCGATGGTCGTCGGAGCTCCGACGGCGCAGTACCAGATCGCGAGCTACCGCTGGCAGATCTACGAGGTCACCGGCCTGGGCGTCGGACAGACTGCGCAGATCCGCTACGTCGAAGGCCAGCCCGAAGGGTACAACAACGTCTCGCCGATCTACGCCACCGACGACCGGATCCTGTTCGCGTCGGACCGTCCGAGCACCGGACAGCCGCATCACTATCCGCAACGCGACGAGTACGAGTCGGCGCCGATCGTTGCCGGCATCTACTCGCTCGACGAGGACACGGGAGACGTGGTGCTGCTCGAGCATTCGCCGAGCGGTTCGACCTCATTGTCGCTGGACAGCTTCGGACGCGTGATCTTCACCAAGTGGGACCACCTGCAGCGCGACCAGCAGGGCGATGCTCCGAGCACCGCCGCCACCTATGGTGCGTTCACGTATGCGAGCGAAGCGGCCAATGCGCCCAAGACGACGTCGCTGGCCGGCGCCGAGGTCTTTCCCGAGCCGCGCACGATGAACGATCCGGCCTATGACAATTCGCTCGAGACGCACTCGTTCAACCACTTCGTTCCGTGGGAGATGAACGAGGACGGCACCTCCGAGGAGACGCTCAATCATATCGGCCGGCACGAGATCGGCGGCGCCTTTACCGAGGGCAGCTTCAAGAACGATCCCAATCTCACCTACTTCACGCCGCCCGACACCCACGACAACACGCTGATGATTCAGGGCTCCACGGGCCTGTTCCATTCGCGCGAGGACCCGACCAGCCCCGGCGACTTCTACGTCACGCATGCGCAGGAGTTCGGCACCGCCTCGGGCGGCACGTTGATGCACATCACCGGCGCGCCCAGCGTCAATCCCGAGAACATGATCCTGAGCCGCGTCACGCCGGGCGACAACGTGCCCTCGGCAACCGGCTACTACCGCAACCCTCTGCCGATGAGCGACGGACAGCTGCTGGCCGTGCACACGCCGGCTACCGGATACGCGGTCAACCAGGGCGCGGTCTCGGCGCCCGACTGGAACTACGACTACCGGATCAAGGAACTCGGCCCCACCGGCGGCGGCTTCCACGAGCCGATTGGCGATCTGACCGGCGGCATCGTCAAGAACCTGAGCTGGTGGACGCCCGACTCCTTCGCCACCTACAACGGTCCTCTGTGGGAGCTGGATCCTGTCGAGGTCGTGGCTCGCCCGGTTCCGCTGCCTCGCAAGTCGGTGGTCCCCGCCATCGAGGCTACTGTCTTTGCCGACGAAGGCGTCGACATCGAGGAGTTCCGCCAGTACCTGCGCGACAACGAACTCGCGCTCATCGTCAGCCGCGACGTCACGCTGCGTGACCGCGCCGACGTGCAGCAGCCGTTCAACCTGGCTGTCCCCGGCGGCGTGCAGACGCTCGGAGCCGGCGGCACGGTCTACGAGGTCGCGCACTTCCAGATCTTCCAGGCCGACTACCTGCGCGGCTACGGCGGCATCGACAATCCCTCGCCAGGACGGCGTCTGCTCGCGCGTCCGATGCATGGCCCCAATCTGTCGCACGGCCCGGGCTCGCCGGCAGGCGGCGTCAAGATCGCAACCGACGGCTCGATGGCCGCCATCGTTCCGGCGCGTCGTGCTCTTACATGGCAGCTGACCGACAGCGAGGGCGACGGCGTCGTGCGCGAGCGCAATTGGATCAGCTTTCAGGCCGGCGAGATTCGCGTCTGTGCCAACTGCCACGGAAGCAACGCCGCGGCGCAGGACGGCAGCGGCGAGCCGCAGAACGAACCGATGGCGCTGCGCGAGCTGTTGCAGGACTGGGCCGACGGCGACGGCGGAGGCGGCGACGAAGAAGCGTGCCAGAGCGGCATTCCGCTCCAGCGCGCGCGGCTGCAGGCTTCGGCCGCGCCGTTTCGAATGATGCTCAACGGCACGGCGGTATTTCCGGTGCCATTCGATGCGGTCGATCCACCGGCCAATGGCGTGCGCATCGTCGTCGCGGACCTCGTGGATGCGACGATCCCGGGCGGCAGCGGCTGGACTGCCAAGGGCTCGAGCTGGACCTATGTCGATGAGAACGGCTCGGTCGACGGCATCACCAGCATCCGCATCAAGGACAAGTCGGCGGCCGAGCCGGGGCGGCTCCAGGTAAAGATTCGCGCATCGGGTCCTGCACGCGCGCTGCCCGCCGCCGATGCGGTCGAAGCCAGCGTCACGTTCGGAACGGACGTGGAGTGCGCGTCTGGTCAGTGGAACGGTCCAGGCGAGCCCAAGCCGAGCTGCAACGGCGACGCCAGCCGCCTGTCCTGCCGATAGTATCGCCTGGAGGCGGATCGGACGCGCTGCAGAACCGGCGCCGTCCGATCCGGCCTCGCCTTCGGTCTTGCCCTGTGGCTCTTCGAGCCGCTCAAACCAGCCAGGCCAGAGCGAAGATCCCCACCATCGCGAACGCGATCGCCAGCTTGGCTGCCGTGCCGAGCACGAGCCCGACCCATGTCGCCAAGCCGGCACGCGCTGCCTGCTCGAGCCCGCCCTGAGCAATCAGCTCTCCGGCTACGGCGCCGACGAACGGGCCGAGAATGATGCCCGGGATCCCGAAGAAGATTCCGGCGACGGTTCCCACCGTCGCGCCTGCGATTGCCAGACCGGAGGCGCCCACGCGCCGTGCTCCCATGGCAGTGGCGGCGAACTCGATGACGAAGGAGAGCGCGGTCAGGCCGGCCAGCACGCTCACGGTCAGCCATGTGACGCGCGCGAAGTCTCCGGCCCATGCCGCGATCACCAGTCCCGCAAATACCAGCGGAACGCCCGGCAGCGCCGGCATCACCGTTCCTGCAAGTCCGGCCAGGACCAGCACCGCGGCGACGACCCACATCCAGAAGCCCGCCGACATCAATCCATGCATGGCCGCATCCTGTCTGCGCGGCAGGGGGACGCAATGCGAGTGAACACACCTGGTAATGGGCTCGGCTGCCAGGACATTCACAGTCGTTCCCGCCAAAACCATGGACCGCGCCAACATTGCCATGGACCCAGGTCGCCGAGTCGGGCATCGTCGGCTCCATGCTGAGCGCGATCTTCACCGTCTGCACGATGGCTCTCGTCCTGGCTCTCCCGGCCGCCGCGGGTGCCGCTCTTCACACTCTGGGCCGGGAATTCCGGCCGACGTCGGCCGAGCGGGCCGGATTCGATTCCTGCACGGCCGCGGACGCCAGCAGCGCCGCCCTCGTCTTTCGCTGCAACCGGTCCCATCCGGACGCGGCGTGCCCCAATCCGAATATCGGCAAGCTGTTCGCCGAATGGCGCACGCCCGAAGGCGAGCTCGATGGCGAGCCGGTCCTGGTCGCCGAGGGCTCGTACAACTACGGCATCCCGTTCGCCTGCTCAGCCGATGGACTCATCGCAGTAGTCACGGGCGCGGCGGCGCGAGTCATCGGTCGGAACGGCGAGCGTGGCATGACATCGCCGATCTGCGCAGGCGGGCCGTGCTGGGGACCGTTCGCAATCGCGCCCCGCGGCGGTGGTTTTCTCGTGGTGTGGCCGCGCTATCAGCACGGTCTTTTCGGGCGCAGCATCGATTCCGACGGCCAGGCCACCGGTGAGCCGTTCCTCATCGCCGCGACGCCGCAAGACGCTGCAGTCCATGCCGTCGGCGCCATACCGGTCGGCAGCGACGATGGCGTGCTGATCGCGTGGAAAGTGCGCGAGCCCGACGGCGACCGCGTACGCGCAACCCTCGTCTCGCCGGATGATTCGGTGGATCCGGGCATCGTCGCCAGCGAGTTTCCTTCCATCGAAATGTCGGCCGGTCTGACGGTGACGCCGGACGGGGCCGGTGCGTTCGTGCTCGCGTGGCAGAATGAACCGGCGCAGGCCGGCTGGGTCGCCAGGCGGATCCTGTTGCAGGATGCCGCGCCCACCACCAGCACGACGACTACGACGATCGATGCGCCTCTGAGCGCGCAGTTCGTTCCGGTTACGGAAATCGGAGCTCCGAGTTTCGGCGACGAGCGTTTCGCCGAGCACGCTCCCGAACTCGTCGGCGATGGCGAGGGAAACTGGTTCGCCAGCTGGCTCGACCTGATCCCGACGCCTCCTTACCAACACGTGGGATCGAAGGCCTCGCATTCCAGCGATGACGGTCGCAACTGGTCGGTGCCGCAACCGCACGCGAACGGCGAAAATCTCCAGTACACCAACTCGCGCATTGCGCAGGACACTTCCGGCGTCGCCATCGAGGCATGGGCCCGCGATGACCAGGCGGCCGTTCTTTTCCGGCGCTCCTCCGATGGCGGCCATACGTGGACCGACACGGGTGTCCTCGCCGAGAGCGTGGTGGAGATGCGGGAAGACGATGGTGAGCGCGAGATGCGCGCGATCGCCGTAGCGGCCGGGGCCGCCGGACGCTGGGTCGCGGCCTGGACGGAGTACGCCGGCGAGTATGTGTGGTGCTCCGGTGACGACGATGAATCCGACTGCATCGATTACGAGAGCATCACGACACTTTCCTGTGCAATCCGCTACTCGATCTCCACGGACGGCGGCGTCAGCTGGTCGCCTTCGGCCGTGCTCGTCGAAGACGTGTGCTGGACCCAGCTCGGTCTGGAGATCGCTACCGACCGTAACGGCGACTGGTTGGCGGTGTGGGCACGACAGGACGTCGTCTACGGCTCCCACTCCCAGGACGATGCGCAGAGCTGGGCCGCGCCGCGCGCACTGACGTCCGAGGTCGAGTTCCAGCGCAGCCCGGCTTGGCAGGACCCTTCGCGGCCCGCGCTGGCCATCGCCGCCAACACGCAAGGGAAATGGCTTCTGGCCCTCAGCGCATGGTTGCCCGATCCGCCCGAAGTGTGGCCGTTCACGCATGCGCGCGTCGTGGTGATGCGAACCGACGACCTGGCTGGCGACTGGAGCGCGCTGACCGGTGTGGCCCCATGGCACGACAGTCTCGATGGCAGGGACCTTTCGCCTGCGCTCGCCGTCTCGGCCGACGGACAATTCGCTCTGGCCTGGTCCACGCATTCGGCCGGCACGGGCCTGGATGCCGACATCGTTGCCGCCTTCTCCGACGATGGTGGTCAAAGCTGGAACGCGCCCGTCGTCGTCGACGGCCAGGCCGCGAACGACCCGAGCGGCGATTTCCATCCCCGCATCGTTCGCGCCGGCGCGACCTGGGGCATCGCGTGGCTGGCGATCGAGTCGCCGGAGACCCGCGCGATCCGCTTCACGCGCACACGCGGCAACTGCGGCAACGGCGTGGTCGAGGTGCCCGAAGAGTGCGACGACGCCAATGTGATCGAGGGCGATGGCTGCGACAGCACCTGCCGCGTCTCCGGTTGCGGCAGCCACATCGTCACGGGCAACGAGCAGTGCGACGACGGCAACACCATCGACACCGACTCCTGCATCTCGTGCGTCATGGCGGTATGCGGCGATGCGCACACCCGCGGCGGCGTCGAGGAGTGCGATGACGGCAATGACGTCGACACCGACGCATGCCGCAACGATTGCATGCAGGCGGTCTGCGGCGACGGCGTGCTCCGGCCCGGCATCGAGCAGTGCGACGACGGCGAGACCAGCGGCAACAACGACGAATGCCGCAATGACTGCACGAGCAGCACCTGCGGCGACGGCTACATTCACGTGGGCGAGGAGGAATGCGACGACGGCAACACGCTGAATGGCGACGGCTGCAGCAAGCACTGCCACCTCGTTCCGGACTGCGGCTTCCTCAACGGCTCCGGCGTGCGGGTCAAGGCCTCCGATGCGGCAAAGGTGCTGCGGCGGGCGCTGGGCATCATCTCGACGTGTCCGCTGCGGCGCTGCGACGTCAACGACGACGGCAGCGTCACCGCTACCGACGCGCTGTCGACGCTGCGCTCCGCCGTGGGGATCTTCCGTGCAGGCTGTTCGTGGCCGACGTCGCTGGTGGTCCGGATGGCCTCCTCCGAAAAGCTCGGCGCACTGCAGATCGACGTGTCGTGGGCAGACGCCGCCGGGCATGTCCTGTCCGACGCGGATGGCTCACCAGCATGCGAGGTCGTCGCGCCCGCCACGCTGTCGTCGATCAACTGGTATCCGGACAGGAGCGTGATCCTACTGGGCCTGGTCTCCAGCGGCGGCATGCAAGGACCGCTCGACATCCTGCGCTGCAGCTACGACCCCGTCGCCGGACCGTCGCTGCACGACTTCCGTGTCGAAGTCACCGATGCGAGCGATCTTCAGGCCAATCCGGTCGTGCCGGCGCCGACGCTGACGGCGGTCATGCAATAGCTTCGAGGGAACCCTTGCCGGCGGCGATCATGCATCGCTTCGAGGCAACGATCGCGGACGCCGGTGATGCTGCGGCGTTCGAGGCGGCGCTGCGCCGACGGCCGTCATGCGCTTCGAGCCCGGGCTGACCGCGCCACGAGTCGATCCGTCGCCGCGACTACGAGATCCAGCGCCCGAGCGCCGTCCCCCACACCCAGCGCATCGTCGCGCGAATCTGTTTCTCCTTCTGCGGCGTGTACGGATACCAGACCTGCTCGCTCTCGGGCGCGATGCGGTCGATGAGGATCGGCTGGGCATGGCAGAAGCCGCGCGGGCCGGCGATGCCGTTGACCTGACCGACCCCGCTGGCCTTCATGCCGCCGAACGGTGCTTCGGTGGCGCCGTAGGTGACGCCGTGATCGTTGACGCAGACCGAGCCGGCAGCCAGTCGCGCGCCGATGCCGGCGGCGCGCTCGCGATCCTTCGACCAGACGCTTGCCGACAGGCCATAGGCGCCGGCGTTGGCCCGCGCGACGGCTTCCTCCTCGTCGCGCACGACGGCGATGGGCAGCACCGGCCCGAACGTCTCTTCGCTCATCACCGCCATCCGATCGTTGACGTCGACGATCACCGTCGGCTCGTAGAACAATCCCGGCAGCGCGCCGTTGCGGCGCCCGCCGGTAAGAATGCGGGCGCCTTTGCTGCGTGCGTCCTCGACGTGCCGTTCGACCACCGCAAGCTGCGGCTCCCAGAACAGCGGTCCCACGTCGAACTCTCCGCCCGTGCCCTGCCGCAGCGTGCGGACCTTGGCCACGACCTTGTCGATGAACGCGCCGGCGACGGATTCGGCGACGTAGACGCGCTCGACGGACATGCAGACCTGCCCGGCGTTGAGGAAGCATCCGAAGACGGCGCCGTTGGCCGCGCGCTCCAGGTCCGCATCCGCGCACACGATCATCGCGTCCTTGCCGCCGAGCTCGAGCGTGCACGGGATCAGATTGCGCCCGCAGCTCTCGCCGACCTTGCGTCCGGTGCCGACGCTTCCGGTGAAAGCGATCTTGTCGCAGCCCGCTTCGACCAGGGCAGCACCGGTCTCCCCATCGCCGTACAGGACCTGCAGCACGCCCTCGGGCAGACCGGCTGCACGAAACAGGTCGAGTACCTGGCCGCTGGAGCGAGGCGAGACTTCGGAGGGTTTGAGCAGCACCGCATTGCCGGCCACCAGCGCCTGCGCGACCGGATTGATCGCCAGCACGAAGGGTCCGTTCCAGGGCGTGATGATGCCGACGACGCCGAGCGGCCTGTAAAAAATGCGAAGCTTCTTCTGCAGTCCCAGAAGATGCATGCGCTTCTTCTCGGGCGCCAGGATGCGCGGCGCACGCTTGCCCCAGTACTGCAGCACGTCGCAGCCGGGCAGCACTTCCATGAACAGCGCTTCCAGGCGCGGCTTGCCGCTCTCGCGCACGATGACGTCGGCGAACTCTTCGTGACGATCCGCCAGGATGCGCGCGGCACGCGTCAGCACGGCGGCGCGCTCGGCCGGCGCCGCCGCGCCCCATGCGATCTGCGCGCGCCGCGCCGCCGACAGCGCGGCTTGCACGTCAGCCGCGTTGGCGACCTCGATGCTGTCGATGTCCTCTCCCGTGGCCGGGCTGGCCAGGGTCAGGATGCGGCGGCCCTCGGCGCTGCTTCCGCCGGCTCGTACGATCGCCATCCGCCGGGCCCCTTCAGCCTTTCTTGCGAATGAACGAGAGACCGTCGCCGATGGTCAGCATGGCCACCTCGACGCGCGAGTCGCTCGCGACGAAATCGTTGAAGGCGCGGATCGCCAGCGTGTCCTCGTTGGTGTTGTCCGGGTCGGCCACGCTCCCCATCCACAGAACGTTGTCGACCAGGATGACGCCGCCAGGCCGCAGCCGCTTCAGAATTTCCTCGTAGTAGGTCCGGTAGCCGCCCTTATCCGCGTCGATGAATGCCATGTCGAAGACGGGATCCGGCGGAAGAGAGCCGAGGGTTTCGGCGCCGGGGCCGAGTCGCAAGTCGATCTTGTTGGCCACCCCCGCCCGCTTCCAGTGCCGCATCCCGATCGAAGTCCATTCCTCGTTGATGTCGCAGCAGATCAGCTTGCCGTCGTCCGGTAATGCGCGCGCGACGCACAGCGCGGAGTAGCCAGTAAAGGTTCCTACTTCGATGGCGCGCCGGACGCCGAGGGCACGCGCGAGCTGCTCCATGAACGCGCCCTGCTCGGGAGCGATCTGCATGATGGAGATGAAACCCAGCGCTTCGGTCTCGTCGATGAGGGACTGCTGGATCTCGTCGGGCGCCTTGCTGTGGTCGAGCACGTAGCGCTGGATCTGCGGCGTCAGGTGGAAGGCCTTGGGCATGTCCGACATGGAACGATCCCTCGCTAGAACGTGTTCTTGCTTCGGCGGCCTGCGTGGGGTTAGCATCGCCCCATCGCGCGAATTCGCAGGTCGGGGCGACTCGTCCCGGGCCGAGTCGACCTCATGGCCAGCGCATGAACGTCGGCCAGGGCCGGCCCGAACTAGACCCGTCTCCGGACATCTGCAAGGAGCCACGATGGGAGCCGACGCCAACAAGCAGTTCATTCGCGACTACTTCGATGCCGTTTCGGCAGGCAATTCGGAGAAGGTCGTGGCCAGCTTCGCCGACGACGTGACCTGGTGGGTGCCGCCCTCCTCTCCCATGGCGGGCACGTATCGCGGCAAGGACGAGGTGCTGGGAATGTTCGGCAAGGGCGTTTCGCTCTATGCCCCGCAGCCCATGACCATCGAGATCCTCGGCATGGTCGCCGACGATTCCAAGGTGGCCGCCGAGGTACGCATCCAGGCGACGACGGCCAAGGGCGCGCCCTACGACAATTTCTACCACTTCCTGTTCGAGCTCGGCGGCGGGAAGATCAAGTCCGTCAAGGAATACGTCGATACGCTCTACGCGCAGCGCACCCTGTTCGCGTGAGTTGCAGGAAGGTCATCGCATGAAGTCGTGGATTCATCTCGCCAAGGGCCGCTATCCGCGCCAGGCCCACGTGCAGGTGCCCGAGGGCCTGAAGGAAGAGGAGATCGGCCGCGGCGGCTTCCAGGGACGCGCCGCCGAAGTCTACCGCCTGCACGAGCCCACGGCGTGGACGCGCGTCGAAGGCGACTTCGCGCCGATGGACGTCGACGGCTCGGTCATCGATGCCTCCGATCGCACCGACGCGCGCGGCGGCCTGACCCGATGCTTCTACAACGAAGACCTGACGATCTCGGTCTCGCGCCGCAGCGAGCCGATGCCGTTCTGGCTGCGCAACGCCGACGGCGACGAGCTCTACTTCGTGCACCGCGGCACCGGTGTCATGGAGACCGAGTTCGGGCCGCTCGAGTTCCGGCCCGGCCACTACATCATCCTTCCCAAGGGCGTCACCCACCGCCTCGTGCCCGAGTCGCGCGACAACTACTTCCTGCACATCGAATGCGCCGGCGAGATCGCGCTGGCCGAGCACACCCTGCTCGGCCGCCACAACCCCTACGATCCGACGGTCCTCGAGGCTCCCGAGCCCAAGGCCTACGACGGCGACGGCCGCAAGGAATACGAAGTGCGCGTGAAGCGCTGCGGGCGCATCACCTCGTTCTTCTACGACCACCATCCTCTGGACGTGGTCGGCTGGAAGGGCGACCTCTTCCCCTTCCGATTCCATAATCTGGACTTCCGCGCCGTGGTCAGCGATCGCAATCACGTTCCGCCCACCGCATTTGCGCTGTTCCAGGGTCCCGGCTTCGTCGTGTGCAACTTCGTCCCGCGGCCGGCCGAGATGGAGCGCGGCGTCTCGCGCCTGCCCTACTACCACCGCAACATGGACTACGACGAGATCGGCTTCCTGCACGACGGGACGATGATGGGCGCGCCCATGCTCAAGGCCACGTTCATGGTGCATCCGCGCGGCGCCGTGCACGGCCCGGGAGAGCAGGCGCGTGCAATGGCCGAGCAGCACTGGGACGCGATCAGCTACTACGACCTGCAGGCCGTCAACATCGATGCGGTGCGGCCGCTGACGATCGCGCCCGAGGCCCGCGCGGCGCTCCGCACCGAAGTGCAGCTGATTCAGGGCGGCTGAGCCGCTCGAGGACGACGGTTCGGCATGGCCATCCAGCTCCTTCGCTACGCGCAGATCGGGCCCAGCCTGTGGTCCTTCGACCGCCTGCCCTCGGGCACCACCATCGAGAACATTCCGCTGCTGGCGCAGGACCGCGGCGAATCGTGCGGCACGCTCTACAGCCGCGGCGGCGAACGCACCGTCGTGTGCATGATGCATCCACGCGGCGACATGAGCCGCCACTACGCGATCCCGTATCTGCTGGAGGCGGGCTACGCGGCGTTCGGTCAGGCAGGGCGCGCCGTCAACAACGACATCGCGCTCATCCACGAGATGCTGATCTGCGACGTCGCCGCAGGCGTGCGCGAGCTCAAGAAGCGCGGCTTCGAGAAGGTCGTCCTGCTCGGCAACAGCGGCGGCGGTGCGCTCTATACGTTCTACCAGTCGCAGGCGGCGACTCCTCCGCCCGACCGCCTGACCACGACTGCTGCCGGTGATCCGTACGACCTGAACGCCTTCGAGCTTCCCGAGGCCGACGGCCTGGTCCAGCTCGCAACGCACCTCGGGCAGGGTTGCCTGATGCTGAGCGTGATCGATCCCTCGGTCACGCACGAGGACGACCCTCTCTCGATCGACAGCGAGCTCGACATGTACAACCCGGACAACGGGTTTCGGGCGCCTGCCGAGTCGAGCACCTACAGCACGCAGTTCCTGGCTCGCTATCGCGCAGCGCAAAGGCACCGCGTGGCGCGCATCGATGCCATCGCTCGCAACTGCGTGGAGGTCGGCCGTCACTTCCAGCGCGAGATGATGGACGAGAACTTCGAGGACCTCTCGCTCAAACAGAAGCAGTTCGTGTGGCGGCGTGCCATGGTCGGCCGCTACATGGAGATCCACCGCACCGAGGCAAACCCGGCCTACACCGACATGTCGATCCATGCTTCCGAGCGCGACTACGGATCCTTCTTCTCGCCCCGGCCAGACCTCTTCAACTACATCGAGGCGGGCTTCGGCAAGTACCAGACACCGCGCGCGTGGCTGTCGACGTGGTCGGGCCTGTCCTCGCGCGCCAGCACCCTGCAGTGCATTCCCAAGATCGAGGCTCCCACCCTGGTCATCAGCTACACCAGCGACAACGTCGTCTTCATCCCCGACCTGGAGGCCATTCATCACGCCAGCGGCGCTTCCGACAAGCAGCTGCACTACGTAGACGGCGACCATCTGGGACTGCCGCCCAAGTGCAAGCCCAGCGCCAAGGGCCGCGACGAGGCGATGAAGATCGTCACCGGCTGGCTGCGAGAGCGTTTTCCCGCCGCCTGAGCGGAGCAGCGTCGATGGCGGTCATTCGTTTCGGGCACCTTGGCATCTGCGTCACGAGCCTGGTCGCGTCGGTTCCGTTCTACCGCGACATGCTCGGCTTTCGCGCGCTGACGCAGGTCGAGGTGAGGGGCGCCGATGCCGACAAGCTGCTGCGCCTGCGCGGCGTCGATCAGACCACCGTCTTCCTGGAGCGGGACGGCGTGCGCCTCGCGCTGTTCGAATATCGCAGCCCCCTCGCCGCCGGCCGCCGCGCCCCGCGCGGAATGAACGAGCTCGGCATGGCGGCGATCATGCTGCGCGTCGACGACCTGGACGCGACTCTTGCGCGCATGCGCGAGAGCGGCGTGACGATCCTGGACGATACGCTGACGGATTACCCCGAGTTCCGCTCGCGGCTGGTCTTCGTGACCGATCCCGACGGAACCCTGATCGAGCTGGTGCAGATTCCCGGCGATCCCTACCCGCCTTTCGGCAAGCCGTACCAAGCATAGGAGCTGCGCGTGAAAGTCGACCTCTTTGCCATGCCCACCATTCCCGCCACGCACGAAGAGCGCGGCAGGCTCCGTCCCATCGGCCGCAATACCGAGCGTTATCAGATGATGCTCGAGGAACTGCGCAACCTGGCCATGATGGGCGACGAGCTGGGCATTGACGCGTTCTCCACCACCGAGCACCACTTCCACACCGAGGGCGGCGAAGTGTCGGTCAACCCGACGCTGCTGTACGCGGACTTCGCGGCGCGCACGAAGAACATCAAGTTCGCGCCGATGTCGATCGTGCTGCCCACGGCCGATCCGATCCGCGTGGCCGAGGACATCGCCATCCTGGATCAGCTGACCAAGGGCCGCGTCTGCGTAGCCTTCGCGCGCGGCTACCAGAAGAAATGGATGAAGGTGCTCGGCCAGGGCGCGGAGTCGGCCACGGGCCAGGGCGACAAGGGCGACGCCGCCAACCGCGACGTCTACGACGAAAAGCTCGAAATCGTCATGAAGGCGTGGAAGGAGGACTGCTTCGACTACGACGGCCAGCACTACAAGGTCCCCTACCCGCACGAAGGCATCGAGGGATGGGCGGCGCCGAAGTGGACGCGCGAGTTCGGCGCCGAAGGCGAGATCGACGACAAGGGCGTGATCCGCAAGATCGGCGTGGTGCCGGCGCCGTATCAGAAGCCGCATCCGCCGGTGTGGGCGCCCTTTACGCTGTCGGAGAAGTCGGTGATCGACTGCGCCCACCGCGGAATCCTGCCCTGGGTGTTCGAGGCCTCGCCGGAAGGTTTTTTGCGCTGGGCCAAGCTCTATCAGAACGAGGCGGCCAAGGCCGGGCACAATCTGAAGCTCGGCGAGCGCCTGGGCGCCGTGCGCGCCATCACGATCGGCAAGACCTACGACGAGGCCTTCGAGCTGGCGGCGCAGACGACCGGCTACGAGTACCACTACTACTTCAACCTGTTCGGCTTCGGTGAAGTGTTCCGCACGCCGGAGGACGACACGTCGGTTCGGCCGCTGGTGTTCAAGGATGCGGCGGCGGCCACCAAGCGCATGATCGAGCGCGGGTACCAGCTGTGCGGCACGGTCGATGACGTGAAGAGCCAGCTTGCCAGGCTGGTGAAGTGCCACGGCGACGGAGACCTCGAGTGGATCTCGTGGAACTTCTTCTACCAGGGCACGGTGCCCTGGCAGATCCAGGCCGAGCAGCTCGAGCTCTTCGCAACCAAGGTCCTGCCCGAGTTCCACTACTAAAGGGGACAGTCCCCTTAAAGGCCGCCTGGGGACAGTCCCCACTCAGGAGCTGCTGTGCATCGAGTCCGCGCGATCGCCGAGAAGGTTTCGAACTGGGGACGCTGGGGCGCCGACGACGAGCGCGGCACGCTCAACCTGATCACGCCCGAGGTCGTGCGCCGCGCCAACGCCTGCGTGCGCCGCGGCGAGGTTTTCAGCCTCGGCCTTTCCCTCGGCGCCGAGGGTCCGCAGACCGGGACCGTGGTCGGCCGCTTCAATCCGCAGCACTACATGACGGCGATCGGCACGCTGATCGGCGAGGATCCGCGCGGCTTCTGCTACTCCGACGACGTCCTGTCGCTGCCGCTGCAAACGGCCACGCAGTGGGACAGCCTGGCGCACGTCCACTACGACGGGAAGCTCTACAACGGCTTCGAGGCGGCCAGCACGCTGAGCGCCTCGGGCACCACGAAGAACGGCATCGACAAGCTGGCCACCGGCGGCATCGTCTCGCGCGGCGTGCTGGTCGACGTCGCGCGCCATCGAAAGACCGAACGCGTCCCGCCCGGCAGCGTGATCACACCGGAGGAGATCGACGACGCGCTGGCGGCGCAGAACGTCTCGCTTCTGCCCGGCGACATTCTGGTCCTGCGAACCGGGCACCTGTCGGTCTTCAAGCACGACGGCGATCGCGAAACCTATCTGTGGCAGGGGCCGGGCATCGGGCTGCAGGCCGTCGAATGGCTACGTCGCCACGATCTGGCAGCCGTCTGCTCCGACACGACCGCCGTCGAAGTGATGCCGTGCGAAGATCCGGCCCTGCTCTACCCCGTCCATCTGCTGTGCATCCGGGACATGGGCATGCCCTTCGGCGAGATGTTCGACCTGGACGAGCTGGCCGCCGACTGCGCGGCCGACGGATGCTGGGAGTTTCTGCTGTGCGCGCCGCCGCTCAAGGTCACGGGTGGAATTGGTTCGCCGGTCAATCCGATCGCGATCAAGTGACCTTCTAGGAAGCCGGGGGCGCCCTGTGTGCGTACGCACTGCTGCCCGACGGTTCTACTCCTTCGTGCAACAAGGGTGTGCCGCCCTACCCCGCGGACTACGTCTCTGCGAACTCCACGGCTCACCGATGAACGACAGACCCAGGACCGCAGCTCACCAAGCCACTGGTTCTGCGCTGCCAGCGGC
>Ga0196978_1000780_pt1 | contig 15446 bp, 15 predicted proteins | sample S3v_2013CmetaG_FD_155491 | JGI IMG/M metagenome (GOLD analysis project Ga0196978, IMG submission 155491) | Soil microbial communities from Anza Borrego desert, Southern California, United States - S3+v_20-13C | ecosystem: Environmental > Terrestrial > Soil > Desert | place: USA: California... | reverse complement strand
CGACGGCCCCGGACCCCATTGGCCCCTCGTGCTAAGTGCTAGCCTCGTCCGCGCACTTGTCCACCGCGGCGATCAACTGCGGCAGATCGAACGGCTTGCGCAGCACGCTGCGCACGAGTGGGGACGTGATCGACTGCAGATCGCGCTCGCCGGCGGCGGAGACCACCACGATGCACGGCGCGCCGGCGTCGTCGTGCGTGCGCAGGTACTCGACCACTTCGAAGCCGCTCATCACCGGCATCATCAGATCGAGCACCATCGTGCGGAACGGCTGCGTGCGCAGCTTGGCCAGAGCTTCGCTCCCGTTGGCCGCCTGCGCAACTTCGTAGTTCGCGCGCAGGAGCACGCGCGCGATGAGGGTACGGATGGCGTCGTCGTCATCGACGACGAGCACGGAGCGGGCGTCAGCCATACGAGCGCGCGATTCTATACAGACTTCGACCCAGTTGCTGTTCCGGATCGGCTTAGGCGCGAGCGCGCTACAATACGGCCGGACTTACTTCCCTACAACTGAGATGCCCATGGAGCTCATCGGCGAGCGCTTCGGACACATTCGCGTCACCCAGGTGGTCGGCCAGGGTGGCATGGGCGACGTGTACGGCGGCTACGACGAGAAGCTCGAGCGCATGGTCGCGCTGAAAGTCCTCAACGACGACCAGCGTCTCGATGCCGAAGCACGCGAGCGGTTGCTGAGGGAAGCGCGGGCGCTGTCGAAGCTCGATCATCCGAACATCTGCCGCATTTACGACTACATCGAGACGCGCGACGTCGACCTGCTCGTGCTCGAATACATCGACGGCCGCACGCTCGACGATGCCATGCGCGAAGGCATCACGCGCGACGAGAAGCTGCGCATCGCCATCGCCATCGCGGACGTGCTCGTGCTCGCTCACCGCGCGGGCATCGTCCACCGCGATCTCAAGCCCGAGAACGTGATGCTGACGAAGACGGGCGAAGTGAAGGTGCTCGACTTCGGGCTCGCACGCTGGCTGCACAAGCGCGCCGGCTCGAAATCTTCGGACCGGCACATGGCCGTGGTCATGGAGGGCGACGGCCAGACCGCCGTGTTCAAAGCGGCCGCTTTGCCACCGCGCTCCAGACTCGAGACCGCGGCCGGCATCACGCTCGGCACGCCGCTCTTCATGAGTCCCGAGCAGGCGCGCGGCGAGCCGCTCACGCCGGCCAGCGACATGTTTTCGTTCGGCCTCGTGCTGCAGTCGCTGTTCACGGGCGAGGATCCGCATCCGTTCGATCTCACGGCGCGCGAGATCCTCCTGCGCGTCGCGCGCGGAGTCACGCAGCCGGTGAAAGGAGCGCCGGGCGACGTCACCGCGCTCATCAATCGGCTCAAAGAGCTCGCGCCGGCGGATCGTCTCACTGCCGTCGAGGCAGTGGAGCGGCTGCGCTTCCTCGATGCGAAGAAGCAGCGCATCGCCCGCCGCGCCATCGCCGCCACTCTCGTCCTGGTCGCCCTCCTCGGCGGATGGCGGTACACCGTCGATCTGCAACGCGAACGCGCGATCGCCGTCAAGGCGCGCGCGGATGAGGAGCGCCGGCGCGCGCAGGCGGATGACCTCATCAACTTCATGGTCGGCGAACTGCGCGAGAAGCTCGAGCCGGCCGGTCGTCTCGAGATCATGGACGACGTGGCGGAACGCGTGCTCGCACACGTCGGCAGCATCAATACGGCGTCGGCCAGCCGCCAGGAACTGATCCAGAGCGTGAAGGCACTCAATCAGCTCGGCGAAGTGCGCCTCAAGCTCGGACGCTCGAAAGAAGCCAAGGCCATCTTCGACCGGGCGCTCGCGCTGGCGAAGGTCGTCGAGACGCGCACGCCGCAGGACGAAGAGGCGCAGCGGCTGGTGATGAACGGCCATTATTCGCTGGCCACGGTGTACCTCGCGTCCGCCGATCTCAAACCGACGCTGGAGCATTTCAGCGCGCAGCTTGCGATCGCCGAGAAGATGGCCGCGCACAACCCGGCTGACGCCGAATGGCAGAGCGAGGTCGCGCAGGCGCACGGGAACATGGGCACGACGCTCGAAGCGCAAGGCGACCTCGACGCGGCCTCGGATCAATACCGTCGCAGTCTCGCGATCAAGCAGGAGTTGCTGCGCCGCAACACACCGACGCCGGACATGGAAGCGGACGTGGCGACGGCGTTCAACAAGATCGGCGCGGTGTCGTTGAAGCTGCGCCGTTTCCCGGCCGCGCTCGAGCAGTTCGATCGCGAGATCGCGATCTATGCACGACTCTCCAAAGCCGATCCGAAGAATACGCAGTGGAAGCGCCGTCTCGCAGTCGCGCACGCCTTCCATGCGGCCGTGCTCGAAGACCTCGGGCGCATCGAAGACGCATTGGCCGAGCGTACGGTCGAGATCTCGATCGTGCAGGCGCTGTTCGATTACGAGCCGACGAACGTTGACTGGCGGCGGCAACTCGCGGTGGCCCTGAACAAGGCGGCGAATCTCTCCCGGATGTCCGGCCATGGCAGAGACGCCGTGGTGCAGTACAGGCGTGCCGCCGCATTGATGACGCCGTTGCTCGGCGCGGATGCGCGGCCGTTGTGGCGTCGCGACGCGATCGGGCTGCAGAGCGGGATCTCGCGCGCGATGCTCGCGGCGAACAACACGGCGGGAGCAGTGGCGGAAGCCGAGCGTGCAGTTGCGGCGACCGAAGCGCTCACGTCAGACAAGGGCCTCACCAAAGCAGTCGTGGCGGAGGCGTTGATGGCGCTGGCGGAGGCGTGCAGCGCCGCCGGTCTCGAGCAACGCGCGGCGCGTGCGCGGCAGCGCGCGTACGACACACTGGCACCCAACATCGGCACGACGACGGACACGCGGACGCTCATGCAATGGGCGAACGTGCTCGAGTCGATCGGCCGCGCGGATGAAGCGCGCCGCGTGGCGGAACGACTCGCGCGCGATGGCTATCAGCACGCCGACTGCCGTCCCTGCAGGAAGCTGCAACCCGGCGCGGCATGACGCGGCGCCCTGATGAGAAGCACGATGAGAGGAGAAGAGTCATGGGCGACAAGGCAGTCAAGGTGGGACTGAAGGTCACGGACAACAAGGTGAGCTTCACCGTCAGTCATCTGAAGCTGAGGGTGGAGGAGAACGCACAGGTCACCATCACCTGGGAGCTCGAAGCCGATCCCGGCCTGAGCTGGTTCATGAATCCCGCGGGCATCGTTTTCGAGCCGCGGTGGCCCGGACCGACGCCGTCGTTCGACAACAATCGGTACAGCGTGAGCTATACGAACACGACGGCCCTGCGCGGCAGTTTCAAGTACTCGATCAACGTGCAACTCGCCGGCGCCGACGATTTCAACGAGACACTCGTGTTCGACCCCGAAGTGCAGAACGAGCCGCCGAACGACGAGCCTGAGGAGGAGTAACGCTGCCTATTCGCCGCCGTCTTCGCCGTTCGCGAGGTGCTTTCCGCGGTTCCCCGGCAACGCGTCGTGCTGCCGGCCGGCACCTCCGCGACGGCGGCGACGGCGGCGCGGATTCGCCGGACTGACCTGCGTGGTGTCGTCGTCGCCGTCATCATCGACCTCCACGCGCGGTGGGGGAGGCGGCGGCGCCGACTGTTTCTTGTCGTTGCCAGCCGTGCGCTCATTGAGCTTGTCTTCGTCGAGAAGCCAGACCCATTGCGTCTCGGTCTGTTTCGCGGGAGCAGCGACCGCAGCGGGCGCATCACGCCGCGGCTCGCGCGGTGGCCGCTGCGGCTGCGGCGGACGGTCGGGACGGCGCGACTGGTCGGGCAGTGAAAATCCTGCACCTCTCCGTGAACGTTGCTGCGCTGTCTCCGGCGACTCCAGGCGTTTCACGCGAATCAGCACGTCCTCCGTCAAGCGCCGGTTCACCGCGATGAGATCGGCCAGCAGCGCAATCAGCCACGTGTGAAATCCCGTGATGAGGAACACCGCGGCGAGGATCAGCGACTGAATGTGTCCGCCGCGATCGCCCTGCACGTAGTACCAGAGGAAGCGCGCGCCGATGGCGATGCCGAGGAGCATCAGCACGGTGCCGATGGCGGCGAAGGTCTTCAGCGGGCGATAGAGCGTGTAGACGCGAAAGATGGTCGCCATCGATTTGCGCAGGTACGTGCCGATGCCGCTGTAGAGACGCGAGGGGCGGGTCGGCGCGTTCGTGCGCACGGTGACGCTCTGCACGCCGAGGTTGCGATTGCCGGCCTGGATGACCGTTTCGAGCGTGTAGGTGAACGGGTTGAAGACGTTGATCTGCATCGCTGCCTCGCGCGAGAACGCGCGGAAGCCGCTGGTGACGTCGGCGACGGAGAGTCCCGAGGCTTTGCCGACGGCCCAGCTGCCCAGGCCTTGCAGCATGCGCTTGAGCGGCGACATGTGCGGCGACTTCGCGGTCTCGCGATCGCCGATCACGACTTCGGCGGTGCCTTTCACGATCGGCTGCACGAGGCGAGCGACATCAGCGGGGTTGTATTGATTGTCGGCGTCGGTGTTGACGATGACGTCGGCGCCGAGGCGGAGGGCGGCGTCGATGCCGGCCACGAACGCGGCGGAGAGACCGCGGTGCGTCTTGAGCTGCAGGATGTGCGTCGCGCCGCCTTTGCGCGCCGCGTCGATCGTCTTGTCGCTCGAGCCGTCGTCGATGACCAGCGTCTCGATGGTGGTGATGCCGTCGATCTTCTTCGGCAGGTCGCGCAAGGCCTGCGCGATGGTCGCCTCTTCGTTGAAGGCGGGGATCTGGATGATCAGTTTCATGGTTGCTGAGCTGTTAAGCTGCGGAGCCGTTGAGCTCAAATGCTCCCGTCAAAGTTTCGGTCATCATTCCGGTGGAGCGCATCGGCGGGGATGCAGAGCGCGCGATCGCGTCGGTCCTGGCCCAGGATGCGCCGTTCCGATTCGAGTTGATCGTCGTGTCGGCGGCGCCGCTCGGATTGCCGGGAGAGACCCGGACCCGAAACGTCGTCGAGCCGAATCGTAATCCCGCAACTCGAAGAAATCGAGGAGTTTCCGTCGCGGCAGGGGAGTTGCTGGCATTCCTCGACGACGATGCGGTGGCCGATTGGCAGTGGCTCGCGACCGCCGTCGCCTTCCTCGAGCAGCATCCCGGCGTGCTTGCGTTGGGCGGTCCCGATCCCGCTCCGCCGGACTCCACTGTGCCCGAACTGATCTCTGACACGCTGCTCGCCACGCGGTGGATCGGCAGCGGAATCGCCGCGCATGAGAACCGCCGCGGCGTCTTCGACGTGCGCCATGCGAGTGACCTCGCGCTCGTGAATCTCTTCGTGCGCCGCGATGCGTTCACCGGCTTCGACGAGTCGATCGGCTATATCGGCGAAGACACGGCACTGCTCGAACAGTTGCTGCAACGCGGCCGGGTCGTCTATCACGACGGCGTGCGCGTGTTTCACCGGCGCCGCGCGTTTCCCGGCCCGTATCTGCGCCAGCGCTGGCGCTATCGCGTGAAGACGGGACGGCTCTTCGCGAGCGGCGCGCGCCGCGATCCGCGCGTCTCGGCGTTCCTCGTCGCAGGGCTGATCGGACTGTTGTTCGCTCCGGTCCTGGCCATTCCGTACGCCCTCGTGACTCTGATCCTCGGCGCGCGCGTGACGCGCCTGCCGTTGCGCTGGTGGCCGATGATTCCCGTCGCCTTCGCTGCCCATCACCTCACGTACTGGCTCGGGCTTGTGACCGGCATCACGCAGGGACGGAAGTAGGGCACGAGGGGTGCACTGCACGTCCGGCCATGAGCGCCGCAGCCGACTTCGACACCACCCTCATCCGTTCCGGGATTCACGCCACCACGATCAGCGAGCTGTCGAAGTTCGTCGACACGATCGAATCAAGACCTCTCGACCGCCTGCTGAGCGAGCTGCCCGGCTTCGCGCTCTTCTCGAATTCGAAGTTCGACCTGGCCCGCTCCGTCGTCCGCCGCCGCGCCCGCGCGCTGCCCGACGTCGAACGCGAACAGCTCAGGATTCACGCGGAGGAAGTGGCCGCCAGCACGGATGTCGAGTTAGCAGAGCGCATCCGTTCGCTGTTCGCGTGATTATGGGGTGCGGAGGCAGAGCCGCCGCTTTCAAAGGCGGCGGCTTTGCCGCCGCACTCCATCATCGGAATTGCGTACACTGCACTTGCAGTTGAGCCATTCCGGATGAAGTTCACCGACAAAGCCCAGTACCTTCGATACCTCGTCGACAAGCGCGGCATGCAGCCGGTCTACCTCATCCTCGGGCTGACGTACGACTGCAACTCCTTCTGCCGTACCTGCTTCAACTGGGAACAGCTCCGCAAGAACAAAGAGCACGAGCTCTCGCTGGACGAGATCAAGAAAACGCTGTCGTCGATGGGCGACTTGCTGTTCATCGTCATGTCGGGCGGGGAGCCCTTTCTGCGCCGCGACCTGCCGGACATTTGCGAGTTTCTGGCGACGAATAACAACGTCAAACAGATCACCATCCCGACCGGCGCGATCACGAGCGATTTGATCGCGCGGCAGGTCGAGACCACGCTGCAACGCTGCCCGAACACGCAGATCGTGGTGAACCTCTCCATCGACCACATCGGCGAAAAGCACGATTGGATCCGCGGCGTGCCGAACAACTACGAGAAGTCGAAAAAGACCTACGCGCTGCTGATGCCGCTGAAGGAAAAGTATTCGAACCTCACCGTGAACGTGCACACGTGCCTCTGCACCTACAACGCGGAAGAGCTGGATGTGCTGTTCGAAGGCGTGCGGCGCGACTTCCCGGAAGTCTCGTTCCACTCGTTCGAAATGCTGCGCGGCGATCAGCCGGACAAAAACATCCAGCCGATCACGACGGAGCGCTATCGCGAGCTGCTGCCGAAGCTCGAGGAGTACTGGAGCGGCTACCGCAACTACGACGGCTTCCTCAAGTTCGTGAAGATCTACTCTCGGCGGATGGAGCTGGCAGTGCTCGAGCAGGAGACGCAGGTGCGCCCGTGCCACGCGGGACGCGTGTCGGGTGTGCTCGACGCGCGCGGCGAAGTGCGGATGTGCGAGCTGCGCGATCCGGTGGGCAACGTGCGCGACGCGAACTACGACTGGAACCAGCTCTGGTTCTCGCCCGCGGCGGATGAGCAGCGCAGGTCGATCCGCGCGAAGGAGTGCCACTGCACGCACTCGTGCTTCATGAGCTCCTCGCTGGTGTTCGACTGGCGCACGTGGGGCGCGTACATGGCCTCGACGGTCGTGAACTTCCTCAGCTCAAGAGCGGCGTGAAGACGCTCATCATCGGCCCGGTCTATCCCTACCGCGCCGGCATCGCCTACTGCACCACCCGGCTCGCCGAAGTCCTCGGCATCGACGTCATCTCGTTCAAACGCCAGTTCCCGAAGTTTCTCTATCCCGGTGGCGACGACGTCGACGTGACCCTGCCGCGTTTCGAGCGCGCAAGATTTCTGCTCGACATCATGAATCCACTGACGTGGGTACGCACGGGATTGCTGCTGCGGCGCGAAAAGCCGGATGCGGTGATCTTCGTGTGGTGGGTGTGGGTGTGGGCGATCCCGTATCTGGTGTTGCTTGCGCTTCTGCCGCGACACACGCGAGTGATCCTGCAGTGCCACAACATCGGCGACAAAGAACCGGCGGCGTGGAAGCGCATGCTCACGAACATGGTCTTGCGCCGCGGGGATGTGCTGGTGGTGCACGCGAAGACGGAAGCCGAAGAGGCCGCGCAACGCCTTTGGAACGCCGGCGTCCCGCCGGCTGAGCAGGCGGCGTCCCGCCGCCATCCTGGGAACGGGAGCGAGACGCTCCCTGCTCAGCCGGCGAGGACGCCGGCGCTCCACACGACTTTCCTGCCCGTCCACGAGCTCGGCGGCGCGATCCCATTCCGTGACGAAGCGCGTAAGCAACTCAAAGTCACGGGCAACGTCGCTCTCTTCTTCGGCCACGTCCGCCCGTTCAAAGGCCTCGACATCGCGTTGCGCGCGTGGAACGAACTGCAAACCGACGTCACCCTTCTCGTCGCCGGCGAAGCCTGGTGGAAAGGCGAGGAGCAGTACCGCGCGCTCGCGCATGACCTTCCCAACGTCCGCTTCGACTTTCGGTTCATCCCCGACGCGGAAATCGCCACTTACTTTGCGGCGGCGGACGTCGTGCTCGCGCCCTATCGCATCGAGGCGCAGAGCGGCGTCGCGCTCACCGCGTTTCATTTCGCGCGGCCGGTGATCGCCACGAACGTCGGCGGTCTGCCCGAGATCATCGAGCAGGGCGTGAACGGAATGCTCGTGCCGCCGGAGGATCCGGTGGCGCTCGCGAAGGCGATCGATGCGTTCTTCGCGCGCGACGATCGTGCGACGATGGAGCGACACGCGGCCGCCGCGGCGCGTAAGTACTCGTGGGAGGAATACGGCACGCTGATGAAGCGCTTGCTGGCTGGCGAATGAAGTTTTCTCCGTCCCGCATCAAGGTCGGTCTCGAGCTGACGTCGAAGTGCAACCTCCGCTGCGGCATGTGCCCGCTGCCGGTGCTGCGCCGTCCGTACGAGGACATGGCCTGGCCGCTGGTCGAGAAAGCCGAGCGCGAGATTCACGGTCTCGGGTTGAAGCTCAAGTGGCTGCACGAGATGGGCGAGCCGCTGCTGTATTCGCGCATCGACGACGCCATCCGCCTGTTCCCCGAGGCCAGCCTTTCGACGAACGGGTTGGTGCTGACGCCGGAGATCGGCGCGAAGCTGCTGGCCACGCCGCTCAAGCGCATCCGCATCTGCGTCGACTCGATCGACCCGAAGGTCTATCCGCAAGTGCGCACCGGCGGCGACTTCGACAAGCTGGTCGAGCTCACCCGCAAGTTCCTGAACCAGGCCAAAGGCGCGCCGCTGCGCATCGAGATTCAGAAAATGCGCTCGCGGCTCACGCTCGAAGAAACCGTCGACGACTTCCGCAATCTCTTCGACCTGCGCGAGTACAAAAACGCACGCGTGATCGAGAAGACGTGCGAGGCGCTCGACGTGAACGAGGAGACCGACCTGCACGGCAAGTTCTATGGCTGCGTGCAGGGCGCGTTCTTCACCTGGGTGGTGATCTTCGCCGACGGCCGCGTCACGCACTGCTGCTACGACGCGCACGGCGATCAGGTGATGGGCGACTTGAAGGTGCAGTCACTGCGCGAGATCATCGACGGCGACAAGATGGCGCTGATGCAGGACGCATTCAATCGCCGCGACTTCACCAACCTCCCGCGCTGCGGCGAATGCTTCAAGCACGGCGGCGAGTCGCACGCATTCAATGACGTGCTGGCGCGCGTGCAGAACCTCCCGAATGCCGCGAAAGACGCCGTGCGCAAGGTCATCGATTTGCGGTACCGATGACCACGGTTCCTCGGGTTCCTCGGCGTACCTCGGGTTCCTCGGAGGGGATGGTCGTCCGTCGTCTCATCCACCCCGAGGAACTCCGAGGTACTCCGAGGAACCCGAGGAACCCGGCGTGACGCTCCTCCTCAACCTCCTCCTCGGCTTCGTCCCCACGCTCATCCTCGGCGCGTCGATCGCTGCGGGAGTGGACGACGATGCGCGACATCGGCGTGTCTTCCTCCTGATCTACGGTCTCTGGGCGTTCACGCTCGCCGGCTGGAACTGGCTGGAGTCGTCGCATGTGGCGTGGGTGGTTTTGTGGGCGCTGTTCGGGGTCGTGGCGCTCGGCCTGTGGTTCCTCCGCCGCCGCTGAAGTAAGATTTTTCGCACCATGCGCACTCTGCTCGCGATCGTTGTCAGCGCCACGCTCGCCGCCGGCCTCGCCCTGCCCGCGCTCGCGCGCGAAGGTTTCGGATTCAAGAAGAAGGCGGTGGAGATGATGCGCACCATCCCGCCGTCGACGAATGCCGGCGCACGCCGCGTGAAGATCAACGTGACCAGCGACCGCAGTGACTCCCGCGACGACGCCCAGACCCTCAATCGCTACATCGGCGAAGCCATCCTCGGCGGCGCGGGCACGCTCGCGGATTCGGGACGCCCCGAGGTGACCGTCGACGTGTCGCTCGACCGCGTCGATTCGCACGAGACCTATGACACCGAGACCGAATACGTGCGCCAGCAGACCGGCACGAAGCGGAAGTGGAACGAGGACAAGAAAAAGTACGAGGACGAACCGATCTACAGCAGCGTGCCGGTGCAGAAGACGTACAAGGTGCTGACCGCGAACGTCAGCGGCCGGTACGACATCGCCGCGCGCAATGACGACGTCGCCTCGGGCTCGATCGACCAGCAGTTCCGCGAAAAGTACAGCGACGGCGAAAGCTCGCGCGCGCCGTCCGACGTCGAAGACGAGTTGATGCGCAAGGCCGCGCGCGCGATCGCGGCGAACCTCGTGCCGACGCAGGAGCGTGTGAGCGTACTCCTGCCGCGCTCGACATTCGAGCAGTTCATCCCGCTCGCCGAGAGCGGCAACTGGGATCGCTATCTGGCCGCCGTCGAAGCCGTCGCGCCGAACAGGAATCCGAAGGATGAGGCGTACCGCCAATACGCGATTGCATGCGCGAAGGAAGCGCTTGCGTATGCGAACGAGGATCGCAAAGAGGCGCTGGAGATGCTGCGCGAGGCGCGCAAGCTCTACGACATGGCCGTGCAGATGAACGGCACCGAGGAGTTGTTCCGCAAGGGCTATGTGAGCTTGCTGGCGTCGAGCTCGATCGGAGTGCCACAGTCACGCATCAACGATTCGCTCGCGAAGTACGAGACGTGGACGTCGCCGTCGAGCACACGCATTGCGTCGAAGGACGACGAGCCGGCGTTTGAACCTGAGCCGGAGCTCGACGAGCCTGCGACCGGCGACGGCATGCGCAACTCGACGGTGATCGAGCTGGCGAAGGCCGGGCTGTCCGACGAGAACATCAAGCTCGCCATCGACGGCGCCGATCGCACGGCGTTTGATGTCAGTCCCGAGGGGTTGATCGCGCTCGCGAAGGGCGGGGTGAGCAAGGGCGTGATCGCGCACATGCAGAAGAAGAAGGTCAAGAAGAAGTAAAGGGGAGAACCCCTCATCCGCCTTCGGCACCTTCTCCCCTCGCGGAGGGGAGAAGGCTACAGAGGGTGCGTCATTGAGTAGCCTTCTCCCCTCGGCAGAGGGGAGAAGGTGGCCGAAGGCCGGATGAGGGGTATCGCTGCGTCGGCGTCCATCCGATCGCCACCGACCGCAACGCCGTCACATCCTGATCGAGCGCCAGCGCGTCCGCGAAGCCGCCGACCTGTACGCGCGCGTCTTCGAGCGTCGCGCCTTTCCCCGGGAACACATCGCGCGCACGCAGTACCTCGGCCACCGCGTGGAAGACGCCGCGTGAGCCGCTCTCCACGACCAATCGATACAACTCGGCGACGTCGTCGCGATGCACGAGCGGCCAGCGATTGTCGCCGCCCCCGATGTACATCGGATGCGCGAACAGCCAGGCGTCGTCGCCCCAGATCATGCCGGGCCGGATCACGGCGCCGCCGGCGTCGAGCACGATCCGTTCGTGCTCCGCACGTGGGCCGCTGCCGATTGCACTCTCGTCCGCGCTCTCGACGTTGCCGAGCACGAACAGCACGGATGTGTAGACCAGCTGCGGACCGGCAACGGCATCGACGAAGATGCGATCGACGTCGATGCGATCTTCGCCACCTTCGACGCCGGCGTGCACGATGGCATCCGCCGCGAGCGCCGCGTCGCGATACGAATCGGGATCGCGCAGGTCGCCGCGGTGCGCGTGGATGCCATAGCTCTCGACGCGCGCGGCGCTCGTCGTCGAACGGACGAGCGCCGTCACGTCGTGCTTCGCCCTCACCAGCGACGCCGCGATCGCGGAGCCGAGATAGCCGGTCGCGCCGGTGAGGAAGATGTTCACTACCGGAAGCTCACGGGCACATCGTCCATCGTCAGCACGCCGGTGCGCGCCTGCACGATGCGCGGAATGCAATTCACGACCATCGCCGCGGTGGCGCGGTCGCCGTGCACGCCGTCCTTGATCGTCATCTCGACGTCGGGCACGCCGCGCACGATGACCTTGTCCGCCGCCACCGCTTCCGCGCCGACGTACATACGCAACTCGAGGCTCACGTTGATGCGTCCCGTGCCGCGGATGGTCTGATGGACCCCCGCGACCTGGCCCGGCGCGACCGACAGGTACTGCGTGGTGATGGTGCGGTCCGCGACGATCGGATCGATCACTTCATCGGAGACGCTGTCGAACTCCACGCCCAGTCCGCGCCCGACCATCATCAGCGACTCGCGCAAACCCATGTGCTTGATGCGGCCCGCGCCGACCGCGGCGCGGAATTCATCGACGGTCATGCCCGCGCCGACTTTGCGCTGCAGCGGCTCGCGCCGCGTCGAGGCGTTCTGGATGCGGATGATCTCGACGGACTTCACTTCCTGGCAGACCGAGGTGATGGTCAGCGGCAGCTTGTCCATCACGAAGCCGGGATTGACGCCGGTGCCGAGGATGCCGACGTTCGCGGCGCGTGCGGCCTGCTGCAGTTGTTCGCGAATTTCCATGTCGAGTGGGAAGGAAAGCTCTTCACATGTCGACACGACGTGCGAGCCGCGCTCGACGAGCGAGAGAAGCTGCCCGGCGACGTCGCGCAGACGCGAGCCGGTGGAGTGGCAGATCACGTCCGGCTTGCCCTGCACTTCGGGCGTGACGATGACGCCGGTCTCGCGTTCGAGGCCGATGACTTCGCCGAGGTCTTTGCCGATCTTGTTCGGGTCGATGTCGACGGCGCCGACGAGCTTGATCCACGGCTTGGTCAGCAACAGGCGCGCGATCTCCGCGCCGATGGGACCGATACCGTATTGAGCGACAGTGATGGGTTGCATCTGATTCATGGCGGCGCGCATTGTAGTGGAACGCGCCACTGGAGCGACGGGCTCTCAGCCCGTCGAGTCTCCATTCCGACGGGCTGAGAGCCCGTCGCTCCAGAGTGAAGGCTCGCTCTCGTCACGCTCATCCTCCTCATCGAGAAAGTTCGATACCCCCACACCGACGAGCCGATAACGCGCGTCCGGCGGAAACTCGAACCGCTCGAGCAGCGACACGCCGATCGTTGCCAGCTCCTCTGCGCTCGACGGCATCTCCGGCGGGCTGAGTTGGCGCGTGGCGGTCTTGAAATCGGGCGTGCGCAGTTTCACCGTCACGGTGCGGCCGCGCATGGAGCGTTGTTCGAGCGACTCCCACAGCTTCAGCGCCTGCTCGCGGATCCAGTTCGCTGCTTCCTCGCGCGTGATGTCGGTCGCGAACGTGTTCTCACTCGACCACGACTTTCGTTTGCGCGACGGCTCCACCGGGCTCTCGTCGATGCCGCGCGCGAGCTCCCACAGCCGCGTGCCCCATTTGCCGAAGCGCGCAATGAGCTCCGCCTGCTCGAAGCGATGCAGGTCGCCCACCGTGGCGATGTTCATCTCGTGCAACACCGCCTCGGTGGCCTTGCCCACGCCCGGAATCTTCCGCACGGGGAGCGTGACCAGGAAGCGCTCGACCTGGTGCGGGCGGATGACGAAGATGCCGTCGGGCTTGCGCCAGTCCGAGGCGATCTTGGCGAGGAACTTGTTCGGGGCGACGCCGGCGGAGGCGGTGAGCTGCGTTTCCTCGCGGATCTCGCGGCGGATCGTTTCCGCGGTTTCGGTGGCGGTGGGGATGCCGGTCCGTTCGTGCGTGACATCGAGGTATGCCTCATCGAGCGACAACGGCTCGACGAGTGGCGTGTGCCGCTCGAAGATCGCGCGGATCTGATGCGAGACGGCGCGATAGCGGTCGAAGTCCGGATGCCTCCAAATGCCGTCCGGACAGAGGCGTTTCGCACGCGACGCGGGCATCGCGGAGTGCACGCCGAACTTGCGCGCCTCGTACGACGCGGCGCAGACGACGCTGCGCTCACCGGCCCAGCCGACGATGACCGGTTTCCCCTTCAGCGACGGATCGTCGCGCTGCTCGACGGACGCATAAAACGCGTCCATGTCGATGTGAAGGATCTTCCGCACCGTGGACAATTCTCAATCCTCAGTTCTCAATTCTCAATTCCATGCAGAATGTCCCCGCGAAAACACAAATGAATCTACGCGACGTAGCTACGCCTGCTTTCCTCGTCGACCGCTCCATCGTCCAGCGCAACTGCGACGCCATGCGCGAGAAAGCCCGCTCGTCGGGTGTCGGGTTCCGGCCCCACGTGAAGACGCACAAGAGCGTGGAGATCGGCCGCATGCAGCACGGCGGAGCGGTCGGGCCGATCACCGTGTCGACGCTGGCCGAGGCGGAGCAGTTTGCGCGCGATGGCTTTCGCGACATCACGTATGGGGTGCCGATCGCGCCCGAGAAACTCGCACGTGCGGCGGAGCTGGCATCGCGCATCGATCGCCTGAGCGTGCTGATTGATTCCGAAACGGCGCGCGTGGCGATCGAGACCTTCGCCGCAAATCACAACGTCGTGTTCGACGTCTTCCTCAAAGTCGATTGCGGCTATCACCGCGCGGGCGTCGATCCGGAGAATCCCGACAGCGCGCGGCTGGCGATCGCGCTCGCGCATTCGGAGCGCGTACGCTTTCAGGGCTTCCTCACGCACGCCGGCCACTCGTACGTCGCACGCGACGTCGAGGAGATCAAGCGCATCGCGGCGGAGGAATCAGCCTCGCTGACGCGCTTTCGCGCGCTCCTCGCTCCGGACGGACTTGGCGAGTCGCTACGCAGCGTCGGCTCGGCGCCCACCGCGGCTGTCGTGGAGCGCTTCAGCGAGTGCGATGAAGTGCGCCCCGGCAACTACGTCTTCTACGACGCGTCGCAGGCGGCGTTCGGCTCGTGCCGTCGCGAAGACGTCGCGGTGTCGGTGCTCACGACGGTGGTCGGCTCGTATCCGGAACGCGGCGCTCTCATCGTCGACGCGGGCGCGCTGGCGTTGTCGAAGGACACGGGTCCGAATCACCTCGAGCCGCAGTGCGGATACGGCATCGTCTGCGACGTCGATCTGCAGCCGCTGCCGATGCGGATCACCGCGTTGTCGCAGGAGCACGGCAAGATCGCGACGGAGATGCACGTCGAGGTGGGAACGCGGTTGCGCATCCTGCCGAATCACTCGTGCCTCACGGCGGCGATGTTCGATGCGTATCAGGTCATCGACCGGGGACGCGTCGTCGATCAGTGGAAGCCGGGGAGGGGGTGGTGAGGCAGAATTGAAAATTGAAAATTGAAAATTGAAAAAACGGGGGAGCCGATTTTTCAATTTTCAATTTCGAACGAGCGCATGAGCTACCTCATTGACGGCCCGGACAGCGCAACGCACACCTACCTCTTCGCGCACGGTGCCGGCGGAGCGATGGACACCGGCTTCATGAACGTCGTCGCGCTGGCACTGGCCGAGCGCGGGATTCGCGTGGTGCGGTTCGAGTTTCCGTACATGGCGGCGCGGCGCACCTCGGGCAAGCGCGGAGGCGCGCCGGATCGGCAGCCCGTCTTGCTCGACACGTTCAAGCG